>Ga0209211_10013412_pt1 | contig 10161 bp, 7 predicted proteins | sample RifGroA2_FD_183992 | JGI IMG/M metagenome (GOLD analysis project Ga0209211, IMG submission 183992) | Groundwater microbial communities from Rifle, Colorado, USA - Groundwater A2 (SPAdes) (version 2) | ecosystem: Environmental > Aquatic > Deep subsurface > Groundwater | place: Rifle, Colorado...
CAATCACAACGACGCCTTTTAAAGGCGCAAGCGCGGATTTGGCGTCCGTCAACGCCATGGCACTGGCGCTATCCTCAAGATCAAAATAATTAGGGGAATGGATATCAACAATCTTGCGAGCCAATGTGGTCTTTCCACACTGACGGGAACCCAGCAACGCAACAGCCCGGCTTCTTTGCAGTGCCTTCCGAATATGATTATCAATACCCTCTCTGTTGATCATGACGCAATTGTACCATGAAAATATTAAATGTCAACTCCGAATTTCATGGTATCAATAAGGCCGCCGCAGTGCCCATGCTGAGATTGCGCTGCCGTGGATCTTGCCGTGGAATTTTTAAACCGCTATGATACCTGCATGCTTCGTGAAAAAATAAGCTCCATCCAAAAGCCGTTGCTTAACTGGTATAAAAAAAATGCCCGCGACCTGCCGTGGCGCCACACCCGCGATCCATACAAAATCTGGGTGTCGGAGATCATGCTGCAACAAACCCAGGTCGCCACAGTAATTCCCTACTATGAGCGTTGGGTGAAACGTTTTCCGACTCTGAACGCCTTGGCCAAGGCTCCGTTGGATGAGGTCATGAAATACTGGGCTGGGCTGGGTTATTACCGGCGCGTCAAAATGCTGCATCAAGCCGCACAGCAAATATTTAAAGGCCTCAACGGCATTATCCCCAATACGCCTGAAGAACTCTTGAAAATCAAAGGCATCGGCCGCTATACGGCAGGCGCGATTTTGAGCATCGCGTTTCAAAAGAAAGCACCGCTCGTAGACGGCAATGTGATTCGGATTCTGACCCGGATATTTGCGATTAAAAGTAACGTTGCCTCATTGCAGACTTTGAAAAAACTTTGGGTTTTGGCAGACATGCTTGTGCCGGAAAATAACCCCGGTGATTTCAATCAGGCCATGATGGAACTGGGCGCAACTATCTGCCTACCCCAGAACCCAAGCTGCTTGATTTGTCCTGTTCTGAAAATATGTTCTGCCGCAAAACTCGGCACACCGGAAAAATTCCCAGCTAAGAAAAAAGCAACGCCCCTCGAAAAGATCGAATCAACGGCTCTCATTTTACGTGATGCCAAAGGGCAGGTATTGATTCAGAAGCAGCCGCTTGCGGAGCGTTGGGGCGGGCTGTGGATGTTTCCGTTCGCAAAAACCACCACCGACTTGGAAAAGCAGTTTTGCATTTCCCTGAAAGGGCAAAAGCCCCGGCTGTCTTTTAAGCATGGTTTCACTAAATATTCAGTCACACTCAAAGTCTATGATGCCTCGTTTCAAGGGCCAGGCCTCCGCTCGGCCCGCGCCCACTGGATAAGACCGGCCTCTTTATCCCAATATGCGTTTCCATCCCCTCATCAAAAAATCGCAAAATCGCTTCTCAAACATGAAATCTAGCGAAACGGTTCTATTTGATTTCTCCTGGCGCGGGCGAATTCTTGTCACGAGCAATGACCGTATTGATTTCCTGCACCGTATGCTCACGCAGGATATATCCGCGCTAAAACCAGGTGATTGCAGGCGAGCCATGCTTTTATCTCCACAGGGCAAGTGCCGCGCAGATTTCAGGGTGTTCATAATGGAAGATGCGGTGATTCTGGATGTGGAACCTGCGTACACAGTCCAGGCAATGCAGGCTTTAGACGCTTTTATAATCACGGAAGACGTTCAACTGGAGAACGTAAGCAGTTCCTGGGCTTGCATCTCTATCGAAGGACCCTTGTCATCAAAGATTAGCAAGGGTCCTGAAACTTACCCTTTTGGATTTTCAGGCGAGAACGGTCTGTGTTTATTCATTCCGGCCAACAGCGCGACGAGCATCATTGAAAATTTTCTGCAAAAATTTCCAGAAATAAAACCCGCAGGCCGTGACGCTTACGAAACGCGGCGCATTGAAAATGGTGTTTTGCGCTATGGGCAGGATTTTGATGAGAACGTGCTTTTGTCCGAAACCGGTCTTGAAGCATTGACCGTGAGTGAGACCAAAGGGTGCTACCCTGGACAGGAAGTCGTCGCGCGCATTGCAGCGTACGGGGGATTAAAACGGGAGCTTGTGGTTTTGGAAATACAAGGCGGGAAACCAGCGGTCAGCGACCTTTTGTGGGCAGACTCTCAGGCGGTGGGGAAATTGACTAGCGTCTGCCTCGGGCTCAATTCCTCAGCTTTTTTTGGAATCGCTTTATTGGATAAACAATTCGCGGGACCTTCAACCGTCTTACCCTCACACGATCCGCTCAATCCCTGGACTGCCCGCGTCACTAACAAACCTGTTCGATAGCGCTGTTCTTGGTAGGGGCAATTCATGAATTGCCCCTACAAGCGATTGTAGTTCAATGCCCTTCTACAACAGCCGCGAAAGCGGGGATCTACTGCCCCAACCCGAAAAGAATAATTTTCACTGTCCGAAGCAAAATTAACAGGTCCAAAACCAATGAGATATTTTTCAGATAGAAAAGATTATAAGCAAATTTTTCGTGATAATCTTTCACGGTCGTAGTGTAACGAAATTTGACCTGCGCCCAACCCGTCAGACCGGGGCGGACCGTAAAAATCGTCTCGTAAAACGGAATTTTATCCATACAGCGATCGACAAAAAAAGGAATCTCCGGTCGGGGCCCCACCAAAGACATGTCCCCCTTCAAAACATTCAGAAGCTGCGGAATCTCATCGATTCGGTAACGTCTTAACCAGCGCCCAAGCTTTGTGACGCTCTGCGGGCCGTCTTTGGCCGCTGTCATCGAACGTAGTTTGACTAATCTGAAGGGCGCACTGTTTCTTCCAATGCGTTCTTGCACGAAAAAAATCTCCCTCGGGTCTGAGAGTGCCAGAAGTGCGATGGCTAATAGCCAAACGGGCATGAGAATCACAATGAGCAAAAATGCAATGAGAACATCCAGAATTCTCTTGAGTTTCAGGTAGGGCTTGGACCTGAGCTGTGCCGCCAACCCAAGAACAAAATGTCCCTCAAGCAAGGGGTCGGGCAGTTTACCCGTCAACCTTTCTAAAAGGTGTAACGCGCTCGTGACATTGTCATGACGCTTCAAAACTTCCGCAACCACCTTGAAGTCTGCCGCATCCCGCCCTGCTTCTAATGCTAAAATAACCACCTGCGGTCCGTGCCCGGCAACTACAGCCGGCAAGTCATCTAACACGCCCAAAACCGGCAGTCCCGCCACTTGATGCCCTGCGGGTAGCAGCCGGTCATCGCTGACCACTCCAACCAGACGAAGTCCGGCATGCGCCGTTTTTCGAATCACTGCAATCATTTCACACGCCAACGCCCCAGAACCCACGATCATGGCTTTTTTGTCCAAAAAACGGCTGCGAAACAGTAAGTCATAGAACATCCGGATGGCAAATACCAACGGGGCAATGGTTGCCAGGAGGGATATGAAAATAGACCGCGACATTGTAAATGTTTTATCTGCATAGGAGATCGCCGCGAGAATGAGTCCGCACCAAAAAATCCCGAGCATCACCTCAAAAAGGGTCAAGCCCGGCTTAAAATATTTATAGGGATAATACAAATCAAGAATGTAAAAAGTGAGCGGCAGGCAAATAAAAAGCGCGAGAAAAAACGACGGCCGTATAAAAACAAAATCTAACCGCCCCGTGTTCAGCAGGGACTGAATCACGCCCGCGCATAAAATGGCCGTCAGATCCGCTAAAACTAAAAGCGGAATTCTTTTAGATATGCGCCGGAAAATAAACGTATCCTTTCATCATTGGCCACCCATCAAAACTGTTTGAAGCTGCGGGATTAAACGCTGAGCTGAAAAACCTGCGGCACACTTTTTCTCGGCCGCAGCGATGCCATCCAAATCCTGACGCTTTAAACTTCGCACTTTCAGAATAGCCGTCACAGCACCTGCCGCATCCCCATGCCGCACAGAAAAACCCGCGCCCGCCGCTTGAACCAAATCAGCCAATGGGCTTGCCTCAGGCCCGATATAAATAAACGGCTTCCCGAGCTGTAAAATGCCATAAATTTTGCAGGGGTGAACGATTCCGGCCATCCGTTCCCCCATCACGGCCACATGCACGTCAGCTGCGGAAAGCGAATATTTAAGCATCTCCCTCTCCTGATACGGCAGCATTTCAATATTTTCAAGCCCATGCTTTGTCTTGAACGCAAGCACGTCCGCCACACGCACGCCGCCGCCGACAAAAAGGAAAAGGATTTGCAAGTCGTCTTTCAAAATCAAAGCCGCCTCCAACAGTGTGTCGAGCGGATGACAAATGCTATGGTTACCCGAATACATCACAACGAATTTCTTCTCTAATCTATGCTGTTTTCGAAACACATTTTCCTCGTGTAAAACGGCCACAAGTTCCTCATGCGGCCAGGGTGCAATCACACTAATTTTTGAAGCCTGCGCCCCCTTGTCAACAAGGCGCGCCTTCATGAATCGATCCAAGGCGACGATTTGGTGGCCGTGTTTGAGAATGTGTCGCAAACCGGATTCAAGAATGCGTGTAGACAAAGCCTCGCGTTTAACCCAGCCCATCTCAATGGCTTCATCGGGGTTAAGGTCCATAACCCAGTACACAAAACGGCTTTTTTTCAAGCGGGCGACTAAAAGCGCCATCAAGCCGACAAGGGGAGGTGAAGTCAATGCAACGATACAGTCAAAGCGAGGCAAGAATAAAATGCGGAGCAGGAAAGACAAATTGAGGCAGCAGGCATCCAGAACACGAAATATCTTTTTAGTCCGGCCAAGCGCAAATGGCCAAACACGAACGATCCTTACCCCCTGACAACACTCTTCCCGCTTGTAAAGCGGGTGTGGTTCCATATATCCCCGCCGCCACGAGACGACCGTAACTTCATGCCCGGATTTCTGAAGTGCAAGCGCAGCATCCGTAAGGTATTGCGCGGTGGCAACCACGTCGGGATAAAAAACCTGATTAACAAGGAGAATTCTCACTTGGCTTTTTTAACTTGCTGTTCAATCCAGGGATAGGTTTTCTTGATTCCGGCCTCTGTATTAAAAAGAGCGCGCCAGCCCGTCGAGTAAATTTTCGCATTACTAAAGTTGCGCGATTGAACCCCAACGGGCCCATCAATGTGCTTTACCGTTATTTTCTTTTGGGCCACCCGGGCAACAATCTCGACCAAGTCATTCACGCTGACATACTCCGGATTACCGATATTGACGGGCTGATCTAAATCCGATTGGACCAATCGGCGTATTCCATCCACCATATCCTCCACATAAGTATAAGAACGAATGGCTGTGCCATCTCCCCAAACATCAATCGTCCCGCCCTCTTGTGCCTCGGCAATTTTTCGGCAAATCGCCGCCGGAGCTTTTTCTCTCCCCCCTCGCCAGGTTCCTTCGGGTCCAAAACAATTCTGAAAACGAGCAACGCGTACTTTAAATCCGTATTGTTTGCCGTAAGTCAATGCCATGCGTTCCGCATAAAGTTTCTCCCAGCCATATTCATTATCGGGCAATGCCGGATACGCTTGTTCCTCCGTCATTTCAGGCTCCCCGATCTTCATGTCCCTATAAACGCAAGCTGATGATGAGAAAAAATACTTTTGTATTCGCGCTTCTGCAGCAGCATTGATCATATGGATATTCATCAAAGCACTATTTCTCATAATGTCACAAGCCGCTGAGTGAATAAACCCCATACCTCCCATGTCAGCGGCTAAGTGATAGACTTCCTCGAACGCGTCTTTCATAGAAAGCGCTGCCTTGCAGTTTTTAAAGTCACGCAAGTCCAGCAACAAAAATTCATCCGCATCCGAACCGGAAAACTCGGACTTCTTCACATCAACCCCTCGCACCCAATGCCCTTCGCGCTTCAGTCGTCGGATCAGGTGATGCGCAATAAACCCTCCCGCTCCAGTCACAAGAATACGCTTCATAGAAGCTCTTTCGTCATTGCGACCTGTAAGCAGGGTTACTTTTACGACGCGGCAATCTCATGACTTTCTTTCCAAATAAAAGCGCCCAAGCACAAGCGCATCCATTCTTGTCTTCAAATAACACTCCAGAGCTTCTTCAGGCGTACAAACAATCGGTTCATTTTCGTTAAAAGACGTATTCAGCAGAATGGGGACCCCTGTTTTGTGTCCAAATGCAGTGAGAAGCTCCCAAAATAACGGCTGGACATCTTTGGAAACAGTCTGAACACGCGCCGTACCATCCACATGAGTGACTGCCGGAATGATTCTTTTTTTATCCTCGCGAACCGGCACAACCCTTAGCATGAAGGGACTCTCTTCACAGTCCATATCGAAAAAATCCTTTGCACGCTCAACGGGGATAGCCGGAGCAAACGGACGAAATGATTCGCGATGCTTGATCTTTCGATTAAGAATGTCTTTCATATCTGCGCGGCGCGGATCCGTAAGAATACTCCGATTCCCAAGCGCCCTGGGGCCAAATTCCATACGCCCCTGAAACCACCCCACAACCCCGCCGCGATCAATCACATCCACAGTCTGGCGAATCAGCTCCAACTCACTAAGCTGTTCATACCTAATTCGGCGAGATTCTAAAAGCAGCTGAATGCTTTCATCAGATGCAGCCGTTCCTAACATCGCATGCCGCATGGCTGATCCGCGCGGTTGGCGATAAAGCGCGTAAGCCGCATAAGCAGCGGCACCTACGGCGGCACCTGCATCTCCAGCAGCGGGCTGAATATAGACCTTCTTGAACGGCGTTTGGCTTACGATTTTGCCGTTGGCAACACTGTTGAAGGCCACCCCACCAGCCAAACAAAGAGTATCCATACGAGTTTTTTGATAAACATGCTCCAGTACATGAAAGTAAATCTCTTCAAGAATCGCCTGGAGAGAGGCCGCCAGATTAAAATCACGCTGCAAAAGCGGACCATCCGGCGATCTTGGAAAGCCAAATACCCGGCTCCACTCGGGCGAACACAAGACATCCTGTTTGGGCGCCCCGCCTTCCCAACGAACTTTTGATTGCCCCTTTGGATGGGTAAAATATTTCAAATTGAGTTCAAACTGCCCCTGTGGCTTCAAATACACGATTTTACGCATCTGCTGAAGAAACTCCGGCTTCCCATAACCGGCCAGCCCCATCACCTTGTATTCATCTCCAAAATTATGAAACCCAAGGAATTGAGTACACGCGGTATACAGAAATCCCGCAGAATGCGGAAAGAAAACTCGATCAAACATTTCCAACCTGCTTCCCTGACCGATTCCCCACGAAGCGGATGCGAAATCGCCAAGTCCATCCAGAGTCAAAAAAGCTCCTTTTTCAAAGCCCGACATAAAAAAACTACTGGCGGCATGAGCTTCATGATGTTCCACATGAATAAATTTTGCTTTTATTTTTCCGGCAGGCAGATTCAAAGCCTGGGCGAAATCTTTTTGAAAACCCGAGGAACGTTTAAAAGCTTTGAGCCGGTCGAAAACCAACGAACCCGCAGGCCGATTGGCGAGCACGAAAAGCATTTTCCTTAAGAAATTCGCACGAGGGTTTTTGGAGATCGCAACGGTATGAATGTCTGAGGAATTAATGTTGTTTTCCTCCAGACAGGCCCGTAGCGCCAGCACAGGAAAACCCGACGCGTGTTTGATCCGGCTGTAGCGTTCTTCTTCCGCCGCCCAAACGAGTTCCCCATCTCGCATCAATGCCACCGATGCATCTGGGTGATACGCATTAATCCCCACGATAATCATGGGCCCACTTTGCCTTCGGAAAGTATTTTTTTATATAAAGACACTATTTTCCCCACATTTGTCGTTAAATCAAATTGTTCACGCACAAGCCTTTGCCCATTCTCGCCCATGCGTATTCGAGCCGCTGTGTTGTCGAGAAGCTTATCCAGCGCCCTAAAGATACTTTCTGGATTCAATTCCACAATCTCTCCCGCTTCGTACTCTTCGATTTCTTTACTAATTGCCACTGTGTTGCTCACAACTACCGGGCAGCCTGCCTGCATTGCCTCTGCCGCTGCCAGGCCAAAATTTTCCCGGTACGACGGCAGTACAAAGACATCGGCCGTTTGGAGCATATCCATTTTCTGTTCTCCACGCACTTCTCCGACGAAAGAGATGACGCTTTCAATCCCTTCCTGCGCCGCCATGGATTCTACTCGTTTTACATAAGCTTCCACCCCCGAACCAGCAATAAAAATCCGGAAATCGTTTCGCTTATTTTTAAGCGTTTTGACCGCCCGCAACAATAGCTCCAGGCCCTTCTTAGGGTCAATGCGCGATAAAAATAAAATATTCTTTATTCCGCGGTGTTGCGCAGACCGTTCAGGCCTTACCGGGATCGAATCCTTATTCATCAGGCCAAGCGGAATAACGACACACTCCGTTTTCAATCGCAGACGTCCAATTTCCTGCTTTTCAGAACTGGACGTGCAGTGAATAAAGCGGGCACGATTTAGATTGTTCCGCTCCAAAAGCTCAAAATACATCTGCTTTCTGAAAGCGTGGCGCCGCATACAATACTTATCGAGCGTACCAAAAGGCCGTATAACATAAGGCTTATGATGGCGACGCGCCCAATACGCCGCAATGGCAGAAGGGCATGAGAAAAGCGAGTGAATATGAACAAGGTCGTAATCGCCCGTATGCTGATCAAGCCAACGGGATAAATCCTTAGAATAAAAATAGAGCTCCGGAAAGCCTCTAGAAAAAAGCATTAGCTCCTGGCAGGGCTCCAACGTTAAGGGGGCATCCGAGGCTGCATGCGTTGTTGCAATATTGACTTGAATGCCCAAAGCTTTAAAAGCGGGAAGCATGGCTGCCAGCGCACAACTCGGGCCGCCATAATTAGTCGCCATTGATGGAATGACATGCAGGACTTTCACGCCTTTAACGAAGATCCCGCTGCCACGGAAGCGCGCCGCGCATTTACCTGGGCAAGATGTTGGCGGTCATACATTGGCAAGGCAAACAACATCCCGGTAAAGAACCAGTAAAAAACCCCCGAAGTCATATTGAAGACAAGTCCATTGAGCTGTAAGAATTGGACCTGGAATAAAAACGCACTTAAAGCGAGCAGCTTATGTTCTCTTATCTTCAGTGCGAAAAAGAGTCTCAGCAAATAAAACAAAACGACTAGTCTCAGCCCATACGTCAGGATATATCCTACCAAACCAATTTCAAGCACCACGCGCTCGGGCTCTTCCTCAAAATCCCTTGGCATATCGCCCCAATCGGAGACAAATCGAACTGCCCCTTGGTATGTGGTTCCAATGCCATACCCAAGCAACCCAGCGTGATCCAAAAATTTGAATGGCGTGAATGTATCCTCCAAGCGTCCGCTAACGTCCCCCTTAGCTTGCTCAGTTCGCAGCATGAAATTATTAAACGCCGTTGATGCTCTGACCCGCAACGAGCCTACTTGACTCACCGTTAGTCCAACAAGGCCCAAAACTAGTAATGTCCATACCAGTGTTTTAATAAAGAATTTTAAGCCCAATTTAAGCGTTGTCATAAAATAAACCGCTAGCGATATGGCGGAAATAAACACGGGTCCTCTTGACCCCGTCATAAACAAGTTGACAAAAGCGAGGACTAGAAGCGCAAAAAAAACTACTCGAAGCCAAGTTTTGCCTTTTTGTGCCACAAACAAGAAAATTAATATCATGACCAGGGCATTCAAGTACGCGGTATATCCCGAAATATAGGAGAAGGTCGAGGTGATACGGGCCGCTCCACCGACAAGGGCAACATACATGGACTCATCCACATACCGATTTAAATAATGATCCGCCGGAAGAGAGTATTGAACTGCTCCCAGCAGCAAAATCGGAGCGGAAAATAGCGCGAACCGCTGCAGCCCCCGCACGAGTTCTTGAAAACTGGTTACCGCGATAGGCAGCGCGTAAGCGAACGGCACAAAGTAAAAATAAATAATTAGGCCCAAAACCCCGACAGCCGCACTGGGGTTGCGCGGATTCACAAAGCTCACACATCCCCATAGAATTGAGGCTGCTATTAAAAAAGTTACCGGCCGGCCATATTTTCCCGTCTTGATTTTTTTTGAAAAAAAAACTCTGCAGTAAAGCCCGAAAAGAAACAGATGAATGGAGAATAGCGTAACATCAGCCAGTTGCGGCAAAAACCATTTACGAATAGCCCCAACCACAACGGCCCAATACAAAACAAACCAGAAAGTTTTTTTCCATACCGAAAAGGAGACCAGAAAAAT
>Ga0209211_10013413_pt1 | contig 10160 bp, 7 predicted proteins | sample RifGroA2_FD_183992 | JGI IMG/M metagenome (GOLD analysis project Ga0209211, IMG submission 183992) | Groundwater microbial communities from Rifle, Colorado, USA - Groundwater A2 (SPAdes) (version 2) | ecosystem: Environmental > Aquatic > Deep subsurface > Groundwater | place: Rifle, Colorado...
CGGGATCGCGGTCACATCCAGCACGTTGCGGTAGTAGGTCTCGAAGGTGCGGATGCCGCGCTCGCAGAAGATGATATTGTGGTTGCCGCCCGCCGCGATGTATTCTGCCGACATCAGCCATTCTGAGATAGTCGCCGACATACCGCGCTTGAGAATCACCGGCTTGTTGATGCGCCCGACTTCCTTGAGCAGGTCGAAATTCTGCATGTTGCGCGTGCCAATCTGGATCACATCCACGTCGTATTCCATGAATACTTCGATCTGGCGCACGTCCATCAGCTCGGTGACGATGGGCAGCTTGTACGGGCTGGCCGCCTTGCGGAATATATCCAACCCCTCCACGCCCTTGCCCTGAAAAGTGTACGGGCTGGTGCGCGGCTTGAATGCGCCGCCGCGCATCAGGCGGCAGCCCGCCTCATGCACATATTTGGCGGACAAGTCCATCTGCTCCTGAGTTTCCACCGAGCATGGCCCGGCGATCACCTGGATCTGGTTGCCGCCCAGCGGGATGCCGCCGATGTCGATCACGGTATTTGCCTTGTGCGATTCGCGCGACACGATCTTGTATTGCTTGGCGATGTGCATCGCCGATTCCACACCAGGTAACGAGGTAAACATTTCCTCAGTCAGCGGGCGCTCGTCACCGATTGCGCCGATCACGGTGCGTTCAATGCCGCGCGAAATATTTGCTTTCAAACCCGCTGTTTCCAGCCTCTTCACCACTGCGCCAACCTGTTCGTCGGTGACATCTTTTCCCATTACAATAATCATGCTGCTTCCCCCAATACCTGCTCTAACGCAGTTAAAAATTTTTCGTTTTCCGATTCCAGCCCGATGCTCACGCGCAAATATTCCGGCATGTCGTAACTGGCTACAGGCCGCACGATCACGCCCAGTTCCAGCAGGCGGCGGTAATTCTTCATGCCATTGCCGATCTTGAAACAGACGAAGTTACCATAGGACGGGATGTATTCCAGCCCCAACCTGGTCAAACCCTGCGTGATCTGCGCCATGCCGCGCCGGTTCAATTCGTTGGTCTGCCTGACGAAAGCCTCGTCCTGCAACGCCGCCACGGCAGCGGCCTGCGCCACGCTGTTGACGTTGAACGGCTGGCGCACACGGTTCATCATATCCGCCACCTGCGCATCGGCGAACGCATAGCCGACGCGCAGCGAAGCCAGGCCGTAAGCTTTAGAGAAAGTGCGCGAGATGATCAGATTGGGAAAATCCTTCATCCAGCTCACGCTGTCGTAGCGATTCTGCTCCGGCAGATATTCGTTATAAGCCTCATCCAACACCACCAGAATATTCGCGGGCAACGCACGCATAAAATCCAATAGATCCGCCGCGCTCAGGAAAGTGCCGGTCGGGTTGTTCGGGTTGGCGACAAACACCAGCTTGGCTTTATGCTCGACGGCGGCTTTCAGCATCGCCTTCAGGTCATGGCCGTAATTGATCGCGGGCACGGAAACACCACTCGCGCCGACCGCCTGCGTCGCCAGCGGATACACCGCAAAGGCATGGTCTGAATATACCGCCTTATCGCCCACGGTCAAAAATGCGCGCGCAGCCAGTTCCAGCATGTCGTTGGAACCGTTGCCCAGCACCATGCATTCATGCCCGACAGCATAGCGTTTGGACAGCGCGTCCTTCAGCGCGAAGCCGTTGCCGTCCGGATACAAGGCGATCTCATCCAGCGCGGCGCGCGCCGCAGCAACCGCTTTCGGGCTAGCGCCCAGCGGATTCTCGTTCGAGGCCAGCTTGACGATGCCGCTGATGCCCAGCTCGCGCTCCAGCTCGGAGATCGGCTTGCCGGGCTGGTAGGGCGCAATGGCGCGGATATAGGCCGGAGCCAGTTGTGAATAATTCATGCTTGAATATTAAAATTACACTTAACGGTAAAACAATTTACCTACACAAAAAATCATTCGTAGGTTGGGCAAAGCGTAGCGTGCCCAACATTAATTGATGATGCTTTTGTTTGTTGGGCACGCTACGCTTTGCCCAACCTACCCACTTCTTCTGGCTTGCGCAGTATCCAGTAGGTTTCACCCGGCCAGCCCGGAAACAGTGCGCCGAACCACAGGTTAAAACGCAACCACCACTGGTAATTTTCCAGGAAGAAGCCTTTCTTGCGCATCAGGAAAGCGCCGCTCAAAAACTCCACTTCCAAGCCGTTTGCCGCCGCCATGTCGCGCACACGCTGCGGCGAAAACACGCTGACATGCCCGTATTTTCCAGCCTTTGGGCGAATTTCGGCTTCGCGCGACTGCGCCATGGATTCCGGTGTAGAAGGAAACCCGCCGATCAGCATCCCGCCCGGCTTGAGGTGCGGCACGATTTTCGCGATCAGCGCTTCCGGTTTGAACAGGTGCTCCAGCACATGCAGCAGGATCATCGCATCGTATTGCTTGCCCTCATCCAGCCTGAACTCCGGGCTTTCCAGATCCACCTGGTAAAAATGGTTATAACCGGCGCGTTCCAGAATATCCTTGCGGATCAGTGCATCCACCGCATCCCAACTGGCCAGCGGCACTTTCTCTCCGCCATGTTTGGCAGCGGCGTGCATAAAGCCGAGCATCTGCCCGACATCCACGCCGATCTCGCACACGTCCAGCGCGCCCTTGCGCGCCGCCTCTTCACGCAGGAAGTGATACATGAACCAGTAGCGCACCATGCGCACCGGATAGTCGGTGTGTTTTACTTCGGCGGGAATGCCGTAGTTTTCATCCTTCAGCGTTGAATTATTTTTCAGGAATTCAATATCCCAGCACAGTTGCGGCATTGCCATTCATTTACTCCCGAACGACCGCCTATACGGCAACCGGATATGAACCCAAAATTTTCATGAACGCGGCAACTTTCTTTATCTCAGCCAACGCGGCGGCTACTTTGACATCAGTCTGATGGCCTTCAACATCCACATAGAATACGTATTCCCAAAGCTCTGCCTGTGCCGGTCGCGACTCCAGTTTAGTCATGCTCACCCCATGTTTGGCCAGCGGAGCCAGCAGGTCATGCACTGCGCCGGGGCGGTTCGCGGCGGACAATACCAGTGAGGTTTTGTCGTTTCCGGAAGATGCAACCTGCTGATTGCCCAATACCAGAAAGCGCGTGGTGTTCTTGGGGTCGTCCTCGATATTTCTCATGCATATGCCGAGGCCGAACAGCTCTGCCGCCTGGCTGCCGGCGATGGCCGCGCTGTGCGGGTTCTCTGCGGCCAGGCGCGCCGCTTCGGCGTTGCTGGAAACATGCACCAGCAAGGCATCCGGCAAGTTCATATTCAACCAATTCTGGCACTGGCCAAAAGATTGCGAATGCGAATAAACGGTCTTGATCCCGCTCAATTCGCAATGCTGCGACAGCAGGCACTGGTGGATAGCCAACTTCACTTCGCCGCATATTTGCAGCGGGCTGTGCAACAACAAATCCAGCGTGCGCCCGACAGCGCCCTCGCTGGAATTTTCCACCGGTATCACGCCATATTGAGCCGTGCCGCATTCCGCCGCATGAAATACATCATCGATATTCGCGCACGGCAATTTTTGTATCGCACTGCCAAAACGTTTCAGCGCCGCCACCTCGGTAAATGTCCCTTCAGGCCCCAGATAGGCCACCGACAGTGGCGCTTCCAGCGCGCGGCACTGCGACATCACTTCGGTGAACAACTGCGCCACAGCGGCATTGCTCAACGGCCCCTTGTTGTTGCCTTGTACGCGCTGTAACACCTGCGCCTCGCGCTCCGGACGCAGCACCACGCCATCCGGGTGCCCGGACAAATGTTTTTCGTATTCCTTGAGAAGCCCGATCTGCTGCGCCAGAGCGGCGCGCTGATTGACGAGTTTCAGCAATTCGTCATCCAGGCGATCAATTTGCTCGCGCAGTTGTTTTAATTTCTCGCTCATGCCATTTCGTTCAAAGGCAAGTCGCGCACCATCAATACGCCGGGGATGGCGGCAATCTGCGCAATCAACGCGGCGGGCAGCGCGCTGTCAGTATCCACTAGTGTGTAAGCCATATCGCCGCGCGACTTGTTCATCATGTTGTGAATATTGATACCCGCCTGTGCCAGCGTGGTGGAAATCTGCCCCAGCATGTTCGGCACGTTGCTGTTGGCAACCGCGAGGCGAAATGCCGATTCGCGCGGCATGACCAGTGTCGGAAAATTTACCGTATTGGTCAGGTTGCCGTGTTCCAGATATTCGCGCACCTGATCCACCACCATCACCGCGCAATTTTCTTCCGCCTCTTCGGTGGATGCGCCCAGATGTGGCAACGTCACCACGTTGGCCTGTCCCTGCAATTTTTGTGCTGGAAAATCGCACACGTAATATTGCAAATGTTTGTTCGCCAAGCCTGCCAACACCGCATCATTATCCACAATTGCATCGCGCGAAAAATTCAACAGCACGCTGCCCGATTTCATCGCCTGCATGCGCTTGGCGTTGATCAGGCCGCGCGTCGCATCCAGCAACGGCACATGCAACGTGACGAAATCGCTGTGCTTGAGCAACTCCTCGACGCTGTGCGCCTTCTTCACTTGCGATGACAGGCTCCACGCCGCATCGACGGTCAGCTCCGGATCGTAGCCATACACGCGCATACCGAGAGCCAGCGCGGTATCGGCGACCAGGCGGCCGATTGCCCCCAAGCCGATGATGCCCAGCGTGCGCCCGCGCAACTCGATGCCCGCATAATGCTTCTTGCCGTCCTCGACCAATTTGTGCAGCGCGGCATCGTCGCCCTGCAAGCCCGCTGTGAATTGCAGCGCGGGCACAATATTGCGCGCCGCCAGCAACATTCCGGCCACCACCAGTTCCTTCACCGCATTCGCGTTTGCTCCCGCTGCATTGAATACCGGCACGCCGCGCGCGCTCATTTTGGCAACGGGCACATTGTTGGTTCCGGCACCGGCGCGCGCAATCGCTTTCACGCTGGCAGGAATATCCATGTCGTGCATGACCTGCGAACGCACCAGGATCGCATCCGGCTCGGCGACGTCGGTGCCGACCTGATAGGCGGCTGCGGGGAAACGTTTCAACCCTTGGGCGGAAATTTTATTCAGCGTGAGAATGCGATATGGTTTAGCCATTTTTTCTTATTCCTTGTTCTGTCAGGGAGCAGGAAATTACTAACATGCCAGTTTATTTAATAACATCACCGTAGGAGCATGCCCTGCACGCGAACAGGATGCGATCGCGTGCAGGGCACGCTCCTACAAGAACTTCAAGCGTTCTTCTTCGCAAACTCGTTCATGAAATCAACCAGCGTTTGCACGCCTGCGAGCGGCATGGCGTTATAAATCGAGGCGCGCATCCCGCCCACCGAACGGTGTCCCTTCAGCTGCAACAATCCGCGCGCATCGGCCTGCTTCAGAAAATCGCTATCCAGATTGGCATCTTTCAGCGTGAACGGCACATTCATGCGCGAGCGATCCGACAATGCTACCGGGCAATTGTAGAAACCGTTGCTCGCATCAATCGCCGCATACAGCAATCCTGCCTTGGCGATGTTGGTTTTCTCCATCGCGGCAATGCCGCCGTTCTTCTTCAGCCACTGGAACACCAGCCCTGCAACGTAGATGCCATAAGTCGGCGGCGTGTTGTACATCGAATCGTTGTCGGCATGGGTCTTGTAATCCAGCATGGTCGGCGTTCCCGCGACCGTCTGTCCGATCAGGTCGTCGCGCACGATGACGATAGCCAGACCAGCAGGGCCGATGTTCTTTTGTGAGCCCGCATAAATCAGACCATATTTACTCACGTCCACCGGACGCGACAGAACATTGGAAGACATATCCGCCACCAGCGGCACATCGCCAGCTTCAGGCAACCAGTTGAATTCCACGCCGCCGATAGTTTCGTTCGGGGTGTAATGCAGATAAGCGGCATCAGGGTCGCGCTTCCAGGTATCAAACGCGGGGATGCTGGAAAAGTTTTTGTCCGCACCGGTTGCCACAACATTCACGGTGCAGAATTTTTTGGCTTCGCTGATTGCCTTTTTCGACCATTCGCCAGTATTCAGGTAATCGGCCGAGGTTTTGCCGCGCAACAGGTTCATCGGAATCATCGCGAACTGCTGGCTAGCCCCGCCTTGCAGAAACAGCACCTTGTAATTGGCGGGAACACCCATCAGTTCGCGCAGATCGGCTTCAGCCTGCGCCTGGATACTCATGTATTCCTTGCCGCGATGCGACATTTCCATCACCGACATACCGCTGCCGTGCCAGTCGGGCAATTCCGCCTGCGCCTGTTGCAACACCTCTTTCGGCAACACTGCCGGACCCGCGCTAAAGTTGTAAATCGTCATATTCCATTACTCCATGTTTTTAAAAAAATAGTAACCGTACATTTAATCCTGCCCTTCTTCATCCGGCTCGGCGATGCGGCTCAATCCCGCCAGCTTCTCGCCCTTTTCGACGTTCATCAGCGTGACGCCCTGAGCGGTGCGCCCCATCTCGCGAATTTCCTTGACGCGGGTGCGGATCAGCACGCCGCTGGTGCCGATCAGCATGATCTCGTCCTCGACGTTCACCAGCGTCGCGGCGACCACCTTGCCGTTGCGCTCGGAAGTCTTGATCGCGATCATGCCCTGCGTGCCGCGCCCGTGGCGGGTGTATTCCACGATCGGGCTACGCTTGCCATAACCGTTCTCGGTCGCGGTCAACACGCTCTGCTGCTCATTCTCGGCCACCAGCAACGAAATTACCTGCTGCTTGGCGGACAGCTTCATGCCGCGCACGCCGCGCGATGCGCGTCCGGTCGCACGCACATCGTTTTCATCAAAGCGCACCGCCTTGCCGCCGTTCGAGAACAGCATCACATCATGCTTGCCGTCGGTGACTGCGACCCCGATCAGATGATCGTCTTCGTCCAGATTGATCGCGATGATGCCGCGCTTCATCGGGCGGGAGAAATCATTCAACGGTGTCTTCTTCACCGTACCGTCTGCGGTGGCGAAGAATATATATTTATCCTCGACGAACTCGCTCACCGGCAGCACCGCATTGATTTTCTCGCCGTTTTCCAGCGGCAACAGGTTCACAATCGGCTTGCCGCGCGAAATGCGGCTGCCCTGCGGCACCTCATACACCTTGAGCCAGTACACGCGGCCACGGTTGGAGAAACAAAGAATATAGTTGTGGGTGTTGGCGATGAACAGGTTGTCGATGAAATCGTCTTCCTTGGTCGCCGTGGCCTGCTTGCCGCGCCCACCGCGTTTCTGCGCGCGGTATTCGTCGAGGCGTTGCGCCTTCATATAGCCGCCATGCGACAGCGTGACCACCACGTCTTCCGGCGCGATCAGGTCTTCCATGCTCATGTCTTGCGTGTGCGTGATGATCTCGCTGCGGCGCTTGTCGCCGAACTGCGCCTTCACCGCAACCAGCTCATCGTTGATGATTTGCGTGACGCGCTGCGGTTTGGCGAGAATATCGAGCAGGTCGGCGATCTTGTCCATCACTTCGCGGTATTCACCGACGATCTTATCCTGCTCCAGTCCGGTCAGGCGTTGCAGGCGCAATTCCAGAATCGCCTGCGCCTGCGCATCGGAAAGATGATAGCCGCGCGTCTTGCCTTGCCCGACCAAACCAAACTCGGGTAACAAGCCTTCCGGGCGCGATGCGTCGCTGACGCGGCTGAGCATATCTTCCACCAGCGACGAACGCCAGGAACGCGCCATCAATTCGCGTTTGGCATCTGCGGGGGTCGGCGCAGCCTTGATCAGCGCGATGATCTCGTCCACATTGGACAATGCCACCGCCAGGCCTTCGAGGATATGGCCGCGCTCGCGCGCCTTGCGCAATTCGAAAATGGTGCGGCGCGTGACAACTTCGCGGCGATGGCGCAGGAAGGCGTCGATCACCTGCTTGAGGTTGAGCAGCTTCGGCTGGCCGTCGATGATCGCGACCATGTTGATGCCGAAGCTATCCTGCAACTGGGTATCCTTGTACAGCTTGTTGAGAATTACATCGGCGTTCTCGCCGCGCTTCAATTCGATCACCGCGCGCATCCCGGACTTGTCCGATTCGTCGCGGATTTCGGAGATACCTTCCAAGCGTTTCTCGCGCACCATCTCGCCGATTTTCATCAGCAAGTTGGCCTTGTTCACCTGATAGGGCAGCTCGTCGATGATGATGGCCTGACGTTCGCCTTTACCGATATCCTCGAAGTGGCAGCGCGCGCGCATCACCACGCGCCCCCGCCCGGTGCGGTAGCCCTCCTTCACGCCCGCCAGGCCGTAGATGAAGCCCGCCGTAGGGAAATCCGGCGCGGGCACGTATTCGATCAACTGCTCGATATCCAGATCGGGGTTTTTCAGCAGTGCGAGACAGGCATCCACCACCTCGTTCAGATTATGCGGCGGGATGTTGGTCGCCATGCCCACCGCGATACCCGATGAACCGTTTACCAGCAAATTGGGGAAGCGCGCCGGGAACACCAGCGGCTCGTGTTCGGAGCCGTCATAGTTCGGCCCGAAATTGACCGTCTCCTTGTCCAGATCGGCGAGCAATTCATGGGCGATTTTCGCCATGCGGATTTCGGTGTAACGCATCGCCGCCGCGTTATCGCCGTCCACCGAGCCGAAGTTGCCCTGCCCGTCCACCAGTGTGTAGCGTAGCGAAAAATCCTGCGCCATGCGCACGATGGTGTCATACACCGCCGTATCGCCGTGCGGGTGGTATTTACCGATCACGTCGCCGACGATACGCGCCGACTTTTTATAGGCTTTATTCCAGTCGTTGGACAGCTCGTGCATCGCGAACAGCACGCGCCGGTGCACGGGTTTGAGACCGTCGCGCACATCCGGCAGCGCGCGGCCGACAATGACGCTCATCGCGTAGTCCAGATAGGACTTGCGCATTTCTTCTTCGAGGCTGACCGGCAGGGTTTCTTTGGCGAATTTCTGTTCCATGGATTAGCTTTGACCTAAGGTAGCAAACGCATAACAAAGCGCGCATTTTAGCACAGCGATACCGCCCTGAGCCACCCGCATGGCGGGTAATAATATTTGGCGGCAACGACAAGTTTTGTTAAAGTCAGCCCCTCGCTAAACGGGCATGGCAAGTTGCCACCCCTGAATAATGAAACTTGCCATGCCCGTTTCCCCCTATCCAACTTTCCCCCGCAAGCGGGAGAAAGGGCAAACGAATCGCTGCGCGAGTTTCACGTTAATCAATACCCATACCATGACCAACGCCGACCCTATAGAACTGGAAAAATTCTCGCAACTGGCCCACAAGTGGTGGGACCCAAACAGCGAATTCAAGCCGCTGCACGACATCAACCCGCTGCGCCTGGGCTATATCGACCGTCACGCCGGGCTTGCCGGGAAAACCGTGCTGGACGTCGGCTGCGGCGGCGGCATCTTGTCCGAAAGCATGGCCGGGCTAAATGCGGATGTCAGCGGCATAGACCTGTCCGACAAGGCCCTGCAAGTCGCCCAACTGCACCTGCTGGAAAGCGGAAAGCGGGTCAATTACCGCAAAATAGCCGTGGAAGATCTGGCCGCCGAACAACCCGGCCACTACGATATTGTCACCTGCCTGGAAATGCTCGAACATGTGCCCGACCCGCAAAGCGTGGTTACGGCCTGCGCGAAGCTGGTAAAACCGGGTGGATGGGTGTTCTTTTCTACGCTCAACCGCACCCCGAAATCCTACCTGTTCGCCGTCATCGGTGCGGAATACATACTGAAACTGCTGCCGCGCGGCACGCACGACTTCGACAACTTCATCAAACCGTCCGAGCTCGCACAATTCTGCCGTGATGCCAGTTTAAATCTGGTAGACCTCATCGGCATGAGCTACAACCCGCTCAGCAAGGTTTATTCATTGGGCAGCGATACCGACGTAAATTACATGATCGCCTGCCGTCGTGATTGACAGCATATTGAAATACGTAGGGGCGTATGGCAATACGCCCTCATATGACATACGCCATTCGGTCAACAGGGCTATGGGTTCAACAAGGGCGTATGCCATACGCCCCTACGCAATGCGCCATGACCATTTATGATTAAAGCCGTCCTGTTCGACCTCGACGGCACTTTCGCGAACACCGCCCCCGACCTCGCAGCCGCACTGAACCACACCCGCGCCACGCGACAACTGCCGCCGCTACCGCTGGATGTGATTCGCCCGCAAGCCTCGCACGGCTCGC
>Ga0209211_10013415_pt1 | contig 10160 bp, 11 predicted proteins | sample RifGroA2_FD_183992 | JGI IMG/M metagenome (GOLD analysis project Ga0209211, IMG submission 183992) | Groundwater microbial communities from Rifle, Colorado, USA - Groundwater A2 (SPAdes) (version 2) | ecosystem: Environmental > Aquatic > Deep subsurface > Groundwater | place: Rifle, Colorado...
CCAGCAAGGAGATGGTTCTCACCGCCTTCCACGACTTCGCCCCGGAGATGGGGGAAATCGCCGCACACTTCTTTGATAAGCGCTGGATCCACGCCCCCATCCTCGACGGCAAACGGGGCGGAGCCTTTGCCCACCCCTGCGTGCCCGAGGTGCATCCCTATGTGATGGTGAACTACACCGGCAGCCTGCGCGACATCTCCACCGTGGCCCACGAGCTGGGGCACGGGGTGCACCAGTATCTGGCCGCCAAAAACGGCTATTACAACTCATCCACCACCCTGGTCCTGGCCGAGACCGCTTCGGTGTTCGCCGAGCTGCTCCTGTTCAACTCCCAGGTCAAGCTCCTGACCAACCCGGAGGAACGGCGGGCCTTTATCTGCCAGAAGCTCGAATCCATCTTTGCCACCGTCTTCCGCCAGGTCTCCATGAACCGCTTCGAGCATGCGGTGCATAACGCCCGGCGCGAAAGCGGCGAACTCTCCCCGGAGCAGCTGGCCAGTCACTGGCTCACCACCCAGCGGGCCATGTTCGCCGATTCCGTCAATCTGCGGGACGACTACGGGATCTGGTGGTCGTACATCCCCCATTTTTTGAACACCCCGGGCTATGTTTACTCCTACGCCTTTGGCGAACTTTTGGTGCTTGCCCTCTACAACCTTTACCAGAAAGACAGGGCCGCCTTTGTGCCGAAATACCTCGACCTGTTGCGGGCCGGAGGCAGCAGGACCCCGGCCGAACTGCTCAAGCCCTTTGGCGTCGATCTGGACGATCCGGCCTTCTGGCTCGGCGGACTCGCTACCATTGACGAAATGCTTAAGATGGTGGAATGATGACGTTTCAGAAATCAGCCGGCAGCCCGGCCAGGCAACCGCAATAATCCTGGGGAATAGCAGTATACCGAGCCTATACCCCAAAAAAATCTGCCAAAATCGCCTGTCGCACCCTTGACGATGTACTAAAAAAGAGTACACTAACATGCAGCTGACCTTGGATATCCGCCGATCCGGACCAGTGCGCGGCGACTGGCCCAACTATTCCAGATTGGGGGATGGGGTCCACCACTGTCACCTGAAAAAGGGGCACCCTACTTATGTTGCGGTCTGGCAAGAAAAAGACGACGAAATTCGACTCATGGAGTTCATTTATGTTGGTACGCACAAAAAAGCACCATACTGAAAGCATCCGCTTTGTCGGGCCACCGGCGGCAATCGAGCGCCTGCGCAAGCTGGCCCGTGAAACGGGAGTAGCGGAAGAAGCGGAAAGCATCCCCGCTTCCCTGCTCAACCCGGAGCTTGATAGCAATCCTGGCGGAGTCTATCTCAAGGGTCTTCGCCACCGAAACAGCCTTAGCCAGGAGCAGCTTGCCAAACTGGCTGGGATACCAAGGCGGCATATTTCCGAAATGGAGAACGGCAAGCGAACCATCGGCAAGGAAAACGCCAGGAAGATGGCCGGTGCCCTTGGTTGCGACTATCGCGCCTTTCTCTGAAATTTTCCCAATCTTATCGGAAGATAAATATCGAATTCCCGGAACTCATCAGGAACTCACGAGCCGGGGGCTCTGAACTTCTTCGGCGGTAACTGTTCGAGAAAAGGCCATGGGAGAATGTCCGAAACTCTAACCTGACCCCGGAACTCGCAGGCTTAGGCGTAATGGGAACACTTGCGGGGACGCCTTAAGTTTATAATATAGCCGGTGTCAAATGCCATTAAACTTATGATCTTATGGGCGCCCCCAAAGACAATACTACGTTTACGTTAAGGTGTAATAATGGAAAAGAACATCTTTCAGATTGTGGACGCAGCCACCACCCTTGAGCTCAATGTCGCCCAACTTTACCTCTATTTCCATCATCAATTTCCCGACGATTCTGCTTTCTGGTGGCAACTTGCTTTAGAAGAGAAGAACCATGCTGCTTTGCTTAGAAGCGGATGGGAGCATGTTATTAAGGCAGGGATATTCCCTTCTGAGGTTGTGCCTAATGCGCTTAATCCGCTTGTTGAGGTTAACAAAAGATTGGAAATACTCTTGGCAGAGACGAAGGCAAGCCCGCCCTCGCGGGAGCGTGCCTTCCGTTTGGCAATAGAATTGGAAGAGTCCGCAGGTGAAATTCATTTCGAAACTTTTATAAAAATGACTCCCAAGACTACGGCCGAGCAGATGTTTCAGAGGCTGAACCAGGGAGATAAAGACCATGCACGCAGACTTCGTGATTATGCAAAGGCAAAAGGAATTTTTCAAGAAGAGGGGACCCCAGGGGGACATTCTTGATATTTTGACTTCCGCGTCGCAAATATCAATGAAGAACACGATTTACTCGTGTCCCCGTATTGACCGTAGAAAACTGGCTGGTTTGAGTATCCAAGGAACCTTGATGAATATGCGCAAGAAATCAGCAGGCGGTTCCGGTCTGGTCTACTCCACAGAACATGGTCGAACCTGCCCGACATGCGAAAAGCCCGTGGGCCAGTGCAGTTGCGGACAGAAAAAGAGCCCGGCCAAGGGCGACTCCATTGTCCGGGTCTTGCGGGAAACCAAGGGCCGCAAAGGCAGCGGCGTGACGCTCATCACCGGCCTGCCTTTGGCTGAGTCCGAGCTTGCTGCCCTGGCCAGGCAACTCAAGCAGCGCTGCGGCAGCGGCGGCACCGTGAAAAACGGGGTTATCGAGGTGCAGGGCGACCAGCGGGAGGTGGTGCTGGCGGAGCTTATCCGTCTTGGCTTTCAGGCAAAAAAGGCGGGCGGCTGATGAGCGCCCCATACCCTACCCCGCCCGTCTGGTTTGTCTATCTGGTTCGCTGCCGGGACGGCTCCCTCTATTGCGGGATCGCCAAGGATCTGGACAAACGCCTGGCCGAGCACAATTCCCCGGACAAGGGCGCCAAGTACACCAGAGGGCGGCGGCCGGTGCAGCTGGTTTACTCGGAGGCGACCGCCTCCAGGGCGCAAGCAACCCAAAGGGAAGTCCGGATCAAAAGGCTGACCAGGGCACAGAAAACGGCGCTCATCCAGGCCGCCGTCTGATAATCACGAAAGCCATCTCCGGAGGAAGCCATGAAAGTATTCATCGCAGGCGGCACCGGTTTTATCGGCCAGGCGCTCGTCAAAAAGCTTTTCCAGCAAGGCCATGCCGTAACCGTGCTGGCCAGAAACCCTGGCAAACTCACCGGGCTTTCCGAATCTCTCCGCGCCATCTCCGGCTCCCCGCTTATTCCCGGCCCCTGGCAAAAGGAGGTGGCCGGCCATGAAGCAATCATCAACCTCACCGGCACAACCATCTTCACCCGCTGGACCCCGGCGGCAAAGAAGCTGATTCTGGGCAGCCGGGTTGAATCCACGAGAAACATCGTCGAGGCAATCCCGGCCAACGCCCCATCGCCCCCTACCTTGATCAACGCCAGCGCCGCAGGGTACTACGGTTTTTGCCGGGATGAGGGGAAGCTTGAAACAGACCCGCCCGGCCCGGATTTTCTGGCCTCGGTCTGCCGGGCCTGGGAAGAGGAGGCCAACAAGGCCCAGGACAAGGCCAGGGTTGTCCTGATGCGCAGCGGAATCGTGCTGGGAAAAAACGGCGGAGCCCTGGCCAAAATGCTGCCCGCTTTTCGCCTGGGGGTGGGGGGAAAACTCGGGCACGGCCGCCAGTGGTTTCCCTGGATTCATCTGGATGATCTTACCAGCGCCGTGATTTTTCTCATGGAAAACAGCGAGATGCATGGCCCGGTGAACCTGTGCGCCCCTGCTCCGGTGCGCAATGCCGAATTCACCAGGATTCTGGGCCGGGTGCTGCACAGGCCGACATTTTTGACGGTGCCTGCCTTTGCCGTCCGCCTTGTCTTGGGAGAGTTGAGCACCGTGGTGCTGGAGGGATGCAGGATGATGCCGAGCGTGCTGCGGGAAAACAGGTTTGCTTTCCGTTTTCCGGAATTACAAGCCGCCCTTGAAGATGTTGTGGGAAAAGGGGGAAATTAAAACCTTTTACTTGCTCGCCAGATTGGCCTCCAGCACAAAGGTGCCGCAGTCTGCCTTGAATGGGAGCACGATGATCGGCATGTTGCCGTGATAATGGATATGCACCCCCTTGCCGGTGACCATGGTCGGGGTGGCAAGGTTAAAGCTCAAGCCAAGCTTGGCGAATTCCGCCTTGGCCCCACCGCAGATCATGTTGGTGATCTCACCCACGGCGTCGACAATGTCATTGTCAATGGTGGTCTTAACCTCTTCCATGAGCATCCTGGCAACGATCCGCAGGATGCAGGCCTCCGGAAAGCTGATGGTCATGCTGCCTTCCACGCTCTCGGAGGCCATGCCGATAATGCCGGTCACATCGCCATAGGTAGTTACGCCTTCCTTGAGATATGGCTTCTGCCCGGTCAGTTTGGTCTGGGCCATGGTTTCCAGGACATTTCTGGTGGCGTGCATAAAAGGATTAAGATATTCAGCTTTCATAGATAAAATTCTCTGTCTTTCGTTCAAATATTAGGCAAAAAACCGGCGTAGGCTGTCGACCATGCGGCAAACCATGAAATGCGGGCAACTGCTCAGCATCCTACACCATTATCGAAGTTGATCCTAAAAAAAAATGTAACTGCTCAGCAGCACCACATCTGCTTTGTCATCGGCCTGCTCATGTGCGAACAAGCACACGTCGCAGGCCTCTTTCGCGCATCTGCGGCACTGCTGAGCAGTTACATTCTGTGGCTTTTGTTCAATTCCGGCATCAAACTGAGTAGTTACAAAAAAAATCAAAAAACAGCAGGCCTTTCCGCAGGTTGAAAACCCGGAAAAATCAACGGCAACCACTGGTTGAGAATTTTGTCAGCCCACAGGCATTGATGAATTATTGCGGCACCTTTCCCAGATCATCAAGTCGTTTTGCCAAATCATCCAGATTGGATATCGGCAGCTGACAGCTGAAATTTTCACAAAGATAAACCGTTGTTTTGTTCTCCTGCGCGGGCAGCTCAGCCAGAAACGGCTGGTATTGCCCGAGAAACTGCTTTGCCTCGCCATCGGCCAACAGCACGATCTTGCCGGGCAAAAAGCGCTTGCGGAGCATGGCGAGCATGATTTCGGTATCGGGTCGGCCGAGCTTGCCGGCAACCACGAACTGCCGTGGCTTGCTCTCCTGTAAATCATAGGCCACCAGCATCTGCGGCAGGATGGGCGGATAGTTGTTCAGCCGTTCGCCAAAGGCCTTGATGGTCGCCCCGGCTTTTTGGAGCCAGTCTTCGTTGCCGGTAATCCAGGCAAGCCGGAGGAGATTGAGGGCGCTCACCGAATTGCCGGTGGGCTCGGCCCCGTCATAATCGGCCTTGAGGCGGACCAGCACGGAATGGTCGGCCCCGGAGGTTTCAAAAAAACCGCCCTGGACCTCATCTCCGAAAAGGTCGATCTGCTTTTCCGTCAAGGCCAGGGCCAGCTGCAGCCAGGCAAGATCAAAGGACGCCTCGTAGAGATCGAGCAGGCCGTTGACCAGAAAGGCATAGTCATCGAGCTGCCCGGCCAGACCGCCCTCCCCGTCCCGATAGCGCCGAAAAAGCGTGCCGGAAGCCGGATCATACAGCTTGGTCCAAATAAAATCGGCAGCCCGTTCCGCCGCGCCCAGGTAGCGTTTTTCACCCAGCACCTGGGCCGCCTTGGCAAGGGCGCTGATCATGTGGCCGTTCCAGGAGGTGATAATCTTGTCGTCGAGATGCGGCCTTGGTCTTTGCGCCCGCACCAGAAGGAGCTTCTGCCGGGAGCGTTCGAGCAGCCGGGACAACTCCTCCTCCTGAAGATGGAATCGCCGGGCGGTCTCCCCAAGGGGATGGGCGATATAGAGGATGTTTTTCCCGGCAAACTCTTCCTGGGGGTCGGCAAGGGCATTGCCCGCCTCAAGCACTCCGTAATGGAAAACGAGGATCTCCCCGTGCTCCTGGCCGAGGCAGGAGACAATCTCCTCCCTGGTCCAGAGATAAAACAGCCCCTCGCCGTGGACCGCCGGATTGCCCGCCTGGATGCTGTCGGCATCCTCCGCCGAATAAAAGCCCCCTTCCGGGCTGGTCAGATCCCGCAGGACATAATCGAGAATATCCTGGGCGACATTGGCGTAAAAAGGGTCATGCCCCAGTTGGAAGGCCTCGAGATAACTGACCGCGAGCTGTCCCTGGTCGTAAAGCATCTTTTCAAAATGGGGCACCCGCCACTGTGCATCCACCGAATAGCGGTGAAAGCCGCCGCCGAGATGGTCGTACATTCCGCCGGCCGCCATCCTGCGCAGGGTTACATAAGTCATGTTCAGAGCCTGGGGTTCGCCGGTGCGCGCCGCATGGCGCAGCAAAAAGTTGAACACCACGGGCCTCGGAAACTTGGGCGCCGAGCCAAACCCGCCGAATTCGGCGTCGTATTCCACGCTGAGCTGCTGGAAAGCCTTGTGGCAAATCTCCGGGTCGATCGTTGCTGCCCCGGCATCCGCGGCTTTCCGGCGGAGATGATCGGTTATCTTGGCCGCCGAGGCAAGAATCTTCTCGGGGTTGGCGCGCCAAGCGGCGTGGATCGCCGTAAGAACCTCGACAAAGCCGGGCAGGCCGTGCCTGGCTTCGGGCGGAAAATAAGTGCCGCCGTAAAAGGGCTGCCGATCCGGGGTGAGAAACACCGACATGGGCCAACCGCCATGGCCGGTCAACGCCTGCACCGCGGTCATGTAAAGCTGGTCGAGATCAGGCCGCTCCTCCCGGTCCACCTTGATGCAGACAAAATTTTCGTTGAGAAGCCTGGCCACCTCAAGGTTTTCAAAGGATTCGTGGGCCATGACATGGCACCAGTGGCAGGTGGAATAGCCGATGGAAAGAAAGATCGGCTTGCTTTCCTTGCCCGCCAGGGCAAAGGCTTCCTCGCCCCAGGGAAACCAGGCCACGGGATTGAAGGCATGCTGAAGGAGGTAGGGGCTTTTTTCCGGGAGGAGCCGGTTGGGCTTTTTCCCCAGGGCCAGCTGTTGGTCGATAAAGGTCTGGATGGTCGCGGGAGTTGCCATTGGTATCCTCCTTTGCCGGGCAAGAAACGTCGTATTGACTCCTCGGCTTTCTATTAAAATAGCGGCGCGAAGAGTCAATTTTTTTCAATTAATCTCACGGGGAAAAAGCTGGCCTATATTTAACATAATGATTATCCTGCGAAAAATAAGGCGCCGTCAAGCGGTTCATTCCTTATTCCCTTAATCTTCAAAAAATAATCCGTCGAGACCCGCAACGATGACCTCTAACCCGGAACAGATTCCCGCCGCCAATGTAGCACGCTTCGATGAGGCCGCCTCAGGCTGGGAAGATAACCCGCAACGCGTCGCCCTTGCCCGCGAGGTTGCCGAGGCGATCCATCAGGCGATCCCTCTTGCCGGCACCATGCGGGTGCTCGAATACGGCTGCGGCACCGGCCTGATTTCCAGAGCCTTGAGCCGGCTGGTTTTAAAAATCATGGCCGTCGACACCTCGCCGCAGATGCTGGAGGTTCTTAACCGGAAAGCGGGAGAGGAAAAGATCGGCAACATCGAGACCCGTGTCCATGATCTGACCAGGCAACCCTTGCCGGACAAGGATTTCGACCTGATAATGTGCAGCATGACCCTGCACCATATCCCCGATATCGAAACGCTGCTGCGCCGGTTTTTTGCCGCCCTGAAACCAGGAGGCTATCTGGCTCTTGCCGATCTGCTCACGGAAGACGGCTCCTTTCATGATGACAACCGCGGCGTCGCCCACCACGGCATCGATCCGGAAGCTCTCCGGGCCATGCTGGCAAAAAACGGCGGCTTGGACATTGTCGTGCAGGAGATTTATACCATTGAAAAAAAACAGGCAGCTGACGCAAGATTAAAAAGATACCCCGTGTTTCTCGCCACGTGCCGAAAGGCATGAAACAACCACGCACTGGGGCTGGTTGGAAAAAATACAAGGAGATTTCCATGATCCGCAAAATCAGCGGCGCCTTCACCGGCGGAGCCATCGGCGCACTCATTGACAGCTTTAACATCTGGGTCCTCGGTCAGGCCGGCGTTACGGCCATGCTCGGCATCGGCTTGCGGCCGCAATTCACCGCTCCCTGGCTTTATCCCAGGCTGGTCTGGGGCGGGCTCTGGGCCCTACTGCTGCTCCTGCCGGTTTACCGGCAGAAAACCGCCCTGCGCGGCATCCTCATGAGCCTGGTGCCTACGACCATGATGCTGGTCATGGTTTTTCCGGAAATGGGCCTTGGCCTAATGGGCCTCAAGGCCGGGCTCCTGACCCCGCTCCTCGTGCTGCTTCTGAATTTCATTTATGGGATTGCGGCGTCTTTTTGGTACAATAATTGCGCCTGAACTGAACTTCATTCGACTGCACGGGACAGCACCATGAAAGGCAGGATCTTTGCCATCGGCGATATCCACGGCTGCGCGGCCAAGCTCGAAGCCCTGCTGAGCCGGTTGCCCTTCGATCGCGCGCAGGACACCCTGGTATTCCTGGGCGATTATCTGGATCGCGGCCCAGATGCCAAGGGGGTGCTGGACCAGCTCTGCCGGCTGCGCGCCGAGGGAGTGCAGGTTGTCCCGCTCATGGGCAACCACGAGTATCTGCTGCTGGAGTATCACCGGAGCGGCGATCAGGCGCTGCTTCCCTACCTGCGGCAGCTCCGCCAGGAAACCACCCTGGAAAGCTACGGCGGTGCCAGCCTTGCCGAGCTTGCCTCCCTTGATTTCCTGCCCGGAGAACACCGGGATTTCCTGTTCTCCCTGCTGCCCTATTGGGAAACCGAGGAGTACATCTTCGTGCATGCCGGTCTGCGTCCCGACCTGCCCCTGGCCAAGCAGAACATCTCCGATCTCTGCGAGGTCCGGGAGCCCTTTCTTTCAGAGGAACGGGACTACGGCAAGCGGGTGATCTTCGGCCATACCCCTTTTGCCACCCCGCTTCTCACTCCTTTCCGCACCGGCATCGACACCGGCGCGGCCTACGGCAATCTCCTCACCGCCGTGGAGCTGCCCGGGCTGCGCTTTCATCACGCCTGATTTTCCTGGACTGCGGCAACCCCGGACAGGGCATAATCCCCTGCCATAAAAGCGCGGGCTATGGCGGGGATCAGCGCATCATCAGCCATGGCCGCATCCAACAGACGGGTAAAACCCAGAATCCTGCCAACCATCACCAGCTTTTCCTCGATGGCCTCCCTGGCCGCCCCCTGCAATGAAGCGTTGACCAGATCTTCCCTGATATCAACGGAAAATCCATACTGCTCAAAGATCTCCCCGATGCACTGAGCACGCCGCCGCCGCCGGTTAAGGTTAGTGCCGCCGCCCTTGAAACGAAATTTGATATGATTGCTGCGCGGCTCAGGGGAAGCCACTGCGTCGATCATGATGAAGTGGAAATCCATGCGGGCATTCATGTTGCAGTAATCGCGGCTGACCAGGCAATAGTTGGGCATGCCGATGGGCCGTTCCGATTTCTGATCGGTGAGAAAAGAGGACATCACCGAGCCCATGGGTGTCCCACCGGGCGGTGGCCCCCAGTGCAGGCCGGGGGTGGTGATTCCCCGCCAGAGGGCCTGAAAGGGACGGGAGACCACCGCTTCCGGAGGAATTCTACGCCGTTTCGGCTCGGGCAAAACCACCCCTCCGCCCATGTCGATAACACTGACAAAGAAAGGTACCGGCGAGTCGATGGCATGCACGGCGCCGAGATTTTCCTCAAGCATTTCGTCGCCGGCGTGGAACATGGACAGCACCGCCTTTTCGTGGACAAAGCGGACGATATCGTGGAGCGACTTACATTCGACAATGGAGAAGGTGGGGCCGTAGGCATCGGTGAGATGCAGCACCGTAACCAGCTCCTGCAGCTCCCGGTGCAGCGGGGGCAGCGGCACGCGCATCCTGCGGACGGCCGGCAAACCATGTTGCCAGCCCTTTTCCGCAGCGGCGATCTCCTGGGCCCCGGCCTCGTACACCCTGCCGTGACCGCCGTCCACGGTTATCCACCGACCATCTTGCAAGAGGCGGGAAAGATTTTGTACCCCGCAGACCATTGGCGTTTCCTGTTCGCGGGCCACGCAGGCCAGATGATCGGCCGGGCTGCCCAGCTCCACCAGGACCGCAGCCACCTGTCCCAGCAGGTTCGCCGCTTCGACAAAGCTCTGCTGCATAACCAGCACCACCGGC
>Ga0209211_10013417_pt1 | contig 10157 bp, 9 predicted proteins | sample RifGroA2_FD_183992 | JGI IMG/M metagenome (GOLD analysis project Ga0209211, IMG submission 183992) | Groundwater microbial communities from Rifle, Colorado, USA - Groundwater A2 (SPAdes) (version 2) | ecosystem: Environmental > Aquatic > Deep subsurface > Groundwater | place: Rifle, Colorado...
TTACGCAACATTCATTATTATTTAAACACTATATGAAAAAGGAAATTATTTATGTTTTTATTGATAGTCAAAACCTGAATCTTTCTGTATTAAATGAAATAAAAGACAAAAGAACGAAAAAAATAACTTATCAAGGTTGGAAATTAGATTTCAAAAGATTTTTTGTCTATTTACAACAGAAATATCAAGTTGAAAAAGCCTTTTTATTTATTGGATATAGAGAAAAATATAAACAATTATATTCTTCGTTAAAAAAAGGAAATGTTGATGCCGAGTTAGTTCTCCACTCTATGATTGAATTCAAAAATTATGATAAAGCTATTATTGTCTCCGGAGACGGAGACTTTCATTGTCTAATTGAATTCCTGGAAGAAAAAAATGAACTATTCAGAATTTTTGTACCAAATGAATTTAGTTATTCTTCACTACTTAGAAAATTTAATAGAAAGATCGCTTTTGTCAGTAGATTAAAAAGCAAGTTGGAATATTTAAAAAAATAGACAGGCATTTGCGCGGCATTGAGCCTTTGCAGGAGCCTGTCATCATGATTGCTTATATTATATCAAATATCTACAAAGATTTGTCAATAGTAAAATAAAAATAACCCCGCTTATTTCTAGCGGGTCGTCCCTTACGGGAATTTGTACTCTCATTATATCATCTTTTATGATTGTCAAATGGTAAATTTAACTCTGTCATATCCTGTACAACCGCGTCAGTTAGATGAAGCTAATTGTACAACTTCCGAGGTTATGACAGGCGTGGACGGATAAAATTTAATAGACGAGGAGCTCTCGTTTCTGCAAGGGAATTTATTGCCATGCCCTGATTTTGGCCGCATTTGTTTATGTGCTAATGCGGCACCAAGGGCCGTAATCGTCCCGCTTAGCGGAACGAACGAGCCCTTAGTCAAAGTTTAGGCAATCCAAATTTTGATTTGATTATAAGTCAATAAATAAAGGTTATTCCATTTTGAAAACTTTTGGTTACAATTTAGAAGGAGGGGATTTTTTTTTACGATGAGCAGATAAAAACTTTTTCCATTCCCCGGGTTTTTCTTCAGCATATGTTTCAAAACCTAACAAGTTTGCAAGAGCATTTTCACGGATGGATAAATTATCCAATCTCAACTTTTCTTCTGGAGTAATTTTTCCTTGTTTAAGCAATTCAGAAGTGAAATCTATTGTTTCTCTGGTTTGACCAGCAGTATTTTGTTTACTTTTAAGTTGCTCTACCATAAATATGGACTACATTATAATATTAACTGAATAATATTTCAAACAATAAATTGCTTTATATTACGTAAGAATAGAAATGACTGCTTTTGAATTAACAGGTTGAGATAATATAGAGTTATTTAAAATTTTTAACCAACTCCTTTAACTCATTGCTGATTCTCCATCGTTTTTGATATTTAATTTTAAAGTCAACAAAATTTGATAAGACAGCGGCACGGCTACCGGTAATTCCCATTACTTTTCCAATATCTTTGAAGATTAATCCTTGTTGGCGAAGTTCCCAAGCTTGATAATATCTTTTAAGATTCCTTGCCATAGGTCTATATAACAAACAAAGCTCCCCGCTATTTTGATTTAATCTTTCGAAAAAATCCATAAACCTTTCGATTTATGACCTACAGAAGGTTAATAGACGAGGAGCTCTCGTTTCTTCTGTAGGTTTATTACCATGCTCTGTTTTTTGTCAAAGTTTAGGCAAACGAATTGTTTAAGTAAATTATAACAACTTGAAAGGAAAAAAATAAAAAAAGTTCCAATATTGTACAAGTAAGCTCCACTATATTTAATTTTTATAAAAGTACGAAACAAATTGATAAAGCTCTTATGTTATTTTGGAGTTTTAGTGAGGCAAAATAAAAATGAAACTCATGGTTTTTCCGCTACGAAAAAACATATTTTTATTTATTTTCCCCACTCTTTTGCAACTTTAAGAAGTTCTTCACCTAACTTTTGAGCTTCATTTCTATATTCGTTTGCAATTTTCTCATGTTCAAAAGTGAGCGGGTCGCTTTTTAGAAAATTTCTACATTGACTCCATAAACCTAAAAATTGTCTTAACCTGGTTCCAACATCTTCGTCTAATGCTTCAATTTCTGTTGCTTTTAACTTTATGTGACGTTCACTTTCTGCCCTAATCCTAAAATTTTTGTGCATTCCTTCAATACAAAAAGAGTTTATATCCTTTGCAGCTTGTATTTTTCTTAATTTTTTCTGTTTTCTATTTTCAAATAATTCATTAATCCACCCCTCACCTAATTTTGTGAATAATTGAAATATAATCCCTCCAATGAAACCTAGAATACCCAACAGTGTTCCCATGAGATTATTTTATCAAACTAATTATTAAAATTAGTGATTCTAACTCAGAAAAATAATTGTCAATAAGTCAAGGAAATTATATAATCTCATTGTTATATGGATAATCAAAATTTAACTGGATTTTTTAATAGTTTAAATTCAGAAGAAGTTTTAAAAGACTTTATTAAAAGCAAAGTAAAAGAAAATTTGTATCTGGAATTTAAACAAAAACAAGATAGTCGAAATGGCAATTTAGATGAAAATGATAAATTTAATTTTTCTAAAGCTTTATCTGGTTTTGCTAATTCTGGGGGTGGAGTATTAATTTGGGGGATTGAAACTCGTAAAAAAGATGAATCTGCAAAAAGATTAAAAACTATAAATGAGGTAGATAATTTTATTAGGCAATTAAAATCATCTTTACTAAACTCTGTACAGCCTTTTGTTGATAATGTTAGAATTGAAAAAATAGAAAAAACAAAATCCAAAAATCGAGGATATGTTAAATGTCTAATTCCTTTTAGCGATAAAACCCCTCATAGGGCTTTACTTGCTGGACGTGACTATTACAAAAGAAGTACAGAAGGTTTTTATCGTTTAACTCATTATGATTTGGAAGATATGTTTGGAAGAAGACAAAAACCATTATTAGTTTTAATCACCGATTTAATAAATTACAAAGAAACTAATCCAGAAATACGAGCAATAAATTTTGCTTTTAGAAATGACGGAAGAGCAATTGCGAAATATTTTGGATTTTTTTGTAAATTTGACGATAATATAGAACTTACAGGTTCACCGGATAGATCAATTCAAGATGTATCAAAAATTAATGATAATAAACCAGCTATTTCTTATTCTGATAATATCAACGTAATTCACCCGACTAATATTGTTCGAAATTTAGGGAGTATAAATTTTAAAAAAAAAGACAAAACTAAGAAGATAGAAGGAGTAATAACTTACTATTGTGATGGAATGTTGGCAAAAACAGAGAATCTTACTTTTGATTAATAAGGTTTCAGCATCTTTTGATATTCGATCTTCATGTCACCTTTAGTCTTATTTTGTAGGTTATAACCTACAAAGAATTAAATTTTTTGATACAATTCAAATTAGCATGAACGACAAAAATAAAAAATTAAATAAATATGACATTGAATTTTTGATTGATTGTCTTAAAAACAAAAAAGAAATTCCGGAAGTTTATAGATACGCAATTTTCCCGACCAAGCAAAAAGAATATGAACTTGTCTACGCGGGAAAAATGCGAAAGGAAGATGTGCTTGCAGACACCGAAGAAGCTAAGCCAGTGCCTCTACAAATTGAAAAAATTTTCAACGGCAAAAAATATCCTCTCTACTCCAAAGATTGGCATAACCTTCTGGTTTTTGGCGATAATTTACAAATCCTCAAAACTTTTAATGAAAATAAAGACTCGCTTGTTAAAAATAAAATTAAGGGCAAAGTAAAACTAATTTATATTGATCCGCCTTTTGCAACAGACGAAGAGTTTTCAAACACAAATTCTGGCAGCAAGGCGTATGTAGATAAGAAGAAAGGTGCAGAATTCGTTGAATTTATTCGTCGTCGTTTATTTTTGGCAAAAGAATTATTAGCAGATGATGGATCAATTTTTGTTCATCTTGATCAAAAAAAAGGTCACTATATAAAACTTGTGTTGGACGAAGTTTTTGGGGAGGAAAATCTAGTTAACGAAATAATTTGGCACTTTAGAACGTACCAAGGTCAAGCTAAAAATTATTTTCCAAGAAAGCATAACATAATTTATTGGTATAAAAATAAAACTCATCCAAAATTTAATCTCGCTTATAGCAATAATTTTGCGGACACAGTAGATTTTCTAAGATGGAAAGAATACATAGTTAATGGATGTGAAATAAGGGGAAACAGATATCCTGCTTCTGATAGTAGATTTATGGCTTATTATAATCGTTGGGTTAGAGAAAATGGCAGAAGACCTAGAAGAAATGATGTTATTTTAATAATTCAAGGTTATGTAATCGATGATGTCTGGACTGATATTCAAGCATTGGACCCAAAAGATAAAGATGAACGAGTTGATTATCCAACACAAAAACCAGAGGCATTATTAAAAAGAATTATTAAATCATTAACAAATGAGGGTGATATTATAATGGATTTTTTTGCTGGCAGTGGCACCACCTTGATAACTGCTGAAAAATTAGGAAGACGTTGGATAGGTTGTGATATTGGAAAGCTTTCAATTTATACAACACAGAAAAGACTTTTACAAATCGAAAAAAGTAAATCTTTAGAGGATTCAAACAAAGATTATGAAAAACCAGCAAAATCTTTTGCCGTCGTTACTTCTGGGCTTTATGATCTTGGAAAGATTTTTGCTCTGCAGAAAGATGAATATATACACTTTGTGAAAAATTTATTTGAAATTGAGGAAACAAAAACAGTAAAAATCAGCGGTGTTGAAATTGACGGAAAGAAGCGAGAATTTTACGTAAAAATCTTTCCATATTGGGAATTAAAAAACGCCAGCGTTGACGAAAAGTATTTGCAGGAATTGCACAAGAATATTGGCGGAAAAATTGATGACAGATTTTATATTATTGCTCCCGCGAACAATGTAAATTTTATTAGTGACTATCACCAAATTGATAATGTCCGCTATTATTTTCTCAAAGTGCCGTATCAGATAATTAAAGAATTACACAAAGTGCAGTTTAAGAAATTCCGTCAACCACAAAGCAAAAATCAAATTAATGACTTGGATGAAGCAATAGGCTTTCATTTTATCCGTCAACCAGAAGTAAAATCAGAAATCAATAAATTGAAAGATAAAATTGTTTTAAAAATCAAAAAATTTGAGTCAGCTTATTCGCAGGACGAAACCGGTGAGAAGCTCAAAAATTTTGAAAGTTTGGCGATGTTGCTCGTGGACTTAAACTATGACGGCGAAAAGTTTATGATGACGAATTACTTTTTCGCGCAGGATTTGCTTAATCATAAGCCAAGCAACGAGGAAGAGAGCGAAGAAGAAATAAAAAAGGAATTGAAAAAACAAAAAGAAATTATAAGAGAATTTCCGAAAAAAGATTGTGGTAAGGAGATTATGGCAATCTATGTTGATATTTACGGTAATGAATTTAAAGAAGTTTTTCAAAGTTAAATTAATGATATGACAGAAGGAATTAAAATATACAAAACGCAAGATTTGGTTTTGCAGGTAAAGCAAAATTATAATCCAACTAAGCTCAATTTGAAAAAGTGGATCAGTTTTCTTGATGTGCTTTGCGGTGACAGGGAATTTCAAAAAGAAGCAATTAGAGATGCAATTATTTTTCTTGCGTCCGGTGAATACAAATCAGTAGAAGATTTAGTTGAAGAAAATTTTAGGAAAAACGATGAATTACAAAAAAGATACAAAAATATTCGCGATTATCAAAAGAATTTACCGTTACCCCATAAACTTTCGGCGGTGATTGATTTAGCAACTGGAACAGGTAAAAGTTATGTGATCTACGGCATTGCGCAAATCGCTTTGGGTCTTGGCTTAGTGGATAAGGTTCTGGTGCTTTGTCCCTCGCTCACGATTGAATCGGGTTTAAAAGAAAAGTTTCAAAAACTCTCCGGCGACGACAAAATTAAAGCGACTTTGCCAGACAACGTCATTTTCAAAAATCCGAGAATTATTAACGCAAATAGCACAATCAAAAAGGGCGACATTTGCGTTGAGAATATCCACGCCGTTTATGAAAGAACTGGATCATCAATAAACGACAGCTTGAAAGGAAATGGCGAACATGTTTTAGTATTGAATGATGAAGTTCATCATACCTACAATTCATCAAACGAAAAAGATATAAGGAAATGGAAAGAATTTTTGCTTAATCCCGATTTTAATTTCAAATACATCTTGGGATTTACAGGTACGGCTTATCTTAATGACGAATATTTTAATGATGTTATTTATCGATATTCAATAAGACAAGCCGTTAATGATAAAGTGGTTAAGTCTGTCGATTATGTTGCTAAAGACGAAAATATAAACAAAAACGAAAAATTTCAAAAAATTTATGACAATCACGACGAATTTGTGAAAAAATATAGACTTATTAAACCGCTTACGATTTTAGTTACAAAAGATATTTCTAAAGCAAAAATACTACGAGAGAATTTAATTGATTTTTTGGAAAAGCGTGAAAAAATATCACGCAAAGCAGTAGAAAAAAAAGTTTTAATTGTTACTTCGCACAAAGACCATAAGAAAAATGTTTTAGAACTAAAAAATGTTGACGATAAAGAAAATTCGATTGAGTGGATTGTTTCGGTTTCCATGCTTACAGAAGGTTGGGATGTGAAAAATGTTTTTCAAATTGTGCCGTGGGAAGATCGGGCTTTTAATTCAAAACTTTTGATTGCTCAAGTTTTAGGTAGAGGTCTTCGCATACCAGAAGAATACAAATCGCCACAACCAAAAGTTAGGGTTTTCAATCATGACGCTTGGAGCAGAAACATTCGTGGTTTGGTTGATGAAATCTTGGAAATTGAAGTTCGTTTGACGAGTGAGGTTTTGACTTCCGGCGAGCGAGCAAAATATCATTTTGATCTTTACACAATTGACTATGAAAAACAGGAAAAAGCTGTCAAATCGGAAAAGGACACAGAAGTTTTTGATTATTCAAAAGGGTATATCAATTTAGTCGCTCAAATTGAGCAAATAGCCAGAGAAACTGAATATGAAGATTTAGGCGGGATTATTAAGCCAAAAACAACGATAATCCAAAAAGAAATTTTTGCCGTTGATGATGTTGTGGCAAAAATCGTTGAAACTTTCAAGACGAGAGATTTTGAGGCAAAAATTAGATTTCCAAAAGGCGAATACGAAAAAGAGCATTTACCACCATCAGATGAAATAAAAGAGATTATTGTAAATTCGATGCGAAAGGTTGGAATAAAGAGTGGAGTTTTAACTGAGGATAATGCCAATAGAATTTTTAAGGCGTTCCAAACACTTTTTAGAGCAAGAGGTTCAAGGATTATTTTGGAAAAGACGGCAAACAAACCAAAGTTAATCAGCACAAAAGAGCTTGAAAAAGAAAGCATCGGCGTTGGAGCGATAAAACACGGTTCAACAATTTTTTACACTGAAAATTTTAAAAACGACATCAAAAATGAGATGATTGACATTTTGCAAGACATAGCTAAGGATGAGAACTTGCCACGAAGTGCAAGCAAGGAAGTTAATTCCTATTGTTTTAAAACACCGGTTAATGTTGTTTTAACAAAACTTGAGCCGGAAAGAAAATTTGTTGAAACTTTGGTTAATTCTCATTTGTGCGAGAAATTAGATGCTTGGATAAAGTCACGCGATATGGGATTTTATAGTATTGAATATTCTTGGCGAAAAGGTGAACATACGACACAAGGAAGTTTTAATCCTGATTTCTTTTTGAAACTTGGTGATAATATAGTTGTGGTTGAGATAAAATCTGACGGTGACGATTCAGAAGAAAATAAGGCAAAATATCGTTGGACGAAAAAACATATTAAAGATTTGAACGATGAATTGAAAAAATTAAGAATTAAACAAAAATACTTTTTTCATTTTGTCAGTCCAGAAAGTTATTCAGAATTTACAGAATACTTAATAGACGGTAGATTATTTAAAGGTGAATTTAGAAGTGCTCTTGAGGACTTGCTTGAAAAATAAATATTTTTTAATATCTATTCTTCTTTTAATGATATAGTTTTGATATATTTTGACCTCTTGAAATCCAACCAGCAGTGTTATAAATTGTAGGTGAACAAGAGTTCAAATAGGTTAATATATTTACTAAATAGATATGGAAAATAAACGAAAACATCTTGAATTTATTCAGGAAGTTGCTAGTCGAATGGCAGGAAATTTATTTTTCTTGAGAGGTTGGACAATCACATTAATTGCTACGTTACTCGCATTATTTATAAAAGGCGGCGACTCTAATTATATTATTTATTTTCTTATAACTTTTATCTTTGTCTTTTGGATTTTGGATGGTTATTTTCTTTCGCAAGAACGATTATTTAGGGATTTATATGATCATGTAAGAAAACTCGATGAAAAAAGAATAGATTTTTCGATGGATACAAACGATTATAAAAAATATAAAAAAAATACTTTAATTTTTACAATGTTTTCCTCAACACTTTTAATTTTTTATTTGCCTTTGATTGGTATTGCGTTATTTATTAATTACTTAACAAAATAAATTAATAATTATGTTAACAAAAAGACAAGTTTTTTATAGCTTTCATTACAAACCAGATTGTTGGCGTGCGTCTCAAGTCCGTAACATAGGAATAATTGATGGAAATAAACCAGCGTCTGATAATGACTGGGAAACAATCACAAGTAGCGGAGAGGAAGCGATTAAAAAATGGATAAAAGAACAAATGGAATATCGATCGTGTACGATTGTTCTTATTGGAAATCAAACCGCAAATAGGGAATGGATAAATTATGAGATTATAAAATCATGGAATTCAGGTATGGGTGTAGTTGGCATACATATTTATGGTTTAAAAAATCAAGATGGATATATAACTGAAAAAGGAGAAAACCCTTTTGATTATATAACTTTTGATAATACAGGTAAAAAATTATCTTCGATAGTAAAATGCTATACTCCTGGAGGTAATGATAGTAAAGAAAGATATCAATGGATATCCAAATATTTATCTGACGCAGTTGAAGAAGCTATAAAGATTAGAAATAATAATTAGATATATGACTATATAATTAAAATATTATTATGAATACATTCAAACAATCAGCAATTGAGATATTAAAAAAAGCAGGGACACCTCTTCACTACATAAAAATTACTAAACTTGCTTTAGAATCTGGAATTTTGGAAACTGAAGGAGCAACGCCGGAAGCAACGATGAACGCTCAAATAGTAATGGACATTAAAAATAAAAGTGATGGGTCTGATTTTATTAGAACGGCGCCTGGAACTTTCGCACTCAACCCAAACAAGAAAGAAATCGAACAGACACCAAAAATTATTGAGGCAGAAAAGGAAGAGGAAGAAAAAATAGTTATTGAGGCAGGGTTCATCGGAAAAGGTGGAGAACACTTAGTTTGTAGCGAACTTCTTTTCCGGGGATTTAATGCCAGTATTATGAGTGTTGATATTGGCGTGGACATATCCGCAATAAAAGACAATAAGTTTTTTGGTATTCAAGTAAAGACTGCACGAAAAAATAACTCTGAAATTTATAATTTTCATATTCGCCACAAATCTTTTGAAAGATTTAATCAAGGTAACATTTTTTATATTTTGGTTTTAAGAGATGATATAAAAAATAGTTATTTAATTTTGCCAGCAAATGAAATTGAAAAGAGAATAAAAGAAGGATCTATTTTTACCGTAAATAATAAAACAGGATATGCATTGAGTATAAAATTTCGTGATGGAAAATTTTGTCTCGGGAATAAGAATCATGAAATGGGATATTTTTTAAATAACTGGAATATAATAAAATAATTTACCACTATTTTTTCCAAACCCCCAATCTTTTTTCCCTCGCCTCACTCTCCGCAGATAATAACACATCCTGATATTTTTACTAATTTTTGATAAAATAAGTTCGAGCGGTTTGGTAAAGACGCTCAGAGAGTCCATAGTTCAACGGATAGAATAAATCCCTTCTAAGGATTAGATGACAGTTCGATTCTGTCTGGGCTCACACGATTTTAATCTCTTTGATTTTGTATGTTACTTTCCCATTAGGAGTGACTATGTCAACCACATCATTGACCCTTTTTCCAATCAAAGCCCGGCCGATGGGGGAGTAATA
>Ga0209211_10013419_pt1 | contig 10156 bp, 11 predicted proteins | sample RifGroA2_FD_183992 | JGI IMG/M metagenome (GOLD analysis project Ga0209211, IMG submission 183992) | Groundwater microbial communities from Rifle, Colorado, USA - Groundwater A2 (SPAdes) (version 2) | ecosystem: Environmental > Aquatic > Deep subsurface > Groundwater | place: Rifle, Colorado...
CTGTATATTGTAACCTAACTTTCTTAATGAAGATGTTGGCAGCTCTAAAGTGTCTTCAATTGTTATCACTCTGTATTTTCTCATGAGCTCAACTAAAATTGCGCTCAGCAAACTTGTTTTTCCTGCGCTTCTTGTTCCTGCAATCAGTATTGACCTTGAGCCATCTACCATGAAGCTTATGATTCCTGCCGCAACGGAATTTATCATTCTGGTTTTGATGAACAATGGCAGAGTCCACGGCTTGTCCCTGTGCCTTCTGAAGGCAAACGCAAGCCCGCTGGGATTTAATGGGGGAGAAATTACTGCTATCCTCGCGTTTGCGCCCGGAATTATAAGTTCAGTATCCAGAATTGGATTGGCCTCATCCAATGGCCTTCCGCTTATGAGCCTTAATTTTGATGCCCAGGATTCTGCTTCAGGGCTTGTCGGGACTATATTGGTTCTGCAATCGGCATAATCCTGATGCACGATGAAAATAGGAGTTTCCCCCATAGGAGAATTGATTGTGATGTCCTGGATTTTTTCGTCCTGCAAGAGGACTTCTATCAAGCCAAATCCTACGGTGTATCTTACAAGGATTTTTGTCATCTCATCAATCTCAGCTGCGCTTATCTTAAGGTTCCTGTATTCAACCAATTCCTCTATCAAATCTGAGCCAATGTTGTAAAACACCTGGCGCATCCTTTCCGGCTCTATGAACTCCTGCCTTGTCGGCTTGTGCTCTGCCATTATTTTTCGTGCAGTGTCAAGGATTTCATATTTCTCCTCACTTAATTTGAATTCCGGAGGTATCAGGTGATACAAGTATTGCACATTATCCGGCAGTTCAAAAATCGTGACTTCAGTGTTTTTGCAGATTTCATATGAATCAATTTCTTCTGCCTCGCTTGGGAAGGAAGCCATCAATTTCGTGAACATGAAATCCGGCCTTATGTCTGGCGTGAACAGTCTCCTGTAGATTGAGCGGTCTCCGACTTTATATCCTGACAAATGCCTTTGCGCTCTTACAATCAGCTTTGTGTCGTTCATCAGGCTCATCAGATACTGCAGGAGCTGGATGTACTTCTCTGCAAACTCCTGGTAATCTGCGTCAAAAACCCTATCAATCCTTATTTTTTCATCCCGGATATTTCTCCTTAATTCAACATATGCTCCAATCGGATCCCTTTTGAGGACGTCTGCAATAATGTTCTGGACTGTCGAATACCATTGGCCGGCCCACTTCTGGCATCTTGGATTGGAAAGAAAGCTGTTCATTCCGATAAGGTCTTTTCTTTTTGTGAGCTGGGTGTATAGTTTTGCAAATTCCTGTATCATTGAAGTTTGCTCAAAATCATATTCGTAATTTCTCTTTTGCGCGTAGATTATTTTTGTGACAGGGCCAACTTCAGAAAGTATGTCCATTGTCCTTGACATGCAGACAGAATCATCTTCTAAAGAAGGCACATGGGTATACTGCTCAAGATCTATCATCAGGATTGTGTCTTCCCCTTCCCTTAGCACATCATAAGAAAAGGGCTTTTTTGTCTCTCCGAATAATACCATTATTTTCTGCCCTCCTTTTTGAGATTATTAATTGCAATCTCTATCAAATGCGATTTGTTTCGGTATTTCTCTTTGTTGGAGAGCTCTTTTTCCATCCATACAATTAACTCAGAATCAATTGTTGCGCTTATCGGCTTCTTCATCTTATAAAAAATATTTTATATTATAATATATTATTTTCTATCTTTTTATGTATTTTGTAATATGTTGTATTTAAAGGTTGTGGATATAAAAAACTCAACCTTTAAATAATCCCGACAACTATGTTATTGCCATGGAACCTCAACAGGATTTTGGGATGCCGCCTCCGCCAAAAAAGAGCAGTGGATTTCTCAACATGGGGAGCCAGCCAAAGCAGCCCGGACCGGATTTTGAAGGGATTTCAAGCGACGTGAATTCAATCAGCAGGAGACTAAGGCTGCTTGAGGAAAGCGTCACAAATTTGAGAAGATATTTCCAGATTACAGAGGAAAACATCATCACAAAGAACAAGTACACTACTGCAGAATTCAAAACTGTTCAATCTGATATACAGGAGATAAGGAAGGATATGCATGAAGTGAAGGAAAAATTTATTCATGTGGTAATGGAATTGCAGACTGTTGCTAGGAAAGATGAAGTCAAGGTCCTTGAAAAATACATTAACCTGTGGAACCCGATAAAGTTTGTAACCCAAAATGAGATTGAAAGGATTGTCACAGAAATCCTTGAAAGAAAGGAGAAACAGAAGATTTCTTCTAATGGAAAACTTTAAATACACTCATCTTACATATTGACATAAAGAGGTGCTCTAATTGGCTTTCTTAAGATCGAAGAAAAAAAGGGATGATATTGACATTGCAGTGCCTTTTCCAAGCGCTCCCCCTGCACCAAGCAGCCCTCTTGAGCAAGTTATGATGATGCATGAGCAAGGCTATACAAATCCTCAGATAGTTCAGACATTGCAGGGAATGGGGTTTTCCTCGCAGCAGATTTATGATGCAATCAGCCATGCAAGCCTTGCTGAAAATGCGCCTCAGGCCCAGCAATCACAGAATCCTTTTGACCAGATGCCTCCCCAGCAGGACCCAAGTTACCAGCCGAATTTTAGCCAGGGCCCTCCACCGCAGCAAAGCTACCAAACATTTTCCCAGAAGGAGCCGCAAATTGACGATGAAAGGATACAGGAAGTGGCAGAAGCCATAATAGAGGAAAAATGGGACGCTCTCATCAAGGACATCAAAAAAGTTGCTGAATGGAAGGAAAGGACAGATGAAAGAATCTCAAAGATTGAGCAGCAGCTGATTGACATGCGCATGGCAATAGATTCCCTCACAAAAAACATGATGGCAAGAATTTCCGCTTATGACCAAAACATTGTCGATGTCGGGACAGAAATAAAGGCAATGGAAAAAGTGTTCCAGAAAGTTCTGCCGTCATTGACAGAGAACGTAAATAAATTAGACAGAATGACTAAAGGATATAATGAGCCTGCGCAGCCTCAGCAAAAGAGGCCGGGGCAGAACCCTCAAATGTGATTTTCAGGCTCTAAAAAACAAAGCAATTTTGAAACGGAGATAATCAAATCTTTATTACCTCGCTTGGAGCAAGGATAATCTTCTTTTGATTTCTTCAATTTTAATTATGTCCCTTGGCGGGATGAGATATCTAGGCTCGGGCCAATTCGCAGCCCTCGCAGCCATTGCTCAGGTCAACCACTTAGCTCGGTGACAATTCAAACCTCGCACTGGCTGTTGCACTTTCTCCCCTGACAATATTGTGTATAATCCTTAGTCTTTGTCCAATATAATAGTGGCGGGTCCCCTTTAAAGCGAAGCATTTTGAAGGGAAGCCCTCAGTTGATTTTTTATTTTTCAAAAGCCTCTTAGGATGATTTGCCCTTTCGGAGAGGAAGAAAGTTCCTTTTCTGTTTTTTGTTTATTCCTTCGAAGAGAAAGTTGGACAGTGCAAACTAACAACATGAAATTCAGTTACCTAAAAAACCTACCCTTTAGAAGCAAGCAGCGCAACCGTAAAGACAGCAACTGCAAACAGAAGAATCATTCCCAAAAATGTCGGGTTGAATATGACTTTCATTGTCCCTGTCAGAGCGCTCTTTGAATCGACATTGACGCTTTCCCTGACCTTGATACCTGCCACTGCAACTACAAGTATGATGGAAAAAACCAGCAGTACATTTCTGATAGTTGAAAATCCCTCTGCTTCATTTCCAAGCACTTTTGAGCCGATTGACAGAAGAACTGCGAAAATGAACAGTACTGCCACAATCGGAGCAATGCTTGCTATTATGGAAGTGGCAGTCGGAGATATTAAAGTGAAAATGCCCAACAAAAAGCCGACGAGCGCTGCAAGTATCTTGCTGTCGCCAAAAATCTTGACAAAGCTCATCATGGCATATACAAGAATCCACACAAAGAGGAACACGAAAATGCTCGTGAAGTGCTGCAGTCCTGTTACATCAAGAAAAGTTGCCATCGAAACCAGTTTATTTCCAGTGAAGATTGCAGGTCCTAATGCCCGCCACCTTTGCCAAAGAGTTTTTCAAAGTCAATTCCGGATTTTTTGGTGAGTGTGCCTCCTGAATCTTTGCCTTCGCTTGTGACCCATGCAATTACAATTCCGAAGACAATCAGCATAAGCGCGACTGCAAGTATGTCAGTGCCGAAAACGTCTTCCAAAAACTCATTGACGCCATTGTCCCACCATCCGGCAGCACCTCCAAAGATTATCAAAATAGTTACTATTGAAAACAGCGTTATCCAGCCTGGCATCGCCATTCCAAGGAAAACCTGCTCCTGGCCGAAAACCCCGATTAATATAAGGAGGAAGATTATTGAAACAATAACCAATGAAACTTGGGGGAGGGCCTGCTTAATGATTTCAACTGGGTCAGATTCCGGAGGATAAGTGTTTAGCATATGCGGCACAATAACCAAGGCGCCGACAACAAGGGCAACAAGCACATTCAGGTTCTTTTTGCCATCGCCAAGCACCTTTGTTTTCTGCAAAACTGCATAGAAAATGACGAAGATTAGGAGAAAGATCAACAATTCCTGGATGCCGAAGCTGTCAAGCGTCTCGACCAGATTCTGAAAGCCTACATTTGTCATAGATACACCTCTTAGTGATTCTTTCTTTTAATTTGTAGTATTTAAAGGTTATGAATTTTTCCGCTTTCAGTGCTTTGCAGGCGCTGCACTGTCTTTTGTCACATACACTACAGCAAAGATAATGATTGCAAGCAATAAAACAGAGCCTGCAAGCTCATCTCCTCCAGAGCCTGTAAAGTTCAAAAGCCTTTCCAGCCAGCTTACTCCGCTCTCGTCCTTGATATTGTTGAGGAAAATGCCAACAATTGAGATGAACACTATTATCATGAACGTAAGCTTCCATCCTCCTTCAAGATAGACTGCTTCCCCTTCCTTGTAAAAGGAGCCAACCAGCAGCAGAAAAAGGACTGCCATGAACAATACAACGACAGCCTGCGCGACAGAATCGCTTATTATCCTCACAAGCTCTGTTGAGGCAACAACAAGGAATGCAGTGACAAAGGAAGCCATTGCATTTAGGTTCTTCTTCGGATATTTCTTTCCGTCAATCTCCTCCATGCCAAAGACTTTTGTCTTCTCAAGTATTGCAAATACAACAGTGAAAACAAGCAGGAAAGGCAGAATTACGTCATACATTCCCATTTTTTGGAAAAAGTCTATTATCTGCCTGAAAGATGATGCGACCATATTTCAAAACCGCCAAGATAAATATTTAAAGGTTTCTATCCGACCTTTTCTTACAAGAAAAGCTCGACCAAAAGAAGACTCCTCGCTCCGCTCGGATACTCTGAAAAAATCAAAAATGATTAACAAAAAAGACTTTGGAAAATTAAGGAACGAAATTCATTATCTGGATGAGCAAAGGGAAAAGGTAATCCAGCTTTCAAGGGAGACCATAAACCTCTCAAAGCAAATTATTTACTCTGCGCAAAGGAATGAAATCAACGAAGATTTAGTGAAGACAATAAAGGCAAAAATCAAAGAACTAAGGAAAGTCAACTTTAATGCCGATACAAACATCAATTCTGTGGCATTCCAGGAATACGTTGAGGCAATCTGCTTCCATGAATTTGTAAAGCGAGGAAAAATACCGACAAGCAAAGAGCTTGGGGTGTCTGCAGAGGATTATTTGTCCGGGATTTGTGACTTGACAGGGGAGCTTGTGAGAAAGGCCGTTTATGATGTCATCCACAGGAAATTTGACGAAGCAGCAAAAATAAAGGAGCTTGTGCACGACATTTACGGCGAATTCCTGAAGCTGCACATGAGAAACGGGGACTTAAGGAAAAAATCAGATTCAATCAAGTGGAACTTAAAGAAGCTTGAGGAAGTAATGTATGATATTTCTATGAAGGGAAGGCACCTAAAGGAAGAATAGTTTTAAAAATAATCTTCAAATCCAGAATGCTATGAAACGGACACACACCTGCGGCCAGCTTACAGGCCAGGACACAAACAAGAAAGTGACATTAAGCGGCTGGTGCTCAACAAGGCGAGACCATGGGGGAGTTATATTTATAGACTTAAGGGACCGCTACGGAATAACTCAGATTGTGTTTGACCCGTCACATAACGTTGAGGCTCACAAAAAGGCTGAAAACCTGAGAAGGGAAGATGTTGTCATTGTCGAAGGCCAGGTGCGAAGAAGGCCGGAAGGGATGACAAATACCAAGATTTTCACAGGAGAAATCGAAATCATTGTTGACAATATATTAAGCATCAACAAGGCATTGACACCACCAATTGAAATTGACGACAGAATAGACGCTTCTGAGGAGATGAGATTAAAATACAGGTACATTGACTTAAGGAGGCCGAAGATGCAGAAGCAGCTGATGTTCAGGCACAAAGTTGCAACTGCTGTCCGCGAATATTTCAACGAGAATAATTTTGTTGAGATTGAAACTCCGATGCTGATAAAGACAACTCCGGAAGGGGCAAGAGATTACCTTGTTCCAAGCAGGGTCAGTCCAGGAAATTTCTATTCTCTTCCTCAAAGCCCGCAGATTTACAAGCAGATTTTGATGATTGCAGGCTTTGACCGCTATTACCAGTTTGCAAGATGCTTGAGGGATGAAGACTTGAGGGCAGACAGGCAGCCTGAACACACGCAAGTTGATGTTGAAATGTCATTTGCAGATGTCGATGATATTTTTCACCTGACAGAAAACATGGTCAAATATGTCTTCAGGAAAATCCTCAACAAAGATGTCAAAATCCCTTTCAGGAGGCTGACTTTTGACGAGTCAATGGAAATGTTCTGCATAGACAAGCCAGACCTGAGATTTGGAATGGAATGCTGCACAATAACTGATATTGCGAAACATTCAGAGTTTAAAGTCTTTCTTGATGCAACAAAGAACGGCGGTATTGTAAAAGTCCTTAATGCAGAAAGCTGCGCAGAAAAATTAAGCAGGAACCAAATTGACGAACTGATCGAATTTGCAAAGCAGAACGGGGCAAAAGGATTGGCGTGGATGAAGGTTGCAAAGGATAATTCATTGGAAAGCAATATCGTGAAATTCTTTCCTGCTGATGCGCAGAAAAAGATTATTGAAAAGGCAAAAGCCAAAGAAAATGACCTTCTCTTGTTTGCAGCTGACAAGGAAAAAATTGTCAACGATGTCCTTTCAAAGCTAAGGAATAAATTAGGCCATGAGATGGGGCTTGTAAAGGATGACTTTGCTTTCTGCTTCATAACAGATTTTCCGTTGTTTGAATTCAATGAAGACGAGAACAAATGGGATTTTTGCCACAATCCTTTTACAATGCCAAAGAAAGAATGCTGGGATTTGCTTGAGAAAGAACCTGGAAAAGTTTATTCTTACCAGTATGATTTTGTGATAAACGGAACAGAATTGTTTTCCGGCTCTGTGCGAAACACAATCCCGGAGCTGCAGGAAAGGACATTCAAGGTCACTGGAATGTCGTCTGAAGAAATAAGCGAGAAATTCGGCTTTTTGATTGAAGCGTATAAGTACGGCGCGCCTGCACACGCCGGCTTTGGACTAGGTTTTGACAGGCTTGTTGCATTGATGCAGGGACTGACAGACATAAGAGAAGTCATAGCGTTCCCAAAAAATAAAGCTGCACAGTCCTTGATGGACGGCGCACCATCTCCTGCATCTGAAAGGCAATTGCAGGAGCTGCACATTAAACTGGACTTTGTGAAAGAAGCGCATAATGTTGTCTTTGAAAAAATCAAGAATGCCCTCGCGATGGAAAAAATGGAATTTGAAGTTCTTGAGCACAAGCCTGTTTACACAAGCAAGGAAGCAGCTGAAGTGAGAGGAACGCAGCTAAAGCAGGGCACAAAGGCCCTGATATTGAGAACAGATGAGGGATTCATGCAGGCTGTTGTTTCCGGGGCAAAGGAAATTGATATTGACAAGCTCCAGAAGATGACTTTGTTCAAGAAGCTTGAGCTGGCAGATGCAAAAGAAATCAGGAATGTCACAGGATGCAACATCGGCTCTGTTCCGCCTTTTGGAAATTTCTTTGGCTTGAAAGTTTATTTTGACAAGTCAGTTGTAGAGAATGATATTGTCGCTTTCAATGCTGGCTCTCACACAAGAAGCATAAAGATGAAAGCCAAGGATTTGGTTCAGATCGTCAATCCTGTTGTGGGGGAGTTTAGCAAGTGATTTATTGCACTTATTTCTAATTTTATTGATTGCCAGTCGGTCTCCTCGCTTTTTCTGCTAATTTAGAAATATCCCCAAAAGCTTTTGCTCGCCTTCTTCTAATACCAGCAACAAATACGGGGTCTTGAGCAATATCTTGCAATGAAGAGACGACTCGTCCAAAATCAGTCCCATTTTTCTGCTCTGGTGCATTTATTTCTGGCTCAAGTCCAAATTTCATTAAGTCAGGATACTTTGTCAAAAAAAACTTATTAGCAACTTTGTCATACGATTCTGATGCATTTAATGTGGCATAAGAGAAAGTTAGAGCGGCCTTTTCAATACGTGCATAAGCAGCGGTCAGTTGTTCAAAGTACCCCACCACATCCCGTATCCCTAATGCAGCCAGTAAATCATTTTGGGAACCACTAACTTCTGCCAATCTCTCAAGCCTATCTGATTGTTGAGCAAAAGCAAACCTGTTGTATCTAGAAACTTCTCTTCTAAAAAAATCTTTAACAATTACTGCAGGTAATTTTTCCTCATGATAAAATTTCATAAATCCGGAATCAAAAGCACTGAAAAGTTCGCTTTGATTATCCAGCAAATCAGCTATGTCTGTCAAATGCGATAGTTTAGCTCTTTCAGTAATCCCTATTCCAATTCTGTCATTTAGATCTACTCCTATTTCTTTGAATTCAGCACAGCATCTGGCATAGAATGGATCAAAAATCAATGCAGGTTCATGATAATCGCCAGCTCTTGCAAAAAATTCCCCTTTTGCACCTGTGCTGGTATATACATTAAGGGCTACAGGTAATTCTCTTGAAGAATCGATATCATTCATAGAATAAAGTATTCCAATTCCAAACTGACCTAATATAGTATTGTTTATATACTAGTTCATCTCTGCATCTGAAGAGGTGAACATTTATGAGGAAAGCAAGGAAGTTAGATGTATCATGCCCAAACCAACAGTGCAGAACTTACAGCAAAATTGGATTGAAAAATATAATTAGATTTGGCTCGCAGCCAAATGGAACGCAACGATATAGGTGCACAGATTGCAAAAGAACTTTTGCAAGAACAATCAACACCCCATTCTTTCATAAGCATTTAAGCAAAAAGGAAATAATCAACATTAGTAAACAGTTCGTTGAGAAAAGCAGCTTTCGAGGAGTGGCACGATCAACAGGACATCACCTTGACACAATAAGAAAATTGGCTTCTGATGTTGCTGAGCATTGCGAAGCTGTAACTGATTTTTTACTGCACGATGTTAAGCTAGGCACCCATGAAATAGACGAATTCTGGAATTTTGTTAAAAAAAACAAAAGAAAGTGGAATTCAAATACACTCAAGACTTTGAACAAGGAGATGCGTACTCTTACCTAGACATTAAAAGAGAAACGGATTTGTTTGTAGCATTTTCCGTCGGAAAATGGATACAAGAAGTTTGCAATGAATTATATAAAAAAATTGCTGAAAGAACCCAACAGCCTGCATACTATAACAAAATAAACTTTTGTTCTGACGGAAATGAGCAGAATGAAAATGCTCTGCTTGAATTTTTTAACAAAGATTGTGTAAATTACGGGCAGGTTGTTAAGGACAAAGAAAAGCAAATTATTTTTGGAAGCCATAAAAGAAAAGTTATAGGAAATTTATCTTTTGATGAAATTAGCATAGCCCACGTTGATGGGCTGTGTTCTGCTTTGAGGGAAAGAATAAAATGTTCAGTAAGGCGAGCAAAGACATTTGCCAAGAAAAGAAAAACCATCAAAGATTTGCTTGCCATTTACCAAGCATATCATAATTTAATCGACGCTAGACGCGGCTTAACCCCATGCATGCGAGAAGGAATTGTCTTCAGAAAATGGTCGTGGAGCAACCTTTTGCATAAAAGATTAACAACATTAAATTAGGTCAGTCTGATAT
>Ga0209211_10013421_pt1 | contig 10154 bp, 3 predicted proteins | sample RifGroA2_FD_183992 | JGI IMG/M metagenome (GOLD analysis project Ga0209211, IMG submission 183992) | Groundwater microbial communities from Rifle, Colorado, USA - Groundwater A2 (SPAdes) (version 2) | ecosystem: Environmental > Aquatic > Deep subsurface > Groundwater | place: Rifle, Colorado...
AAAGGGGCAGCCGCCCAAGCCGCCGATACTCGAATCAAAAGAGCGAATACCCCACTTCAAACCTTCACCAATGCATTCAAGGGCGGTACCGTGTGTATTATGGCAATGCATGGCAATTTTATTTTGGGAAATAAGATTTTTATCGATTTGGCCCAGCAGGTTTTTCCAGTCAGCGGGCTTACCAACACCGATGGTGTCACCCAAAGAAAACTGGGCCGGATTTAGGGGAAGGAGTTTTTGCATCACTTTAAGGGTAAGTTCGGGTGCCAGATTGCCATCGTAAGGGCAGGCGATAACGGTTGAAATATAGATACGAATTTTGACTTCTTTTTTCTTGGAAGGTTTTTGGCCCCATTGAGTGATAAAAGAATATCCCTCATTTTTTAAATGCTCTACGCAATCTTTGATAACGCTCAAACTTTTCTCAACACTCATTCCGATATTTTTTTGGTTAAAGGTTTCACTAGAAGCTGTGAAAAAAGCGATTTGGGTGACATTGTGTTCAAGAGCTGTTTTCAATCCTTTTAAATTGGGCACCAAATACCACAAGCGATCATGCTGTTTTGAAAAAGCATCGGCAATTTGGACCGTATCTGCCATGGAGGGCACCTTATCAGGACGCACAAAGGAACCGGCTTCCACATCACTAAAACCATGGTCAAGAAGGTAGTTGATGAGATTTCTTTTTTGGTCAAATGACAGAATGTCTTTGACGTTTTGCAGGCCATCACGTGGGCCGACTTCGATGAGGGAGATTTGTTTGTGTTGATGTGCGGATGTACTGATGTGCGGATGTTTCTTTGTCATTTTATTAAATACCCGTTTCCCCGATGATATCCCCCTTTAAAAAAGGGGGACAAAGGGGGATTTGGGCCCGCCTTTATTCCCGTGTCCGTATTCCTTTCTCAGCGAACTCTTCCCCAAGCCCATTTTTGCATCAGAGATATTTGAATCGGGTACAGGGGCTGAAACGGGAACAAATCCCCCTGCCCCCTTTTTTAAAGGGGGATGATACGGGAAAAAACCAATTGAACATCCGAACATCAGCACAAGAGATTACCAATTCGCTTTTCTTTTTTCCAAAAAGGCCTTGATGCCTTCCTGGCCTTCCGGGCTTGCGCGTAGATTGGCCAAGGTTTGTGCAGCGTAATTGTGTTTGGCAATTCCTTTTTTATTTTGAATATCCCGGATGAAGTTTTTGGCTGTTTTTAAAGCCTGGGGGGATAGTTCAAGAATATCGGCCAAAAGTGTCTGGACAGAAGCTGAAAGTATTTCTTCATTTTCTACCACTTGATGCACAAGCCCCATTTGATAAGCACGTTCGGCATTGAAACGCTCTGCCGAAAGAAAATAGGCTCTTGCATAAGATTCGCCTATTTTTGCAATGCAAAAAGGTCCGATGGTTGCAGGGATCAAGCCAAGGCGTGCTTCAGTAAATCCAAAAAGGGTTTCTTTGGTGGCCACCACATAGTCACAAACACTTGCCAAGCCCATACCTCCGCCCAAGCAAGCTCCATGCACTTGCCCCACAAGGGGATAGGGGCAGGTATTCATTGCTTCCAATAATTGAGAAAGTTTTTTGGCATCACTGGCATTTTGTTTTTTTGAGTATCCGGAACATTTTTGCATCCAGTTTAAATCCCCACCGGCACTAAAGGCCTTGCCATTGCCTTTAATAAGAATGACGCGAGGATTGATTTGTTTGATTTCTTTTTTGAAGACAAGGGTGAGCTCGGCAATCAATTCATCATTGAAAGCATTTCGTAATTCAGGGCGGTTAAGGGTGATGGTGAGAACCTTGTTTGAATAATCGATGAGGAGGGTTTTGTGATTCATAACGTAGGGGTGCTGCTTGCTGCACCCACTCACTTGGATCAATCATGGGCGCGGCAAGCAGCGCCCCTACAATAATTACATACGAAACACCCCAAACCCATGATCGAAACTCTGGTTTCCATTCTTGCAAGCATCAAGGGCCAGGCCAAGGACATTACGGGTTTGCCGTGGGTCAATAATGCCGTCATCCCAAATGCGCGCCGTGCTAAAATACGGCGAACCATCTTCTTCGTAACGTTGGATAATGGGTTTTTTGATATCCTCAATTTCTTTGGCGGAAAGCTTTTTTCCTTTTTGTTCCAGTTGGGCAATTTTAACAGTTGAAAGAACACCGGCGGCTTGCTCGCCTCCCATGACGGAAATACGACTATTAGGCCACATGAATAAAAAGCGGGGTTGGTAAGCCCGGCCGCACATGCCGTAGTTCCCGGCTCCAAAACTTCCACCAACCACAACAGTGATTTTGGGAACTTTGGTGGTCGCCACCGCCGTCACCATTTTAGCCCCATGCTTGGCGATGCCTTCCGCCTCCACTTTTTTTCCAACCATGAAGCCCGTGATATTTTGAAAAAAGAGAATGGGAATGCCGCGCTGATCACACAACTCAATAAAATGGGCGGCCTTGGCGGCTGAATCCGAAAATAAAACACCATTGTTGGCCAGCACCCCCACTTCAAAACCCATGATGCTTCCAAAACCACAGACAAGAGTGGGACCGTACATTTTTTTGAATTCATGAAAATCGGAACCATCCAGTGTGCGAGCCAGCACTTCCCTAAAATCATAAGCTGTTTTGAAATCCTTGGGGATGATGCCCAAAATATCGTCGGGAGAATAAAGGGGATCGGCATGAGAGGAATGATGGCTGATAATGGAATGTTTTTTACGCCCCAAATGTTTGACAATGTCGCGCGTAATTTCCAAGGCGTGTTCGTCATTGTTGGCATAATGGTCAGAAACACCGCTTTGTTTGCAATGAACATCGGCTCCGCCCAATTCTTCGGCAGTGACAATTTCTCCTGTAGCCGCTTTTACCAGTGGGGGCCCTCCCAAAAAAATCGTGCCCTGATTTTTGACAATGATTGTTTCATCACTCATCGCAGGAACATAGGCACCCCCGGCCGTGCATGAACCCATCACCACAGCAATTTGGGGAATGCCCATTCCAGACATGCGGGCCTGGTTGTAAAAAATACGTCCAAAATGATCGCGATCGGGAAAGACTTCAGCCTGAAGGGGAAGATAAGCGCCACCACTGTCCACCAGATAAATGCAGGGCAGGTTGTTTTCCATGGCAATTTCTTGCGCGCGCAAATGTTTTTTTACGGTGAGTGGAAAATAAGTGCCGCCTTTCACCGTAGCGTCGTTGGCGACAATCATCACCGTGCGATTTTCAACCTGACCAATGCCTGTAATAATACCCGCACTCGGGGCCTGGTTTTCATACAAGCCATTGGCCGCCAAGGGGGTTAATTCCAAAAAAGAAGAATCAGGATCGAGCAAAGTTTCAATGCGTTCGCGGGCCAAAAGCTTGTTGCGCGATTTGTGTTTTGAGATGGCCTCATCACCGCCTCCTTTTCTTACAGATTGAAGCTGGCTGTTTAGTTCTTCAATGAGTTTTTCGTGATGTTTTTTATTTTCAAGAAACGGTTTTGATTCAGGATTGATGCTTGATTCGATAATCATTTTTTAGGGGCTCGCGTCGCCCCCTCCATTGGCAAAGCCAATGGAGCCTCCCCCTCAACGGCCCTGTGGGCCTTATGGGGATGATTCCATAACGTGGTTCAAATCACGTACAGATTGCTAGAAGCGAGCCTTTGTTTTGGCGTTTGTACCGAAAACCTCGTTTTGCTGCAAGGCAAAGATATTCCTCTTTTGGTCAAGAAAATGACATTCATGGCTTTTTATTATCATTATGAAAATAAAAAGCCTTCTAAAAGCTTAAAAAACAACCAAATTTCAAGAGATTACAAAATTATTCGTGGGGCTTCATTGGTACGGCAATTGCATAACTAATAATCCAAAGGGGATCGGTCTTTTCAACCAAAAATCGGCTGGGGTTATTATGACAATCAAAAATCACTTCATATTTCTTTTAGTTACATCTACTTTAGTTTTTGGAGCCTGTAGTAATGATGGAGGAAAATTAAGGCTGAGAGGTGAGGCAAAAGCACCTCCAATTGCAGGTGATAAGGCCCCAGTTTTAGACAAAGATGGGGATACCATTCTGGATGTAAATGACAATTGCCCTGAAGAATTTAACAAATCGCAACGTGACTCCGATGGGGATGGCTTGGGTGATGTTTGTGACGATACTCCCTTTGGAGCTGGAAATAATCCCGAAAACCTTGTTCCCAATGGAGGGCAAGGAAATGTAAATCCCAATGGCGGTGCTGGCAATGGTGACCCCGATGTTGCCCCAGGCCCTGTTGGTCCAGGAGGCGGGGTTATTCCCATTGATGTGCCCCAACCTGATGCCGATGGGGATGGTGTTCCGAACGCCGATGACCCCGATGTGGATGGGGATAATATCCCCAATGGCGAAGATCCCGACGTCGATGGGGACGGCATTCCCAATGGCCAAGACCCGGATGTCGACGGAGATAATATTCCCAATGGTGAAGACCCGGATGTTGACGGGGATGGCGTTCCAAATGGTCAGGATGATGACGTGGATGGAGATGGCAACCCGAATAATCAAGACAATGATGTGGACGGAGACAATCTTCCCAACGATCAAGATCCGGATGATGATGGAAACGGCGTTCCTGATGGGCAAGGCGGAGATGATGATGATGGCGATGGTTTGCCAAACGACCAAGACCCCGATCGTGATGGGGATGGTGAACCTAATGATTCTGATCCATGCCCTGAGGATGCTCAAAACCAATGTAACCCTGAAGGAGCCTTACCTCCCGAGGATGGGGACATTGATTTAGACGGAGTTGCCAATGACCAAGATAATTGCCCATTCGATTTTAATCCGGGCCAAGGCAATGCTGATGCCGATAATCTGGGTGATGTTTGTGATCCGTGTCCGGGTAATCCCAATGCCGATTGCAATGACGGGCATGGGGGAGAAGAAAACCCGAATGATCGCGACGGGGATGGCATTTTGGATGATGGAGATGGTTCCGGTCAGGCCGGGGACAATCCTTGCAAAGATGGGTTAGTCGAGCGCTGTGACGATAACTGCCTCGAAGAGCGTAATCCGGATCAAGCGGATATCGATATTGATGCCGTGGGGGATGTCTGTGATCCCTGTGTTCAAGGAGGAGGAGAGGATCCGGATAACGATGGACTATGTGGCGCTGCTGATCCATGCCCTATGGATTTCTTGGAGGATGGCGACGGCATCTGCGCTGATAGGGATAACTGTTCTGCCGTGCACAATGTGAATCAGGCCGATGATGATGGGGATGGTGTGGGTGATGCCTGTGATAATTGCCGGAATTTAGCGAACGTCGATCAAACCGACGCCGATGGGAATGGTCTAGGAGATGCCTGCGAAGGAGGCGAGGGGAATCAAGGCCGTGTCTGCGATCCGCCCCTTCCCCCTCAAGAGGACCAAAACAACAACTGTGTGAAAGACGCTAATGAAGACGGCGATAGGGATGGTGTTTTAAATGATGGAAACGCGGATGGCGTCAACGGCAATATGAATTGCAAGGGACTGGATGGCGATGGTGATGGGGATGTCGATATTGATGATAATCGCAACTGCGACGACAACTGTCCTGACGTGCCCAATCCAGGGCAGAAGGACTCTGATTTTGATGGGCAAGGCGATGCATGTGACCCATGCCCGATGGTTATTGGAAATCAATGTGATCCAAACGGGCAGGGCGGCGGACAACCGGCACCGGAACTCTGCGGGAATGGAGCGATGGATCCCAATGAAGGGTGTGACGATGGGAATCAAAATAAATTTGACGGATGCAATGATGTCTGCCGTATTGAACCAGGATTTATTTGTGTTGGTGTTCCTTCCGTGTGTGAAAAAGACTTTGATGGTGATGGGATCGTTGACAGACTAGATAATTGTTTTGCTGTTCAGAATGCCAATCAAGGAGATGCTGATGGAGATGGTTTCGGGGACGTTTGTGACAATGATGCCGACGGAGACAATGCGGAAGATATTTTCGATAATTGCCCCGGTGTTGCCGGCCCGATAAACGGTTGTCCTGCTGACAATCAGCCCCCTCCAGGCCCGGCGCCTGATGGAGATGGGGATGGTGTTCTGGATGCCGATGACCATTGCCCCGATGTCGCTGGCGTGCAGCCCGATGGATGTGTTGTCGATGACGGAGCTGCCGGGCAGGCTTTTCCTGCGTGCGAAGCACTTCCCGCGGAATATCAGTTAGCCCCCGTGGCCAATGAAGATGAATGCCCCCGTTTGGTGGAAGAAGCGCTTCCTGCCGATGCCAATGACAAAGTGGATATCAATTTGTTCAGAATTCGCGGTCTTTCTGATGAGTTTTATCAGCAGGTTAAAAATCTCCTGGGAAGTGTCGAACAATTAAAAAGGGATATTGTGGCCAATCCAGCTGCAGCCGCAGTCAAGTTTGCCCAGATGCAAGCCCTTATTTTCAATGAGCTCCATTTAAATCCGGACCAAGCTCTGCCGATCGTGAAGGCTTTAAGCTGCCAAATGTATGGTTCGGTCAATCCTCCCGAAGTAGAAATTTACAATTTCTTTACCCACATCATTTCAGCCTTTTTGCTTGAAGAAACCCAAATTTCTGTTTGTTCCACAAAGAAAGAGGCTGCCATCCTCCAGCTTTTGGGAGCTTGTGTTCACATGCCTCCGAGCGCCAACGAATGTGTCGAAGAGCGCGGTATTTTAAATGAGGATGAACAGCGTTTGGCCGGTGTCCTTCCCGATCTTTTTGCAGCCCTTAATCCACCGGAACCCCTTCCGCAAGATCAGTGCGTTTTAGGCGGAATTGATGATCAAGATGGAGACGGTATTTGTGGAGCTGATGATGCCTGCCCCAATGATATCAATAACAATATGGATGGGGACAATTTCTGCGGTGACGTAGATAATTGCTCGGCTGTGGCTAACAATGATCAGGCCAACAGCGATGGAGACGCCCAAGGGGATGCTTGTGATAATTGCCCCGATCAGGCCAATGCCGACCAAGTTGATGATGATGGAGATGGTGTTGGAAATGCCTGTGATAACCAAGATCCAGCTCCCGATCAAGACAGGGATGGTGTTCCTGATGTCCGGGATAATTGCCCTGATTTTCCCAATCCAGCTCAAGTAGATGCTGACAGGGATGGCATCGGCAATGATTGTGATCGTTGTCCCGAAGGGGGTGAAGATCCTGATGGTGATTTCAAATGCGGCGATGCCGATCCGTGCCCGCTTGATCCAAACCCTGAGTGTCAAGCTGGGAATGGTGGTGGGGCTGTAGCTCCCGTCGAGCCATTGCAAGAACTTCCTCCTAATGATGACAGAGACAACGATGGAGTTGAAAATGATGAAGATATCTGCCCGGATGATCCATCCCCCAATTGCTTACCCGGCAATGGCGGGGGTTTCCATCCAATTTCTTGTAGTGATGGCAGACGTGAGGGCGAAGAACAATGTGACGATGGTAATATCCGTAATGGGGATGGATGCAGTCAACAATGCAGGCTGGAAGCAGGATTCTTATTGGACCATGGGAACGTTGTCTCCATCTGCAGGGATGGCTTAGTCAGGGGAGGAGAGGCTTGTGATGATCATAATAGTAACCCTGACGACGGATGCGATGATGAGTGCATTATCGAAGAAGGTTGGGAATGCCATGGGGAACCTTCGGTTTGTCAGCAACGGGCTGTAGTTGAGAATCTTTGCCCCCGTTCCGAGGTTTATTTTTCTTCCCATGGAGATCCCATTGAACCCTCATTGGCGGCTCTTCAAGAAGCTCTTTCTCAACCCGATGGGCAAGTTAATCCCGAAGTTAATACATGCATCAATACTGTCGCTCAATTGCCGGGATTTATGGAGGGCAATTATGCGGCTCCCCTCATGTTTGTGATATCAAAAAGTCTTTTGGGTGAACGTGTACTTTTGGGGTCCTTTGTTAATGGTGATTCTGCCAATGCCATTGCTCGTGATTGTGCCGGTATTGTAAATGTTGAAATCGTTCCTGTACAGGGCCTCTGCCAACCCGAGGTGCAATGGGAATTATCCGGTGGCATGAATGGCGCCATGGATCTGCTACTGCCTCTTTTGGAACGCCTTGTGCATGAAGCACTCCCGTTTCCCAGGGATCTTCTTCAAATGCTGGCTCAATTAATGCTCACCACGGATAATTTTCCGGCTACCTTGGACACCATGTTTAACCAATTTGATCCCAGACTGGCCGGGATTGTCAAAGACGATCTTATCAACCAGTTAGATGTCACCATGTGTGAAATGGGGCATGGAGAGGTGCCCGACGATATATCACGACGCTATCTTTCTTTTGCGCAACATTTTAACCGGGAACCCCGTGACGATTGTTTTCTTGAATGTGTGCCCCAGGACAAATTGGCGGAAAATCAGGATTACTGGCGTGTAGGGTTGCAAGAGGGGAATGCCCCTCAGATGAGGAAGGTACAATATGTTCCCATGGGAAATAACATGGGATACGGTGTGTGGTTTCAAGGGCAGGGGAATGCATCAAATACCCTGAGAGCCCGTGTATTTTCTGAAAATCAAATGTGCTGGACTGATCGGTCGCACGATTTAAGTATTTCGGCGATCCCTTCAAGTTATGTCATGGGCCATTCGGAGAATGGCACTCTGTTTACTTGGGTTGAAACCTCTCCAAATAACCAGGAAAAATTGATCAAGGCACGCCTTACAGATGGCAGCCAATGGAAGAATGTGTCCGATGTGAGTTCTATGAATGCATTATCTGTTGCCGTGGAGCAAGTGGTTGGTTTAAGTGAAAACAGATTCCTCCTTTTATGGACAGAATTAGACGATGAACATCGTGTTAGCATTCGGTCCCGTACTATTGATGCATTTGGACAATGGAGTATTGTGACAACGCATGTCCAGTCTCTTAGTTTAAGTAACTACAAAATTCTATCTAATGCAATTGGTCAAACAGCCGTCATATGGGGAGAAGCTGCTAATAATAGCAGAATAAGATATATATTGCTTCCGGATGGTGTCCCACAGAGAACGGGAACTCTTAGTATGAATTTCGATTCAACGAGTTTTTCTCTGGCTTCCGATGGTACCCTGACCATGGCAACGGCACTTCAAATACCTAACGAGCAAGGAGATGCCGTATATATTGAATTATATCGTAGTGGTATTGCAATCCCTCCGAATAATCTGGGAGGCATACCATCAGAGAACAATGTTTCTTCGCTAAAAGTGGTTGAAACCTCTCTGGGCAAAATTGTGATCTGGGAAGACGGCACATCACTTGAAGGATTTCTCTTCAATCCAGAAAATAATCAACGATCGCTTTTTTCCATAATAAGACAGGCAGATATTCCTATTTCAAATATGCAAGTCAATCCCATGGAAAATGATCTTGTTTCCATTACCTGGATTCAGGGTTCCAATTTATACGAAGCTGTTCTTAATGCGGCTGATTTGAATAATTTTCATATTCGAACAATTAACCGCAACCAGCAAGGCGTGGCCATGCATCCTTTGTATTCATCAATAGGTTATGGAAATGCCCAACGGGCGGCTGTTTGGTTTGAGCATCAGAATGATGCATGGAACCTTTACGGCAACAAGACGGGCGTGGGATGGGAACAGGTTCCCGCGGTCCTTGATATTTCTGATGATGGGCAAAATTATAGGACTATGGATTTGAAAGTTCTGGGTAATGGGAGAGCCATTTTCATGATGACTTATCAAAATCGGGAAGTAAGATCATGGATACTTCCGGCATTTGGCCCTCAGGCTATAATGCCAGGTTTGAATCATTTACCGGATAATTTAAGAAATTTTTCAAGCGATCCCATTCAGGATGCCCAAGATCGTGCAAACCGATCTCTCCAAGAGTTTAATCAACTCAATAATGAGGTTGATATTCGCTTCGAGCAATTTAACTATAACTATGGTCAACCTGGAAGACCCTAAAATGAGCGCGGTCATCCGCCACAATATCAATTGATCTTTTTTTGTGATGCCACTACAAAACCCCAATGTCTTTGAAGTTTGATTCCCTAGCCGACAAATTTGTCAAAAGATTAATTCGTCATTCCTGGTGGATTCTTATTCTCTTTATGGCAGCCACGGCTATCACCGCGCCACGGGCGGTTCGCCTTATCACCACCATTACAAGCGAACTCTCAGCCCTTTTACCCGA
>Ga0209211_10013423_pt1 | contig 10154 bp, 9 predicted proteins | sample RifGroA2_FD_183992 | JGI IMG/M metagenome (GOLD analysis project Ga0209211, IMG submission 183992) | Groundwater microbial communities from Rifle, Colorado, USA - Groundwater A2 (SPAdes) (version 2) | ecosystem: Environmental > Aquatic > Deep subsurface > Groundwater | place: Rifle, Colorado...
TGCCGGCCGCGCCGCGGGTGCCGGCGCTGCTGCGCGGCCGCCACGACAAGATCGCGGTGCGCATCACCGCCCACGGCGAGGCGGCGGCGCTGTGCCAGGCGCTGGGCCACGCCATCGTGTCGACCTCGGCCAACCGCGCCGGCCAGCGCTCGCTGAAGACGGCGCGCGGCTGCCGCCAGGCCTTCGGCGCGCGGGTGCTGACGCTGCAGGGCCGCATCGGCAAGCGGCGCAAGCCTTCCACCATCATCGATCTCGATACCGGTCGCGTACTGCGCTGACCGCCAACCCAGGAGCCATCGTGCAAGAACTTTCGGTCATTGGTCTTATCCTCCACGCCAGCCTGCCGGTGCAGCTGGTGATGGCGGGGCTGGTGGTGCTGTCCCTGCTGTCGTGGGGCATCATCTTCAACAAGCTGGCGGTACTGCGCCGCGCCCGCCTCGCCACCCAGAGCTTCGAGCAGCAGTTCTGGAGCGGCATCGACCTCAACCGCTTGTACGAGGACACCCGCCAGCATCACCGCTCCGCCGGGGTGGAGAAGCTGTTCCAGGCCGGTTTTGCCGAGTTCATCAAGCTGCGGCGCCAGGGCGGCGTCGACAATTCCGAGCAGCTGGACGGCGCCCGCCGCGCGATGCGCGCCGCCGCGCAGCGCGAGCTGGACGCGCTCGATCACCACAACAGCTTCCTCGCCACCGTCGGCTCGGTCAGCCCCTACATCGGCCTGTTCGGCACGGTGTGGGGCATCATGCACGCCTTCATCGGCCTGGGTAACGCCGGCCAGGCCACGCTGGCGACGGTGGCGCCGGGCATCGCCGAGGCGCTGATCGCCACCGCCATCGGCCTGTTCGCGGCGATCCCGGCGGTGGTGGCCTACAACCGCTTCGCCGCCGACGTCGACCGCCTCGCCGGCCGTTTCGACTCCTTCATGGAAGAGTTTTCCAATATCCTGCAAAGGTTGGCCGCACGCTGACGCGATGTGCCGGCCGCCGCCGTGCCGTGTCGCCTGGCCAGGCTGCCGCTGATTTTCCCCCGCAATAAGCCGTACGGCCGGCGTCAGCCGGCGCCCGGTCACCAACGCTAAGGACACGCAATGCTGCAGATACTCGGTAGGGCATCGTCGATCAATGTGCGCAAGGTCCTCTGGACCTGCGCCGAGCTGGACATCGCATTCGAGCGCGAGGACTGGGGCGCCGGCTTCCGCTCGACGCACAGTCCTGAATTCATGGCGCTGAATCCCAACGCCATGGTGCCGGTGATCAGGGACGACGATTTCGTGCTGTGGGAATCCAATACCATCATCCGCTACCTGGCGTCCCGCTACGGCGGCGAGTCGTTCTATCCGACGCCAGCGCAGGCCAGGGCCAGGGTGGACCAATGGCTGGACTGGCAGGCCACGGATCTCAACAACGCGTGGAGCTATGCCTTCATGTCCCTGGTCCGGCACTCGCCGCAACACCAGGACAGCGCCGCGCTGGCGCAGGCGTGCAGCACGTGGTCGCGGCATATGGCCATCCTCGAGCGGCAGCTGGACCGCACCGGGGCCTACGTCAGCGGCGACGCGTTTTCGCTCGCCGACATCGCCATCGGGCTGTCGGTACACCGCTGGTTTGCCACCCCGCTCGCGCATCCGCCGCTGCCGGCGGTGGCGGCTTATTACGAGCGGCTGAGCCAGCGGCCGGGCTACCTGCTGCACGGCAGGAACGGCATGCCCTGAGCGCACGGGCTGCGGTGTCACTCCCGCCCACCACGCACCGAAGCCGACGCCCCGCGTCGGCTTTTTTCATGCCCTCACAGCCTGGGCCGCGCAGCGGCGCGCAGGGTCTACAGTGAAGCAAGCGGCAGACGGCCGCAGGTAACCGGCAGGAGAACGATGATGAGCGCAGTACGGATGGAACGGGACAGCATGGGCGAGCTGGCGGTACCGGCCGACGCCCTCTACGGCGCGCAGACCCAGCGCGCGGTGCAGAATTTTCCGGTCAGCGGCCAGCGCCTGCCGGAAGGCTTCATTCGCGCGCTGCTGCTGGCCAAGCTGGCGGCGGCGCGCGCCAATGTCGCGCTGGGACAGCTGACGGCAGCGCAGGGCGACGCCATCGCCGCCGCCTGCCGCCAGCTGCTGGACGACGCGGCGCTGATGACGCACTTTCCGCTGGACGTGTACCAGACCGGTTCCGGCACCAGCAGCAACATGAACGCCAACGAGGTGATCGCCACCCTCGCCAGCCGCGCGCTGGGCAGTGCGGTGAGCGCCAACGACCACGTCAACTGCGCGCAGAGCAGCAACGACACCATCCCCAGCGCCATCCACATCGCGGCGGCGCTGGCGCTGCGCGAGCAGCTGCTGCCGGCCTTGCAGCACCTGCAACAGACCACGCAGGCCAAGGCACAGCAGGTCGATCACCACATCAAGACCGGGCGTACCCACCTGATGGACGCGATGCCGGTACGCCTCGGCCAGAGCCTGAACGGCTGGGCGCAGCAGATTGCGGCCAACGTTGGCCACCTGCAGCAGCTGCGGCCCAGCCTGCTGCAGCTGGCGCAGGGCGGCACCGCGGTCGGCACCGGCATCAACGCCGACCCGCAGTTCGCCGCCCGTTTCTGCCAGGAGCTGCAGGCGCTGACCGGGCTGGCGTTCGTGCCGGCGCCGGACTATTTCGCGGCGATGGGGGCGCAGGACACCGCGGTGGCGCTGTCCGGTCAGCTGCGCACCACCGCGGTATCGCTGATGAAGATCGCCAACGACCTGCGCTGGATGAATTCCGGGCCACTGGCCGGGCTGGGCGAGATCGAGCTGGAGGCGCTGCAGCCTGGCTCGTCGATCATGCCGGGCAAGGTCAACCCGGTGATCCCGGAGGCGACCTGCATGGTGGCGGCGCAGGTGATCGGGCTGGATGCAGCGATCGCGGTGGCGGGGCAGTCCGGCAATTTCGAGCTCAACGTGATGCTGCCGCTGATCGCCAGCAACCTGCTGAGCAGCATCGCGCTGCTGGCCAATGTGTCGCGGCTGCTGGCGGACAAGGCCATCGCCGGTTTCAGCGTCAACGAGGCGAGGCTGCAGCAGGCGCTGGCGCGCAACCCGATCCTGGTCACCGCGCTGAATCCGGTGATCGGCTACGCCCGTGCCGCCGAGATCGCCAAGCAGGCCTACCGCGAGGGCCGCGCCATCATCGATGTCGCCGCCGAAAACACCGATCTCGACCGCGACGAGCTGGCGCGGCTGCTGGACCCGGCCAAGCTGACCCGCGGCGGGCTGTGACGCTGCGGCCAACGTTGGCCGCAGCCGCCGCGTACCGGCACACGATCTGCGGCGTGCCGCTGTGTGCTGTCAAGCATGCGCCAGCAAGGCGCACTCATGATGTGTCAACGCCGTGTTCGCCTTATCGCGCGCGGGCTTGCCCGGTGAGGCGCGCCGCTCAGCGTCCGCCGGCCGCGGTGCTGCCGGCGGCGGGGGCGCTGTCGGCGAGGCGGTCGAACAGCGCCAGCAGCGCGTCGCTGTGCCGTTCCAGCTCGCGCATGTCGGCGACGATGCGCGCCTCCTCCAGCGCGCCGCCGGTGGCCGCGGCGCTGATGGCACTGCTGCCGTGGCGGCGGATCTGCTCCGCCAGCCGCTGCAGCTCGGCCTGCTGCGTGCCGCTGTCCAGCGCGCCCAGATCGAGGCCGTCGTCGCCGGCGTGGCCGAGCAACTTGCCTTCCTCCAGCGCGTTGTAGGCCTGCTGCTTGTACATCACGTGGCCGATCTTCTGCAGCGACAGGTGCGACTTGTTGCGTACGCTGAGCACCTGGGCCAGCACCTGGTCGGACTGGCCGGCGAGGCTGGCGAAGCGCTGGCGGAACGATTCCACCGATTCCTTGACGTGGCCGGCGACACTGCCGGCCTCGCCGGCGCGCGCCTGCATGTGGCCGATGCGGCTGGAGAGGGTGGTGAGGATGTGCTGCACGCGGTTGGCGGTGTCCTTGCTACGCTCGGCCAGCTTGCGCACCTCGTCGGCGACCACGGCAAAGCCGCGCCCGGTCTCGCCGGCGCGCGCCGCCTCGATCGCCGCGTTCAGCGCCAGCAGGTTGGTCTGGTCGGCGATGTCGGAGATCGCCGCCAGCGAGCTTTCGATGCCCTGCCATTCGCCGGCCAGCGCGCTGCTGGCCTCGTTCATGCTGCCGACGCTGCCGACGATGGTGTCCAGCTGGGTGGACAGCTGTTCCGCACTGTGCAGGCTGTCGCGTGCGCCGCTGGCGGTGTCGCGGGTGATGCGGCCAACGTCGGCCATCGCCGCGCTGATGGCGCCGAGATCCTGCTGGCTGCTGGCGAGGTTGCTGCGCAGGTGCGGGTTGCTCAGTGCCGCCAGCTGCGACGACAGCCGGTTGTGACGCACGAAGCTGTCGTTGTCCTGCATTGCCTGGATGGCGGTGTCCATCGACTGCAGCGAGCTGGCCAGCACCCCGGGCAGGCCCTTGCTCAGCGGGCGGCGGCTGTAGTCGCCGGCGCTGACGCGGGCAAAGCAGGTGTTGACCTCCTTGAAGTAGGTCTCGATCTGGTCGAGGAAGTCGTTCAGCTCCCACGCCACCAGCCCGACTTCGCCCAGGTTACGGGTATCGGTGGCGCGGTGGTGCAGCTCGCCCTTGCAGGCGAGGCTCAGCTGCAGGTGCAGGGTGTCCAGCAGGCGGAAGATGCGGCCGCAGCTGAGCCACAGGTACAGCGCCAGACCAAGGCCGCCGAGCACCAGCAGCATGCCCAGCGCCAGGTGCAGGCTGTTGTCGAGGAAAAAGCCGCTGGTCACGTAGGCTAGGGTCAGCAGGTTGGAGGCGAGCAGCCAGTAGCCCATCTGCGTGCGCAGCAGTGGCGGCCATTTGCGGCGTTGTTTCATGTCGCGGCTCCCGCTTGTTCCAGCGCCAGCACGAACTGCTGGTAGCTGACTTGTTTGGCGGCCAGTTGCGCCAGCAGCCACTGCATCGACGCGTCCGGCGCCGCCGCCTTGCCGGCCTGGGCCTCGATCGCGCACATCTGCTGGTACAGCGGGCTGACCGCGGCGATGCCGGCGCGCGTCGGCTGGCGCCGTACCGAGTAGTAACCGGCCAGCGTGCGCTGCGCGGTGTAGTCGGGGGTGATGTTGGCGAACACCCAGTAGTAGTCGCCCTGCGCGGTGTAGTTTTTCACCAGGCCGAAGAATTCCTGCCCCGCCTGCAGCGTCTGCCACAGCAGGCGGTATACGCCGCGCGGCATGTCGGGGTGGCGGATCAGGTTGTGCGGCTTGCCCAGCAGCTCGTGCTCGGCGTAGCCGGCGATGCGCATGAAGGTGCGGTTGGCGTAGCTGATGTGGCCGGAAGGATCGGTCTTGGTGATGATCAGATCGTCGGGAGCCAGCTGGATTTCTCGTCCGCCGGATAGACGGGGGGATGGGCTCATGGTGCGCCTCTTGCAGAATGGGTCGGTGCCACTATACGGCGCCGCCGGCCGTGGCAAGTGGCCAGCGGGCAAGCGCTTGTCCTGCGTCAACCTTGCCGCTTGTTTGCTTGGCATAGTTGCAACAGTTTGTTGCTGATTATGACAATATCGTTATTAATCAAGGCCATGCCGCGGCAAGAACAGGCTTTTCGGCATTTGCCCCTTGTGCCGCCGCGATGCGAAAGGCATTGTTGGCAGCCCAACCGGTAGACCGCCATGAACCTGACTTCGCACCAGCTGAAACTGCTCGCCGCCTTCCTTGCCCTGTACCTGATCTGGGGTTCCACCTACTTTGCCATCCACATCGCCGTGACGTCGTGGCCGCCGTTCCTGATGGCCGGGGTGCGCTTCGTGCTGGCCGGCACGCTGATGTACGGCTACCTGCGCTGGCGCGGTGCGGCCAACCCCACGCTGGCGGAGCTGAAGGGCGCCACCCTGCTCGGCATCCTGATGCCAGCCATCGGCAACGGCTTCGTGACGCTGGCGCAGAAAGAAGTGTCCTCCGGCGTGGCGGCGCTGGTGGTGGCCACCGTGCCGCTGTTCGCCATCCTGTTCGCGCGCCTGTTCGGCCACCGCCCGCGCAAGATGGAGCTGGCCGGCGTGCTGCTGGGCATTGTCGGCATCGTGGTGCTGAACATGGGCAGCAACCTGCAGGCGTCGCCGGCGGGGGCCGCCGCGCTGCTGTTCGCCTCCGCCGGCTGGGCGCTGGGCTCGGCGTGGAGCAAGCATCTGACCCAGCCTAAGGGGCTGATGTCCAGCGCGATGATGATGCTCACCGGCGGCATCGCGCTGCTGCTGGGCAGTTTCGCCAGTGGCGAGCAGCTGCTGGCGCTGCCGCCGCTGTCCGGCTGGCTGGCGATGCTGTACCTGGCCGTTTTCGGCTCGCTGATCGCCTACACCGCCTACATGTTCCTGCTGCAGCACGTCAGCGCGGCGGCCGCCACCAGCTATGCCTACGTCAATCCGGTGATCGCGGTGTTGCTGGGGGTCGGCCTGCTGGGCGAACACATCGGCCCCGCCGAGCTGCTGTCGATGACCATCATCCTGGCCGGCGGGGGGCTGGGGGCTGATCGGCTGGAAGAAGTCGCCGCGTTCGTAGCCTTCTTGGTTTGGACACATGTGGCCGCGGATGCGCAGCCTCACCACTCCGGTTTTGCACTGAACGCCGTGGCCGCTGGCCACGGCGTTATGCGATGTACTGCGCTGCAATAAATGGCGCGTGGGCGACGCTGGCTCAGCTGGGCGGCGAGGATGGGTTACTTGCGCGCCAGCGGCGGCAGCAGGCGCAGGCGGGTGCCGGCGAGGCGGTCGTGCAGGAACTGCTTGTCGTTGTCGATCAGCGCCCACAGCACCGGCAGGGCGTCCCACAGCAAGGCCACCGCCAGCGCATGCTGCCGCGATTCGAACAGCGGCTGCCACGCGATGTAGGCCAGCGCCGGCACGCCCAGGTACAGCACCAGCGCCACCACGAAGCGCATCGCCGCGTGCGGCCAGCGCAGCGCGCCGCCGTCTGCCAGCGTCAGCTGCAGCCGCCACGGCTTCATCGCCAGCGTCTGGCCGCCGCGGGTCCAGCAATAGCCGAAGTAGCCGAACATCACCAGCGCCAGGAACAGCTGCATCAGTACGCTCATCCAGCGCGCGTTGCCGCTCCACACCACCAGCGGGGTGAACAGCGCGGCCGCGACCAGCAGCACGGCGCCCAGCAGCAAAGCTTCGTAGCACAGGCTGGCCAGTCGGCGCAGCAATCCGGGGTGGGTGAAATGTTGATTCATGCCGTGAAAATAATAATGAGGGAGTGAAAGGGCGGCGGCGGTAAAACCGCCGCAAGCAACCAGACATGGTATCAAAGCCGTCCCGTGCCGCCTACCCTGCAAAAGTGGCTGTTTTTGAATGTTTTTGGCGCTTTTTTGCACCTGCACAAAAGCGCTTGACCGCTATTTCAAACTTAAGCTAAGTTCATTCACTACGGGACATAAAACAACTACTCAGCAATCAAAGAGGCAAAGATGCAGATATCGGGCGCGGAAATCCTGGTGCGCAGCTTGCAGGCAGAAGGAGTCGAATTTGTTTTCGGCTACCCCGGCGGCGCGGTACTTGAGATATATGATGCAATTTTCAGGCAGCAAGAGTTCAAGCATGTGCTGGTGCGCCACGAGCAGGCCGCGGTGCACGCCGCGGATGCCTACTCGCGCTCCTGTGACAAGGTCGGTGTGGCGCTGGTCACCTCCGGCCCGGGTGCCACCAATGCGGTGACCGGCATTGCCACCGCCTACATGGACTCGGTGCCGATGGTGGTGATCTCCGGCCAGGTGTCGACGCCGGCCATCGGCCTCGACGCGTTCCAGGAAGTGGACATGGTCGGTATCACCCGTCCGTGCGTGAAGCACAACTTCCTGGTCAAGGACATCAACGAGCTGGCCACCACCATCAAGAAGGCGTTCTACATCGCCGCTACCGGTCGCCCCGGTCCGGTGGTGGTGGACATCCCGAAAGACGTGACCCAGCAGCTGGCCGAATTCCACTATCCGGAAAGCGTGAGCATCCGCTCCTACGTGCCGGTCACCCGTGGCCATCCCGGCCAGATCAAGAAGGCCGCCAGCCTGCTGGCCGAAGCCAAGCGCCCGTACATCTACATCGGTGGCGGCGCCGTGCAGGGCAATGCCTCGGCCGAAGTGACCGAGCTGGTGCGCATGCTGGGCCTGCCGTGTACCAACACGCTGATGGGTCTGGGCGCCTATCCCGGCGACGACCGCCAGTGTCTGGGCATGCTCGGCATGCACGGCACCTACGAAGCCAATATGGCGATGCAGTACTGTGACGTGCTGATCGCCGTCGGCGCCCGTTTCGACGACCGCGTGATCAGCGTGCCGTCGCACTTCCTGGCACAGCCGAAGAAAATCGTGCACATCGACATCGACCCGTCCTCCATCGCCAAGCGCGTGAAGGTGGACGTGCCCATCGTCGGCGACGTGAAACACGTGCTGCGCGACCTGATCGACCTGATGAAGCAGAACGGGCAGCGTCCGGATGCGGCCAACCTCGCCGGCTGGTGGAAGCAGATCGAGCAATGGCGCAGCTACAACAGCCTGCTGTACACCCCGTCGACCGAGTTCATCAAGCCGCAGTCGGTGGTGCAGAAGCTGTACGAGATCACCGGCGGTGACGCCATCATCACCTCCGACGTCGGCCAGCACCAGATGTGGGCGGCGCAGTACTACCCGTTCAAGCGCCCGAAACAATGGCTGAACTCCGGCGGTTTGGGTACCATGGGTTTTGGCCTGCCGGCCGCCATCGGCGCGCAGCTGGCCAACCCGAATGCACAGGTGGCCTGCATTACCGGCGAAGGCTCGATCCAGATGAACATCCAGGAGCTGTCCACCGCCAAGCAGTACCACACGCCGGTGAAGGTGATTGCGCTGAACAACCGCTACCTGGGCATGGTGCGCCAGTGGCAGGAGTTCTTCTACGGCACGCGGTACGCCGAGTCCTATATGGATGCGCTACCGGATTTCGTCGGCATCGCCGAGGCCTACGGCCACGTCGGCATGAAGATCGAGAACCCGGCCGATGTCGAGGGTGCCTTGCGTGAAGCATTCAGCCCGGCATTGAAAGAGCGTCTGGTATTCATGGACTTCCGTACCGACCAGTCCGAAAACGTGTTCCCGATGATCCAGAACGGCAAGGGTCTGGACCAGATGGATCTGCCGCCGCATATGCGCGACCTGCAGATTGCTCCTTTCGAGAACAACCGTGACTACGGCAACATGTGCTAAGGCAGTGGCATGAGACATATACTTTCGATTTTGCTGGAAAACGAAGCGGGCGCGCTGTCGCGAGTAGTGGGACTTTTCTCCGCACGCGCTTACAATATCGATTCATTGACGGTGTCGACTACCGAAGACCCGACACTGTCACGGATGACCATCGTCACCCACGGGTCCGACGAAGTCATCGAACAGATCACCAAGCAGCTCAACAAGCTGATCGAGGTGGTCAAGGTGATTGACCTCAACGAGTCCGACCATATCGAACGCGAGATGATGTTGATCAAGGTCCGTGCCACCGGCAAGGATCGGGAAGAAATGAAGCGGATGGCTGACATCTTCCGTGGTCGCATCATCGACGTGACGGAAAAGACCTACACCATCGAGCTCACCGGTACGAGCGAAAAGCTGGGCGCCTTTATCGAGGCGATCGACCGTTCAGTGATCCTGGAAACGGTGCGTACCGGTGCATCCGGAATTGGTCGCGGCGAACGTATTTTGAAGATCTGAATCACCGGGGCGGCCATCAGCTGCCCTAGAACAAACTAGGGACATAAGACAATGAAAGTTTTCTACGACAAAGACGCTGATCTTTCCATCATCAAGGACCAGAAAGTTGCCATCATCGGTTACGGCTCCCAGGGTCATGCGCACGCGCAGAACCTGAAGGATTCCGGCGTGGATGTGGTGGTGGGCCTGCGCAAGGACGGCGCATCGTGGAAAAAGGCCGAAGCGGCCGGTCACAAAGTGAAAGAAGTCGCCGATGCCGTGAAGAAGGCGGATCTGGTGATGATCCTGCTGCCGGACGAATCGCAGCCTGACGTGTACCACAGCGAAATCGCCCCGAACATCAAGAAGGGCGCCACCCTGGCCTTCGCGCACGGCTTCAACGTGCACTACAACCAGATCGTGCCGCGCGAAGACCTCGACGTGATCATGGTGGCCCCGAAAGGCCCGGG
>Ga0209211_10013424_pt1 | contig 10154 bp, 12 predicted proteins | sample RifGroA2_FD_183992 | JGI IMG/M metagenome (GOLD analysis project Ga0209211, IMG submission 183992) | Groundwater microbial communities from Rifle, Colorado, USA - Groundwater A2 (SPAdes) (version 2) | ecosystem: Environmental > Aquatic > Deep subsurface > Groundwater | place: Rifle, Colorado...
TTATCCGCTGGCAAGAGTATACTTTCGTAAGTGGTTGGTGCATCCAATTAAGCGAAGACTAGCCCGCTATTATTTAATGACATTGCAAAGGTTTTTTGGGCTAGGAGTCGTTGGTATTACTGGTAGCAGCGGAAAGACTACGACCAAAGAGATGACAGCATCAATTTTGCGGCAAGTTGGGGAAACTGCCGCTTCTTTTGGTAACATTGATCCAATTTACAACATTCCCACTACTATTTTAAAATGCCGACCGAGCACCAAATTTCTGGTTTTGGAGATGGGAGTTGAATACGAAGGAGAAATGGATTTTTACCTCTGGTTAGCCAAGCCCAATATTGGCGTTATTACAAATATTTCACAAACGCACACTCTTTATTTAAAAAATATTGAAGGAGTTTTGAAAGAAAAAAGTAAGCTGGTTAAGAGTCTAAACTCAAAGGATTATGCTGTATTGAACCATGATGATCCAAAGCTTTTGGAATTAGCTTTGTCTTTAGCCGCACAAACCAGCTGGTTTGGCAACGGCTCTTCAATCTTTGCTTCCGATATTTCGATAGACAATGAACTTCAGACTCATTTTCTTCTCACTATAAATAATGATAGTGCCAAAATTACGCTTCCGGTTTTAGGTAAGCATTTTGTTGACAACGCCTTAGCCGCAGCCGCAGTGGCTTCTGTTTTTAATGTGCCGCTTAATTTAATCAAAGCAGGGTTTGAGGATTTTAAGCCGCCCGATCATCGTCTACAAGCAATTTCTTTAGCAAACGGAATTCTGGTTTTAGATGACTCTTATAACAGTAACCCTTTGGCTTTAAGGTCTGCTTTAAATGTTTTGAACGCTGTCGCAAGGAGTAGAAGAAAGATTGTAGTCTTGGGCGATATGCTAGAATTGGGCGACGAGGAGATCGTGGCGCATCAAGAGGTTGCTAATTGGCTGTTAAACCTAGATATAAAAGATGTTATTGGCGTGGGTTGTTTAAGCCGATATTTTATTGATTTGTTAAAGAAGTCTGATCGGTTTGGTAACTTTATATGGATGGAAGACGCAAAAAAGGCGTCAATCGCCCTGGAGCCGCTTTTAACCTCTGATTCGGTAGTTTTGGTCAAAGGTTCTCGTGTGATGAAGTTAGACTATGTAGTTGAAAAGCTGGCAGCAAAAAAATAAGCAGAGCTTGCGCTTCGCTAAAACAGAGTTTGATTGCTCGCACTTTATGCTCGCAATAAAAAAATAAGGAGAGGTGAAAAATGCTTTTGGATAAGAGTTTTTATTTGACTCAGAGTCAAGCGGGCACGGATTTATTTAACGCAGTTGGGAAAATTCCTCAAGAAAGGATAGAAAAAAGCGGTTTGGATATTCTGTTGCGAACGCCACTTGAAGAGTTACAAAGAACTTCTTGTTTGCCAACTTCTTTTGCCGTGGCTGTTAATTTACTTTGTGGGAGCAGGGTTTTTGGTTTAGGCGCGCAGACAACGCTTAATGCCGGGCACATCTTAGAGGCGGCGGTTTTTGTCCATACCAATGACGAGATGTTAGAAGATGGAACAATCTTAAAAAGGGGTGATCCATCAATTGATCGACGGACTGGCAACTTTTACCATTCGTTTCTTTTGGGCTTGGCGATAAGATTTAATTTACGTGGAGTGTTGATTGCCAATTTGTTTGAGACAGAAAAACTGATATCCCTAATTAGAAACGGCGCGGTGATTTTGGTTTCTTTGGATAACCTGTTTGTTCCTCAAGTAAGCGGGAATGGCCGGGGGATTACAAAGCTACGCGTTGGCCGGCATGTGATATTGATTCATGATGTGGCCGATGATATTTCGGCGGAATTCATTTATAGTGACGTTTTCAATCCCAAGCCCGAGGATGGTTTTTTGCCTGTTAATTTGAGAGTGCAGCCAAAGATATTAAATCAGTATCTTTGGACCAATCGTCAACCGCAAATTACTCCGAGAGTGATTGCTTTATGGCGTAAGGAAAACAAGAAGCTGCTTGAGCATTTGGTCGGGTTTTCCGGTTTTGTCAATCCAGCCAGAATTAATCCTGTTTTTTGTCAGTATCCGGGGATTTTGTTTCATCAATTTTTGGAGAGGTTGAAGATTGAAGCCTAAAAGACATGAAGCGTTTATTAAAGGCTTTATTAAAGATTTCTTGATCAATAAAGACTGCTTCTGTTCGGGGTGGGTTTGAAGAAGGGTTAAAAACCCAAAACCCGCCCCATTTACCTTCTTTAATTTCAAATCCGTTAATGACAATTAAATGATTGATAGATTTGGCAGACTTATTATCGCGGGTAGTATCAGTTTTTAAGCGTAGGGCATCAACCGATGCTATGATAAGCCGATTTTTTAGAATCTCGGTACAGATTTGAGTGGCCGAAGCAAAAGGAAAACCCTTAGCCTCAAGACCCAAGTTTTTTGCTAGTTGTAGAAGCGATTTGTGATACCAACCTTTGTCAACAAAGCGGCCTTTCTGATCATTGATAACATAGCCGCCAAGATCTAAAGCTATTTTTGCCAGTTGGGCAATATTTTGTGATTGGGCAAGGTGAAAGGCGGAGAGAACCATTTTTAGGCAGGAGATGGCGCAAATTCTTTCTTTCCAAAAATCGTAATCCTCTTTTTCCTTCCAGCCAAAGTTCTGCCACGGAAAATCAGCCGTCTCCCGCTGGGGGAAAAAGATAATAGTTTGATCAGTTTTATGAATACCATTGGCTAATTTGCTAACGATTCTTTCGGCCCTAATTTTGTTAAGGGGATAAAGAACCTTGGTGAGAAGGGAAGTTAAAAGCATGGTATCTAGTAAGTTGAATAATAGCTGGAACCATCAAACTTGACAACCCTTACCCCATAGAGTATACTCTTTCCATCAGACCAAAAATTTTGATTTTAGGACTTTCTTTGTCTGAAGTTTTTCAGTAGAATTTAAAAAAAGAAAAAAAGGAGTAGAGAATGGCTAAGACATTTGATGAGCTTTTTGATGAAGCTTACGAATTGGTTCAGAGAGCCAATGAACTTTTAGCGGAAAGAATTAGACTGAAGCAAAAGGCGTTGCAACTTAGGGCCGATTATCAGTCGGACATTGATGATTTAAAAGAAGAAGCTGACAATTTGGCTCAAGAGTTCAAAAGGCTATTTCAGGAGTCTCAAGAGGCATATTCCAATCGTCAAGGCGCTTTAGCCAAGTCTTTAGCTGCGCAAGGTAAAGCCAAACAGTCCGAATGTGAGGATTTAAATCGTCAGGTAAAAGGTAAGATTGAAGAAATGAAAAGAAGAGTCAATGGTCTTTATCAACAGGCCGATGAGAAGCAAGAAGAGGCTGTCGCTTTGATACAAAGCGCTGAGGCGATTGAAGACGAACTAAAAAGACAAAGTAAAACCGCGTGGGCGACCTTTGTGGCAAAACGGAGCCAGCGCGGTTATCAGGAGGATTTATATTCAGGCTGTGAGGACAGAGATGAACATCTGCATGAGTTTTACAGTCTTGATGAAAGAGGAATCCATAGGGGTACAGTTCGTACAATAGAACCAAAAAAAGGCGGGGTTGGGAGAAGTCATCCTCCCCGCTAATTTTTTTGTGTTCTTTTGAGAAATGTATAGTTTAGCGTACTACAATTTAGATGATACAAAAGAAACAGACCTAAAGGGTAAGAAAGAGTTTCGAGTTTATGATGATGGTTTCTATTTATATGTTAGGAGGATGGGAGATAATTCTTTTGAGATTAGAATAAATGACGAAATGGTGGATGAGTTTTCTCAAGAAACGATTGATCTTTTGTCAAAACATTTCCGTATCCAAAACCCAGTAATTCAAAGCACATGGGAAAAGGAGTGGCCTGATCCGCCCTATCATGATAACGATCTGACCTTTGAAGTTGGAAGAGCGGTAGCCATAAAAGACTTGATAAAGTTTATCTTTGAAAAGATATACGATGTATATCCGGGGTTGCGTCTTTGATAACCATTATTACAATAACCTATCAGCGGTAGCTAACCAATTAGTTGCCGCGTTTTTTATCTTTTAATCCATGTTAAACTCACTTTGTGCCAAAGCTCAACTTGGTTTATTCCCATGAGAAGGAATTATTTATTGCTAACTCTCAAAAAGAACGGTTGGAAACGGTCAATGTAGATTTTGACTTCTTGCGCCTTTCACAACCAGCCGCTGATGACAAAATATCTAGTTCAATAAGTGAGCTGAAAAAAGAATGGGGGTTAAAAGAAGAATGGTTTATCAGGCAACTGGGTTGGTTTTATGATTGCGACTTTGATCTAAATGGATGGACGGCCTATCTAATTAGATATCCAATCCGCCCCTACTCCACGCCGGAAAAATGGTTTGCGGTTTCCTTTAACCCCGTTTCTAAACAGCTGAAAAATATTGGCCACGAGCTTTTTCATCAGCCCTTTCATCTTTTTTGGCAAAAAAAGTGTGAAGAGATTTTTAAGAATATTGTTAACCCCGAATGGGCAAAAGAAAATTTAGTGGCTAGAGATTTAAAAGAAGCCTTGCCGGAGCTCTTAAATACCAAGGAATTTAACCTTTCCGAAGAACCGGACAATGGTCATCCTGAATCGGGGGAACAATTTTTTAGGCATTTGATCAGAAAATATTACCGCGATCACGGCCCGTTTACTTTTGAGGAGTTTTTAAAAAGTATCGCTTAACCCTTTTTTTACGGTTGTTTTTTACGATTTGGTTTGAAGAAAGAAAATCAAAGCTTCGTTGCATAAAATCCTGCAGGTTTTTTCTGCCAAACCATAGTTCCTTAATTTCAGGCAAGTACTTTAGCAATTCCGGATAACAAATGTTACTACCTACTCCAAGTTTTTTAAATTCGTCTTGCGAGAGAATCAAAGTATTAAAAAGCTCTGAAAGTTGCCAGACAGTTTCTTCGGGGTAGTTAATCGGAGTAATAGATTTTTCCAGATAATCATAAAACATAAAATGCAGCATCTCGTGAGCTATGGTATTAAGGATTTCAGTTTTGCTTTTGAGATAGAAGAATTGGAAGCTTTTATTTTCCAAAAAGCGGGGGTTGATGTTAAAAATTGAAAGATAGCCGGCATAGGGGTCTTTGGACCAAGGGTAGCCCTCAAAAATGGTTTCAACTTTTTCATAAAACTTTTGATTAATTTTATCCCAGTTCGTTATTGTTCTCAAAAGTACCGCCTGCATCTCTTTTTGATGATCTTGGTAATAATTATTGACAAACGATTCAATGATTCTTCTTCGAACAGGCGGTTCGTTGTTCAGAATTCCTGAAAGCTTTGGGTGGGTTTTGATTATTCCTTTCCCAAAATCAATGCCGCCAGCCTTGACAGACAAAAACTCAAGGCAAACTTTTTTATCCAACTTTTTATTCAAACTGAAAATAATGGTTGGTTTGTTCATAAATTTATTACATAGTGGCCAAAACGATAGATTACCATTTGTTAGGGAGAAAAAATAGGGTTGTCTAAGTCTGTTTCGATTTTAGACTTTAGGACAACCCAAAAATTGACACTTTTAATCTTCATCATCTTCCGTACCAGATTCAATCCCAGTACCGCCGCACCAATTACAAGTACCGGGTGCAATGCCTGTTCCATCACAACGAGGACATTCTTTTTCAGAATCTTCAAGGTCGGAAATATCAATTACGGTTCCGCTACCACCACACCAACCACACTCGCCCTCAGACCCGCTTCCATCGCACTTCGTACACACGGCCATTACACACCTCCCGAATTTGTTTTTATTTGTTAGACCAGCTACTATCTAATAGTTGAAAGCCTACGCTAAGCATATACCTCCATGTTGAATGGCGCAAGAAGTCATAATTAAAACTATGGATCAGTTAATAACAAGTGGTACGAAAAACTATAAAATTTCTCAAAGGGTTATTGGTTTTGCAGGTATAGACGATAGAAGTCGTATGCACATTGATGACGTAGGGGATTTAATTCTGATAACGCATAAAGACTATAAGTTTATCCTCTATTATAATCCGGCGGCGGATTTTTTGCATCAGCCACAAGATAGCCTGGGCATTGTTTTTGATGAGTCCTCAATCAAATTTGCCCTGGCAGATGGAGTGAGTATCGTCCAAGGTATTCTGGAAAATGACTCAGGTGAATTGGCAAAAAGACTAGTTATACATATGTGTCAAGCTAAAGTTGACAATAAGCTGGGCGCCATTGAGAAAGTTGTAACTCAGTTCAAAAGTGATGGGTATTTTGGAGCTTCAACTTTGATAACTGGCGAAATTAATGGGGATAAATTGAAAACATTATTTATTGGTTCTGAAGATGACATTGGTGATGTTCGATTATTCTATAATAAGCAAAGCTTGATACTCGCTGGCGCTCGTATTGGAAAAGTAGATTTTTTCAACTACAAAGCCCACGGTTTCGCCGGAGAGGATTTCCGTCACGACCAAGGCGAACAACTGCTGCCCAACCATTTTGCGCTAGTTGTGGCGTCAGATGGGGCAGAAATATCCAATACCGAATTAAAAAAAATCCTCAAAGTAGCCAAAGAAGAATTTTCACTGGAGACATTAAGGGAGGCAATAAAAAGAGCAATAAAAGAAAACCCCGATGACCAGAGTTTATTGATTATCATGAAAAATCGCTAGGATGATTCACATTTCCATAAAACCAGCCATAATCAAAGACATACCGGTTATTGTGAGCATTCATAAAGACTGCGTTGCAGAAATCAATTCTAAATTCTATCCCGATCAAGTAATTAAAGAATGGCTGGGGCAAATCTCTAAAAGCAACGTTTTAAAACAGTTTAAAGATTCGTCCTGGATTGTTGCCAGATTAGAAAACCAGATAGTTGGTTTTGCCCAGTATTCCATAAAAACAGGTGAGATTTTTCAAATAAATACTAACTCTAAGTTTTTAAGACAGGGAATAGGAGAAGAACTTTATCAGTTTATATTGAAAGATTTTCAGAAGCATCATTCCAAAAAAATTTCCCTGAATTCTACCCTTAACGCCGTTCCTTTTTACGGGAAACTTGGTTTTAAATCATTGGGGAAGATCAGATACAAATTGAATAAACAGGTAATGGAAATGGAAAAAATGGAGATTCAACTATTAGCCTCTTGACAATCCTTATCCCATAGAGTATACTCTTTTCATCTTGCCCCGATGGTAAAAGTATGATAAATTTTAAGCTAATGAACATTGTGGTTGTAAAGAGCCACGGATTTGGCCAAACCACCTTATCGGCCTTTGATGCCGCCTTAAAGAGCGGAGGGATATTTAACTACAATTTAATACTCTTTCTCCAAGTAGCACTTTAACATAAATATCCCCAAAACTTAAGAAAGGAGTGTAAAATAGTCCTATGTCTCGCAAATTCCAGCGCAAAAAAGAGGATTTTACCTGTGAACACTGCGGTTTTGAAATCAAAGGGACAGGTTATACCAACCATTGCCCCAATTGCCTTTGGAGCAAACATGTAGATATTAATCCCGGCGATCGGGAGGCTATCTGTCAAGGGATGATGGAGCCGATTGGCTTGGAATCAAAAAGTAGCAAGCAAATTATAGTTCATCGTTGCACGCAATGTCATGCGCGCAAAAGAATTAAGGCTGCGCTCAATGACAATTTTGAAGTTCTCCTTCAACTTTCAACCAAGCCATTATTAAGAAGTAAAAATTAAAAAAGAAAGGGTTGAATGTAAGTAACCTTTATCTCCCCGAATGTTCCATAACGGTGAAGCTATAAAAAAAATGATAAAAGGAGGTTGATGGTGTCAAAGATTTGTGCTCCAGTGGATTCTAATTTTGGAACAATTGCCAGTAATTACAATCGATATCTTCGTCGTCCAGACGGAAAATACATCTATCACGATTCAATACCCCATTTAGTGCATATTGAAATGACTTATGCTTGTAATACCTCTTGTTTGGGTTGCTACAATCCAATGCGTTCAAAATTGGGGGATCTAACAATCATTGATGAAATTGTTCGCGCGGTAGCCAACAGTCAGATTCCCCATGTTTATTTGATTGGCGGTGAACCCAGTTTAGTGACAGAGGAAAAACTTAATTGGTATATTGAACTGCTAGCTCCGCATTCATCAGTAACGATTGTAACGAATGGAATTAAGTGCTTAAAAAGTATTTCTCCGAGGTTGGCTTGTTTTGGCGTACCTCTGCATGGTGATAATGTAGCTACTCACGAATTCTTCAATCGTTATCCTGGGAGTTTTCAGATAGCCCAAGAAACAATCCGTTATTACGTAAGCCAAGGCCATGATGTCCGTTGCATACCTGTATTAACAGGTTACAATCACGATCAAATTTACAACATTTGTAAACTGGCGGTAAAACTGGGCATGGAGTCGGTATTTGTTGACCGTTTTGAAGATGGTGGAATTGGGGCATCTTTTTCTGGTGAATATCAACTTAAGCCTACCCTTCAACAGTTTCAGATAGCCGTTGGGCAAATGTTAAAAGCGCGTGAAGATTTCCAGAAGCTTGGTGACCGCGTCGGCTTTGGAACGGCTGTCCCGTTTTGCTTAGATGAACGGATGATTTTAGCGGGAATGACCGCGGATTGCGGGGTGGGTAGCAGTTTTGTTGCTATCAATCCGGCGGGAGAGGTTAGGATGTGCAACCAATCTCAGCTTGTTTTTGGCAATGTTTTGGAAGAACCATTGGAGGTTATTTGGAACAAACCGGTAATGGATATTTTCCGGGATCTTTCTTGGGTAGATGAACCTTGTGCTTCTTGTGAATTGTTGTTGGAGTGTACTGGCGGATGCAAGGTAGATGTAAACCATTCGGATAAATTTTGCATTGATTACAGCGTAAGAAAAATGCCTGGGTTAACTCCGAGTATGGCAGAAAAATTACGGGGGTGTGAATTAACCAACAGTTACCCTTTGGCGTATCGTAGGATTAAACCCAATTACTATACCAAATTAATTCTTAGACATCCTGAAAAGTTTCTAGTTACTCGTTACCAAACGATCAAACTAGACGAGGCCGCTTTGTTGATTATGCAAGAAATACTCAAGGAAACGGTTTTTGACGAAGATGATTTAGTTCGGCGGTTTGAAGCAATGGTTGAAGAGAAGGAGATTCGGCTTTTTGTGAGCAGGTTACTGCAGGTACAGGCGGTTGATTTAGTGGGAGGGGCGGAAAATGGCTAAATTGCGTGAGGTTCATTGGGAGGTTACTAACCGGTGTAACTTACGATGCAAGACTTGTTTGCCAATGTCCGGACCACCCAGACCAGGCGAGCTTACTACCCGAGAAGTATTGGCCGCGCTTGAAAAATTAAGATTGGCCGATGTTACATTTTTAGGCTTCACCGGGGGCGAACCATTTCGTCGTCCGGATTTTCTTTTTATCCTTACACATGCCGCTGCTCTGGGCTTTCAAGTCAGCGTCATTTCAAACGGGACTTTATTGGATGACAAAAGTTTAACACTTGTTAAGAAGTTAAAGGTTCGTCTGGGAATCAGCCTGGACGGAACCAATCCGTCCGTGAACGATCGTTTGCGTGGCCCTGGAACTTTTGAAAAAGTTCTGCAGGCGTTAAAGGCATGCCAGATCCTCAGTTTACCGGTGCAGCTTTATTTCACGTTTAACCGGATTAATTTTTGCGAGCTTCCAAAGCTTGGGAGTTTTGTAAAAGGGTATGGTTGTCAAAGCTTGCATATTAGCGAATTGACTTTAGGAGGCCGGGCATTGCAATTTGCAAAATTGCTAAACTTGACACTTGAGCAAAAGGCAAAAACCATAGCCGTTGTAACCAAGCTGGCAAAAGAAGGTTTCAATGAAAAACTTTCCAAACCAGACGATTCTTGCTGGTTGGACGGTGCCTCGCTTTTTTTAACAGCCGATGGTAGAATATATCCTTGTACCGAGATTTGGCAGCGTCGCCCAGATTTTTCGCTTGGGAATATACGCTCGTATGATTTAGCGCGCTGGCCAAATTTTTCCGGTAAACGCAATGTTCTGCGGGGTAATTGTTGTTACTCGGTCTTGGGTAGTAAACGTATAACGCTGGTCATTAACAATTTGCAAAAATGCGCCTTTTTTGGCCAAACTGGAAAGGAGAGTTAATGATTTTAGGAAAACTTTATCTAGGGCTGGATGGATTCTGGCAAGACTTTAACATCGCTGCTGCCTGTGCGAGTTGCC
>Ga0209211_10013428_pt1 | contig 10151 bp, 11 predicted proteins | sample RifGroA2_FD_183992 | JGI IMG/M metagenome (GOLD analysis project Ga0209211, IMG submission 183992) | Groundwater microbial communities from Rifle, Colorado, USA - Groundwater A2 (SPAdes) (version 2) | ecosystem: Environmental > Aquatic > Deep subsurface > Groundwater | place: Rifle, Colorado...
AGAGGTTAGGGGAAAGGCTGGAAAGCTCGAGGAGGAAAGGATTGCTGTCCTAAACCTTATAGAAAAAATAGAGGTAAGGCGTTTGGATGTTTTTGCAAACTGCTTCAGGAAAGTGAGCGAAAACTTCAACAGGATTTATTTTGAATTTTTTGAAGGCTCAGGCAGCCTAAAGCTCACTGGCGAGAAAAACCCTTTCGAGGCAGGCTTGATAATAGAGGCAAGGCACAAGAGCGAGAAAGCGCTTCCAATAGACCTTATGTCTGGAGGCGAAAAAACCCTTGCAGCCCTGGCTTTCCTTTTTGCAATCCAGTTTTACGAGCCTTCCCCATTTTATGTTTTTGACGAGGCAGATGCTGCCTTGGACATGGAGAATTCAATAAAGTTTGCAAGAATGGTAAAGCAGATCTCAAAGGAAAGCCAGTTCATTGCAATCACCCACAATGACGTTGTAATAAAACAGGCCGACCAGCTGATTGGAGTAGCATTGAACAAGCAGAAAAGCTCTGTGATTGGCCTGAATTTAAGCAAGGCAAGCCAGGCTGGAGGTTGAGAGAATGCACGCTAAAAAGCTCGCTTGTTTCAAATGCGGGAAAGAATTTCCAGCAGAAGAAAGGATTTTTTACTGCACTAAATGCGGATATTCGCTAGATGTGCATTACGACTATGCTGGAATAAGACGGCTTGTTGAAAGGCAGGAATTCCTTCAAGCTCCGGTAAAGCACTGGAAGTATTGGATGTTCTATCCAGTATCGGATTTGCAGAAGGTTGTTTCAATGCATGAGGGCGGCACAGCGTTGATAAAGTCAAGGAAATCCAAGGATTTTTGGCTAAAGTTTGAAGGCGTGAATCCAACAGGCAGTTTTAAGGATAGAGGCTCAAGCATTGAAATCACAAAAGCCATTGAAAAAGGAGAGAAGGAAGTGCTTTGCGCCTCCACTGGAAACATGGGTGCAAGCATTGCAGCCTATGCTGCTCGTGCTGGAATAAAAGCAAGGATTTTCGTTCCAAAGTTTGCAAGCCTTGAGAAAATAAGGCAGATTCAAGCTTACGGAGCAAGCGTTAAGAGAGTTGAAGGAACTTACGAGCATTCTTTGGAGGAGACCAAGAAAATCCACAAAAAAACAGGCGCTTACCTTACTGGAGATTACCATTATCGCGCTGAAGGCCAGAAGAGCGTTGGCTTTGAAATCATCGAACAGTCAGGCTGGAAGTCTCCGCAAAATATCGTGTGCCCTGTGGGAAATGGCACTTTATTGTTTGCAGTTTTCAAAGCGTGCAAAGAGCTGGAGAAAGTTGGATTGCTTGATGCAATGCCGAGGATTTTCGGAGTGCAGGCTTCAGGCTGCAACTCAATACGTGATGGCAAAATCTTTCCTGTCAAAAAGCCGAAAACTTTAGCGAGTGCAATAGATTGCGGCAATCCAGTCTATGGATTGGAGGTTTTGAAAGCGCTCAAGGAAAGTAAAGGAAAAATTATCGCTGTAAGCGATAAGGAAATGGCGCAAGGAATGAAAGAGCTTGCAAGCGAGGGAATTTTTTCAGAGTTGAGCGGAGCAGCTTCTCTTGCGGGAGCAAAAAAACTCGGCTTGAAAGAAACCACTATCTGCATTGTTTCAGGCCACGGGTTGAAGGAAAGCAGGAAATACTACTAACTTTGCTGATATGTTGAAGGGTATTTTTTAAGGTACTCTTTAGTGAGAGTTTCAAACAAGGCATCATCAGTTATGCTTCCAATATCATTGCCATTCCAACCATTAATGAAATTTTCTCCAGAAATCCAAAATACCGTACGTTGCGTTCCTTTCACCCCTTCAAAAATTTTATTTCCGCTAATTTCCCTAAGTGACAAGTCCCATAAAACTTTCTGTTGGTTGACTTGATCATCCAAAAAAGAATCTTGCAATGCATTAGCGTAAATATTTAACATGAATTCAGAGTGTTGATCATTATCTTTCGTGCTTATATACCTTAAGTCTATTTGGGTATACAAATCAAATTCGTCTGCACGCCCACGATAAGTAAAGCCTGACAGTTCTGGAAGGTTCCAAACCATTTTTTCCCTGACTATTTGTTCGCTTAAAAATCCGTTTGGCTGGCATTCTCCAATACAACACTGGTCAGTGTCTGAGCCAGTTTTTACTTGACCATTGCAAACTTGGTAATTTTCGCAAGTAATTCCGCCCTGCTGTGCGCAAGTTGGTGTTGGGTTTATTGGAGAGCAATCTTGAGGGCATTTTTGCTCATTTTCTTGCGGGCTTTCGCAAATTCCGTTGCTGTTGCAGGGATTTGGTGAGCTACAATCAATATTGGAAGCACACTGGTTTGGCCCCACCCCTTCAACTTGAACACACTGTTGATTTTGGCATTCTGAATGGTATTGAGTCTGAGGTTGATTGCAATCTTGCGGACAGTTTTGATAATTTTCTGCTGATTCACAAATTCCATTCCCGCAAACCAGCTGGTTTGGAGTTATGCAACCGCTAAACAAAACCACCAATGTGACTACAGCAAGGCCAAATAGTAAAATTATTTTCTTCACGTTTTTGAACAGGAAAAACAGGTATAAAAAAGTTTGTTTAATTGAATCCAGTTCCGCAGGATTTTAGCGCTTTTTCTTTTTGCTTTTTTTCAAAGGTTTTGAAGGCTTTTTGACCTGCCTGGCGATTTCAGAAAGCGCAGTGCTTTCTCTCTTGGGCTTTGGCTTGATTGAAGGGGTTAGAGAAGCGTTTTTCTGCAACTGGCTTATCTCCTGCCTGATGTTTTTCAACGCGGAATCATAGTCAGAGTCAAGAATCCTCCCCAATGAATGGTCTCTCTTCAAAACGCTTATTGAACGCTCAAGGCCGGAAATCTTGGAATGCAAATAATCCAATTCAACAGTCTGCCTTGACTTTGCCTTTGCGGAAAACTCAACGCTGGAGATTTTTTCAGAAAGCTTTCTTGACTCGCCAAGGAATTCTTCAGCAGTGATTTTTCCTTGAGCGTAAGCCTGCGCAAGCGCTTTTTGCCTTTCAGACAAGGTTTCAAACTGCCTTAACTCTCCGCTTCCTTTAGAGCGTTTTGAAACAGCAATGAAAAGCAGGATCAAGCTGCCTGCAAGGCCTATTGCAAGAATTATGATTGCATAATAGAGGAAATTGTTTTCAGGAGTTACCTGAACGCTCACTCCAAAAGGCGCTTTTCCAGGGCCTGCAACAAGCTCGGTTTCAGGAATGCTTGAAAAATGCTCTATTGCCTGCGTTGCTGCTTTTAAATTGCTTTCAGCAAGCAGTGCAAGGCTGACTCCACTTTTTAGCATTTCAACAGCCCTGCTTTCCTGCGCGTTAGAGTAGTAAAACCTCGCGCCATTAAGGTAATAACGCGCATGGTCGAGATACAAATTTGCCCAGACTGGCTGGAAGTTCAGGTCTTTCAGTTCAGCATCAACAGCAAGGATTTTTGAGTCAAGCTCTAGCTCTAAAGAATTGTAGTCTTTTGCCTCTGTCTCCCCCTCTCCTTTGATTAAGGCAAGCGCTGAAACAGCATCAAACACTCCGCCAGTGTACCATTCAAACTCTTTCTGCACTTTTGCGGAATTCACTCTCCTCAAAATGTCGTCATTGCCTTCTTCCTGCACTACTGCAATTTTGTTTTCAAGCTCTACTAGATAGGAGTCAAGCTCTTTTTTGAAAAAATCATTAGGCCTTGCAAACCTTTCAGAACTCCTGCTGAAATTGTAAAAAGCCAAGGCAATGTCATACCAGCCTTGAGCGAATTCAAAGTCCTGGATTTTTTTCACGACGCTTTCATCGCTGCCTTGCTGCACTCCATTAATGATTATCACTGTTTCAGGCTGTGAAATCAGCTCGAGGTTGATGCGGCTCCACACAAGCCTTTGCTGTGAGGCAGCATACCACTCAATTCCTTCCACTGGGATTGCTTTTGAAATTTCGTCATCCAATGCCTGCACTTTCTCCTTCAAAGAATCAATCTTGACTTTCAGGACTGTGGAATCTTGCGATAGTATTGAAGGGTTTTCAGCAATGTCCTTGATTGTTAGAGCATTGACTCTTGCGAGAAAAGCGTAATTTGCCGCGGAGTAAAGATAGTTGGCATCGTAAAGCCTTTGGGCTTCATTAACTGTCTCTTCAGTGTCTCCAAGCTGTGAAAGCAGGGAATTGATTATTGAATTATCTGTAATCAAAGTTGTTGATAAGGAATTGCGCGCGCTTTCAATCAAGGCCTTTGTTTCTGTAAGATAGCCCTTAGTAAATTTTTGCAAAGGCTGCAATGAAGAAGCCTGTTTTATAGGCAATGGAACAAAAACAAGCCGTGTTGAGTCTGGAGACGTGTTAACGTCTATTTTTTCAATATTACTGAACGCCAGCTTTAAAGCCTCATCAAGGTTTTTTACTTCAACAACCTTCATTCCCCACTCTTTCAAAGCATAGTCAGGAAGGGAAATGTTTTGCACCCCTGAAGGAAGCTTTACTGTCTGCCTTGCCTCTCCTTCAGGAATCATGAAAAGCTTTATTCCAATCCTTGAAGCCTCCTGGCTTTTTTCAAAAATTCCGCCAACAGGCCCGACGCTTCCGTCCTCCGCAATAGTGCCTGTAATTCCAACCTCTTTAGGGATTTTCTTGTCTCTTAAGGCTGAAACAACCAGCAAGGCCATTGCACTGCCCGCGCTTGGGCCTTCAACAACCGAAGCCTCGCTTTTAATCTCAAACAGGTAATCGTGATCGCTGACTTCCGAAGAGTATGTTTTCGCAAGCTCCACAGCAACTATTTCCGCATTCTGCGTTGTTGTTCCGACTAAAGGCGCCACAGAACTCCAAACCCTTCCAGAGCCAGGCTGTATTGAAAGCTTTAAGTCAGCGGAAAGCCCTTTTCCTTCAGTAGTGACAGCGAAAATCTTCATCTGCGAGCTTTCAACCACAGCAAGAACTTGCGCTGAAAAAGCAAGCAGGAAAAACAATGCCAGAAAGTTTCTGAAATGCATTATTATAGAGAGAAAAGACTAGTTTAAAACATTTTAGGTTTTATAAGAAGGCTTGTTTTAAAGCTTGAGTCAGCGAACGCTCTGCCTTAACTGCCTTTCAAGCCTTAAGCGTTTTCTTTGCACGGAAATAATGAGGATGACTCCAAAGGCAATCATTGCCACTATTAGCGCAGGCAGGGAGTAAGCGTTCTGGATTTCAGGCATTAGCTGCAATAGAATGAAATAATTCATCAAAAGAAGCAATGACATCAGGATTGCTGTGAAAAAAATCAGATAAGTCAGCTGGTTTGTCCACTCCATGAAATAATACAAGTCTTTCACAAAGGCCTGCTTTCCGACAGTTTTTTTTGAAGGCATTGCTTAAAGAAAGGCAGTTCTTGTTTAAAAATTTTGGCTTTGGGAAAAAAAGCAGCTTTTATATTAGGAAAAGGGATAATATTGCAAAGCAAGAAAAAAGGCGGTTTTTGAAAAATGCCATTCAAGGAAAGGTCAAGGGTTTTGCCTGACAACATTCACGAATGGAGAGGCGTTCATTGGCCATTGCTTAAAAGAATGTATTCTGAAAAGAAAGGCGGGGCTTTGATAAAGCTTCAGCGTTTTAACAAGGTTGTTGCAACTTTCAAAAGCCTGAAAAAGCAAGGCAGGCTTTCTCAAGAAAGGCTTGGCAATCAAGCCCGCGCCATAGAATTGATTGCCTCAGAGCTTACTGATGAAGCCATTCAAAGGCTTGAGGAAGACGCAAGGGCTAAAGGAATTGAGCCAAAGGATTTGGAAAGCTGGAACATGCACTATTTGAAATGCATGCGCCACTTGTGGCCAAAAATTCCAAGCGAGCTAAGGCATGAAATAGTCAGGCAGTCTAAAACTGGCTAAGCTAGCAAAGCTAGAGAGAAGCAAAAAGAAGGATTAAAGCAACCTTTTAACCGAAAAGGCTGCCTAGTCCTTCAGCAGCTGCCTCTGCTGCTTTTGCAGAATCTTCCTCTTTCTTTTCAGCGGCTTTTGCTCCAACTGCTGGAGCTGCTGCAGGAGCTGCAACAACTTGCTGAACTGCTGCCTGCTTTATGGCTTCGTCAATGTTCACTCCCTTCAAGGAAGCAACCAAAGCTTTCACTTTTGCAGAATCTGCCTGCAGGCCAGCAGATTTCAGGATTGCTGAAACCTTGTCTTCGGAAATTTCCTGCTTTGCAGAATGCAACAGCATTGCACTATACACGTATTCCATTATCTTTCACCTCTCAAAAAGTTTTTTTGCTTTGTTTTTGGAAAAAAATCATTCGGCTTTCTCCTCCTTGATTAGGGATTTCAAAGCCATTGCCTCTCTCTCAGCCTTTGCCAGGATTTCGCCAACTGTTTCAGGCTCTATGAATTCTGAAGCTATTGAAACAGCCTTTGCTTCCCTGAATGCTTTCTGCAGCATTACTGGAATTGAGGAATTGTTGAAAATTCCAGCAAACACTGAAAGGTTCAAGGCTTCATTATAAGCTTGCAGTATTTGAGCCATTGTTTTCTCTTCATCAATGTCTAAAACAGCAGGAAGGAAGACCTCATTATTCTCCAAGACCGCAATCAGGTTCAATCCTACTTTTACAGGCTTTATGTCAAGCTTTTGCAAGGTTGCTGCCACTGGCTTGCTTATCTCCTCGCCTTTCTTTACAACTACCTTGTCTTCAACGGTGTGGATTGTAGTGCCCATTATCCTTACACTCAATCCTGCTGCCTTTAGTTCAGAAAGAGCAGGCCCTGGAGGCAATCCAGTGTCCATTGCAGGAATCAGAATGTCCTGTTCAGCAATGCTGCCAGGCTTTGCTGCAATGCTGCCCTTGTTTTTTTTCAAGAACGCAAAAAGCTCGAAAGCGTTCATGCCTGTTCCTATAACTGCGACATTTCCTTCAGTGAGTTCCAAAAGCTTTGAGCCTTTAAGCCTTGAGGCTTCCATTGCCTTTTTTATCACTCGGACTTTTGAAACGTGCACTTTTGCTTTTCCCTGGAGTTTTTTCCTGACTTGGGCAAAAAGCCTTGCAGGCAGTCCTTGCAATGAAGCAATGGCTATTACTGGCTCTTCTTGAACTAGCTTTTTCACTTTTTCAAGCTCTGACTGCTTCCATTTCTTAGTGTGGGATTTCATTTCCTGCTCTCCTTGGAAACTTTTACCGCAGGCCCCATTGTTGTTTTCACAAAAACAGACTTTACGTTCTGTTCTGAATCAGGAAGTTTTGCAAGCACTGCCTGATAGACTGTTAGAGCATTTTCAGCCAAGTGCTCGTTTGGAAACTCTTCCTTTCCAATCAAAACGTGCACTACAGGCATGAAGCGTCCTTTCTTGTTTGTAACTCGAACTCCGGACTTCATGCCTTTCAATGCTGACTCTAGGGCTGAAAGGTCTGGCTCTATAACTCGAGGCATTTTTCCTTTAGGGGCTAAAATCTGTCCCAAATGCCTTCCCACAGTAAGCATTACTGGGCCTTCTGCCAAAAAAGCGTCAAATTCTTCAGCAAGCTTTGAAGCTTCCTTCTTGTCAAGCCTTGGAATTTCGTCCTCTGTTATTACCCTTGCAACCTTGCCTGTAATTACTGAAATGAAGTTCTTGTCATTTGCAAACACCGCAATCTTTGCGCTTCCCTTTCCAGTGCTGTAAGGCAGGCTTGCTGTAACGTCAATCCTGTTCTCTGCCTTTTTGAAATCCAATCCTTTAAAGTTTATCGCCAGGTCTACAGACTGCTTGAACTTGCGCTGTTTTGAAACATCGCGCATTTTTTCCAATGCCTGTAGGAATTCTTTCTTGTCCACTTTTCAAAAACCTCCTAACAACCCTTTTGCAACGCAAAAGCGTTGGCGGAAAAAAGGGGTTAGTGAACGGTTGCAAAAAAACGCAATAAAAATTGCGAATTAATACTATAATTTTCAAAGTTAAGGTTTTTAAAAGAAAGCCTTTTTACTCGCCAATCAGCTCGTCATGCATTCCGGAGCCTATTTCCTTGATTATTTCGCGGGCGTCTTTTCCTTCAATCGTAATTCCCATTTGCTTTGCTGTGCCTGCAATCTCTTTCATTGCGGACTTGAGCTTGCTTGAATTCAAAGAGCTGATTTTCATTTCAGCAATTTTCTTCAACTGCGCCAAGGTCATGTTTCCTACTTTTTCAAGCTTTGGGTTTGCTGCGCCTTTTTGAATTCCCAATTCCTTGATTATCAACGCCGAAGCTGGCGGGCTTCCGACTTTTATCTCAAAAGCTTTTGTCCTTGAGTCAACGCTTACTATTACTGGAACTTTCATTCCAGCAAAAGCTTTTGTCTTCTCGTTGATTTCCGCAACTACAGCGCCAATGTTCACTCCCAAAGGCCCTAGGGCAGGCCCTAAAGGCGCTCCGGCAGTTGCTTTTCCTGCCTCAATCATTGCTTTAATGTCAGACATTCAAAAATTCACCTTTTTCTGCGATTATTGGGACTGACTTCTCTAGTAATGTTCACGCCTTTGAAAACGACTGGCTTTTTCTGCTGCCTTGCAACTTGCTGAGTAACCCTTAGAAGCGTAGTATCTCTTCCCCTTGGACCTCTTCCGCTTCTTGGCCTCATCAAACCAAACCTTTACTCTTTTATTATGCGGATGTGCTCCGCGCTGATGGTGACTGGAATTTTCACTGTTGCTTCAAGCAGTTCTACTGTAACTTCTTCTTTAGGGTCATTAACCCTTAGCACGCGGGCTTTTTCTCCCTTGAAAGGCCCTGCAATCAATTCCACTTTCTGGCCTACTTTAATGCTTTTCATCAAAGGCTTGCTTTCCAAAAGCGAGGAAAGCTCTTCAATCTTTACTACTCTCACTTCTCCGCCTACGACCTCTTCCTCTTCGTTGATTTTCCTGGATTTTAAAAAGCTTGTTCCAACAATTCCTTTTCCTTTAATGTGAGGAACATTTGATAGCGCTCTCCTTACTGTCATTTCGTTGTCTGCCTCTATAAGCACGTAGCCTTTCAGGCCTGGAAGGACTGCAAAAGAGTAAACGCTTAGCTCTTCCTGCTTTATTTTTTCTGAAAGAATGTCCACTACCATGCTTTCCTGCCCTACCGTTGTTCTTACTGTAAAAATCAATCAAAAAACCTCTTTTTTTTCAAGCTGGGGGGAACACTAGTCCGAAAAAAACCAATGAAACAATATAGCCGATGATTCCAATGATTATTATTCCTAGGCCTGTGACTTTCAGCATTGTCAAGAACTCTTCCTTTGTTGGCTTCCTGCTGATTGTGAAAATGCGTTTTGAATCGTCAATGAAAGCCCTTATTTTTCCACTAATGTCAATCATTCTTTCACCAAAAAATCATTAAAAAAAAGCAATTGCTTACTTGCACTCTTAAGGAATTTTTCTAAGGAAAGCCTTTTAAACAATAGTCAGGCTTTGGGTTTTCAGGTGAATTCTATTCCTAAATCTATCTCTCCCTTTCCTGAAGCAGACTTTCCTCTCTCTAAGGCATTCAAGTAGGGGAATTTCCCGCCTGCAATGACAACCATTGCCTGGATTTGCGCTTTAGGCAGGCCTTCGTCAATCATTGCTCCCCAGATAATGTGAGCGTTAGAGTTGATTTTTGTAGCAACAGCCTCTACTATCATCTCAGCCTCTCTCAAGGTCATGTCTCCACCGCCTATGACATTAACCAATGCCTTGTTTGCTTCTGCAATGTCAACGTCAAGCAATGGAGAGGTTAAAGCATTCTCCACAGCTTCTAAAGCCCTTGATTCCGAAGCCTTGTCAGTAACGCTTTCTCCCAAGCCTATCATCGCTGCTCCGCCTTTTGAAAGTATGGTGCGCAGGTCTGCGAAATCCAGGTTTATCAAGCCTGGCTTTGTAATCATTTCAGTAATTCCTTTCACAGCGTTTGTTAACACCTCGTCAGCTACTTTAAAGGCAGCGTTTACTGGCAGGTCTGGGGCGATTTCCAGAATTTTGTCGTTTGGAATGACTATTAAAGTGTCAACTTCCTTCCTTAATTTTTCCAATCCTTCCATCGCGTTCTCCATTCTCTTCCTGCCCTCAACAGTGAACGGAATTGTCACAACTCCAATGGTCAAGGCCTTGATTTCTTTCGCAATGCTTGCAACTACCGGAGAAGCTCCAGTTCCGGTTCCTCCGCCCATTCCGCAAGTGATGAATATTAAGTCTGAATCTTCAAGCAGGTCTTTC
>Ga0209211_10013429_pt1 | contig 10151 bp, 8 predicted proteins | sample RifGroA2_FD_183992 | JGI IMG/M metagenome (GOLD analysis project Ga0209211, IMG submission 183992) | Groundwater microbial communities from Rifle, Colorado, USA - Groundwater A2 (SPAdes) (version 2) | ecosystem: Environmental > Aquatic > Deep subsurface > Groundwater | place: Rifle, Colorado...
TGTCGTCTATAAACTACTATTTATATCTTTCGTTTTCGACGAGAAATCGGATTTTGAAAATTATAGAAACGGGTGAATTATGCAAAGTTCTCTATAGCAGATTTACCGACTGCATAATAGCCTGCTGCAGCTACTGCCCCTGTAACTGCTGTCTTGCCTACAAATTTTCCAAGCTGCTTTGTTTCAGACTTTAGATTATTCCATGCCATGCTGATAAAGCCATCTAGTCCAGACTGCCTTAATTCAGGCTTTTCCTCTTTATCAGCCACTACATCATCTACAGAGTCTACCATTTTGCCTTGTATAGAGCTAATTGTTACTATTCTATAGTAATAAGAAATATATTAAATATTGCATTAATTTTTAAGCAGAAATAATAAAATTTATATATAAAATATAATAAATGCCAAAAATTATTGTAAATTAATGGCAAATTATAATCCACTAATTATGCATTATTACCAACTCATTAGAATCTTCGAGTAACAGTTAGATGAACCAATCGCTTGAACGCATAATAAAATCTTTTCCCGTATCTTTCTTGGAGCCTTGATTCAACCTCATCCTGTATCCATTGAGGCATTCCGCTAGTTTTTGCAGCGCACCAGTTGTTTGTCAAATCTGTCCTATGATAATTCGGACTATTAACCCAGATTTTTGCAATTGGAGTATTATGCACATTACCATAAACTGCTTCTTCATCAGATCTGCCTGGGCATAATTGAATTTGTCCATTTAACCTCATAAATAACCCATTAGACACTTGGCTGCAGGGTGAAGTGCCCATATAAGCAGATGTGCCTTCCTGCCTTAATTGCTCAAGAGTCATAATTCCGTCCTTAATACCCTTAGAATAGACAGCTATCATCAATTCAATCAACTTTTCATGCTCTGGATCCAATTTTTCATTGTGCTTCATCAAACCTTGGGATTTTGGCCCAGATTCCATCGTAGGCGCTATTACCAAAGGAATATTTCTTTTAGCCGCCCACACATACATATCAGGAATTTCATCTATTTGATCCAATCCAACTGGGGAGGCTATTAGTGATAATCTTTGCCCTCTTTCAGGATCATTAAATCCAGCATTAACAAGATTTACTAATGCCCGATCCCTTTTTGTCGTATAATCTGAAATTCCCCTATTTACAAATTTTCCATCAACTATCCCATAGTTGGATAATCTGCTATATGAACCTACCATCCTATTCTGCCGGCTTGGATAGAATGAATTAAAGCCCAAAAGAATTCTTACATTGCTGTATTCTGCTATTCTATCAACTAAATCCTTGGCAGTTTTAATTCCAATATTTCCATATACTTTTTCTGCTAATTCATTATCTCCTAATTCAGCGCCTTTAGTAAAAATGCTAATCGGCAAATTCCTTTTTTTAGCTGCATCCAATATATCAAATAAATCGGGGTTTTGGAATAATTCTCCTGGACCGAGAAATTTTATGCTTTGCAGCCCTATCTTTCTAGCATCGTCAATAACTTCCATGACTTCCTGCCATTTCATCAAATTATCTTTGTCGCCATATATCTTTTCTTCTGAAAAGCAGCCTGGGCACTTCAAGCCACAAGGATAAGATTTGCCTAAATCCACAATTCCTTTTCTTGCAAGCTCTATTATGTCATCCATTAGAAATTCAACATCCATTGTTCCGATGGGCCTTATTTTTTGCGGCGCTCCGTCTATAACTGCATCGATGGAAGCTCTGCTAACTATTTCATCTGTCAATGCCCAACCTAAAGGCATTAATTTAAAGCCTTTAGGGAATTTTCTAGTTTGATAGATTTCAGGAAATAGTTTATTGTAAAATTCAATTCTGTCTTGCAGTGTTTCTTTTGGCATGTTAACCCCAAATACCTTTATTTGTTACTACTAAATAGATGTCCTTCATATATTAAACTTTCTTCTTATTTTTAAGCATAAACAATAAAATTTATATATAAAATATAATAAATGCTAAAAAAGAATGGTAGAATTTACTATAACAAAGCTTGACAAGACCGACAGGAAGATTCTTGCTGAATTGGACAAAAACTGCAGAATTCCCACTACAAAGCTAGCTAGAATTGTAAGGAAGTCAAGACAGGCAGTTGAATATAGGATAAATCAGCTTGTTGACAAAGGAATTATTACAAGCTTCAATGCAGCTTTTAACCCCAATAAGATGGGATACAAGATTTACAAGATTTATCTCAAATTGAGGAATGTACCTGATGAAAAGCAAAAGCTGTTTGAATATCTCAAATCTTCCGGAATAGTTTACTGGATGGGGGAATGCTCAGGAACTTGGGATTTGATTTTTGCAGTTTTCACAAAAAATGACTATGAGTTTTTTGAAATGAAGAATGATATTATTTCAAAATTTAACAAGATAATAATTGAAGAGCAGGGAGGTATGCTGCTTGACGTAAAGCAGTACTGCAAGATGTATTTTACAAATGAGATTGTTGAGCCGACAATGTTTGCGGGGGAGACTGCAAATAATGAATTAGATGGATTAGATTATGCCATTTTAGGAGAGATAGTGAATAATGCCAGGATTCATATTAATGAGCTTGCCAATAAGGTCGATTCCACAGCAATAATAGTAAGAGGCAGATTAAGGAAGCTAGAGCAGAAGGGAATAATTATACAATACAGGATTGGAGTTGATTTAAACAAATTGGGATTGGAGTTATATAAAGCAATAATAAAATTAGACAGGTATACAAAAGAAGATGAAAGAAAGCTTCTTGAATATATGTCAAAGCTGCCCAATATACATTATTTTATCAGAAACATCTGGCAGATTGAGCCTGAGATTGTAGTCAGCAGTTATCAGGAATATTACAGTATAATTGAAAATCTTAAAAGGGAGTTTCCTTATGTTATAAGAACTGTTGATTCTGTCCTGATGATAACTGATGAGTGGACGCCAGGGTTTAGGAATTTGATTAGGACAGATAAACATAAAATGATTTCTTAAAAAACATTTATAAAAACAATTAGTTCTTGATTTGCTAATGAAAACCTCCATTAAAGAAGAATCGGGAAATCCAGTTCTTAACATTGTTTTTGACACATTAAGCAAGAGCAAGCAGGCATTGGTTTTCTTCAATACAAAAAAATCCGCAGAAAAAGCGGCAGAAGATATTGCAAAGAAGATAAAGAATGAGGATTCTGCATTGAAAGAGCTGTCAAATGAGGTTTTAAGGGCGCTTTCAAAGCCGACAAGGCAGTGCGAAAGGGCTGCTTTGTGCATTGCAAAAGGAATCGCGTTTCATCATGCAGGTTTGACAAGCAAGCAGAAGAATTTGATTGAGGAGAATTTTAGGAGAGGCATTATAAAGATAATATGCTGTACGCCAACTTTGGCTTTCGGCCTAGACTTGCCGGCATACAGAGCCATAATAAAAGACTTAAGAAGATATAGCCAAAGAGGCTTGACATGGATTCCTGTTCTTGAATATATGCAGATGTGCGGAAGGGCAGGAAGGCCTAATTATGACAGCAAAGGGGAAGCTATTGCTGTAGCAGGCACAAGTGCCGAGAGAGACAAAATAGTTGAGAAGTATATTAATGGCGAGCCGGAGGAGATTTACTCGAAGCTTGCAGTAGAGCCTGTATTGAGGACTTATGTGCTTTCCCTGATAGCTTCAAATTTTGCAAACACAAAAAAACAGCTTTTTGATTTTTTTAAGAAGACATTCTATGCTCACCAGTTTAAGGATTTAAGAAGGCTTTATTCCACAGTAAACAGAATTATAGGAATGCTGGCTGAATGGGAGTTTATAATCAGGTCTGGCGATGATGATTTTGCTGCTGCGGATGAGATTGAAGATGAGAACTACAGGGCGACACTGCTTGGAAAGAGGGTGGCGGAGCTGTATATTGACCCTTTTACAGCAAGCTACATCATAAGCTGCATAAAAGAATCTTCCGGAAAAAGCACAAATGAATTTTCCTTCCTGCAGATGCTCAGCCATACTTCCGAGCTTATGCCTCTGCTAAAAGTAGGCGTAAAGGAGCATGACTCTGTGCAGGAGGAACTTATGAAAAAATACAGCCATCTGCTGGAAAGAGAGCCTTCCATGTACGAGCCTGAGTACGAGGATTTTCTGAATTCAATCAAGACAGCGCTTATGTTTGAGGAATGGATTAGCGAGAAAGACGAGGATTTTCTGCTTGAAAAGTTCAATATTACTCCTGGGGAGACAAGAAGCAAAATAGATATTATGGACTGGATGCTTTACGGCACTTCTGAATTATGCAAGATACTGCAGTTCCAGTATGTGATAAAGGAAATAATAAAATTGAGATTGAGACTTAGGTATGGCGTAAAAGAGGAACTACTGCCTTTGGTAAGATTGGAGGGAATAGGAAGAGTAAGGGCAAGGATGATGTTCAGGAACAAGATAAAATACCTTAATGATGTAAAGACTGCAGAATTATCGGTATTAAAGCAGCTTCTGGGGGAGAAAATCGCTGTCAGCATTAAAAATCAGGTTGGGCAGGGGGATGTGTTTAAGGAGAAGGAGTTGGAGAAAATTAGTTTGAAAGATTGGGAGTGAATGATTTATTTCAAAAATAATCCGAAAGTTATTTATATATCAATAAAGTTGTAGGATGCATGGCAACCATTAATATCAATCAAAAGCTAATCTCTGCTAAAGAGCTAAACAAATACAGAGAGTTTATTTCCCAACCAACCTCACAAGATCAACCGTCCTCTTTGAGTAGCCCCACTCATTGTCGTACCATGCAATAACTTTCACGAAATTGCCGTCTATGACGTTTGTGAGATGGGAGTCAAAGATTGAGGAATACGGGTTTGTGATGATGTCGGCAGAGACTATTGGGTCTTCTGTGTACTGCAGGACATCCTTTAGCTTTGTCTCGGCTGCTTTTTTGAAAACGCTGTTGATTTCCTGTATTGAAGTAGCTTTTTTGACTTCACATACGAAATCAGTTACTGAGCCTGAAGGGACTGGAACGCGCAAAGAGATGCCGTCCAATTTGCCTTTTAATTCTGGGATTACTTCTGCAACGCTTTTTGCAGCCCCTGTTGTAGTTGGAATTATTGAAACTGCTGCTGATCTTGCCCTCCTTAAGTCCTTATGAGGGGCATCTACAAGCCTCTGGTCTGCAGTGTAGGCGTGGCATGTTGTCATAAATCCCCTTATGACGGTGAAATTGTCATGAAGGACTTTCACAACAGGCGCAAGGCAGTTTGTTGTGCATGAAGCATTTGAAATGATATTGTGCTTCTTTCTGTCATAAAGATGCTCATTTACGCCTTTAACAATCGTTATGTCGGGGTTTTTCCCGGGAGCGCTTATAATAACTTTTTTTGCGCCTGCGCTCAGATGCTTTGATGCGCTTTCCCTGTCTGTGAAGAAGCCTGTTGACTCCACCACTACATCAACTTTAAGCTCTTTCCAAGGCAGATTTACAGGATCTTTCTCAGCCAACACTTTTATTTTCTTCTTGTCTATGGTTAAAGTGTTGTCGGAATATTCTACGGTGCCGTCGTATACTCCATGGACTGAATCATACTTGAAAAGATGAGCCAGTGTTTTTGTGTCTGTAATGTCATTCACAGCAACCCAGTTTATGTCTTTATCTTTTATTCCTGCCCTTAGAACCATTCTTCCAATTCTTCCAAAGCCATTGATTGCTACGTTAATCATTTTCCCACCTCACTTGGATTTTCTTTTTTCATGCAGATAGATTGTCCTTGTCGGAAAGGGTATCCCTATATCTGCTTTATTCAAAGCATTATAAATTTCCTCTGTCGCCAGTGCTTTAGCATCAAATTTTATATCGAAGGAATTGACCCAAAAAATAGCCCTGAATTTCAATGCAAAATCGCCCATCTCCATAAGCACTACTTTTATTTCCCTTCCAGCTTGATTTTTTATAACACCATGAATTTTTGATATTGTGTCAGAGACAACCTTTTTGACTTTTTGGACATCTGAGCCGTATTCAACTCCGAAGTCTATTGAGATTCTCACAGTAGCATCAGGCTGGAGAAAGTTGAGTATTCTGGAATCAGCCAGTTTCCCATTGGGGATTGTTATAAGCTCATTGTCCCATGTCTGGATTTTTGTGCTTCTCAAGCCGACATCCATGACAGTCCCCATTGTGTCATTATCCAGTTTTATTTTGTCCCCAACCCTTACGCTTTTGTCAAGTATTATAGATATTCCGCCGAAAATATTGCCAAGCGTGTTTTGAAGGGCAAATGCGACTGCAACGCCCGCTATTCCGAGGCTTGTGAGCAATGGGCCTATCTGGATGCTCCAGACTGGAAGAACAAACAATAGTCCAATAATTGAGATAAAAATTCTTGAAAACTTGTGGAATATCGGGATTAGCTCGTCATCAAGCTTGGATTCTGTCTTTTTAGCTACTTTTTTGCCCCAATTGTCGATTATAACATCAAAAACTGCAATAACAATATAAGTCAGTATAAAAATAATCAAAGACCTCATTATTTTCTCAATTGGGTTTAGTATGCTTTCTTTTATATCGAGTGGCAGCAAAGCAAGCCCTACGCCCATAATCAATAAAATTATGGAAATGGGCTTATTTGTCCTTTTTACAATCAAGTCATCAACTTCTGTTTTTGTTTTCTTGGTCAGCCTCAGGATTATTTTCTGAGAAATAAAAACTATAAGCTTGGACAAGATGTAGAAAACTATCAGGATTGTAAGTGAATAAATATACTTGTTCTTCTGAATTAATGAGATATATTCTTGCAGGGGCATTTTAATTGAGAAAATGTTCTTGCTTTATTTTTAAATGTTGTGCAAAATTGTTATTTTTTATTTTAGCATCTTCATCATTTCCTTCAGCGAATTCACATTTATTATGTCTTTCTTTTCGGCCCATCCCCTTCTTGCAGTCGCAATCCCAAAGCGCATAAAATGAAGCTGCTCAGCTTGATGCGCATCTGTGCTTATTACTAATTTGACGCCCGCCTTAATTGCAGCCCTGACATGAGAATCCTTTAAGTCAAGCCTTTCGGGGTAAGCATTAATTTCTAGAACTGTGCCAGTTTCCTTTGCCTTGTCAAAAATCATGTCTAAATCAATCTCAAAAGGCTCTCTTTTCTGGATTAACCTTCCAGTTGGGTGGGCAATAATATCAACATGCTCATTTTCCATTGCTTTTATTACCCTTCTTGTCATTTTGTCTTTTGGCGTCTTGAAACCTGAATGCACAGAAGCAACAACCACATCAAGCTGCTTCAACACATTATCCTCCATCTCAACAGAACCATCAGAGCTAATATCAACTTCTGTTCCCTGCAATATAGCAATGCCCTTAACTTTTTTGTCTGCCTTGTCAATTTCCTTCCTCTGCTTAAGGATTCTTTTTTTGTCAAGGGCTTTTGCAATGCCAAGATGTCCTGCATGGTCAGTAATTGCAATATATTCATACCTTAATTTTTTTGCAGCCAAAGCCATTTCTTCTATTGTATTTGAGCCGTCGCTCCATCTCGTGTGCATCTGCAAGTCTCCTTTAATATCCCCATAACCTATTAATTTTGGAAGCTTGTGCTGCATTGCAGCCTGTATTTCTCCCTTTTCTTCCCTTATTTCAGGCTCAATATAATCCATGCCTAATTTCCTGTAGATTTCCTCCTCAGTTTTTCCTGCAATAAGCTTATCTGTTTTCTTGTCAAACAATCCATACTCGCTTAGCTTCATTCCTTTCTGTATTGCAATCCTCCTAATCTCTATGTTGTGCTGCTGGTTTCCAGTGAAATAAAGCAGAGCAGCGCCGTAAATATTGTCTGGCAATACCCTTAAGTCAGCCTGAATATTCTCTATCCTAATTGAAGATTTTGTAGGGCCTTTTGCCAGCACCTGCTGGACATTCGGCATTTTCGTGAAAAAATCAATAACTTTTTCAGGATTTGATGAGGTAACAAGGATATCAATGTCCCCTATGGTTTCCTTTCTTCTCCTCAAAGAGCCTGCTATGTCAGCTTTTTGCACTTCCTGTAATTGCCTAAGGCTTTCAACTATCTGCTCTGCTGCAGGCAGCGCATAGCCAAGCAAAACCCTTCCCTTGCTTTTTCTCGAAAACTCAATGCTTTTCAGCATATTTTTTTCGGCGGTTGGCCCAAGCCCTTCTATTTCCTTAATCTTACCTTGTTTTGCTGCTTTTTCCAGATCCTTTACATTTCTTACCTTCAATTTTTTATATAGCTTCAATATTGTCTTTGGTCCAATACCTTCAATTTCTCCAAACTGCTCCATATCAATCGGCGTTTTCTTTTTTAGCTCTGCAAGATATCTTGATTTGCCATTTTCCAGAAAATCTATGATTTTTTTGGCAATTCCCTCTCCAATACCCGGCAGCTCCTCTAATGCTTTAGAGCCTTTTTTAGCAATTTCCCAAATATCTTCTGACAATCCCGCTATAACCAAAGCCGCCTTCCTGTAAGCCCTGACCCTAAATGTGTCTTCCTGCAATTCCAGATAGTCTGCTATTTTATTGAGAAGCTCTGCTACTTCATGGTTTTTCATCAAATTAGCTATAAAATTCAGAATATTTAAAGATTGTGAGGAAGAGTTATTTATTTGCTGATTTTGTAGGGTGCAACAATCTTTGTCCTAATTGGTTGCATGAATCTCTGTCCGCTTTTTAAGTAATTTTCTTCGCTTGTTAAAATACTTTTTGTTGAAATAAACGCTTGCTGGCGTTTGCCAGCCAAGTGCTTCCTGCTTTCTCCAGTTGTTATACTGATTATCAAACTTCCACAAAGCTTTTCTAAAATCGCTCAGTGATTTGAATTTCTTTAGCAATATCAGCTCCCTATACAACACTTTGTGATCGTGTTCTATCTTGCCTCTGCCTCTTGGATTGTACGGCTTCCCAAAAATCAGATTTATACCCTGCTTTTTAGCTTCTTTCTTGAAGTCCTTTGCTATAAACTGCTTTCCATTATCAAGATAAATCTGCTTTGGGATTCTTCCATTGCGCAAAGCCCAACGTAAACAATTTACAGATTCAACAGCCCCTTTATGCAAATATGTTTTTGATTTTATCCTGTACCTTGAGCAATCATCAGTAAATCCTGTGACATACACTTTACCGACGGTAGAAATGCGAAACTGAAAAGTATCTCCTTGCCACATGCTGTCAACATGATGCCTTGCAAATCGCTTGCAAGGCTGCGGCTTTGCCTTTACTCTGATAAGCAATCCATTCTTTTTGATAACATTGCGGACTGTCTTCCAGTGAACTGGAAGATTAAACTGATGCTTGAGTCTTTTAGCTCCCCAGTGTGGATATTTTTGCTTTAGAGTAATAATACGCTGTTCAATTTTATTATCCAAGCGATTTTTTGCTTCTTTAGGCCCAGGCTTTATAGACTTGAGACCCTCAATTCCACTATTATTGTGCCTTGATTCCCATTTTCTCAAAGTCCTTTCTGAAATGTTGTACATTCTGCTGATTTCAGCAGCAGAATAAATTCCTTCTTCATGCAAAATGACTGCTTTTGCCATTATTTCCATTGTCGCTTTCACCATTAAAATTCACCAGAAAAAGTCTGGTGAAAGCGGACATTAATTGTTGCACCCTTTTAGGACATTAATTCATGCACCCTACAACTAATATTGAAAAATTCGCTTGAAAAGCGAATTTTTCAAAGTTCTCTATACTCTTTGTTTGATGAGTTTTCAGTTTGAATCCTTTCAGATACGCCCACACATGCTCATCTGGGTTGAGCTCAGGAGAATAACTTGGCAATAAATAGATGGCCAGCTTCTTCTTTTGCGTTTCTACGAATTGGGAAACTTCTTTTGCAATATGGGGCTTGGCTCCATCTTCGATTATAATTATTTTTCTGCGAGGATGATTTTTTTGAACCTGTTTTAAAAATTCAATATGCTGTTTTGCTTTTATTGTTTCTTTTTCCAACCGGAAAACCATTCTTCCTGCAGGACTGATTGCAGATGTAACGCAAATTGTTCCTCTGTTGCCAGTCACTTTCACAACTGGCGTATTTCCTTTTTTTGCCCATGTTGTTCCCAACACGGCAGTAAGTCTTACTGCACTTTCGTCTTGAAAATATATTATTGCCTGCCACCGTCGAGCATGAGCAAGAATTTCAGGCCAGACTTTTTCAATCCACTCT
>Ga0209211_10013432_pt1 | contig 10150 bp, 11 predicted proteins | sample RifGroA2_FD_183992 | JGI IMG/M metagenome (GOLD analysis project Ga0209211, IMG submission 183992) | Groundwater microbial communities from Rifle, Colorado, USA - Groundwater A2 (SPAdes) (version 2) | ecosystem: Environmental > Aquatic > Deep subsurface > Groundwater | place: Rifle, Colorado...
ATATTTTCTTAACCCCGCTCCAATTTTGAGACTTATAAACATATGCAAAGCTCTCGTCTACAAGCAAAACCAGAACTCACAGGCAGGAACTTCTGGCGCTCAAAATTGGGGCGGGGTGTAAGATTTTCTAACTCGCTTCGCTCGTAACAAAATCTAACATATGGAACCCGGCACACACTCCTCATTCATCCCGCACGATACTGCAGAGCAAAGCGGGCCTCGCCGCGCCGCCTCTGGCAGCTTCGCGGATTTCGTGGCGCTTATTTCGGCGGTTCTTTTTATCGCCTCTATCGTTCTTGGCTTGGGAGTGTTTCTATACCAGCAATTTCTTGACACGAGTGCGAAGAGCAAGGTGGCCCAGCTTGAGCGGGCGAAGGCCGCTTTTGACCCGGCACTCATCAAAGAACTGACCCGCCTTGACGACAGAATGCGGGTGGCCGACCAGATTTTGAACAATCACAACGCGCTTTCCATTTTCTTCCGCATGCTTGAACAGGTTACATTGACGACCGTTTCATTCCGCTCGCTTAATTTTGAGGCGGCCGACCCGCAAAATATCACCATCAAGATGACCGGCGTCGCGGAGAGCGTAAATGCCGTTGCTCTGCAGGCGGATTTGTTCGGAAGAAACGGCATCGTCGCCAGCCCGATTTTTTCCAACATTGACCGCCAACCGGACGGCGTGCACTTCAGCCTGACTGCGCTAATAAATCCGGCGTCCATACGATATGCGCAGACTGCCGCTTCGGGCGCGGCCGCCGGCGGAATCCCTCCTGCGCCGTCTGCGGAGGCCATTCCGGAGGCGCTGCCCGGCACCTTTCAAGGGAATACTCCGGCTCCGACAAATCCGCTCCAATCGCCGCTCCGGGCGCCGGTGCCTCCGGCACAGCAGTAAATCCTAAAGTATGCAGTATCATGTATACAGTATGCAGTACAAAAAAAATAAAATACGGAATACGGAATACAGAATACGGAATACTACTCAAATATGACTCGCGCAATTATTTCCATCATAGGTCTCTTAGCCGCAGGGCTGGCCTTCTTTTATTACACGCAGCCGGCATACGACAATGTGCACGCGCTTCAGGCGCAAATTGCGGAATACAATCAGGCGCTTGATAAATCGGCCGAATTGCAAAAACTGAAGGACGCCCTTCTTTCCCGTTACAACGCCTTTGAGCCGGCGGCCAAAGCGAGGCTTCAAAAGATGGTGCCCGACCACGTAGACAATATCCGCCTGATTTTGGACATTGACAGCCTCGCGGGACGATTCGGCATGGCTCTCCAGAACGTAGTAATCAGCGGTCCCGCGAGCGGAGGAAGCGACCAGACAGTGATAGGCGCCATAAGCTCCGGGAAACAAAGGCACGATTCGCTGACCCTTAAGTTCTCGGTCCGGAGTTCATACGCGAACTTTGTAAACTTTATGGAAGAACTTGAATCGAGCCTGCGAATTGTTGAATTGGTCTCTCTGTCCGTGACTCCCGAGAGCGCGGCCGCCGCCGCCCTCGGTGCAAATTATAAATACGACATTACCATTAGAACATTCTGGCTCCGTTAAAAGAATATGAAAAGCGTATTCAGTATTCAGTATTCAGTATTCGGTATAAATAAAACCGGTCTCGTTTGGAGTATACAGTACACGGTATACGGTATACAGGATACTATCTAAAATATGGAATTCTTAACCCGCTACAAATGGATACTCATAGGGATTGGCGTGGCTGTCGCCGGATTTTTCTGGTACGCGTCATCCGGCACATCAGCGCCCGCTGACATTCTTACGACAGAGACGGCGGGAGGTTCGGCGAATTCCGCTGATAAAGACCTTGTGGAAACACTTCTGACGTTGCGGTCGGTAACGCTATCCGGGACGATTCTTTCAGACCCCGTTTTCAACGCTCTGAAGGACTTTGGCACGCAGATTGTTCCCGAACCCATCGGGCGGCCGGATCCTTTTGCGCCGCTCCGCTCCGCCGCGGCGCAATCTGCCAGCGCGGGCAGCAAGGGGGTGCAACTGTTCAACCCGGGCGCAAGGTAGGGTCTGTTGAAAAAAGAGTATGCCGTATCGTGTATACAGTATGCCGTATGAAGGATGCAAAATACTGAATACTGAATACTGAATACTTCTTAACACATGCCCTCAGCAACTCAAAGTACAAGCGATATTTCCGCGCCCGTGCCCACGGGAGATTTCAGCGCGCCTCCTACGAGAGTCCTCGGCGACAAAGGAATCGCATACGACGTTTTGCGCCACATCCCCGAGGAATCCGCCGAGCATTATAAGCTCGTGCCGCTTGCGGTTTCCGACGGCGTTCTTGAAGTCGGGATGACGGACATGGACAATCTGGGCGGTATTGATGCGCTTAACTTCATGACGCGGAAATCAGGAATGCCCTTCAAAGTGTTCCGCATATCCGAAGAAGATTTTGAACGCGTGCTTAAGATGTACCGCGGCCTAAGCGGGGAGGTGGAAAGGGCCGTTTCCGATTTGGAAACAGAACAGCGCAACCGCCCCGCCGTGAAAGAAGATGAACTGTCATCTCTTGATTTGGACGACACGTCTCTTACAAAGGGAGAAGACGGGGATAGGAACAATATCCAGGAAGACGCGCCGACAATAAAAATCGTCTCAACGATTCTCCGTTATGCGATTGACGGCGGGGCGTCGGACGTGCACATAGAGCCGCTCCCATCTTCCGTGCGCGTGCGCTACAGGGTTGACGGAGAATTGCATACGAGCACGGTACTCCCTATAAGCGCGCATCGCGCCCTTGTCGCGCGCGTCAAAGTTCTTTCTTCCATCCGCCTTGACGAGCAGCGCAAGCCGCAGGACGGACGCTTTTCCGCGTCCATAGACGACAGGGAGATTGATTTTCGCGTTTCCACATTTCCATCGTATTACGGGGAGAAGGTGGTCATCCGCATACTTGACCGCGAGCGCGGCTTCATTCCTTTGGACAAAATAGGCCTCACGGAACGCAACATAGAAATAGTCCGGAAAGCGGTGCACCAGCCACACGGGCTTATTCTTCTCGCAGGCCCCACGGGCACAGGGAAATCCACGACGCTTTTTTCAATGCTTTCCGAGGTTGACCGCGAGCACAAGAACGTACTTTCTTTGGAAGATCCGATAGAGTATTTCGTTGAGGGCGTCACGCAGTCGCAAGTGCGTCCGGAAATCGGATACTCTTTCGCTACGGGGCTCCGCACAACCCTGCGGCAGGACCCCGATGTAATCATGGTGGGCGAAATCCGCGATTCGGAAACCGCGAAGCTCGCCTTTCAGGCGGCCCTTACGGGACACCTGGTTCTTTCCACCATTCACACGAATGATGCAATCGGAACAATCCCGCGCCTAATAGACATGGGCGTGGAGCCGTATCTCATACCCCCCGTGCTTATCCTTTCCATGGCGCAGCGGCTGGTCCGTACCCTGTGCTCCGAAGGCGCCAAAGAGATTCCGATAACCGCGAGCGACCGTAAAAGCATTGAAGAGCAGATGTCTACGCTTCCCAAGAAATACCATTTTGACATTCCAAAAGTCGCATATGAAGCAATGAGGACTCCGACCTGCCCCACGGGCCTTCGCGGGAGAATGGCCGCGTTTGAAGTCTTGGAGATGTCCTCAAATATTGAGAACATAATCCTTGATAATCCGGTTGAGTCGCGCCTGTGGACTGCCGCGCGCGCGGAGGGGATGCTCACTATGCGGGAGGACGCCATGCTGAAGGCGTTTGACAAGAAGATTCCGTTTTCCGAAATTAACACATTGAGCTCTCTGCTTCTTGCAGGGGACGAGGATGAGGCCGAGAGTGTCAAAAGCGTGCCGGTGAAAGAAGAAATATGATTACGGAAGGAACACAAAAAGGAAATATCTTGCTCTTGGACGACGACAAGTTCTTGGTGGATATGTACAGCATGAAATTCACCAAGGCCGGCTACGCGGTAGAGGCCTGCCTTGGCGCGAACGACGCGCTTCAGGTCCTGAAGAACGGCTTTCAGGCGGACGCGATTGTTCTTGACATAATCATGCCGGAGCACGACGGCTTTGACTTTCTTGAGGCGCTTAAAAAAGACAAGCTTGGCGCGCGCGCGGCGCTTGTAGCTCTTACTAATGAGAGCGACGATGCGCAAAAATCCCGAGCATCGGGGCTTGGCGCAGACCGAGTCATCGTAAAAGCCACGATGATTCCCTCGGAGGTTGTAAGCGCGGTTGAGGAAGAAATCAAGAGGAAAAAGGAGCGCTAGCGGCTATTTTCTATTGACCCGCCCAAACTTTTGAACATGTCCACTTGTAAAACACGCCGAATCATCTTGCATGGTGGTACAATTAACCCAGCACTCGCATACAAATCAAACGTTTAGGCGGGTGTAAGATTTTCTAACCTCACTGCATTCGGTAACAAAATCTAACATGGACCACGCTTCGCAATTAAAAAAATATATCAACGTGCTCGTGCACGAAGGGGCATCGGACCTGCACTTTTCCGTTGGCGCGCATCCTACCGTGCGCGTTTCCGGCTCTCTTGCGCCAATGCTAAAAGAGCCAGTTCTTACGGGGGAAGATACCGCGGGGTATCTGAAGGCGCTTGTCACCCCCGAACACGAGAGAGATTTTCTTGCATCGCAGGAAATTGATTTTGCGTACGAGACGCCGGACGGCTTTCGATTTCGGGGCAATGCATTCTACCAGCGCGCCCATATCGGGATTGCGCTGCGCCTTATCCCCAAAAAGATTCTTTCCATTGCAGAATTGAATCTGCCGGAGGTTCTCGCGACATTCGCGCGCAAATCGCAGGGATTTTTCCTCGTTGTCGGTCCTGTCGGGCAGGGGAAATCCACGACGCTCGCTTCCATGATTGAGCTCATCAACACCGAGCGGATGGAGCACATCCTCACGATTGAAGACCCGATAGAATACATATACGAGCCGAAGCAGTCTCTGATAGAACAGCGCGAGGTTCGTATCGACACAAAAGACTTCCAGACAGCGCTCCAATCCGCATTCCGGCAGGATATTGACGTGCTTCTTGTCGGCGAAATGCGCGGCCCTGAAACCATGGCGGCGGCGGTTACCGCCGCGGAAACGGGACATCTTGTTTTCTCCACGCTCCACACCAACAACGCTGCGCAGACCATAGACCGCATAATTGACACTTTTCCCGCCGGACAGCAGGACCAGATACGCCTTCAGCTCGCGGCAAGCATGGCCGGGATTTTCTCCCAACGCCTCATTCCGCGCATCTCGGGAGGGCTTATTCCCGCGTTTGAGCTGCTCATCAACAACAAAGCAGTGTCCAACTTAATCCGCGAGAAGCGCACGCATGAGCTTAATACCGTAATTGAAACCGGCTCCGAGGCGGGAATGATAGACATGAACCGCTCGCTTGCCGAATTGGTCGCTCGCGGAGAAATAAGCATGGAGAGCGCGTATCAGTATTCGCTGAATCCGAATATGTTGGAGAAACTTCTATGAAGTCCAAATTTGCAAATGATACGAATGCTACAAATGGCTACAAATATAAGCATCCACCATTCGTAGTTATTCGTAGATTGGGATACATTTGTAGATTGGAACACCATGTCTGTATTTAGCTACACTGCGTTGGATGCCGGAGGAAACGAGCAGAAAGGCACGATTGATGCCGTCAATATTGATGTCGCAATCGTCGCGCTCCAGAGAAGGGGGCTGATAATTTCAAACATAGAAAGCGGGGACAAGCCGGCACTCTCCCTTAGAAGCAGGATTCCTTTTTTTGACCGCGTCACCAACAGCGATTTAGTCATACTATCAAGGCAAATCACGACGCTCTTTGAGGCGCAGGTCTCGGCGCTTCGGGCTTTCCGGCTTCTCGCGGCGGAGGCGCGCACGCACACCCTTGCGGAGAAATTAAGCGCTGTTGCGGATGAAATACAGAGCGGGAGTCCCATTTCCACCGCGCTTTCCAGGCAGGGGGGCGTTTTCTCGCCGTTCTACATAAACATGGTGCGCGCGGGGGAGGAAACGGGCAAACTTGACGAGACGTTCGCCTTTTTGGCGGATTATTTGGACCGCAATTACGAGATAACCCAAAAAGCCCGAAACGCCCTTATATATCCCGCATTCGTAATGACCACATTCGTCGTCGTCATGGTTCTCATGATGACTCTGGTCGTTCCGCACCTTGCCAGCATGCTTAATGAGGTCGGACAAGACATTCCCGCGTATACGAAAATCGTAATAGGCATAAGCACTTTCTTTGCCGATTACATCCTGCTGATACTGATTATTTTCCTGATTGGCGCGGTATTTTTAGTGCGCTACTCGCGCACGCCTGTCGGCAAGGTTGTACTTTCCCATGTCCGGCTCAAAATCCCGTATTTGGGCTCCGTATATCAGAAGCTTTTTCTTTCCCGCATTGCGGACAACCTATCCACGATGCTCAAAAGCGGAATACAAATATTGCGCGGAATTGAGATAACCGGAACCGTTGTGGGAGACCCTGTTTATGAGGAGATACTCGCTTCCGCCGCGAGGGAAGTGAAAGGCGGACTGCCGGTTTCAGAGGCGCTCCGCCGCCACCCGGAAATGCCCGGCATTGTGATTGCCATGATCAAAATCGGAGAAGAAACGGGCAACATGGGGAATATTTTGGATACAATGGCCAAGTTCTATCGCCGCGAGGTTAACAATGCCATTGATACCTTAGTCGGGCTTATAGAGCCGTTTATGATTGTATTTCTTGCAGTAGGGGTCGCGGTTCTTCTGGCCGCAATTCTAATACCTATTTATAATATTGCGTCGGGATTCTGATAGAAAACAAAGGAGCCCCCAAGGGGACTGCTGTTTGTAGCCAATCGCTTCGCTCTTGGACGAACAGGGAGGATAGCGACTATTGTTTTCATCACCCGCCTAAATTTTACTATTCGTAATTGAATACCGAAATCGAGATTTTGTTGAGACCGTCTCAAAATACGCCCAATATTGGGCGTTTATCTTGGAATAGTAAAATTTGGGCGGGCAAGTTCTTTCTAAGCTCGTTGCACTCGCTAAGAAATCACTTATCCCCACCCGTTGTTTCTCTGCTTGCGCACGGTGTATAATGTCTGCATTAGCCTTGAAGCGGTAAATAATTAATAAACTATGAGAAAAATGAGTGAAAAGAGAGGTTTTACACTGATAGAACTGCTTGTCGTCATCGCGATTATCGGCATCCTTTCGTCGGTAGTTTTGGCGAGCCTAAACACAGCCCGTGCCAAGGGGCGCGATGCCAGGCGCCTTTCCGACCTGAAAGGCATAGAAAATACAATCCTTGCAAACGACAAGGGTACGGTTGCTTTTGCGGGTTGCGTGGGGGCGGATGCAAAAGCGAACACATGCACTGATCCGGCACTTTCAAACTACAGCGACCCTTCCGCGCCCTCTGCGGCATGCACGAGCGCATCGGTCGCAGTATGCGAGTACTCGGTTTCCCAGGCGGATGGGGACGCCGCTGCGACATATGCGGACTGGGAAGCATGCGCGTATCTTGAGAATGCCTCCGGCAGTCTCTCCGCCGGACTCATTAGCATAAGCAGCACGAATTACTCAATTCATGCCGGGTGCAATTAATAGCCTAGATATACTCTCTTTTCTTTTATGAAAACACGCACTTCACGAGGTTTCACTCTAATTGAACTTCTCGTAGTCATCGCCATTATCGGAATACTCTCGTCAGTCGTTCTCGCGTCTCTCAACACGGCGCGCCAGAAAGGCCGCGACGCGCGCCGGATTTCCGACCTGAAACAGCTGCAACTTGCTCTTGAATTGAACTATGACAGTTCGCAAACCTACCCGTTGGCTCTCTCGACGCTCGCAACCAACGGTTATATCAGTACTGTTCCCGTCGACCCGTCTACAAGCGCCGCATACTCGTATGCATCTCTCAATAACGACAACACTGCTTGTGCCGCGACTCCATGCAACAGATATGTTCTCGGGGGTACTCTCGAGGTGAGCGGGAACCCCGTTCTATCTACGGATGTTGATGGCACGGTTGCGACTGTAAGCTGTGTTGACCCTATTTTCTGCGTACAGCCGTAGAAATAATAAAGAATAATGGACACGCAAAATCCCCGCTCGCGGGGATTTTGCGTGCTAGACTCTTTCCATGCTTTCACTCTCGGTACTTTTCTTTTTCTGTTTAGGTCTCATCGTCGGCAGTTTCATCAATGTTCTAGTCTTGCGCTCCGGCGCACGCGCGCTTTCAGGACGAAGCGCGTGCATGTCGTGCGGAGCAAAAATCCGATGGCTTGACCTCATACCTGTTTTCTCGTGGCTACACCTGCGCGGACGGTGCCGCGCGTGCGGAAGCCGTATTTCTATCCAGTATCCTATTGTTGAATTCTGCGTGGGGATTCTTTTCGCGCTCGTAGGCGGGGCGGCGCTTGTCCCTCTTGCGAAAATAATAGGACTTCTAATTTCTGCGGTTCTCGTCGCTATTGCCGTCTATGACTTCCGCCACACAATCATTCCCGACGCGTGGGTGTGGAGTTTTAATGCGCTGGCGTTTCTCTCCATTTTCCTTTTTCCTCCATACTCCATACTCCATACCACATACTCCATATTCGCTGGTCCGGCCGTGGCGCTTCCATTATTTGCCCTCTGGCTTGTATCCAAGGGCAGGTGGATGGGTCTCGGGGACCCAAAGTTGGCGCTTGGCATTGGCTGGCTCTTGGGGCCTGTCTATGGAATTGCTTCGCTCTTTCTCGCGTTCATTCTTGGGGCCGCCATCGGTTTGCTTCTGATTTTCTTTTCGTCGGCCTGTTGGGAAGCGACTGCAAGGCAGTTTATCCCTCTCACATTCTGGCGCAAAGGCGGTAATGGAATTACAATGAAGAGCGAAGTGCCATTCGGGCCGTTTCTTGTTGCGTCCTGCTTGCTCGTCTTGTTTGCGCTCATGTATCAAATCCCACTTATGTTTATAGTTTTGTAGTCCGTAGAACGTAGTACGTAGTTAAATACCCAAGATACACAACAATATGAGCAGAATTTCTTTTCTACGAACTACGAACTACGAACTACGAACTAATGCGGGCTTTACCTTGATTGAGCTCGTGGTTGTCATGGGCATCATAGTGGTTGTCTCGGCGGTGACTCTCGCGAACAACACCCGTTTCGGCGGTTCCGTTCTCCTTCAAAATCTTGCGTACGACATAGCGCTTTCAATCCGCCAGGCGCAAGTTTACGGAATATCGGTGCGCAATTACAGCGCGGGCAATTTTAGCGCCGGATATGGCATGCATTTTGACATAGTGTCGCCGACAAGTTATGTGCTTTTTGCCGATGCTGTAGACGCAAACGGACGTTACGATGGCACTATGGCTTGTCCGCAATCGGGAGGTTCCGGCAGTGAATTCATATTATGCAACTCCATCGGTCGCGGATATCGCATTGACGGGCTTTGCTCTCCCGCGGGAGCCGACCCTCTCTCATGCACGCGCGTAGATCAGCTTGACGTTGTCTTCAGGCGGCCCGAGCCCGACGCGCGCATTACGGCGGGAAGCGGCGGGCAAACGTGCATACAAAATCCCACCCAGTGCCGAGAAAACGCGAGAATCATAATAAAGTCCCCGCGCGGAGACACGATGAGCGTTTTGGTGGAAGGGACCGGCCAGATATCAGTTCAGTAGTACGTAGTTTGTAGAACGTAGAACGTAGTTAAATACTCAAGAAAACAAACTTATGAAACAAACCTATGAATAAAATTCCTCCTCTACGAACTACGAACTACGAACTACGAACTAATGCTGGCTTCACCCTCGTTGAGATGATTGTCGCGGTGGCGCTGTTCGCTCTCGTTATGCTTGTTTCAGTGGGCGCGCTTTTGTCGCTCACAGCGGCTAACAGGAAGGCGCAGGCGCTTCAATCTGTAATGAACAATTTAAATGTTGCGCTTGACGGCATGGTGCGCTCTATTCGCATGGGGACCGATTACCACTGCGGAGGCGGGGCGTTCACTCTTCCTCAAAACTGTCCCAACGGGGACGCCTTGCTCGCATTTGAGCCGTTCGGCGGCAATCCCAGCGATTCGGCAGACCAGTGGATTTATTCCTACGACCCCGCGACAAAGCGCGTCTACAAATCAGAGAAAGGCACCACTATCTCCCCGTTTCCAGTCACCGCGCC
>Ga0209211_10013435_pt1 | contig 10148 bp, 10 predicted proteins | sample RifGroA2_FD_183992 | JGI IMG/M metagenome (GOLD analysis project Ga0209211, IMG submission 183992) | Groundwater microbial communities from Rifle, Colorado, USA - Groundwater A2 (SPAdes) (version 2) | ecosystem: Environmental > Aquatic > Deep subsurface > Groundwater | place: Rifle, Colorado...
GAAAAAAGTCATCGACTTTTGCAAAAATGGGACGCATCTCAGGATAACTTCTAGCAACAGCCAGATAATGTGCTTTCAGATCTCCATAGGTTAATGCACGAGGATTGTGTGCTACCTGTTTCACTGCTTCTACCAAACTCCAAAGGAGAATATTTTCTTGGGCAGTAAGATCATACGAAAGTTGAGAAATACCATGTCGCACTTCAGGCTCTCTTGCAACAACGTCATCGAGTGTGTGAGGGTCGTGCTCAAGCAAAGCAAGAAACCAGGATTCAAAAGGGTGATCTTCCCCATCTAAACCCTCAATCTTGAATCTGCTGTCAAGAACTAAAGCGTTTTTTCCATCATCAAAAGTAAGGCGATGATCAGCACAATTGTGGATCTGTTGGGGTTCCACTGCTCCTTGCACATCAACCATTTCCCTCAAGAAAAAGAAGGATTATTTAAACCTTTGCCCGCTTGTCCTTATAATATTCACTTCCAGAACTTCCACCACTTCTGCTCGCCCTTCATGACTGCATATTGGATAGCCATAGTGATTCTGCCGAGGATAACTCCTATTGCAAAGATGAAGAAGTACTTGAGGTACAAAAGGGAGGTTTCGGGGGTCATGATAAACTCATCAACTCCCCACATCAAAAAAGTTCACGTCAGTAGGAGGAGTAAAGAAGTTGTTGGTAAGTGTTGTTTCTTCGCAGAGGAATGCGCCTCCTGTTTTTTTAGCACCCTGTGCTTCCATTACTTTTTGGACACTTGTACGAATTTTTGTTCCTTGATTTGCATCAGACTGCCAGGTGTAACGGTAGGTCCCATCATCAAGCAGGAAGAAGGTGGTTGGACCGACAAGGCTTTCGGTTTTTGATTTCTCTCCGAATGCCCAAAAGGTTCCTTTGTTGATGGGATTTTCCCACATACATTTCATGGATTTACCAAGTGCTTTAACTTCATCAAGAGAGTTATACACCTGTCCTTTAGATTCGGATGAGCTACATCCAACTAGGAAAAGAACACTCAACAACAGCATCAACAGTGTAACAAGAGATCTCAAGCGCATACACCCCAAGAATCAAGAATGATTTTTAAAGTTTTGCTGGGAAAATCACGAAAAAGCACATAAAATCATATAAACCGATGCATCAACCCGCAGGTATGAACAAAAATCTCTTAGAAAAAACATCCATTACTCGTTTCGAACTCCTCATCTGGCTGATTTTCTTTCTCCTCCTCCTCTTCGCCAACCTTGCAGATATGGAAATCTTAGAAAACAGTCTCCTCATCCTCGGCTTAGGCATCGGTATTCTTGCGCTTGTCCGCGTGATTCTTTTGTCAAAAAACTATCAAGAACACCCTCAAGAAATCAAAGCCTGGATCTACCGCTTCTGCGTTTTTAAAGTCGTGCCCTTTGTCCTGCCCCTCATCGCACAAGTTCTTTGAAAATCCTTCAAAACCCCATACAAAAACCCACCAAATTACATACTCAAACACCTAAAGCTTTATAAATCAAGCACGCACCAGCCTCACCTGGCAGAGAACAAAGAAGGGTTAAGAACCAATTCGGGTGATGTTATTGGACCACATGGTTCAGCAGGTCCTTGAGACCGAAAAGAAAGCTGAAGCTTTGATCAAGCAGGCTGAGAAAAAAAAGCAGCAGATCATTGAAAAAGCAAAACAAGACGCATTGGGCTTGATTTCTGAACAACAAAAGAAAGTTGATGAAGAGCAGGATGCCTTTTTGCAGGAACAGCAGGAAGCCATCGAAAAGAAAAAACAACGCATTCTTGAAGAAGGCGACTCCCAGATTGCCATGCTTGAAAATACGAGCAAGAAGCACATTCCTAAGGCAGCTGCCTTTGTTCTTAACCTCTTTAAAGAAGCTGTGGAAAAACCATGATTCGCACTGAAAAAATGTCGCATGTGGTGATGATTGCACCCAAGACCGCTAAAAAAGATATTATCAGTAAACTCTATGAATTGGGTGTCTACCACATTGACCCCTATAAAAAAAGCGACTGGCAGCAGGGAACGAAACAGACTGAACAGCAGGACGTTGACAGGGGAAGACCGCTGCAAGAAGGAGAACAGCTTGCTTCTGCAATCGTCAAACTGCGGGCATTGCTCACGACACTTGATATTCAAAGAGATCATAATGAACAGGAACTCAACAGCATTAAAATTGACAACGCAACGATCAAAAAAGAACATAAAATAAGCCGCGGTGATTTCTCAGAGCTGATCAAGAAACTGGATCAGATGTATACCAAAGTTTTGAATCTCCTTGAAGATAAAAAAGAAAAGCGCGAGCAGATTCGGGAAGCAGGCGAAAAGATCAAGCTCATCACGATTGTGAAGCACCTGCACCTGACCAAAGATCTTCTGCGCGAATCGCAGTATCTTGAACATTACATTGGCTCTTTGGAAGAAGGAGAAGCATGCAAGCGCGAACTTGCAGGAATCAGCTCGAGAATTGCATGCATGATCACGAAAAGCGATGAACCGGGGCGGGATCTTGCGGTCGTGTATTTTGAAAAAAAGAGCAACAAACAGCAGGAGATTGCAGAAGTTTTGAATAAACATGGATTTAATGAAATTGACCTCAAACAGATTCTCGACGAAACCGGAAAAGGAAAACCTCAGCATATCGACCAGTTTATCCATACGCTTCATAACAAAATGAGTACCCTGACACGCCAGCTCCATCAAACACAAATGGAACTGAATACCATCAAACGCGAACACAGCCGCTTTCTTCTGAAATTTGAGGAACTACTGGAAAAAGAAACCGCAAAAGCCGAAGTTCCGCTCCAATTTGGAGAAACCCAGCGCTCAATGATTATGAGCGGATGGATCCCCACCCAAAAAATGGAGCGCGTGAAGCATGACCTCAATGCAATTACAGATCATAAGATCCACATCCAAGATCAAGAAGACGGTAAAAATGCTCCGATTAAATTTACGAATCCGGCAATCGTCAAACCGTATGAATTTTTTCTCCACCTCTACGAACTGCCAAACTATAAAGAATTAGATCCTACATGGCTGATGTTTATCACCTTCCCGCTCTTTTTTGGAATCATGCTTGGTGATGTCGGATATGGCCTGGTAACACTTACTTTGTTCTCGATTCTCAGATTGAAGATGCCACAGTTCAAGGCGCTCTTGAATATTATGATTTTCTCATCCTTGATTACGATCCTTTTTGGAGTTGGATTTGGAGAATATTTTGGATTTGAACATGTCAGTGTAGAAACAGGAGAAGTCTGGTGCGAAAAGATAGGACTCTGTTTGCCGGTTCATGAAGTTGAAATGCGTGGTGCAGGCGGGGGTGCTGAGATTGAAAGGATTGCAGATTTCCCGCGACTCCTCAATCGAGCGCATGGATATGTTGACGTGGGAGGGATGCGTCTGCTCTCGGTGCTGGTGATGGCATTCTTGATTGGTGTTGTACACTTGAATCTTGCGCTTTTTATAGGATTTATCAACATTTGGAAAAACCACAGCCTCGCCCATGCACTCCTGGAAAAAGCGAGTTGGATGATTATTCAACTTGGCGCCGTGCTGTTAGTTTTAGGATATGGAAAAATACCGTTGTTGGGATATGGAATTTATCCGCTCACCGGCTACATCGTACTTACTGCAGGAATCATCATGCTGTACAAGGGCGAGGGAGTCCAAGGCCTTGTCGAGCTTCCTGCAATCTTCAGCAACATGCTCTCGTACATGCGTCTTGGCGCCGTAGGTCTTGCCTCAGTGGGACTCGCGGTGGTGGTCAACGAAAAATTAACACTGCCCTACCTTGAAAAAGGCGGCTGGTTTGTGGTGCTGGGAATTTTTGTGCTTGTTGTAGGGCATGTTATTAATATTGTATTAGGAGTCATTGGCCCTTTTTTACACTCGCTCCGTCTCCACTATGTGGAATTTTTCTCAAAGTTCTACAAAGGAGGAGGCGTACTGTATAGTCCCTTTGGACAAAAACAGAGGGAGTGAAAAGAATGAAGGAACACGAACGTATGCAAAAACGAAGTATACAAACGTACTACTCAAAAAAAAGATAACAAAATAAAACGGAGGAAACGAACATGGCAGAAACAGGATTAATTGCAATCGGAGCATCCATAGCCTTTGCGGCCAGTGCACTTGCATCAGCAATTGCAGAAAAAGCTATTGGCACTGCAGCTATTGGAGCTATGGCAGAGAAAGAACAATTGTTTGGTAAGGGTTTGATTTTAACGGTTATCCCTGAAACGATTGTTATCTTCGGACTTGTTGTAGCAATTTTGATCATTGGATTGGCAGGATAAGGCAAAGAAAGGATTTCCTTTCCCTTTTCCTCCCGCATCAATGGGAAAAATGAAAAATCTGAAATAATCGATAGGTGAAAACTCTCATGGGATTAGAAGAAGTTAAAAAAGAAATTATGGATGATACACAAAAGGAAGCTGAACGTATCATCAAGGATGGAGAAATAGAAGCACGTAAAACACAGAATGATACGCTTCGCTCTATCGATGCGTACAAGCTGAGCAGGGCCGAACAAACCAAAGCCATGCTCGAAACGCTTGAGAAACGCGAGCTTGCACAGGCAGCATTTGACGTGCGCAAGAAGCTCTTGAACAAAAAGAAAGAGCTCGTTGAACAGGTCATGGAAGCTGTCAGAGAAGAAATCAAAAAACTGCCAAAGGGAGAGCAGGCAAACTACCTTAAAATCCTCGTTGCGCAGGCAAAAAAGGAGATTGTGGTCGCCAGTGTTCATGCACATGCTCGAGATGTTCCTGAACTCAAGAAAATGAAAGAAACAAAAGGAATGACGATAAAAGCAAAAGAAATGCTCGGCGGGATCATTGCAGAGACTGCTGATCAGAGCATCAGTGTAGATTACAGCTATGAGCAAATCCTGGAGTATGTGAAAGAAAAGAACCTCCAGGAGATGGGAAACCTGCTGTTCAGATAAGGGAAATCAGAAAAGAAAAAAGGATAAAAGTGAGATCAAAAATGGGCTGGTTCGACAAGATCCGCATTGGAATGTACCCCTACACGTACGCGCGTGTGAGTGCAATGAAAGGAAAGTTGATTCAGAGAGACCAATACCAAAAAATGTTGAGAATGGGAACGAACGAAGTCACGAAGTTCCTCCAAGAAACCGAGTACCGAAAAGAGATTGATGAACTTACCGCAACGCATGCAGGACTTCAGCTGATTGAAAGCGCCCTGCACAGGAATCTTGCACGCTCGCTGATGAAAATGAAAACGATTGCAGAGGGAAGTTTAAAGATGGTTATTGAAGGGTATCTCAAACGAGAAGATATGCGCAATATTAAAACGATTATGCGCGGAAAGTTTACGAAAGCCGACAGCCAGCAGATTGAATCCCTGCTGATGCCGGTTGGCGATCTCAAAAAGGGATTCCTGCAAAGGCTGCTTCAGAAAGAATCCGTGCCGGAAATCATGAAAGAGTTGAAGTTCATTGACTCCAAGCAGCTTGAAAAAGGGATGAAAAAATTTCAAGAGACAGGAAACCTCTTTATCCTCGAAAATCTGCTTGATCAACAGTATTACAAAGAAATGCTTGCATTTACCCAGCGCATTCCTGAACAAGGAACCCTCTTTCGGGAGTTTTTAGAGCTCGAAATTGATATGCTGAACATCAAAACCCTGCTCCGCCTCAAACGCGAGCATCTTCCTCCCCAAGAAATTGAACCGTATCTTTTTTATGCAGGAGCAAAATTGAAAAAAGACGAGCTTCAGCATCTGCTGAAACTTCAGCAGGTTGAGGAAGTCCTTGAACGCCTTGCCAGACACGGCTATGGAAAAGTGCTTCAAGAAGGCATGGAGACCTACAAGAAAAACAAGTCGCTGTCAGGCATTGAAGTTGCACTGCATCGCAACCTCCTGCAGCGCATCACGCTCATGACGCATCAAAATCCCTTATCTATTGATGTTTTATTGGGATTTATGCTTGCCAAAGAAATGGAAATCCGCAACCTTAAGCTTTTGATCAAAGGAAAGCAGGCAGGGTTGGATGAAGGATTTATTGAAAAAGAACTCGTTATTGCATACTAGGAAAACAAAAGGGATACACATGGAACTCGCAGTTGTTGGACCTCAGGATTTCGTGCTTGGCTTTGCCTTGACCGGCATCAAGAATATCTTTGAAGTTGAGCATACTGATGAAGCTGAGCGGTTCGTTGAAAAGATTATGGAAAACAAGCAAATTGGAATTATGATCGTTGACGAGAAGACCGTGGAACGTTTGGATGAACGCATGAGGGAAAAACTCATGGTCAGTGTCAGTCCAGTTGTGGTGACACTCTCCACGCAATCCTCGCAGGATGAATTACGAAGGATGATTATCAAATCCATTGGCATTGATGTTTGGAAGGAAGAGTAAAATAGAAGGCAAAAAGAAAGGAAAAGAATGAATGATATGAATCGAATAGAAGCATAAGGTGAAATCATGAAAAAAAATAACGAAAAAACTAATTCCATACCAGAACAAAAGTCCGCTCAAAGAAAAAAACCTATTAGTGTTGGAAAACTGTACCGTATTGCAGGTCCTGTTGTCGTAGCCGTAGGCCTCGACGCAAGGATGTACGACGTGGTGCGTGTTGGAAATGAACGCTTGATGGGTGAAGTGATCCAAATCGACAAAGAAAAGACGGTTATTCAGGTGTATGAAGATACAACAGGAATCAGACCTGGAGAACCGGTTGAGAACACCGGAGAACAGCTTTCTGTTGAACTCGGCCCGGGATTACTTACCAGTATTTATGATGGGATTCAACGCCCCCTGCCTGTTCTTGAAAAACAAATGGGAAGTTTTATTCAGCGCGGAGTGGATGCTCCGGGGCTTGACCACAACAAAAAATGGGATTTCAAACCCGTCAAGAAAAAAGGAGACACCGTAAAAGCAGGAGAAGTCATAGGACTTGTTGAAGAGACTCCAGGATTCACCCATAAGATTATGTTGCCGCCCAGCATCAACGAAGGAAGAATTACGCAAATCAACGAAGGAAAATTTACGGTTACTGAAACTATCTGTGTGCTTGATAATAAACAAACCGTTACAATGGCACAGCGCTGGCCAGTACGAAAACCTCGTCCGGTTCGAAAAAAATTACCGCCGACAGCGCCCTTGATCACCGGACAGCGTATCTTTGACGTCTTATTCCCGGTTGCGAAAGGAGGAACTGCAGCAATTCCCGGACCGTTTGGAGCTGGAAAAACCGTGAGCCAGCAGCAGCTTGCAAAATGGTCTGATGCAGATATTATTGTCTATGTGGGCTGCGGAGAGCGGGGAAACGAGATGACAGAGGTTTTGACAGAATTCCCTCACTTGAAGGATCCCAAGAGCGGAAGACCCTTAATGAACAGAACAGTCTTAATCGCTAACACCAGCAACATGCCGGTTGCAGCACGAGAAGCATCAGTCTATACTGGGGCAACCATTGCAGAATATTTTAGAGATATGGGGTATGATGTTGCCATGATGGCAGATTCAACGTCACGATGGGCAGAAGCTATGCGTGAAATTTCTTCACGACTCGAAGAGATGCCCGGAGAAGAAGGATATCCTGCCTACCTTTCAACACGACTTGCTGAGTTCTATGAACGAGCAAGCCAGGTCATTCCTTTATCTGCACCTGCAAAAATAAAAATGAAAGATGCACATAAAGATGCAAAAACAGCGAAAGAAAGCAAACAAACAAGCAAAGAACTGGACAAAGAGAAGGGACAAGAAAGAAAAGGAGAAACAGGAAGCGTTACTATTATTGGAGCAGTCAGTCCGCCTGGCGGAGACTTTTCAGAACCCGTTACGCAATCCACGCTGCGGGTTACCAAAACTTTTTGGGCTCTTGATGCAAAACTTGCACAACGACGACATTTCCCCGCTATTAACTGGCTGAACTCGTACAGCTTGTACCTCAACACACTCGAACCCTGGTTTGCCAATAAGGTAGGAAGCGACTGGAGGCCCTTAGTCAACCAGATGATGAGCATTCTGCAGGAAGAAGAAAAGTTGATGGAGATTGTACAGCTTGTTGGTTCGGATTCTTTGCCGGCGCGACAACAACTGATTCTTGAAGTTGCACGCCTGATACGCGAGTTCTTGTTGCAGCAAAATGCGTACCACGAAATTGATACGTATTGTCCGCTTGAAAAGAGCAGAATGATCATGAAGACGATTCTTCACTTTAACACGCTCGGCAATGCTGCACTGGATCAGGGAGCAAGAATTAAAGATATCCTTGCCTTGAAGTCAAAAGACAAAATTGCAGATGCGAAGTTCAACAAGGAGTATGAAAAGATCCTCAAAAATGCCCAGAAAGAGATGGATGATGAATTCCAAAAAATCAAATGAAGCAGTATATGAGGACTGTGAGTACATGAAAACGAGAGAGGAGAGATCATGACGATCATAACGGAGGAAGAACATGAAAGAGTATAAAACGATTGCACGGATCGCAGGACCACTTGTCTTTGTAAAAAATACCGACCCCACGCCCTACGGCGACCTGGTTAAAATCACTATGCCCAATGGAGAAGTCAAGAACGGACAGGTTCTTGATACCAGCGATGAGATGGTGATTGTGCAAGTTTTCGAAGGAACCAGTGGAATTGACAGAAATTCCAAAATACGATTCCTTGGCGAAAATATCAAACTCGGCGTGTCGAAGGATCTGCTCGGAAGAATTTTGAGCGGAGCAGGAAAACCGATTGACGGCGGATCAGCATTGATTCCAGAAAAACGTCTCGATATTAATGGAGCAGCTATTAATCCCTACTCTCGAGAGTCTCCGAAAGATTTTATTCAGACAGGAATCTCTACTATTGATGCCATGAACACACTCGTTCGAGGACAAAAGCTTCCTATTTTCTCAGGATCAGGATTGCCACATAACGAAATTGCTCTGCAAATTGCACGGCAGGCAAAGGTGGTTGGGCAGGAATCCAACTTTGTGGTTGTCTTCGCTGCGATGGGTATTACGAATGAAGAAGCACAGTACTTTATCAAAGATTTTGAAGAAACAGGAGCACTGCAACGAAGCGTTGTGTTTCTAAATTTGGCAGACGACCCCGCGGTTGAACGTCTGGTTACCCCAAGAATGGCATACGAACAAAACATGCACGTTCTGGTTATTCTTACCGACATGACCAACTACTGCGAATCGCTCCGTGAAATTGGAGCTGCGCGGGAAGAAGTTCCTGGACGACGAGGGTATCCGGGGTATATGTATACTGACCTTTCCACCATCTACGAACGTGCAGGCTTGATTAAAGGCAAGAAAGGATCAGTAACACAACTCCCTATTCTTACGATGGTAGGAGATGATATTACGCACCCGATTCCTGACTTAACAGGATATATTACGGAAGGACAAATCACCCTCTCGCGGGAGCTGCATCGTAAAAATATTTATCCGCCTATTAACGTTCTTCCTTCCCTTTCGCGATTGATGAACTCAGGGATTGGAAAAGGAAAAACACGGGATGATCATAAAAATAATTCAGACCAGATGTACGCAAACTATGCAGAAGGTGTTGATCTCCGAGGACTTGTTGCCATTGTTGGAGAAGACGCACTGAGCGTACGAGACAAGAAATTGCTGAAGTTCGCACAGGAATTCGAAGACAAGTTTGTGCGCCAGGGAAAACAAGAAAACCGATCGATCAATAAAACTTTGGACATTGGCTGGGATCTCTTCACCATGTTCGAGAAGCGCGAACTGACGCGAATCAGCCCTGAATTAAGGGACAGATACTTTAAAGGGAAGGAGTAAGATTCCCAGCACCCAACACATAAAATTTGCCGAGAATAAACCATGGCAGACATTAAACCCACGCGCTCAGAGCTCATGAAGCTCAAGAAAAAAATTAAGCTTGCACAGTCAGGCTACAATCTCCTCAAAAAAAAGCGTGATGGACTCATTCTTGAATTTTTTGAGATCATGAAAAAGGCAAAGACAGCAAGGCAGGAGCTGGTTGAGGAATACCGCAATGCACTCGAGAAACTCAATGTTGCAAGAGTTATTGAATCAGACCTCAAATTGAAATCACTTGCGCTTGCGATACGGAATAACCCGCAAGTGCAGGTTGAAAGTAAAAATATTATGGGTGTCGTCGTACCTAAAATTGAAAGCCAGCACGTGCAA
>Ga0209211_10013436_pt1 | contig 10148 bp, 9 predicted proteins | sample RifGroA2_FD_183992 | JGI IMG/M metagenome (GOLD analysis project Ga0209211, IMG submission 183992) | Groundwater microbial communities from Rifle, Colorado, USA - Groundwater A2 (SPAdes) (version 2) | ecosystem: Environmental > Aquatic > Deep subsurface > Groundwater | place: Rifle, Colorado...
TCTGGCGGTTGAAAAAGATCCGCGGTTTGTAGACGCGCTGAAGCAGGAGTGGGGTCTGAAATATGCCGGGCAGCTGGAACTGATTCAGGCGGATTTTTTGGATCTGGATTTGCCGGCCGAACTTAAAAAAAGATCTAAAACCCCCTGGAAAGTCATCAGCAACCTGCCTTATTACGTGACGGCCCCGCTGCTGTTTACGATTTTTGAAGCGGGGTCTTTGTTCTCGCAGGCGGTCTTTATGATGCAGCGCGAAGTGGCGGAACGCATTACGGCGAAGCCGGGCACGCGCGAATACGGACGCTTGAGCGTGAGCGTTTCCTATTTTTCGCATCCGCGCCATGTGATGGATGTGTCGCCGGGTTGTTTTACGCCGCAGCCGGAAGTCAAATCCAGCGTCATGGCGTTCACGTTCAAGTCAAAAAAAGAACGGCTGAGCCCGGCTCTCGAAAAAGAGTTTTTAGCGTTCGTCAAACGCGGGTTTAGCCAGCGGCGCAAAACCCTCCTGGGGCTCCTGATCGGCCAGCGGCCCGCCTGGACGCGGCCGGCGCTGGAGGCGGCGTTTACGCAATGTGCCCTCGCCCGGGATATCCGGGCCGAACGGCTTGCGCTGGATGATTTTTTGAAGCTTTTTGCCGCGCTTCGGCCATAATCCGCAGGTCCCATAAGCCCTACCTCTGGGCGCGAAACTTTGCTAAAATACCCCCACTTATGGCCACCCCCCAGACCCCCGAACTTTATCCCGTGGAACGCCGTCTGACCCCCATGATGGAGCAATACCGCTCTGTGAAAAAGACACTGCCTTCGGGCACCATTTTGTTTTTCCGCCTGGGGGATTTTTACGAAATGTTTTTTGAAGACGCCGTGACCGCCTCCGAGATTCTGGATATTACGCTGACCGGCCGTGAAGGCGGCGAGGCCGGCCGCATTCCCATGTGCGGCATTCCGTATCACGCGTATCAGGGCTACATCCGGACCCTGCTGGATCACAACTACAAAGTCGCCATCTGCGAACAAGTCGGCGACCCGCAGGCGGGCAAGGGGCTGGTGGAACGCAAGATCACGCGCATCATTTCGCCGGCGACGTATCTGGATGATGAAACCCGCGAAACCCACTTTGAATATTTAACTGCGCTGGCCTGTCGCGGCAAAAACTACGCTCTGGCATTTCTCGAACTGAGCACGGGCGAATTTTATGTGCGCGAAATTCCGGAGGAGCGCCTGCTCGGGGAGCTGATGCTGCTTTTGCCGCGCGAAGTCGTTATCCCCAAATCGCTGGAGTCCTCCGAAACGCTGATGGACTTCAGCAAGAATACGCTCAAGGCGGCCATCACGATTTATGAAGATTGGGTCTTTGATCAGGATGAGGCCCTGCGCCTTCTACAGGAGCGGTTTCGTTTGGCTTCAGTGCAGAGCGTCAGCTTCCACGAGCATGCCCTGGCAGTGAGCGCCTGCGGGGCCCTGCTTTATTATTTGCGGGACCATCTGCACGGGGCGCTGGAACATTTGCAAATGCCGGGCCTGCTCGAAGCTCAGGATTTCATGGTGCTCGACCGCCAGACCCAGCGCAGTCTTGAACTGGTGGCCCCGATGAACGGCGCCAAGAACGGCCCGACGCTGCTTTCGACGGTGGATCGCACGCTGACTTCGATGGGCGCGCGCACGCTGTATCAATGGCTGACGCATCCTTTGCTGGCGATCCCCGAGATTCAGGCGCGGCAGGAGGCGGTGGGGGAAATGCTGCGAACGCCGGATTGGCTGCACGGCCTGCGCGGGCTTTTCAAGGGCGTCAAAGATATGGAGCGCACCTTGAGCCGCCTCAACTACGGCGTGGCGCATGCGCGTGACCTGATTAATCTTAAAATTTTCCTGCTGCGTGTCCCGGAAGTGAAAAAATTTCTTGAGCGAGCGCAGAGCGCATTTTACAAATCCGCAAATGACGAGATTCGGCCTTTCCCCAAACTGCTTGGATTGATTGAAAAGGCGATTGTCGAGGAACCGCCGCTGACCGTCCGTGAAGGCGGATTGATTCGCGAAGGTTATTCCCAAGAGCTGGACGAACTGCGCGAGATTTCAAAAAACGGCAAAAACTGGATTCTGGAATTTCAGCAGCGTGAAATCGAAAGGACCGGCATTAAATCGCTGCGGGTGAAATATTCGGGAGTTTTCGGCTACACGCTTGAAATCAGCAAGGCCAATCTGCACTTGGTGCCGCAGGATTACATCCGGCGCCAAACGCTGGCCAATGCGGAGCGCTTTATTGTGCCGGAACTTAAAGCCTGGGACGAAAAAATCACGGGCGCCGAAGATAAAGTCAAAGCGCTGGAATATGAAATTTTTAATCAAGTGCGAGCGGAAGTACTGCTGGAACTGACCGCGCTGCAAAAAATGGCGCGCGCAATTGGCCGGCTGGATGCGCTGGCCTCTTTTGGCCTCGTGGCGCTTGAACGCCGCTGGGTGGCGCCCAAGCTGCTGCCCACGAGCGAGCTTGTCATCGAGGGCGGGCGGCATCCCGTTGTGGAAGTGATGCTGCCGGCGGGGCAGTTTGTAGAAAACGACGTACATCTGGATGGTGGCGAAAACCAGCTGGTGGTGCTGACCGGTCCGAACATGGCCGGTAAATCGACTTACATCCGCCAGAGCGCGCTGCTCGTATTGCTGGCTCAAACCGGTTCTTATGTGCCCGCTAAATCGGCGCGGATTGGGCTCGTTGACCGCATTTTTACACGCATCGGCGCTTCCGATGACCTGGCTCGCGGTGAAAGTACGTTCATGGTGGAAATGGTCGAGACCGCGCACATTCTGCAGAAAACTACGGCCAAAAGCCTGCTTATTCTCGATGAAGTCGGCCGCGGCACGTCCACGTTTGACGGCGTCAGCATTGCCTGGGCGATTTGCGAGTATTTGGCCTCGGGCACGGTCAGGCCGCGCACTCTGTTTGCCACGCATTATCACGAACTCACACAGCTGGAAGATCATTTCGCGGGCATTAAAAATTACAACATCACGGTGCGCGAGACTAAAGACGGCATTGTGTTCTTGCGCAAAGTGGTGCGCGGGGGCTCGGACCGCAGTTACGGGATTCATGTGGCGCGTCTGGCCGGCATCCCCAAAGCCGTGACCGACCGCGCGGAAAAAATTCTCCAGATTCTTGAAAGCGAGAACAGCGAAGCGACCCGGATCATTGAAGGGAAGGGTGCAAAAACGGCTAAGCCTGCCCGGCTGGAACCGAAAGAAATGTTGCACCCGGCCGTAGAAGAATTAAGACGTTTGGATGTGGATGATCTCACGCCACGCGAAGCATTGAACAAACTCGCAGACTTAAAGCGGCAGAGTGAGTAGATTCTACTTTATGTCATCCCCGCATGGTGTTAGGCGGGGATCTGTAAGCGCATAGATTCCCGCCAAAAGATTGCGGGAATGACACAACACTAACAGTATTGTGTGTGCGACTGTCCTTGTCATCATGCAAGGGCGGGAATGGCATGGAATAGCACAACGAGGGAAACTTTATGGGTAAAATTCAGGTTCTGCCGGAAATCATTGCCAATAAAATCGCGGCCGGGGAAGTCATTGAGCGGCCGTCTTCGGTGGTCAAGGAGCTTGTGGAAAATGCGTTGGATGCCGACGCCCGCTCAATCGAAATCACGGTGGAACACGGCGGTAAAAGCCTGATTCGTATTGCCGATGACGGTTCAGGCATGAGCGCCGAAGACGCGGAGCTGGCTTTTCAGCGGCACGCCACCAGCAAAATTTATACCGCCGCAGATCTTGAGGCGATTGCATCCTACGGCTTTCGCGGTGAAGCGCTGGCCAGCATTTCAGCGGTCTCACGGGTTTGCCTGAAAACGCGGGCTCAGGGAACCCCGCATGGGACGGAAGTCTCGATTGAGGGCGGGCGCATGAACGCCGTGCGTGAAACCCCGTGCCGCGAGGGTACGATCATTGAAGTGCGCGATCTCTTTTTTAACACGCCTGCGCGCAGAAAGTTTTTACGCACCGATACGACCGAGCTGAGTCATATTACGGACGCGGTGAGCGATGTGGCCCTGGCGGTGCCGGAGATCGCCTTCACGCTCAAATCGGGCACGCGCACACTGCTTGAACTTCCTCCCGCGGCAACACTCACGGAGCGGGCCGCTGCCATTTTTGGCGAAGACCATGCCAAGCATCTTGTGCCGCTTTCCGGCGAGGGCGGGCCGGTGAAAGTTTCCGGCCTTGTGGGCAAACCCTACGTAGCGCGCGCGAATAAAACAGGGCAGGTCTTTTTAGTGAATGGCCGCGTGGTGAAATCCTCGGGCCTGAGTTACGCTCTGCAGGATGGCTACCATGGCCTGCTGATGCATGGTCAATATCCCGTGGCGGTGGTCTCCCTTGAGATCGACCCCGCGCAGGTGGATGTGAACGTGCACCCGACCAAGCAGGAAGTCCGGATTTCGGGGGAGCGCGAAGTACGTTCTTTTTTTAAGCGCTGTGTGGCCGAGGCGCTGGAACGCTCCGGCGATCTGGCGCCGGATTTACGCGTGAGACCCGCCGCCTTTCCGGGCGGTTCGCCCAAGCCCTGGCAGCCGTTTCTCGACACAAAAACCGGAGAAGGCGGAGAAGGTGCCAGGTACCCTCGCCGGGGAATAGCGAGGGTACCTGGCACCTTCTCTCCGGCCCCCAATGAATTTTCCTCGCCCGCACCGCTTGTGCGTGAAGCGGACAGCGAGGCGTTCATTCCGGCCGCCGCCGCGGCTCTGGAAGAACCCATTTCGGTGCGGGATGAATTTCACATCACCAAAGTGCTGGGGCAGATTCATCACACCTTTATTGTCGCGGAAACCGAAGAAGGCTTTATCGTGGTGGATCAGCACGCGGCGCATGAACGCGTGATGTTCGAGGCGCTGGTCGCGGAGATCCGCTCAGGCCACCCCAAGAAGCAGGGGCTTTTGATGGATGCGATGCTTGATCTCGAACCGCGTCAGCTTGAAATCTTCAGAGAAGCGCAGCCCGTGCTGGAAAAACTCGGCTTTGACGCCGAAGAATTCGGCGAGAAAACCATTGTGATCCGCGCTTATCCGGCGGTGCTCAAAGATTTGGATCCGGCGCAGGCTCTCAAGCAGTTTCTCGAAGAAAAAGAAGAGGGGCGGATCGCGGCCTCGCTGGAGCACTGCGAAGAAGATGCGGCAGCGCTGATCGCCTGCAAGCGGCGCTCGGTTAAGGCGCATGATGCCATGACGCCCGTGTCCCAGAGCATGCTGCTCAAGCGTTTGGCGGCTTGCGCGAATCCGTTTCATTGCCCGCACGGGCGGCCGACTTTTTTCAAGACAACATTTTTAGATTTAGAAAAACAGTTTAAACGCAAATAAACCTAGAGACCGTTCGAGGCCTATTTCATAGCCCTCACCAAATCGCCCTTTCGCGGCCATCGGTTTTTATCCAAAAAAGGAGAAACACCGATGAATCTGCAAACCCAAACATCCCCTGAATTTAAAAGCATCCGTTCGTGGCCCGAAAAGGAACGGCCGCGTGAGCGCCTGCTGGAACGCGGACCCGGCGGGCTTTCCGAAGCCGAGCTCGTGGCTATTTTGCTGGGGCACGGCACACGCGGGCGCGATGCCGTCAGCCTGGCGCGGGATCTGATCGCCCGCTTCGGAGGCCTGCGGCCGCTCTTTGCCGCGGGCGCTTCAGACCTCTGCCGCGTCCACGGGTTAGGGAAAGCCAAAGCGGCGGCAATCGCAGCGGCGGCCGAACTTTCACGCCGGGCCCTTTTGCAAAACGCGCTGAATAAAGACGTGATCCGTGAGCCGCAGTCGGTGCTGGATTACCTCTATGGCTCACTGCGCGACCGCAAAATCGAAATCTTCAAGGTTCTGCTTTTGAACAAAGCCAACTGTATGCTTGCGGCGCTCGATCTATTTCAGGGCACGGTGGATGAAGCGGCGGTGCATCCGCGTGAAATCGTTAAAGCGGCGCTCGAACATTTTGCCTCGGCCGTGATTTTGGTGCATAATCACCCTTCGGGCCGCGTTGAACCGAGTCCCGAAGACCGTAAGATCACTGAAAAGATCGCCGCAGCCTGTGAAACCGTTTCGATTCGCGTGCTGGATCACATCATTATCGGGGACAACCGTTACTTCAGCTTTCGTGAGGCGGGGCTTCTCTAAGGGGGCTTCTGCATTAACCGGGAGGGCACACTATGAATCAAGAATCCTCATGTTCCAAAGCGGCGATCTCGCTATTGCTGCGGCTTAGCGCAGTTTCCATTTTTGCGGCGGCTGTGGCCGGTAAAATTCAAATGGGTTTTGGCGGTGTGGCGCCCATGTTTCAGCAGCTGTTTAAAGACACCTGGCTGCCCATGCCGCTTGTCACGCTGCACGCGCATTTGACGCCCTGGCTTGAAATCCTTTTGCCGCTCTGGCTGCTTTCCGGTTTCCGCCTGCGGGCCGCGTGGTTTGTCAGCACGCTTTTTATGATCTCGCTGGCCTTTGGCATGATGGTGGCCAAGAATTTTCCGGTAGCGGCGAGCAATTACTTTTACGTGCTGCTTTTTTGCGCGGGACTGTATTTTAGCGAGTGGGACAAGCTTCAGATCGGCTGCTGCAAGAAAACCTGCGGTGATTCTGCGCCGCGATGAAGCTTTATTTGATGCGGCATGGCGAGGCCCTGCATCCGGCGAATGACCCGTTGATGCGCCTCAGCCCCAAAGGGCGTGAGGATGCGGCGCGGATGGCCGTGGCGCTGCGGGCAAAGGGTGTTTGCCCGCAGGCTATCTGGCACAGCCCCAAAGAACGGGCCTTTGAAACGGCGCAGATTGTCGGAGTCGAGCTGCAGGTGATCGACTTGCAGAAAGTTTCTGAGATTCAACCTGAAAGTCCCATTGAGAGTGTGCGCAGCCGCCTGAATGCGCTCTCGCAAAAAGAGGACGCTGCGCTTCTCATCGTCAGCCACATGCCGTTTTTACCGGCATTGACCGCCGCCCTTCTGGGCTGCCGGCTGCCGGCGCCCGATTTTGAGACCGCCTCCGTCCTTTACCTCGAACACCAGGCTTCGGGCTGGACCCGGGGCTGGCTGCTGCGCCCGCGCGACCTCTAGGGACCTCTAAGGATGGCTGCTTGCGAAGTCCCCGAATTCGGGTAGAATACTATTTTTCCCGGAGGAAAACATGCCTACGTACGATTACGTCTGCGGATCCTGTAAGCACGAGATGGAGGCTTTTCACGCCATCACGGCGGCCCCGCTTAAAAAGTGCCCCCAATGCGGCAAATCTACCCTGAAAAGGGTTATCGGCCGCGGCAGCGGCGTGCTTTTCAAGGGAACGGGTTTTTATCAGACCGATTACCGTTCCAAAAACTATAGCGAGGGCGCCAGCAAAGACAAGAGCAGCGGCGACAGCCCGGCCAAAGGTAAAGGGGACTGCGGGAAGGGCGGCTGTTCGAAATGAGCCAGACCCTGACGCTGGAAGACATCTACGCGCCCGTTGAAAAACCGCTTCAGCAGGTTCCGGACTCGATTCTTAAAATTCTTTCGACGCCCAATGATTTAGCCTCCGACGTCATCCGTTATTTTTTTTCAGGCAAAGGCAAGTTACTGCGTCCGGCACTGACGCTTTTAGGGGCCGCGCTCAAGCAGCCCAGGCTGATTGAAAGTCAGAGCACCGCACTGATTCGCCTGGCCTCGTCCTACGAAATTTTTCATGCCGCGACGTTGATTCATGACGACATCATCGATTCGGCGTACCTGCGCCGCAATCTGCCCACGGTCAACGTGAAGTGGGGCGCGCAGACGGCCGTGCTGGTGGGCGATTACCTGCATGACCGCGCGCTGGATGTCATTCATACCGAAGGCTCGCGCCAGGTTTTTTCGCTCTTCCTGAAAACTGCCGCCGAAGTCTGCGACGGAGAAATTCACGAGCTCAGCCAGAAACAGAATTTCAAGCTGACCGAAGAAGATTACTTTGAAATTGTGCGCAAAAAAACGGCGGTGCTGCTGGCCTGCGCGCTGGAATCCGGCGCCCGTTTTGCCGGCGCTGAGGATCAGGAAGCGGCCGCGCTTTACCGTTACGGCCACTATTTCGGCATGGCGTTTCAAATCGTGGACGACTGCCTGGATTTCACCGGCAATGAGCACGAATTCGGCAAAACGCTGGGTGCGGATCTTGAGGCGGGTGTGCTCACACTGCCGTTGATCCGCCTGCTTGAGATTTCAAACGAAGCCGAACGTAAAGACATCACGGATATTTTTCAGGCGAACGGGGAAGCGGGCAAACTACGCAGTCTGCTCGATAAAATCCGCGAAGCCAAAACCATCGAATACGCACTCAGCAAAGCACGCGAATTTAATGTGCTGGCCCGTCAGGAACTTAAAAGCTTCCCGGCGTCTCCCGTAAAGCAAAGCCTCGATAAATTGCTCGATTACGTTCTCGAGCGCAATAAGTAGCTGCCCGGGCGCATGCTCTACCTTGTCGCCACCCCGATTGGAAATTTAAAAGACATTACTCTGCGGGCGCTCGAAGTGCTTAAGGCCGCCGATCTGATTGCCTGTGAAGATACGCGCCACACCGGCCGCCTGCTCGAACACTTCGATATCAAAAAACCACTCGTGAGTTTTCACGAGCACAGCGGCCCCGGCCGCGTGCAGGAACTTGCCGGCAAACTTGAGCAAGGCACGGTAATTGCGCTTGTCAGCGATGCGGGCACCCCGCTTTTATCCGACCCGGGCTTTCCGCTGGTGCGTGAAGCCCTGCGCCGCGGTATCCGGGTTGAGTCTTTGCCCGGACCCTCCGCGTGTCTGGCGGCGCTTCTGGCTTCGGGCCTGCCGCCCAATCAGTTCAGTTTCTTTGGCTTTTTAGCGCCCAAAAGTTCCCAGCGTAAAAAGAATTTTGAACAAGTGCGTGAACGTCCGGACACCCTGGTTTATTATGAATCGCCCTACCGTGTTCTGAAGTTTTTGGAAGAAGCGCTGGAAGTGCTGGGGGACCGGGAAGCGGCGGTGGCGCGTGAGCTCACCAAAAAATTCGAGGAAGTAGCGCGTGGACGTTTAAGCCAGTTGGTCGAGAAATTCAAAAAACAGACTCCTCGCGGAGAATTCGTCATCGTGATCGCGGGGCATAACCAAAAAAGCGTCTTTGACAGTGCCCCCACCCTGCCCTCCCCCGCAAGCAGGGGAGGGGAAAGATAAAGAGTTTTTTTGCCTGACTGTCCCTCTCCCGTTTACGGGGGAGGGTTAGGGAGGGGGAATTGAGAAAGGGACTTATGTTACGTGTAGTGATTTTTGTTTCCGGCAGCGGAACTAATATGGAAAACCTGATCAAGAAAATGCAGGCGGGCAGTGTGCCTGCCCAAGCTGTGCTTGTGCTCAGCGACAAACCGGGAGTTGCCGCGCTTGAAAAAGCGGCCCGGCTCGGCATAAAAACTGCCGTAGTTGACCGCAAGCAATGTGCGGACAAACCTGCATTTGAGCGTGAAATCATGCGCGCGGTCGATGCCGAAAAACCTGACTATCTTTTACTCGCCGGCTTCATGCGCATTTTAAGTCCCGAATTCGTACAAAAATATTCAGGCCGCATCCTCAATATTCACCCGTCCTATCTGCCAGCCTTTCCGGGAGCCCATGCCATCCGCGATGCCTGGGAGGCCAAGGTGCCTGAAACCGGCGTGACCGTGCATTTTGTCGCGCCCGAGGTGGATGCCGGGCCCGTGATTTTACAGCGCAAGGTTCCCGTGCTTGCCGGGGACACGCTTGAAACCCTCGAGGCGCGCGTGCATGCGCTCGAATACGAAGTTTACCCCGAAGCCCTTAACCTGGTTATTTCAGGCAAGAAACCTTCATCACTGTAGGGGCAATTCATGAATTGCCCCTACAAAAACGCCCTGTCAAAGCGCCTCTTCTCTGGACAAAGCGCCTATCCTTTTTTATAATCATCGGCTCCCAGAGCCCTTTAGGACTCTGGAGAGCCTGTCTTTATTCTCAAACCGCGCTGTAAAGCGAGCAGTGAAAGGAAGTACTTATGAACCCGTTCAAGATCAAGTCTATCAAGGGCCGTGAAATTCTCGATTCCCGGGGCAACCCCACGGTCGAAGTCGATGTGCTGTTAGAAGGCGATGCCATGGGGCGTGCCGCCGTTCCAAGCGGCGCTTCAACGGGCGAACACGAAGCCGTTGAACTTC
>Ga0209211_10013437_pt1 | contig 10147 bp, 8 predicted proteins | sample RifGroA2_FD_183992 | JGI IMG/M metagenome (GOLD analysis project Ga0209211, IMG submission 183992) | Groundwater microbial communities from Rifle, Colorado, USA - Groundwater A2 (SPAdes) (version 2) | ecosystem: Environmental > Aquatic > Deep subsurface > Groundwater | place: Rifle, Colorado...
CATCTTGCTGCAGATGGGTCCCCGTCAGCAGCAAGATGTAGATGCAGCGCCCGACCGCAAACTGCCGCAGGCGATGGGTCAGTTCGATCCCGTCCATCTCGCCCGCCTGCAAATCGACGAGCAATATCTGCGGCCGCAACTCGATGGCCATGGCCAGACCCTGGCGGCCAGTCGCCGCCTCGAATACCGAATGCCCGGACTCAGTCAGCGCGTCGCAGAGTTGCGTGCGTACCCGTTCCTGGTCCCCCACCACCAGGATGCTGATGCCCTGACCGCCGCCGGGGCTTGCCGCGACGGCCGGTTCGTTCGCCATCGTCCGGGGCGCCTCCGGTTCGGCGGGAACATCCTCGAATCGCGGCGTGGGACCGGTATCGACTTCAAGCGCCGGACCCCATTCGCGCCACTCGTGGGCCGTCCGGTCGCAAATCGCGATCAGGGCAGTGGCGTCGAAGCCGAGACGGGCGCCGAGTTGAAACAAACGCGGCATCAACTTGCGCCACCCGGCCCGTGGCGCCACGCAGATGTCGGCGACATGATCGGCCAGCTCGAGCAAACGCCGCGTCACCAACTGCGTCGAGCCGTCCTCCGGATTTTGCCCCTCGCTGTCCTCGAACAATTGAGCCGCCTCGACGTAATCCTCGGGCAGGCGGCAGTCGAACATCATCGACGCCGTCAGCACGTTGTGGCTGATGCCGAATGTCTCCTGCTCGAGCGCGATCAGGCGGCGCGACGGTTCCTGGCGGCGGCGATCGAGAAGCACCTCGTACTGTTCGGGAAACAACTCCGCCAGCACCAGTTCGCCGACCCGCGCCAGCAGCCCGACACTGAACGCTTCCTCGGCCTCGATGCTCCGGGTCGCCCCGGTCAACAGTTGCAGTGCGACGGCGCGAACCAGCGAATGCGACCAGAAGCGCGGGTAATCAAAGTTGCCGCACTTGCCGCTGCGATGAGTCGACAGCAGCGAGAAGCCCATCGCCAGCGCCCTGACTGCGGGCACGCCAAGCACGCTGACCGCGTCGCGCAGCGACACCACCGGGCGATGCTCGTTGCCGCTGGCGCCATTGGCAACCTTGATCAGCCGCACCGAGAAAATCGGGTCCGCCTTCAGCGCATGCGCCAGCACGGCCAGCGAAGTCGATTCGCGCTGCGTCAGGCGGATCAGCGCCATGGCCGCCCCCTTGGGCAAGGGGAAGTCCTCCATCGCCTTTATTTCTTCGAGACGATTGAGGACGGCAGAGTCGAACACCGGGTCGGATTTTTCGCTGATCATCGAGTGGCTTATATCACCAATTTGCAACCGTGGGCAATGCTGGAATCGTCTTTTGGCCGCTAGAATAATGACATGGATCCGGCGATGAATTTTTGCAGCGCCTGCGGCGCACCCCTGGTGTTGAAGATCCCGGCGGGCGATTCATTGCCGCGCCATGTCTGCGACGCCTGCGGCGCGATTCATTACCGCAATCCGCGGCTGGTGGTCGGCGCCCTGCCCGAATGGGAAGACCGCATCCTCCTCTGCCGGCGCGCCATCGAGCCGCGCCACGGCAAGTGGACGCTGCCGGCCGGCTTCATGGAAAACGGCGAAACCGTCGCCGCCGCCGCCTTGCGTGAAACGCTGGAAGAGGCCTGCGCCCGCATCGAGCTGGGCGACATGTACACCGTCATCAGCGTGCCGCACATTCATCAGGTGCATGTCATTTACCGGGCTCGACTGCTGGATCTCGACTTCGCCCCCGGCGCCGAAACCCTCGAACTGCGATTGTTTCGCGAGGATGAAATTCCCTGGGACGAAATCGCCTTTCGCACCATTGCCATCAGCCTGAAACACTTCTTCGCCGATCGCCGCGCCGGACAGTACACTTTTCATACCGAAGACCTGACAGCACCGCCGCCGCGCTGATCATTCATCGTCGAGATTGAAGACCACGGGCAGCACCACGGCGAAGGCCTTGCCGCGCAAACTTTCCGGCAAACGTGCACGCAGCGCGCCGGCCTCGATCATCGTCAGCGCAGCGCGATCAAGGGATTCATGGCCGCTGGAACGGGCGACCGTGGTCGCGCGCGGCCGGCCCTCGCTGTCGATTTCGATGCGAATCTCGGCGCTGCCCGCCCAGCCGGACGCCATCGCCTGCGCCGGATAACGCTTGAAGCGCCGCGCCTGGGTCGCTATCGCCAGACGATAGCCGCGCAGGCCGTCCACGGTCTCGCCCGACGCACTGGATTCAGTGATCACGGAGCCGCCTGGCGAACCCATTCGAGGAGTTGCCGTCACCGCGGCAACAGCCGGAACCGGCTCGGACCCCGGCGCCGGCTTCGGGACCGGAGCAGCCGTTACAGCAAGGGTTTGGGGAACCGAAGACGGTTTGGCTTGCTCCAACACCGGTGCCTTGAACTCGGGAGCGGGCGCAGCAACAATAGTCGGCGCTGGTGGCACGGCGCGCGGCGCCGGCTTCGGCGGCAAATGCTCCGCGGGCGGTTGCGGCGCTGAACGCAAAGTCGCTTGCAGCAACGAAGGCGTATCCTTCGTCAGTACGCGCAAGCTGGCGGGCCAGAATATCAGCAGGTGAACCACCAGCGAGGCAGCGATGGCATAGCTCAGCCGTCGCGTCACTAATCCCCTCATATCGATGCTTTGAAAAGTCATTGCTCTCTGCTAAATTCGTACCGATACAGGATTCTATAGCCATAGAGATGAAGACCCATCCGCTGATCCTAACCCTCGACCAGCACGGTGTTCCGCACCGCTGGGTGAGCTGGCAGCATGCCTGCATTTACGTCGCGCGCGACCTGGTCGCCTGGGACGCCGGCGATACGCATTTCATTTTCCATGGCGGCACCAATCGCGTCACCGGCGAGCGCTCCGAACTGGCCACCAGCAGCATCATCGCCATTCGTGGCAAGGCGCTCTCGGGCAAGTCCCTGCACCCGATCCCGCCCTTGTCGAACCGCGAGTTGTTCCATCGCGACCGCCACATCTGTGCCTATTGTGCCCGCGAGTTTTCCTCGCAGCGGCTGACCCGCGACCATATCCTGCCCGTCTCGCAAGGCGGCCGCGACACCTGGATGAACGTCGTCACCGCCTGCCGCCACTGCAACCAGACCAAAAGCGGACGCACTCCCGAACAGGCGAACCTGGAACTGGTCTATGCGCCCTATATCCCCAACAAGGCGGAATACCTGATCCTCTGCAACCGCAACATCCTCGCCGACCAGATGGACTTTCTCGCCCGCCACGTGCCATCGCAAAGCCGCGTACGCGCGGCCTGATTCTCCCGCAATGACAATCGCCGCCGTGGCGGCCAGGCCGCTGACCTCCTATCGCAAGTACTGGGCGCAGCGCTTCGGCACGGCACCCTTCCTGCCGATGTCGCGCGCCGAAATGGAGGCGCTGGGCTGGGATGAATGCGACATCATCCTCGTCACCGGCGACGCCTATATCGACCACCCCAGTTTCGGCATGGCGCTGGTCGGCCGCCTGCTCGAAGCGCAGGGCTTTCGCGTCGGCCTGATCAGCCAGCCGGACTGGCACTCAAGCGAGGACTTCAAGCGTCTGGGCAAGCCGAAGCTGTTCTTCGGCATCACCGCCGGCAACATGGATTCGATGGTCAACCGCTACACCTCCGACCGCAAGATCCGCTCCGACGACGCCTACACGCCCAACGCCGCACCCGACCGCCGCCCCGACCGTGCGGTGATCGTCTATTCGCAGCGCGCTCGCGAGGCCTTCCCCGATGTGCCGCTGGTGATCGGCGGCATCGAGGCCTCCCTGCGCCGCATTGCGCACTACGACTACTGGTCGGACAAGGTACGGCGCTCGATCCTGCCGCACGCCAAAGCCGACCTGCTGCTGTTCGGCAACGCCGAGCGGGCGCTGGTGGAACTGGCACACCGCATGGCCAAGGGCGAAAAGATCGACACCATCCGCGACCTGCGCGGCACCGCCTTCATGGCGCCGCATGGCTGGCTGCCGGGCGCGGACTGGACGGCGGCCGATTCGACGACGGTGGATACGCCGGGCGCGGTGCATGCCCATCCCGATCCCTACGCCATGGAAGCAGAAAAGCAGACCCCGAAAGTCGGCGCTGGCGACACGGCAATCGTGCGCGTCATCAGCCGCGCCGAACGCTTGGCGGCGACGAAACAAGCACGCGCGCACACCGCCATCCGCCTGCCGTCCTACGAGCAGGTGCGCGACAACCCCGTGCTCTATGCCCACGCCTCGCGCACTTTCCATCTCGAATCCAATCCCGGCAATGCGCGTGCGCTGGTCCAGGCCCACGGCGAAGGCGCAAGCCGCCGCGACCTGTGGCTCAATCCGCCGCCGATCCCGCTGACCACCGAAGAGATGGACCATGTCTTCGGCCTGCCCTATGCCCGCGCGCCGCATCCGAGCTACGGCGACGCGAAAATTCCAGCGTGGGAGATGATCCGCTTCTCGATCAACATCATGCGCGGCTGCTTCGGCGGCTGCACCTTTTGCTCGATCACCGAGCATGAAGGACGCATCATCCAGAGCCGATCCGAAAATTCGATCCTGCATGAGATCGAACAAATCCGCGACAAGACGCCGGGCTTCACCGGTGTCATCTCCGACCTCGGCGGGCCGACCGCCAACATGTACCGCATGGCCTGCAAGGACCCGCAGATCGAGTCCTCCTGCCGGCGGCTGTCGTGCGTCTATCCGGGCATCTGCGAGAACCTCAACACCGACCACGCGCCGCTGATCTCGGTCTACCGCAAGGCGCGCGCCCTGCCCGGCATCAAGAAGATTCTGATCAGCTCCGGCCTGCGCTACGACCTCGCCGTGCGCTCGCCCGAGTACGTCAAGGAACTGGTGACCCACCACGTCGGCGGCTACCTGAAGATCGCGCCCGAGCATAGCCAGGAAGGCCCGCTGTCGAAAATGATGAAGCCGGGCATGGGCAGTTATGAGCGCTTCAAGCAGATGTTCGACAAGTTCTCCAAGGAAGCCGGCAAGGAGCAGTACCTGATTCCCTACTTCATCGCAGCCCACCCCGGCACCACCGATGAAGACATGCTGGAACTCGCGCTATGGCTGAAGAAGAACGGCTTCCGCCTCGATCAGGTGCAGACTTTCCTGCCTACCCCATTGGCTATCGCCACCGCGATGTGGCACACGGAAAAGAATCCGCTGCGCAAAGTCACGGCGGATTCCGAAGGCGTTGCCGTGGTGCGCGGCGGCAGACAACGCAAACTGCACAAGGCCTTCCTGCGCTATCACGATCCCGAGAACTGGCCCCTGCTGCGCGAGGCGCTGCGAGCCATGGGCCGCGCCGACCTGATCGGGCCGGGCAAGCGCCACCTGATCCCGGCCTGGCAGCCGGCTGGCACCGCAAGGTCATCTCTGCCGCACAAACCGGACCAAGCGCCCTACGCCAGAAAGCGAACTCAAGAGTCGGCGCCGACGACACGGCGAACAACGTCTTCCGCTCCCGCCAAAAGCGCTCCTGTGCGCCGTCACCCCGAGGTGCCGCGCCATCCGCTCTCGCGCCGCAAGGGCGGCTAATAGCTGTCGTTGAAGCTGTAGGAAAAACCCTTCGGGATTTTGGTGGATGCCATGCAGATAATCCGACCTCTCAAAACGCTCTCCATGGGCCGATCTCCAGTCGGAAAATGGTCAGGAGACCCCCACAATCAAGTCCAATCGACCCCTCATGGGGTTTTCCTACAGCGTCGTTAAGGGTCAGTTAAGTCGGTGTCTTTCTCTCGCTTGTCGTGTCGGCGCGCGTTTAAGACAGAGGTCATTTGACTCGTTTGACCAGTGCCAAGAATTTCAAAGTCCGAACCAATGGCTACTGGAGAGTGAAGTGTCCTGTCTTCTGAATCCAGAACTGGTACATGCCTGAGAATGTGTCAGCGTTTTCGTTCTCAAAAATCTGCCACTGGCCAAGGTTGGTGGCGACACAATCGTTTGGAAAACGCTGCTTATACGCAATAAGAACATGCGGATCGACTTCAAATCCCAGAAACGCCAGATGATTGTCGCGGAGAAACTCTTCAATGCCAGTCAGCGTCATCCGGTGTTCCTGAACGTGGAACAATAAATCACGACATTCGCTGATACTGAAAAAATCCGAGCATCCAACTGCGGATTCGAAATCTGAGCTTTTATCTAAACTCAGCAAATCTTGTCGGCATCGCCGAATATCTTCGGCCGATGAGCCATAGTTCCGCTCGGAGATGAGGGTTCGTACCCGAGCGATATTCCTTCGGGCCAACTCACTATATAGACCGATCTTCATAAACCCGCCAGGGCGCAGCAGCGACAAAAGAATCCGCCATCCGGCCCAAGGGTCTGCCAAGTGGTGTAGCACTCCTGCAGACTCTATAACATCGAAGCTACGGCCAAGCGACGCCAGTTTCAGCAGGTCGGCTTGCGCGTATTCAATTGAGGTCAAATCCAGCTCTCGCGTCTTGCGTACGGCATAGCAAAGGCTGCTCACGCTCAAATCGACGGCTAAGACCCGCGCCCCGCGGAATCGTTGCGCCGTATCAATTGAATGCTGACCCGTGCCACAACCAGCAATCAGAATGTCAGGGCTGTCATTCGCGTCGAGCTTCTGAAAAGGCACCAAAGGAAAGAGTCGGCGAAGTACAACACCAACAGCCAATGGGTTATCGTTCGAGGCAACCTTGACCCAGCGGGGGTATGGATTTTCCTCATATTGACTCTGAACCAGCAGTGACACAGCGTCTTCGATGTCGGTCAACCGAGGAATGGATACTCTTAATTGCCGTTCTTCCTCTGGCTCGCGAATCTGTTGCACCAACAAAGACGCAACCTCCTCAGGCCATTGCGTATTCAATAGCAGGGTGGCAAGCGGGACAGAGTAGAGCGGGAAATATGCCGCTACCACAACCGGCCAAAGGACAGGCACTTGAGTTCTTGCTTCCAACGCGCCAACCAGTGAATCCCGCAAATCGCTCGCCTTCTGGAATTCTATGTCGGTGAGTGAAAATACATACTCATTGATGAAACACTGACGCGCCAAGGCACAGAGGAAATCTAAGTCTGCGCCAACCCCCCTGTCTTTAACCGACATCTCGGTAACAGCCTCAAGCAAAGCCCACCGCGCCATCGTCAAGAACCGCTCCATCTCAGTATCGCAGATGGGTACTGAATTTAGCAGGGCATGCAGCAAGGGGGCAGATACAAGCGTGGTGAGACTACTAATTCCATTTGCCCCGAACAAGTCTTGCGCAGACAACCGCCGTGGCCAAGCGAGGGCTGCTCGTGCCACGCACTCCGCGATATCCGGACTAAGCTTGACCAATCCAATGCCAACCCTAGCTAGATCGCGCGGTCGCCCCCAAGACTCGGTCAAGGCGCGAACCATGGCGATTCGATTCTCGCAGTCGTCGTGCGTGAAACGCAGGTGTTTGACGCAGGCGACGAATACACTTTTCGAGTGTCCTGTTTCTTTGATCTGTAAGGATTGATTGATGGTGCGCAAGGCAACAATTGACTTGCCTTGCGCGTTCAATAGCACGGCGAGATTGGTAAGAGCCTCGGCGTAATCCGGCTTAATCTGTAGCGCTCGTCGGCAACTGGCCTCGGCCTCATCTGGCCCACTCAGTTGTTGGAGGGTGGCGCCTAAGTTGTTGTATGCCTCGGCGAAATCCGGCTTGATCTGTATCGCTTGTCGGTAGCTGGCCACGGCCTCATCTAGCCGACTCAGTTCTTGGAGGGTGGCGCCTAAGTTGTTGTATGCTTCGGCGAAATCCGGCTTGATCTGTAGCGCTCGTCGGCAACTGGCCTCGGCCGCATCTAGCCGACCCAATTCCCTGAGGGTGTTGCCCAGGTTGCTGTGTGCTTCAGCGTAATCCGGCTTGATCTGTAGCGCTCGTCGGCAACTAGCCTCAGCCTCATCTAGCCGACCCAAATCCATGAGGGCGTTGCCCAAGTTGCTGTGCGCTTCAGCGTCACTTGGCGACAGAGCTGCCGCTTTCTGCATGGGGGTCAGCGCATCCGCAATCCGTCCCATCTGCTTTAACGCCACACCGAGCGCTTTCCAACCAAACCCGTGCAGCGGAAAATGTTCAGTCAGCGCCAGGGCGAGAGACTCCACTTCGGCGTAGCGCCCCTCGGCGAACAAAGCCAGCAGAGTATTCATCTCTTCGTGGCTGGGACTGCCCTCATCCAAGCGCTCGGCAAGGGCGTCAACCAGCTTTCCCTGCAGTCCCCGCTTTCGTGCCTGGTTCAGTACCAGTCGCGCAGGATCCTTCTGGCTTGCCTGTATTAGCGCATCAATGTAACTAAGCCAGTATTGCTCTTGATCCGGTCGAACCTCCAAAGCCATCTTGAAGTACGGCAACGCTCCCGCAGGCTTATTCATCTGCACCGCCAGCACGCCCAGATTGTGGTTGGCAGCCGGCTGATTCGGCTGGGTGTCAAGAATGGCGCGGTAAAGACGTTCAGCGTCTTGCAACTGGCCTGCCTGATGGCAAGCAACAGCTTGCTGCAAAGTGATCTCTATCGTCAGCGCCACGGGTTGTGTCTCAATCGATTCCATCATGGGATTCTATGCGGCTTTAATGAACATCACGCCATCGAAGCACGTGACCACATCCAATTCCTGCTCTGGCTGCGTCGCATCCGGTCGAGCGACAAAGTGGGACACGCGCTCGGCACAATGTCGCCTTACGTCTCGCGCCCAGAGAGATTAAAGGGTTCACCACACAATCACATTCAGACTGGCGGGCGTTGATGAGTGTAGTGCGTCGCTATACACTCAAACCCATGATCAAGACGTTCCGCCACAAAGGGCTGCAAGGATTCTTCGAGACGGGCTCGCGCGCCGGGATTCAGTTGCACCATGCGCCGAGACTGAGGCGACAGTTGACGCAGCTCGACCCTGGAACCCGACGCGCACCACCTGATGACGGATGTGTGGACATCGCTGGGGGTGATCGGTGTCGGCCTGGTCTGGCTAAGCGGTTGGCTCTGGCTTGATCCGGTCATTGCCATCCTGGTCGCGATGAACATCGTCTGGACCGGCTGGCAGCTCATGCAGCGTTCGGCCGCAGGCCTTATGGATATTTCATTGCCTCCGGAGAAGCTGGAGCGAGTCAGGTGTCAGCACTGGCCGGATATCGCCGGCAGGGACTGGAGAGAGGTGGCCCCGGAAATTAGTGCTGGTGGATAAGTGAAGACTCTGCTCTGATGGGCGACGCAATCGCCCGCTAAAGGAGCAGCAATGAGAAGACCGAGAAGGAACCACACCGCCGCGTTCAAGGCGAAAGTCGCGGTAGCCGCACTGAAGGGCGACAAGACGCTGGCCGAACTGGCGGAGAAGTTCGATGTTCACGCCAACCAGATCACGCAGTGGAAGACGCAGTTGCTGGAAGCGGCGACCGGAGTCTTCCTGACGCCGGCCGAGAAACGCGAGTCGGTCGGCCCCAGCGTCAAGGACATGCAGGCCAAGATCGGGCAGCTTGCCTTGGAGAATGATTTTTTGGCCGGCGCGCTCGGTCGCATCGGCGATGCGAGCGCAAAGAAATGATCGACGCCACGCACGACCTGCCGATTCGTCGCCAAGCAGAACTGCTTCAAGTCTCGCGTTCGAACGTCTATTACCTGCCCAAGCCGGCTTCCGAGACCGATCTGGCGGTGATGCGCCGGATCGACGAACTGCACCTGAACTATCCCTTCGCCGGCGCCCGAATGCTGCGCGACATGCTCAATCGGGAAGACATCCATATTGGGCGCAAGCATGTCGGCACGCTGATGGGCAAGATGGGGATCGCGGCGATCTACCGCAAACGCAACACCAGCGCGCCGCATCCGAAGCATCCGGTCTATCCCTACCTCCTGAAGAACCTGACGATCGACAGGCCGAACCATGTCTGGGCGACGGACATTACCTACATCCCGATGCGTCGCGGCTTCGTCTATCTGGTCGCCATTCTCGATTGGGCGACGCGCAAGGTTCTGGCGCATCGGGTGTCGATCAGCATGACCACGGACTTCTGCGTCGAGGCATTGGAAGAGGCGATTGCCAGGTACGGTACGCCGGAGATCTTCAATACCGACCAGGGCAGCCAGTTCACCAGCGCCGACTTCACCCAGGTGCTGACCGACCACGGCATCAAGATCAGCATGGACGGCAAGGGCCGTTGGGTCGATAAC
>Ga0209211_10013438_pt1 | contig 10147 bp, 11 predicted proteins | sample RifGroA2_FD_183992 | JGI IMG/M metagenome (GOLD analysis project Ga0209211, IMG submission 183992) | Groundwater microbial communities from Rifle, Colorado, USA - Groundwater A2 (SPAdes) (version 2) | ecosystem: Environmental > Aquatic > Deep subsurface > Groundwater | place: Rifle, Colorado...
GGAAGTGAATCAGTCACTGGCTGAGGGTAAGTTATAGCCGAAATTGAGAACTGTTGGGCTGGCGGTTTGCCGCCAGCCCAACCGACTGGATCAGGGCTTCCCCAAACAATTGCCCAAATAATTGGAAAGAGGAGTGCAGTGAAATGTCAACTTCCAATGAAACAGCTTTGCCACCTGCAAGCTCCGGCACCGGCCCAGCTAAATATATCCTGAATCGCCTGTTCCGGGATTTCGACGGAGGTATCCGCATCTGCCTGTGGGACGGTTCCGAAGTGCATCTGGGCCGCGATCACCCGACGTTTTCGCTGACCTTCCGGTCTGCAAAAGCTTTTCAGGAGCTCGTTCTGTCGCGCGACCCATTATGTCTCGCGGAATCCTATTTTCAGGGGATCATCGACATTGACGGTGATCTTTACAGTGCACTCAAGCTGCGTCACCATCTGACTTCGTTGCAACTGTCCCTGATAGAAAAATCTGCCATTGCGAGTAACGCATTGAGGATTAAGTTGGACAAAGCTGCGTCAACCGGTAGCGACGCTCCCAAGTGGGCAAAAACCTTCGGGCAAAAACTGGGGATCGGCTCCAGCAAGAAGCTCAATCGCGATGCCATCTCTTTTCATTATGACGTTTCCAACGAGTTCTATGCGCTGTGGCTGGACGAACAAATGGTCTATTCCTGCGCTTATTACGAGGATGCCGCTCAGAGCCTGGAACAGGCGCAACGTAACAAGCTCGATCATATTTGCCGCAAATTGCGGCTCAAGCCCGGTGAGCGGCTGCTCGACATCGGCTGCGGCTGGGGCGCGCTGATTTGCTGGGCTGCGGAACATTACGGTGTGAACGCACATGGCATCACGTTAAGCCAAAAGCAGTACGAGCATGTCCAACGAACGATCCAGCGCCGCGGACTCGAACAAAAAGTCTCGGTCGAACTTATGGATTACCGCGACCTCCAAGGCGAGGCTGAGTATGACAAGCTGGTAAGCGTCGGTATGTTCGAGCACGTCGGCCTGAAAAACTTGCCGACGTACTTTGCCATTGCCCACCGCTTGCTCAAACCCGGCGGACTATTCCTCAACCACGGCATCACCAGCGACGAAGGCGGCTGGAAGAAAAGCGTCGCGACCGAATTCATCAATCGCTATGTGTTTCCGGACGGTCAAATGGAAACCGTCAGTACGGTGCAGCAGATCATGGAGGATACGGGTTTCGAGATTCACGATGTTGAAAGCCTCAGGCAGCACTACGCGCTGACGCTGCGCGAGTGGGTAAGTCGCCTCGAAGAGCGGCGCGAAGAAGCAATGAAACATGTGACCGAACCCGTTTACCGCATCTGGCGGCTGTATATGGCGGCGTGCGCCCTGCAATTCGAAGAAGGCTGCGCTGGGATATATCAAGTTCTGATTTCCAAACGCGCAGCGCTTTCCAGGCCGGTTCCGCTCACGCGGCGCGATCTTTATACCGGCCACGCTGAATCAATCATGGGGTCACCTCAACATAGCGTTTTACTAGAGGAGAAATAGCATGCAATGGCTCGCACAAAACTGGTTATGGATATTGCTTGTCGTCGGTTTCTTTTTCATGATGCGGCGCGGTGGGTGTGGGATGGGTGGTGGAATGAAAAGCCATGGTCAACATGGCGGAGATACGCAACACGGCAATGAAGAAAATAAATCTGCCGCCTCCGCCATTGACCCGGTTAACAAGGCCACGCTCGACATCGCTGGTGCCTTGACCTCCGTGTATCGCGGGAAGGTTTATTACTTTGGTTCGGCGGAAAACCGGGCAAGCTTCGAGGCGAAACCAGAACAATATGCCGGCCCTGATCAGCCTGATATGCAACAACATAAATCGCATCACCATGGCTGTTAGGCACGATGTGTTTTTCAGCGACAGCAAGTTTCGTAGCCGGAGTTTCATTGTCCGCAATCGGTGTACTGACGCTGAAAAAGGCGGAACAAAAGGCAGAGATTCCGTTGGCGATGATTCCGCTTTTGTTCGGGATTCAGCAAATCATCGAGGGAATGTTATGGCTGTCATTCCGGTTAGAGGCTCCATTGCTCAATGTGACCATGACGTATGCGTTCACGCTGTTCTCGCATGTGCTGTGGCCAATGTATGTGCCATTCGCTATCGGTTTGGTGGAAACCGTCGCCTGGCGGAAAAAGGCGATATGGGCATTCCGGGTCATCGGCATCGCGGTCGGCTTGTACCTGCTTTACTGGATCGTCAGATTTCCCGTCACGTCCGAAGTTGATGAACACATTGTGTATGTTTCACCACATTTTATTAAGGTTCCGATGATGATGCTCTACCTTGCGGCAACCTGTGTCAGTTGCTTCTTTTCGAGCCACAAGCTCATTAATCTGTTCGGCGTTCTGGCGTTGTTGCTTTTTATGGTGGCTTACTGGGTTCACTCTGTCGCTTTTTTTTCCATATGGTGCTTTTTTGCCGCGATATTAAGTGTTGTCATTTATCTGCACTTCAAATTTGGAAATGAGCGTGCGCCGGATTTGATGCGTCACCGCGCGTGATTTATTCCAGCGCGGAGTCCGGTTATTTTGATTTTAACGGGGAGGTACCATGCATTACGAAGGCTGGGGTTTCTGGGGGATGCACGCTTTCTGGTGGCTGTTCTGGATTGCGGTGATCGTGGTGATGTTCTCTTTGGACACACCGGTGTCGCGCCGCCGACGGCGTGAAACGCCGCTTGAGTTGCTGCAGCGCCGTTACGCTGCGGGTGAGATTTCGACAGAGGAGTACGAGGAGCGCAAGGCCAAGCTCGAGCACGATGCCAAACTGATCGAGTAGTGGCGGGCAGATGTAGATGCAAACGTGAATAAGGAGAAGGACATGGACTGGTTAGCGCAAAACTGGGTGTGGGTGCTGGTGTTCGCAGCATTTATCGGGATGCATTTGTTCGGCCACGGAGGACATGGAGGTCATGATGGACATGGAAGTCACGGTGGCGGGAGCGATCAACGCCCTGCAGACGGGGAACAATCGAGCGGGGAACAACCGGGCAAGAATCGGCCGCAAGGTCATCATCACTGAGGAGGGACAATCATGCTGAATATCAAACTCGTTTCCTGGACATTGGGATTGTGGTGCGCGGTCACGTTTGTCGTATGCGTGATCTACGGTCTGATCACGCCACAGACGCTGCACATGCATGCGCTCCTCGAACAGTTGCTGCCGGCTTTCAAGTGGCTTACCTGGTGGGGATTCCTGCTGGGGCTGGTCGAGAGCTTCCTGTATGGCGTGTATGCCGGACTGGTATACGTGCCGATTTACAACTTTCTCAAGCGGCGCTGGGGTTGACGGTCAGTTGCAGCCATTTGAATGCATTGCCACCGGTATACGAAGTTTTGTTGATGAAGAGCTTGTGCCTATTCCGGATGGGTTGCTCCCGGATTTGACAGTAGTAAAAGAGCGTGGCAACCACACAATGGTGATAAGGAGAAAAGAAATGGCAACCGATCCAGTATGCAGGATGAACGTGGAACCGGAAACACCGCCAGCATGGAATTAAACAGAAGTAAGCCTGCAAGAACATGGCTGCCCGGCTGGTGTTGGAGAGTGCCGCTGACGCGACATCAATAAAAGGAATTTCACCATGAAAGAAGAAATTGCGCATTCAGGAGCCTGGGGCATCGCCGCGATCATGATCGCGGTGGCGTCTTGGGTGCTTTATCGTTACCTCGCCCCGAAAACCTGGCGCGAGTGGGCGAGCGCGGGGGTGGTGCAGGCGTTCATCATCGCGCTATATGCGGAGATGTATGGTTTCCCGCTCACTATTTACCTGCTCGCGCGTTTTTTCGGGTTGGATAGATACAACCTTAACGCCAACCTCTGGTCTTCGCTGCTCGGTGTGGGCGAAACGGGCATGATGATCTCGATGCTGCTCGGCTATGCGCTGCTGTTTGTCGGTATCGGAATTTTCATACAAGGCTGGCGCGAGCTCCACCGGGCGCGCCAGCAGAATCGCCTTGCAACAACCGGCTTGTATGGTCTGGTGAGGCATCCTCAGTATACGGGGCTGTTTATCGGGCTCTTCGGCGAGGGTGTCGTGCATTGGCCGACGTTGTTCTCGGTGGGCTTGTTTCCCGTTATCGTGCTGGCCTACGGTTTGCTGGCGCGCAGTGAGGAAAAACGGGTGGTCGAACAGTTCGGTGAGGAATACCGTGCCTATCAACGGCGCGTGCCGATGTTTCTTCCACGCATGGATCAATGGCGTCAGCTCATAGAACGTTCCAATGCAAAGGAAGACGATAAAGATGACTTACCCCATCGGTGATGATGTTGCGAGAACGCAACAGACAGTCAAGTATGCATGGCAGATTATTTTGACGTCAGCAGCACCGGGATGCGCCAAGTGTTGGCGGGATATGTTGGAGTGCAGAGTCGAACCAGTCGAGTAGTGGCGGGCAGATAAAGTTGCCACCCTGTAATCTTCGAAACACCCATGCATGTTTTTTGTTGTAAGCCAGACCAGTACTTGCCAGACCGGTTTCTTGCGTTTTAGGGTGTAGGATGAAAGCCGCTGTTTTAACAATTTGAAAGGAAGCGAACAATATGGACATCATATTAATAGTCATTCTGGTTGCTGTGGTACTGATCGTTTTTTATGTGATCGGGATATTCAATAAACTGGTTACGCTGAAGAATCGCTACAAAAACGCCTTTGCACAGATCGAGGTGCAATTAAAGCGGCGTTACGATCTGATACCCAATCTTGTCGAGACCGCGAAGGGTTATATCAAGCATGAGCGTGAGACCCTGGAGGCAGTGGTTCAGGCGCGTAATACGGCGCAAAAGATGTTGTCATCCGCGGCAGCCGATCCTGGCAATGCCGAGGCGATGAAGGGCTTGAGCGGTGCCGAAGGCAAATTGGCCGGTGCCATGATGAACTTCAATATGGTGATGGAGGCCTACCCGGATCTCAAGGCCAATCAGAATATGATGCAGTTAAGCGAGGAGCTGATCTCCACCGAGAATAAAGTCTCTTTTTCGCGGCAGGCCTTTAACGACCAGGTGATGGCCTATAACATTTACAAGCAGACGTTCCCCCCGGTATTTTTTGCGGCAATGTTTGGTCATGTGCAGGATGCGACCTTGCTGGAATTTGAGAACACGGCTGCCATACAGGCGGCACCAAAAGTTTCATTCTAGTCACTGCTGCGTATCCAGACGTTTAAAATGAATTTCTTCGAATCACAAGACCGTGTCCGTAAACACACGTTCCAGCTTGTCTTGCTGTTTGGCCTGGCGGTGGTCACCTTGATTATCATGGTCAACCTTCTGGTCATGGTGGTATTCGGTTATATCAATAGCGAACAAATGCAAGGCCGCGGGGCGTTATTCCAGCAAATGGATTGGCAGACCTTTGCCTCAGTCAGCGCAGGTGTCGGTGCCGTGGTGCTGGTGGGCAGTCTCTACAAGATCATGGCCCTGTCAGCTGGCGGCAAGGTGGTTGCTGAGGCACTGGGTGGGCAATTGATCCCGCAAAATACGGATGACCTGAAGCAGCGCAGATTGTTGAACGTGGTGGAAGAGATGGCAATCGCCTCCGGCACACCGGCGCCGCCGGTTTATATTCTTGTGGGTGAGCCGGGCATTAATGCTTTTGCGGCGGGTTTTACACCGCGCGATGCTGTCATCGGAGTTACCCAAGGGCTGATCGAGCATTTAAGTCGTGAGCAGTTGCAGGGCGTGATTGCCCATGAGTTCAGCCATATTTTTAATGGCGATATGCGGCTCAACATCCGCTTGATGGGCGTGCTGAATGGCATCCTGATTATCGGCATTGCTGGCTACTATTTGTTGTACTCCACCTCTTTCTCGAGGCGTGGAAGGAGTAACGATAAAGGCGCGGCTGGAATTCTGGCGCTGGCTATTGGGCTGATGGTCATTGGCTTTGCCGGCACCTTTTTCGGTGGCCTGATCAAGGCCGCAGTGAGTCGGCAACGGGAATATCTGGCGGATGCCTCAGCGGTTCAGTTTACCCGCAACCCGGACGGGATTGCGGGCGCATTGAAGAGAATCGGCGGGCTCGAATTTGGTTCCATCGTGGAAAACCCCGGTGCACCCGAAGTCAGTCATGCCTTTTTTGCCCAGGGCGTTTCGGGTTTTATGCAATCGTTGTCCGCCACGCATCCGCCGCTGGCCAAACGCATCCTGCGCATCGATCCTCATTGGGACGGCAAATTTGATTCTTCCGACAAAACCGATTTACCCCGGAATAAGAAAGAGACCGATAAAAAACAAACCACGACGCGCGAAGAGCTTGCCAAAAAGGTCACTACCATTGCTGTCGGCGCCGCAATGGCCGATGTCGCGAATGCGTTTGATCAAATCGGCAACCCGAAACCGGAAACAATCAATTACGCCCGCTCGTTGATAGCAGGGTTGCCTATGGCTATTAAAGATGCTGCCCGTGAACCCTATGGTGCCCGCGCCGTTATTTATTCCATGGTGCTTGATCCGGGGGAGGAGATTCGTGGCAGGCAATTAGAGCATTTGCAGAAGTATGCCGATCCGGATGTCTTCGTGTTAACGAATAAACTACTGCCGGAGATGGGTGGGCTGGATATTAAATACCGTTTGCCGATAATTGATATCGCCATACCGGCACTAAAACAGTTATCACTCAATCAGTACCCAGCCTTCAGAGACAATCTGGTCGCATTAATTGAAATGGATTCAAGAGTGGACCTGCTGGAATGGTCGTTACAGAAAATTCTGTTTAACCATCTGGATGGGCAGTTCTTCAAGCGGGTGCGCATGGAAACGCGCTATACCCATGCCGGGCGGCTCAAGCAAGAAATTGATCTGATTCTCTCGGTAATGGCCTATGCCGGTCATCAGGATCAAAATGAAATTGAAGCAGCATTTATTGCCGCAACCAAAACGCTTGAATTCGGCGGGCTTCAATTGTGGGCAAAAAATGAAATCAGCCTTTCATATCTGGATCGTTCCCTGCAAAAGCTGGAAAAGCTGAAACCCCAGGCCAAGTTACAACTGCTGAAGGCCTGTGCCGCCAGTGTCGTGCATGACCAAAAAATATCTCCTGTTGAAGTCGAATTATTGCGCGCCTTTTCGGATGTCCTCGGTTGCCCTATGCCGCCGATAATCACGTAACTGCTGAGCCATGCCTTGAGTTGGCGGGAAGCGTTAGAGTTGTTTTGTGTGGCGCTACGCTGACCGGATTCATGGGAGAAGTAATGTTCGCCTGTAGCACGAGGTTATTGAGAAAGAGCTTGTGCCGATTCCGGATTGGTTGCCCCCGGATTTGACAGTAGTAAAAGAGCGGCAACCACACTATCGTGATAAGGAGATAAGAAATGGCAACCGATCCAGTATGCAAGATGAACGTGGAACCGGCGAAGGCAGCGGCCAAAGAAAATATATCCGGGCTGGTGTATTACTTCTGCTCGGATACTTGCCACCAAAAGTTTGTCGCTGAACCGAAGAAGTACACAAGCGGTGCAGCACCGGCCGACCACTCGTGCTGCGGTGGGCATAAGTAGCTAATAGGCAGGGATGGGAGCAGAAAATGAGCGAACTGATGCCGCCGATCTTATCCGGATCGGCGGTACAGGGTCTCGCGGCCAGCATCGCTTTGACGTTGCTGTGTGGCGCGCTGCTACAACCTGATGGGCATGCCTTTATGCCGTTTAACGCTGGAATGGGTGGCGTAGGGTAAGCGCGCCCAAGATGATTGAACAAAGGATCAGCACAGAGGGGCGATGACATGAAAACAGCAACAATAGAAATCGGTGGATTGATATCGACTCTCAGCGCACGCGGCGTGGAGAAGCAGCTCGCCAAACTCCAGGGCGTGCACAAGGCGGAAGTCAACTACGTCGCCGGTAGCGCGACCGTGGTCTATGACGAGACGGCGATCGATCTCAAGGCCATCAAGGCTAGGGTGCATGAGTGCGGTTACCATTGTGCCGGGGAACAGATGCCGAAACATGTCTGCGCGCCCGAAGACCCTCCTGCCGCTGCGGTGATGCCGATGCCTCACGCGGCGCATCTCCATGCCGCGCATGGCGAACACAAGGCACCCGAAGCCCATGGGGAACACGCCGCACCCGGCAAGACGGACGCCATGGCCCACGAGATGGGGCATGGCGGCAGCATGGACATGCAGGCCATGGTGAACGACATGCGCAATCGCTTCTGGGTCTGTCTGTTATTCAGCATTCCGATCTTTATCTATTCACCGATGGGCGGGCTGTTTACGCCGCCGGCGCCTCCCTTTGATCTGGACCTCAATCAGTGGCTGTTTGTTCTCGCCAGCGTGGCGATCATCTGGCCGAGCTGGCCATTTTTCGTCGCCGCCTGGCGCGCGCTGAAAAATGGCGTGCTCAACATGGCGGTGCTGGTGGTGCTCTCGGTGGGCACCGGCTACCTGTTCAGTCTCGGCGCGACCTTCTTCTTTGCAGGTGTGCAGTTCTTCGAGGCGGTGGCGGTGCTGCTGGTATTCATCCTGCTCGGCCACTGGCTGGAGATGCGCGCCCGCGCGGGCGCGTCGGACGCCATTCGCTCGCTGATGGATCTCGCCCCGCCCAAGGCCACCGTGTTGCGCGATGGACAGGAACTGGAGATTCCGACTGCCGAAGTGGCAAAAGATGATGTCGTGGTGATCCGTCCCGGCAACAAGATTCCGGTGGACGGCGAGGTGCTGGAGGGCGAGTCCCAAGTGGACGAGTCTATGCTTACCGGTGAATCCATGCCGGTGGGGAAAAAGCCGGGCGACACGGTGATCGGCGCGACCATCAACAAGAGCGGCAGCTTCAAGTACCGCGCCACCAAGGTCGGCGCCGACACGGCGCTGGCGCAGATCGTCAAGCTGGTGCAGGAAGCGCAGAACTCCAAGGCGCCGGCGCAGCTCCTCGCCGACAAGGCATCGCAGTGGCTGGTGGTGATCGCCATCGTCATCGGCCTCGCCACCTTCGCGGTATGGTTTTGGGGACTGAACGCAACGCTGTTGTTCGCCGTGACGCTTACCATTACCGTGTTTGTCATCGCCTGCCCGGATGCGCTGGGGCTGGCCACGCCGATGGCAGTAATGGTAGGCACCGGCCTCGGTGCCAGGAACGGCATCCTGTTCAAGAATGCTTCGGCGCTGGAAGACGCCACCAAACTCAATATCGTCGTATTCGACAAGACCGGCACTTTGACCATGGGCGAGCCCCAGGTGGTGGAAGTGGTGGCGGCGCCGAATTCGGATCAGGACGCCGTACTCAGTCTGGCCGCCACGGTGGAGCAAGGCTCCGATCATCCGCTGGCGCAGGCGATTCAACGCAAGGCCGAGGGTCTGAAGCTGGAGCCGCTGACCGGCTTCGTCAATATTGAAGGGAAGGGTGCCCGCGCAGAAGTGGCCGGAAAAGCCGTGCTGCTGGGTAACCGCCGCCTGATGGACGAAGAAAAGGTCGATATGGCGAGCATGGCGGATGAAGCCGCCCGTCTGCAGGGCGCGGGGCAGACCGTGGTGCATGTCGCCCACGGCGGGAAACTGGTGGGTCTGATCGCCATCGCCGATGCGCCGCGGCCCACCGCCGCCGCCATGGTGAAAAAGATGCGCGAGCGCGGCGTCGAGGTGGTCATGTTGACCGGCGACAATCAGGCCACCGCCGAACGCATCGCCGCTGAATTGGGCATTACCACGGTGATTGCCGATGTGCTGCCGGGCCAGAAGGCGGACAAGGTGAAGGAACTGCAGGCGAACGGCAAAAAGGTCGGCATGGTCGGTGATGGCGTCAATGATGCCCCGGCGCTGATCCAGGCCGACGTGGGTTTCGCCATCGGCGCCGGCACCGATGTGGCCATAGATAGCGCCGACGTGGTGCTGATGAAAAACGACCCTTATGATGTGCTGGGGGCTATCGAGTTGTCGCGCGCCACGCTGCGCAAGATGCACCAGAACCTGTTCTGGGCGGTGGGCTACAACGTGGTCGCCTTTCCCGCTGCGGCCGGCGTGTTTTACCCGTTTGTCATCAGCCCCGAAGTCGCGGCGCTGGCCATGTCCGGCAGTTCGGCGCTGGTAGCGGTGAATGCGCTGCTGCTCAAGCGCACGCGGCTGGAGGGTATCCGCGCATTCCGATCCGGGTCCACCGAGGCGAGCGTCGCGGGGGATCAC
>Ga0209211_10013439_pt1 | contig 10147 bp, 6 predicted proteins | sample RifGroA2_FD_183992 | JGI IMG/M metagenome (GOLD analysis project Ga0209211, IMG submission 183992) | Groundwater microbial communities from Rifle, Colorado, USA - Groundwater A2 (SPAdes) (version 2) | ecosystem: Environmental > Aquatic > Deep subsurface > Groundwater | place: Rifle, Colorado...
GCTTTACGGTAGGGTTGCATATCATTGAAAAAGTCGTTTTTAAACGTTACCACGCGCACCGTTTCAGGTAGGTAAAATTTTTCATGGACGGTTTTGCCTTCTTTGAGATAAATACCGCTGCGTTTGTTGTAGAGACGCATGTCCGCGCGCGGCATATTGAAACTGTAGCGAATTTGTTTGTTTCCTAGGAGCATAACGTAGGGGAATGCGTAGGCGGTCATCGTATCATTGTGCATAACGGCCTGTTCTATTTCATGTTTGAGTGCTTCTGAAATATATTCGTCAGAATCCAGAATAAGAATCCAATCGCGCTGTGCGCGTTTGTAGGCCGCAGCGCGTACAGCACTGAAGTCGGTTATTGTAACATTGGGTTCATCGGTCTCAACCTGTTTGTACACAGGGACACCATAGCGTTTGGCAATGTCATGGGTACCATCTGTGCTGTTTCCATCAACCAAAAAAATATCGTCAAAATTTTTAACGCTTTCAAGGCAGCGCACAAGTGTTTTTTCAGAATTGAGCGTGAGAATGGGGACTGAACAGGGGATCATAGGATATTAAAAACGTTCTACGATAGTTCCTTCTTCATTCACGCGGCCGTGCACGCGCGCTGGGCTGCCATACACAAGCGCATAGTCAGGCACGTCTTTGGTTACCAGCGACCCTGCGCCTACAAGCGCAAAAGTGCCAATGGTAACATCCGGTAAAATAATGGAACCGGCGCCAATGGAAGCCCCGCGTTTAAAATGAATTTTTCCCACGACCCAGTCGTCTCCTGATTTGAGCGATCCGTCTTTATTAATGGCGCGAGGGAGTTTATCATTGGTGGTCGTAACGTGTGGCCCTATAAAAATTCCGTCTTCAAGCGTGGTGCCGTGGTAGAGGGAACAATTGTTTTCTATTTTGCAGTTATCGCCGATCTGCACGCCTTCATCAACGTATACGTTTTTTCCGAGGATACAGTTTTTTCCGAGGTGTGCTCTTTCACGAATCTGCACACTGTTCCACAGTTTGCAGCCATCACCAATAACAGCGTCCTTTGAAATGTCAGTCGTCGGATGAGCAAAATAATTATTCATAGAGGGCAATTTTTAGCGCGTCAACGGCATACTGGGCATCATGTTGCGTGCCGTTGCGTACGAGGTTAATAAAATAGCGTAGCTCTTCTTTGAGTGGTTCTGCGCGTTCCACAACCACTTCTTTTTTTAGCGGTTGGGCGAACATAAGAACAAAATCAGAAAAACTCTCCGGGTTTGCGGGGAGGCGTTCATACGTACTCTTATAGTATTCAATACTTTGGGTAATATAGTCAAGTTCAATATATCCCTCGGTCCCTGTAATATTCAATTTACGAATTTTAAGAGGTGTTATCCAGTTGGTTTGTATATAGGCGGTCACCATATTGTCGTAACGCAAAAAGAAATCAACTAAGTCGGCGTGGTTGCGATTATTGGTTTTGCGTTTGTGTATCACCACGTCTTGGGGGGTTGTCTTGAGCAGATAATTAATGATGTCAATATCATGTACGGCCAAGTCAACCGCAATATCAACATCATTGATGCGTGGTGGAAAAGGGCCAACACGACGTGCCATGATATTGGTTATTTTTCCGAGTTCTCCGGCGTCAATAATTTTTTTTGCTTGTTGAACAGCCGGGTTAAAACGTTCACTGTGTCCTACCATGAATATGACATTTTTTTCACGCGCGCGATTGAGAAGTTCTGCGCCTTGTTCAACCGTTGCCGCGATTGGTTTTTCCATGAGCATATGAAACCCCATGTTAAGACAATGCAAACCAACGGTATGATGGGTACTGGTGGGAGTGCAGACCGATACGGCATCGACGGCATTGGCCGGCAGCTCATTTAAAGTTGGATAAAAGTGGACGCCATACAGCTCTGCCAAAGCACGTCCGGCCTGTTCATGTGTATCAACAATCGCAACCAATTCCGCTTCGGGCAGTTCATGATAAATACGCGCGTGATTTTTTCCCATGACTCCGGCGCCCAGTACGGCGACGCGTAGCTTATCTGGCATAGGCCTGTATGGTTTTAATGATGTAATCAATGTTGTCCTGTGTAACACCCGGATGCACCGGCAGCGCCAATACTTCCTGCGCCATACGTTCCGCCACCGGAAAATCACCGGGCTTAAAGCCCAGGCGCATAAAGTGCGGATGCAGATGCAATGGTTTGGGGTAATACACGCCGCAACCAATCTCTTTTGATTTGAGATGATTGGCAAGCGCATCGCGTGTTACAGGACACGCCGGCGTTATGCGAATAGTATACTGATGGAATACGTGCGTGTTGTTTTCTCTTACCGTTGGCGTGATAATGCCGGGCAGTGATGAGAGCCCTTCATTGAGACGCTGTGCGTTTGCTCGGCGTTTTTCATTGAGCGAGTCGGCTTTTTTAAGTTGTACAAGCGCAATAGCAGCAGCCAAGTCAGTCATACGATAATTGTAGCCCAGATCACCATATTCATACCGTTTGTTTTCATCTTGTCCATGGTGGCGGAAACGTTTTGCGCGTTCTGCGGCTTCTTTATTGTCGGTTACCAACATACCACCCTCGCCGCACATGATATTTTTGGTGGCGTACAGTGAAAACACACCCACATCTCCGAGTGCTCCTGTTTTTTTGTTTTTGTATGTTGCACCAATGGCCTGACACGCATCTTCAACAATAACAGCGTCGTGTTGTTTGGCAAGCGCATTTATTTCTTGCACACGATAGGGCTGACCATATAAATCAACCGGCAGTATGGCTTTGGTGCGTGGTGTTATTTTTTGTGCCACTGATAGTGGGTCAAGGTTAAAGTCATCTTCTGTAATATCGGCAAACACCAAACGTGCTTGTTGCATAAGTATGGCATTAGCCGTGGCTACAAACGTGAATGGTGTGGTAATGACTTCATCACCTTCCTGTATATCAAGTGCGTAGAGCGCCGTGTGTAATGCTGCTGTGCCATTCACTATGGCAACTGCGTATGAGGTGCCACAAAAACGTGCGAATGTTTCTTCAAGCGCTTTGACGCGTGGGCCTTGTGCCAGCGCACCGGATGCAAGCACTTCTAAAACAGCATCACGTTCTTCTTCATTCATGCTAGGTTGTGCAATTGGTATCATACAGTGCGGTGGGGGTGGGATTCGAACCCACGGATCCTTGCGGACCTCCTGTTTTCAAGACAGGTCGATTAAACCGCTCTCGCACCCCACCGTTTAGTTTTTCGCGGAGATGGAGGAATTCTGCTTCGTTCGTTCGCGGAGAGGGAGGGATTCGAACCCTCGATCCGGTTTCCCAGATGCAGGTTTAGCAAACCTGTGCCTTCAGCCGACTCGGCCACCTCTCCATACAGGGACAAGCCCCTATGGATACTGCAAAGTTTAAATGAAAAAACTCCCACTGTCAATTGCAGCCCGGAACTCAAAACGCTTTACGTATGGAAAGCTTTGCTTTATAATTATAGCATATGCCACGTGCAACCATGATACCCTCAAAATCAAAAGTAGTCGTTAACCAAAAAAAGAGTCCTAAATCAAGCAAAAAGGATGTGGTTGATGTCATTTTAAAGCAGTTGGGCGCTGACGGTTACTATCATATAGAGGCAAAGGGCCTGGGGACCGGCAAAGTGCAAGGTGCTCCCCAGGCGGAAGGACAGCTTGCTGTGGACGTTGCCGCCACGCATGATGATATCATTGTGCTCGCCACCATTGCCGGTGTTAAGCCCGATGATATTGAAATTGCTGTTTCATCCGACATGCTCACCATACGCGGCACGCGTGAGCGCGGCATTGAAATGCAAGAGGAAACTTTTTACCTTTCAGAATGTTATTGGGGCGCGTTTAGCAGAACATTGATTTTGCCCCATGCGGTAAAGCCGGAAGCAACGCGCGCGGTTTTTAAAAATGGTGTATTGATTGTTACTATGCCCAAGGAGCGGCAAGGTGCATCAATACCTATTATTGTGGTTGAAGAGGATTAATTATGTCAGAAATTGAGGCGCCGCACAGCGCACAAAAAACCAGCACACGCCGGGCGTTTTCTTGGCGCATAAAAACAATTATAAGTGTTGTCATTTTTGGTTGTGTTTTTGTTGGCGCTTATTTTGTTGTGTTTGAAGTTATCTATCAGGATATGGTGTACCCCGGAGTGAACATCGGCGCGTATTCGTTTGGTGAGTTAGATGGGCGTAGCGTGCGCAACATGTTGAGTGAGGTGCAATTTCAATTTGAAGATAGAGGATTGCGTTTTTATTTTAAAGATGCGCAAGGTTTTTCACATACTGCCGATCTTGTGCCGGTTATTACCACGGGGGATTCGGGCAATTCAGTGGAAGTGTTACGTATTAATCCTGACGCAACGTACGCCGCATTGTTCCGTGTCGGCCGTGAGGGGCCGTTTGTGCGGCGTTTCATTGAACGTTTGCGTGCATTAACAGTGGGGCACGAGGTGAAAGCGGCTTTAGATGTTGATGAAACACGTTTGGCTGACATGATATCCGCGGCCGTTGCACCCTATACGCAAGAGTCCCGCAATGCTTCTATAGTTTTTGGCGCGTCTCTTGATACTAATGCTGCGTTGATATTGCCTGAACAAGCAGGTTCTGTGCTTGATGTTGATACAGCAATGCGCACTCTTCTTGAACAAACTGTCTCTTTTTCTTTTGAACCCGTCGGTATTGTGCGTATCAATAGCCAGCCAGATATTACCGAGCGTGACGCACAAACAGTTTTCAGTACATGGAGTTCTGTTACTGTAGGAGATATTGAGCTTGCATATGTGCAACCGGGCGGTGTTACTACAACATGGCAGCTTCCTCCTTTAATGTATACTCCGTGGCTTGAGTTTCAACGCACTGCCGCAGGTGATGTCGTATTTGGTTTTAAGCAGGATGATGTCAATAACTACATTGATGACACTCTCCGTCCAATTATTGATGTGCCAGTGCAAGATGCAAAGTTCGCTTTAGAAGGTGACGGTCGTGTGAAAGAGTTTGTCGCCAGCAGAGAAGGGGTTAGTGTTTTAGAACAGGCAACGTATGATGCGCTTAATAACGCGCTTGTTGAACGATTACGCGGCGCCAGCACAACTCCAATTGTTGTACTGACGGAAATAACACAGCCGCGCGTCAAAACCGCGGATGTCAACAATCTGGGTATTTCAGAAGTCGTTGGCGTGGGTGTTTCAAATTATCGCGGCAGTCCGCCCAATCGCATTAAAAATATTCGTCACGCGGTTAAAAAATTGAACGGCGTGCTTATTGCTCCTGGTGAAATATTTTCATTACTGCAGGCACTTGCGCCGTTTACTGCTGAAGACGGTTATCTGCCAGAACTTGTCATTAAGGGGGATGAAATTAAACCTGAAATTGCGGGTGGGCTTTGCCAAATTGGTACAACGATTTTCAGAGCAACCATGAATGCTGGCACGGAAATTGTTGAGCGGCGTAATCACAGTTTGGTTGTGACGTATTACAATGATCCGTCAAATGGTAAACCAGGGACTGATGCTACCATTTATGAACCGTCGCCTGATTTTAAATTTAAAAATGATTATGAGTCGTATTTGTTGCTCACTACGGAGATGGATGAAATAACAAATGAGTTGAAGTTCACCTTGTGGGGCACCAAAGACGGACGCGTTGGTTCATACGCACCGCCGGTGGTGTCTAAGTGGTATCCGGCAGGGGAGAAGCGCGAGATAAAGACCACTAAGATTGAGCCAGGCAAAATAGAATGTCAGAGCGCGCATCCGGGCGCAGACGCTTCATTTGTGTATTCTGTTGCGATGTCCAGCGGCACGGTTAAACAGCGTACGTTTGAAAGTCACTACCGGCCGTTACCTGAGATTTGTTTAGTTGGGGTGTCAGAAGCAGAATTGGCGGCAGAACAAGGGATTATTGAAATTATGCACGATGGTGTTTCAGTACCGGTGCTTGATACTTTTTCACAAGAGGCAGATGAGTAATCACAGTTGATTTTTAGATAGTTTAATAATTTCGTTTCTGAGTTGCAGTTTGAGGTTATTCAGCTCGTCATCTGTAGGTTTGTATTTGTCGGCATAACGGATGTTTTTATCAATACACCACACTGCCCTATCGCAAACCCATCATAAATACATGAATTTTTCAGCTCAACACAGCCAAAAACACAGTTTTTCCACAGTTTATCCCTTGACAAAGGTTCCATACTCTGGTATAGTATTTAGTTGCCACCTGAAAAGGAGCATCATGAAACAGTTACGTAGTATTACACATGACCCCAGATTCCGCGCCCGATGATATACATGCTCGGCAGATAAACGGAATACCAAATAATAAAAGTCATTGTGAATGTAAGCTGCGTGCTCGCGAGTTCATTACAAACAAAACCTCATGCTACAGTTGAACGGCGTTCTTTCTTATAAGAGGGGCGTAATCCCCGAATGACCGTTCACTTCCGTATCCACGACAAGCATGGGGTCTTCTCATAGGGCAGTACAGGCCTTGTGCTCGTCTTCTCCTATGAGAAGACTTCTTGGATACGGTTAGAGTGGTTATTACAAACCAAAAACTAAAAATAAATCCCCCGACTTAGTCGGGGGATTTATTTTTGTTCAACTTCTTCAACAAAGACAATGTACGCGCTATCTTTTTCTTTTGGCCGGGTATCTTTGTAGACACGGATTTCAACGGGCTCGTATGAGTCATGATTTTTTTTCCATGAACATTTTTTTTCTTTTCCATTGTGTGAAAGTTCTTCAAGCGTATGTTTACATGCTTCTTGGCTCATGTTGAGAGCTGCGGCAAGCGTCGTGGACGGTTTAAAGGTAAAATGTTTTTTTGCGTATGCATTGCCACCCAGCATGTGCAGTGTTTCATCTACAATGAGCACGGCAATAGGCATATTATTTACAATCCGCTCTTGGTAGGTGCTGTCCATCTCACCACGCGCGTGTGGGCGGTATAACATAACGCGCGCGTTTGATGAAGACAGCGCCGTGAACAAAAATAAAAGCGCGTAGAGAATACCAAAAATAATCACGACGGCATCTGATTGGAAATGCGCGGAGGCGACGGTGCCGGGGAATAGTGTAAACAGAGGGAGTATTGCGTTGGTGGTTGCATTAAAGATAATAACAAGCCCGGCAAAGGCGAGCACGGTTTGGCAGAGTGCAGCAACATAACTGTAGAGTTGAGCGGATACCATCACAATCATAAGATAAAGCGGTATGAAGGGACTTCCCAACGCACCGGTGAACCATACAAGTAATGTGGTGAGTATATTGAGTAAAAAAAATGAGATGAGTGGCACAAGAGGGATGCGCTCTTTTTTTCCCACAAGCGAGAGATAACTTACCGCCATGATTCCACCCATGGCCACGAGTGTCATTTGTGGCCATAAGACCCCAACTGTCGTTTGTAAGCCCAGTACGTGCAGTATAATAAAAAACAGCACCGCTGCGAGAATAATGATGCCGTGTACGATCTTCAATCGTTTTAAAATGTGTTCATTCTGTAGATAACTCAGCAATGCCATATAGAGAAGTATATCATAAAAATAGTGCTTGTGGTATATTATTAGCGACGCAGGCGAGAGAAATGGGATAGCGCAGCTATTCCATTTCCGAGCCAAGGAGCTACTATATGCAAAGCATATAACTTTCGCCGCTCGCCCATAGAAAAACTTGTTTTTTTATGGTGCTCGCTTTGCTCAAGTTATAGGTCAATACCGCGTGGTCTTGCCACGCACTACAGTGAGCGAAGCGAATACCACTATTACCATGCGCTCTTGGCGTGGGGACCTATATTTACGGATGTGGTATACTATATATATGCACAAAGCGCACAAGCATTACTTGGCCGCGCATACCATTGTGACCGTATTTTTGTTGTTTTTAAGCAGCATGTTCTTTTTTTTGTATCGCGTTGAGGCCGTTGACGGGGCTGTCTGGGCAAATGCGTGGGCACGTGATGTAGATGCTTCGGCTTTAAGTGCTTCATTTATTGGCGAGACATCTTCCCAAGCCCTTGCTGGCAAGGGCCTCATTACCGTTATTGATGATGTCAATGGCGATAGTATTAAAGATATTTTGTTGGGCGCTCAAGGATATGACACGCCGGGAAATAATACAGGAAAGATTTATTTGATTTTTGGTTCTTCAAGCGGCTGGAGCATGAATACGTTTTTGTCTGACTCATCGGCTTATGGCGCTTCCTACACCGGGGAGGCATCAGACAACTATCTGGGCAATGCAGTTGGTGGTATTGGTGACATTAATGGTGACGGAAGAAACGATTTTGCCATGAGCGCTTTTTTTAATGATGAAGCCGGCGTTGATTACGGTCAGGTATATATTGCCTTTGGCAAAACAAGCGGCTGGCAGAAAGACCAGGTTGTATCCACAACGGTTGATGCATCGTTGTTGGGTGCGTATGGTACATCTGTGTTTGCGCGTGTGGTCGCAAAAGCCGGTGATGTCAACAATGATAATTTTGGTGATTTTCTTTTGTGTGACAATACGTCAGATGAAGTATTAAGTAATGCCGGTTGGTGCTTTGTGGTTTTTGGACAATCAAGCGGGTGGCAAATGGATATGCCCATAACCACCAGCACCATCACGACCGTGCGTTTTGACGGAGGAGAAGATGATGCGTTTTTGGGCCAAAGTGCGGCTGGTATTGGAGATGTGAACGGAGACGGCATTGATGATTTTGCTATTGGCGCAACGGGTTATAACGCGGGGGGCACTGATCGCGGAAGCGTTTTTATTTTTTTTGGAAGAAATAGCGTGGGTTGGTCTCCAACATCTACGGCATATAGCGCCGCTGATGCTTCATATGTTGGTGTAAGTAATTCTGAATTTATTGGTTTTGATATTGCGCCACTGGGAGATTTGAATGGGGATGGTATTGATGATTTTATGTTTTCATCCACGGATAACAGCGAAACCGGAGCGGGTGCGGGAAAAATATATATTGTGTACGGCAAAACGAGCGGTTGGGCTAAAGACGTAAGCGTTAATAGTGTTGACGGTGGTTTAACCGGGGAAGCAGCTGGTGATGCTTTGGGGTACTCTCTTGCTTCCGGTGATTTTAATAATGATGGCTTGTCTGACATTGTGGCGGGTGCGTATCAGAATGATGATGCGGATCCCAACGCCGGGCAAACGTATTTAGTTTTTGGTCGTAGAAGCGGTTTTACCACGAGTACCGGAATATCAAGTGTTGCGGCTGCGTCATTTTTTGGTGAGGCGGATAGCGACCAGCTTGGTGTTGGTATTGGCAGCGGCAATTTAAATAATGATGGCATTGATGATTTTATTTTCAGTGCTAATGGTAATGATGAAAATGGTACTACATCAGGGCAAGTGTATGTTGTTTTGAGTCCCGCGTCGCCAACCGTCACGGTTGGCTCAACCGCTGTTGCTGATGGCACCGGCCGCGTGTCGGTAACATCCACCATTGATGATGCCAATGACAAAGCCGTTTCATTGCGTGTTCACTTTAAGTCAGGGAGCACGTGTTTAAGCGGTACATCAACCTCAACGCTCATGAGCACGGTGAGTGCTACGTATAATGACACGGGCGGCGCACCCACGGTTTCAACCACGCTTGAATATCAGCTGGGTAGTGAGACCGGCAAAAAAATTATTACAACATCAGGCGCCAACACGGTCGCATTTACGTGGGACAGTCCTGCAGACGCTCCCAATGTTGACGGAACTTATTGTGGCGCCATTACGGCATATAATGCCAGCACCTATTCTGATCCAACCACCTTTACCGTAACGCTTGATAATGATTGGGATCATGATTGGATTAATGATATTGATGTGTCCGGTGTTGATGCATCATATACGGGCGCGGCGGCGACCGATAATTCCGGCGAGCGCGGTACGGTTATGATAGGGGATGTGAATAATGACGGTTATGGCGATGTTGCCATAAGCGCTCCCCTTAATGATGAAAATGGCGCTTCGGCCGGCAAACTCTATATCGTATTTGGTAAGGCAAGCGGTTGGACCATGGATAATGCGCTTTCTGATGCAACGACGGACGCATCATTTGTCGGTGAAGCCGCAGGGGACACTGTGGGCATAGATACCAAATCCGTTGGTGATGTCAATGGCGATGGTATTGATGATTTTGTAACGGGTGCAAT
>Ga0209211_10013441_pt1 | contig 10143 bp, 12 predicted proteins | sample RifGroA2_FD_183992 | JGI IMG/M metagenome (GOLD analysis project Ga0209211, IMG submission 183992) | Groundwater microbial communities from Rifle, Colorado, USA - Groundwater A2 (SPAdes) (version 2) | ecosystem: Environmental > Aquatic > Deep subsurface > Groundwater | place: Rifle, Colorado...
CGAAACCGCGTCGGACCAAAAGTCCGGCGCCTCCATCTGCACATCAAGCGCTTTTACCTCGGTCTTCACCCGATCGAGGTCAAAGCAGCCGCCAGGTGCGGGCGGCGCGCGCTGAAAGATCCGTCAGCTCGGAGATGAATTCTTTCATAATCAATGACAACTTTTACAACTTAATTTGCTTGGCGTACTCGCCCAAAAACGGCATTTCCCAAAACTTCCCGTTAAGCGCATTCACGATGCCGAGCACAACCAAAATGAGCAGAAAAATCGATCCGACAAACCAGGCAATCTGTCCCAAAAACGGAATCACGTTCGCGACAAACAGGGCGAGCCATGCGACGACAAGCACAAGCCCCTGCTTGCCATGGTGCTGGGCAAACGGGCTGCTCTTTTTTAAAAAGAGCGGAACAAGGCAGAGGATGCCAAGGTAGCCGATGGCGGCAATCATCCTGTTTTCCTCCACATCAGGATTCTGCCCTGAAAAAGGGGCCTCTGGCATGGGGCTTGGGGATGGCTGCGACGGAACCATGTTTACATCGTCCATAAGGAAAAATGTTAATATCAAGACAATCCTAGCAAAAATGCGCTGAAAAAGATAGAGAAAACCGCCTCGCAATCGCGAAGCGGTTCTTCTTTAGTACATTCCACCCATTCCGCCGCCCATGCCCGAGGCTGGCGCATCAGACTCCTTTTTTGGAATGTCCGTAATCGCCGCTTCGGTCGTGATGACCATGATGGCGATCGATGCCGCATTCTGCAGCGCAGAGCGCGTCACCTTGGCCGGATCCACGATGCCTGCCGCGAGCATGTCCTCAAACACGCCGGTTGCCGCGTTATAACCGAACCCGCCAGTCTCATTCTTCACGCGCTCCACGACGACAGATCCGTCTTTGCCTGCATTCAAGGCGATGATGCGCATCGGCTCCTCGAGCGCGCGGCGCAAAATATCGAGGCCAACTCGCTCATCCGCGTCCACATGCACGCCATCCAATGCCTTCAGCGCGCGAATCAGCGCAACGCCGCCGCCTGGCACGATTCCCTCCTCAACCGCGGCCTTGGTGGCCTCGACCGCATCCTCGATGCGGTGCTTCTTCTCTTTCATTTCGGTTTCCGTCGCCGCGCCGACCTTCACAACAGCCACGCCGCCAGAGAGCTTGCCGATGCGCTCCTGAATCTTCTCCTTGTCAAAGCTTGATTCGGTTTGCGCGAGCTGCTGCCGAAGCGCGGCCACGCGATCCTCGATCGCTTTCTTGTCCCCGTGCCCGCCCACGATCGTGGTCAATTCTTTTTTTGAAACGATCTTTCGCGCCTGGCCCAAATCCGGCAATTCCACATTCTCGAGCTTCAGTCCGACATCCTCCGTGATAAATTTGCCGCCGACTAAAATCGCGATATCCTCGAGCATGGCCTTGCGCCGGTCGCCGAACCCCGGCGCCTTGATCGCGAGCGTGTTGAACACGCCGCGAAGCTTGTTTACGACCAATGTCGCGAGCGCTTCGCCATCTACATCCTCGGCAATGATGACCAAATCCTTTTTGCCGGACTGCGCGACTTTCTCGAGCAGCGGCACGATCTCCTGAACCGAGCTGATCTTTTTGTCTGTCACCAAAATATACGCGTCCGCGTACTCGGCCTCCATCCGCTCCTGATTCGTCACCATGTAATGCGAAGCATAACCCTTGTCGAACTGCATGCCCTCGACCACTTCGACATCGATGCCGAACGTCTGCGACTCCTCGACCGTGATGACGCCGGAGTTGCCGACTTTTTCCATGGCCCGCGCGATCATGGATCCGATTTCCGGATCATTGGCCGAGATGGCCGCAACCTTCTCGATCTCGTTCCCTTTGATCGGCTTTGCGATATTTGCGGTGATTTCCTTCACAACCGCCTCGACTCCTTTTTCAATGCCGCGGCGGAGCGACTGCGGGTTTGTGCCCGCGGTCACATTGCGCAGCCCCTCGTGGATCAAAGACTGCGCCAAAACCGTGGCTGTGGTCGTTCCATCGCCGGCAACGTCATTTGTTTTAGATGCGACTTCTTTCACCAGCTCAGCGCCGAGATTCTCAAATTTGTCTTCGAGCTCGATCTCTTTTGCAACCGTAACGCCGTCTTTTGTCACTGTCGGCGCGCCATAGCCCCTATCCAAAATCACGTTCCGGCCTTTTGGCCCGAGCGTCACCTTGACCGCGTTTGCGAGCTTGTCGACGCCGCGCTTGATCGCCGCGCGCGCCTCTTCGTTGAATGCAATTTGCTTTGCCATAAATATTTCACAGCTTGTAGCTGGTAGCTTGTAGAGAAAAATTATTCGATGACCGCCATGACGTCGTCAGAGCCGATGATAAGAAACGTCTCGTTTCCAATCTTCACCTCGTCCGGCGCGTACTTTTTGAACACGATCTTCTCGCCTATTTTCACTTCGATCGCTGTGCGCATGCCATTTTCGCGGACCCGACCGGGTCCGACCGCAATCACTTCGCCGCGCTCGGAGCGCTCCTTGCCAACCGTGTCTGGAATAATGATGCCAGAGGCGGACTTTTCCTCTGTTGGAATCGGCTTTACGACCAGATGGTCGCCAATGGGACGCAAAATCATAGAGGATGCAAAAATTAAGGAATAAGGGGATTAAAACACTCTAGCAATCAACAAGCCAGAGTGCTAACGGGCGTATTTTGTTCCAAAAGACGGGCGGATGTCAAGAGGTCTTTTCTTCCATCATGTTCGCAGCAAATCCGGCCGCAAACGCGACAAGCGAAAGGCCGGCCCACAGGCTCCAAAGATAATGATCGAGCAAGGCCGGAACAAGAAGCGTGATGGCTGTCATGACCCAGAAAATTCCTGCGGGAACGCGGCGCGCAGACCAAATGGATTTCAAAATGTAGAAATCAATCACGCCAAAGAGGAAAAAACCAACCATACCAACCTCCGCAAGCGCGAGGAGAAAAATGTTGTGCGCCGGCTGATAAAACCACCACGGCTTTCCGGGAACGACATCCGCGAGCGTGGCTGTGTATCCGCCAACGCCGACGCCCGTGACCGGCGACCGCGAGATGACTTGCCACGCAAGTCGGTATCCTTGTTCCCGTTCGGAAAGAGAAATCCGCTCAAGACGCGAATCTGAAACAACGCGAGAAAACAGCAGGCCGTGAAAAAGTCCGCCGATGATGCCGAACGCGAGAATCACAACGCCGATCGCTGGAAGCCACGCGCGCGGAATTCGTCGTCTCTGCCACGCCATCCAAACAACTCCAAACAAAATCGCAAATGCAAATCCAAGCATGGCTGACCGCGAGAATGTGATGACGAGCGTAGCCGGAAGCAGAAATCCGACCGCAAGCCAAACCAAACGGATTAGCTGTTTTTTTGAGGAAATTGCTGTCGCCCAAACCCATCCCCAAACCAAAATTCCAAAAGCGAGCACGCCGCCGAACACGTTCGGGTGCGGATACGGCCCATAGGCGCGCAACAGCCTCGCGCCAAGCCCGACAATCGCATCCCCAAGCGCCATGTTGCTATGCGAGGCAAGCCCGAGCCACGAAGAGGCTGGATTGCCCCCATTCAACAGCTGAAACCAGCCGAGCAGCGACGGAATCACGAGACCGACAACAAACGCTGTCGCAACAGATTTGATGTGCGTGCGTTCGTCGACAAGCAATGCAAACAACAGGAATGCAAACAAAAAATGCGGCAAGGCCGCAAGACTCAACCATGTGTTTGCGGCAGACAAAAACGAAATTAATAAGGCGCTAAAAAAAAGACAATAAATCTTCCGTGTCCGATATGCCCTAGAGGACTTATAGTAGCGCAAACAAAATACCGCGAGCAGCAGAAGCTCTGTCGCGTATAAGCTTAATTTTCCGTACTCCCACCCCTCTCCGCCAATCGTAAGTAATGCATACATCCATCGCGTCTGCCACGGCAAGAGAAACACGGCTACAAGAAGGAGGATGTGGGCGATTCGGTTGCGTTGCATACGCGCATCAAGGTTTCAAACTGCTTGCGAAACTCCTCGCGCCGGTCGTTCTCATGGAACTTGAGCATGGAATCGTTCAGCACCACGCGCGAGTCTTTGTTCGCAAGATCAATAATCTGTTTCGGCAGGCGATGTTCTTGAATCTTGCGTGCGAGGGCCTCAAAAAACTTCAAGATATTCAAAGTCCAATCCCTTGGCATTGCTTTTTCTTGGTCCGGACTTGTCGCCGGCCTCGGCGAAAAAGCAACGCCTTCGGGCTTGGATAAAGACACATACGGAAACGTCTGCAGCGGCCAGACATTCTCTCCAGAAAATCGGTCAAAAAAACCGCCGCGGTCAAAGACAGGCACAATGGATTTGACCCACATCGCGAGGTACGGATCGCCGCCAGAAATTTGGAGGGATTCGAGCGCAAGCGCATCCTCGGACACGAAAAAACTGAAACAAAACGGGTCGCGCCCATGCTCTTGCGGCCGGCGCTTCAAAAGAGCGAAAGGAGCGACGGCTAACAGGCGCGTGAGCCAAACGGTTCCCGCGCGGGCCACGACGAATAAATCAATGTCGCTCTCGGGCCGCGTATGCCACCACGAAAGCGTATTCACGGCCGCAACCGCGCGCACGGTCGGAATAAGTGATAAATACCAAAGCGCTGACTGAAGTTTTTTGTACTTTCGGAGCGCGTCCAAAAAGCGTTCGTGACGGCGCTCCATCTTTTGGGGTGCCTTGCGTAAAGACCAAAAGCCCTGATCCTCGACAACATGTTCGCGAAGCCATGCACTTTTTTCGAGCGCATCATACACATCTTCCATCTTCACCTCTCCAGCCGGCCTCCATAGCCACTTCCACACCTCAAAAATCGTCACCGGATACTCGAACAGCGAAAACCACGCCACGGTCGCATAGATTGAACGTTCAAGCGGGGCTGGGGATGGCATAAATTCAAGAGATTCTTCGCTACGCTCAGAATGACACAGAAACGCCGAACAAAAAAGCCTGCGCTGTGCACAGGCCTTTTCCCTTACAAAACTGCCGGAACCTCAGGCTCTTTCTTTTTCTTGAAAGCCAGCGCCTGCTGAATAATGGTAATGACATTCAATGCTACCCAATACAAGGCCAGCCCGCCCGGAAGCGAAAATCCGATGAACACGGTCATAATAGGCATGAACAGCGTCATGGACTTGTTCATGACTGCAAGCATATCCTCATCCTTTGCCCCCGGCTTTCCGCGCACGGCTGCCGGCGAGCGCTTAACGATAAGCATCTTTGTCTGAAAATACTGCAGGATGCCGGCAAGCAGGGCCAAAAAGACGCTCCGCTCGCCCAAATTCAAAATCCCCAAAAACAGATGATTGATCGCCCCTGGATTTTGGACAAACCCGTAAAGATCCGCCGGGTTGACAGTTCCGATTCCTGCCCCGAGCACTTGGTACAAAGCAATCAGAATCGGCAACTGAATCAAAAGCGGCAGGCACGAAGAAAGCGGGCTCACTTTTTCTTTCGTATACAGCTCCATCATGGCCTTTGCTTGCGCCTCCTTATCATCCTTAAACTGCTGCTTGATCGCATCCATCTTCGGCTGAAGCTCCTGCAGCGCCTTTTGAGACTTGAGAGAGGAATGCGAAAGCGGCCACAAGACAAGCTTGACGACAACCGTGAGCGCGATGATGGCAAACCCCATGTCCGATCCGGGGATCACATGATACAGCCAGATCAGCAAATTCAGCATCGGCTGGTAAAGGATGGCGTGAAAAAAATTCATAGGCTAGGCAGCAGATTCTGTTTCGGATGGCGCAGCTTCGACAGCCGCTTCCGCAGGCGCTGCTTCGGCTTTCGGCTTCGCATTTTCTGCGATATTCAGCTTCCAGCCGGTCAAGCGCGCGGCCAGCCGCACATTCTGCCCGCCCTTGCCGATGGCAAGCGAAAGCTGATCCTCGGATACATGCACGATCGCGGACTTGTCGGCCTCGCTCAATTCAACGCGAACAACCTTGGCCGGAGACAGCGCATGCGTGATAAAGGATGCTTGATCCTCGCTCCATTCGATGATATCCACCTTTTCTCCTCCGAGCTCAGCGATGATGGTTTGAATGCGCGACCCGCGCTGGCCGATGCAGGCGCCGATAGGGTCGATTTGCGTATCCGCAGTCCACACGGCTACCTTTGACCGGCTGCCGGCTTCGCGCGCGATGGCCTTAATTTCTACGTTCTTTTCGCCGATTTCCGGAATTTCAAACTCAAACAGCTTGCGCACCAGCTCTTCGGATGTGCGGGAAAGCAAAATCTCCGGCCCGCGAGTCGCAAGCGTGACTTGGCGCACGAATACTTTGATGCGCGCGCCTGGATTATAGCGCTCGGCCGGAATCTGATCCTCTGGGCGGAGGATGCCTGTCGTCCTTCCTAAATCAATCAGCATGATGCGCCCTTCGCGCCGCTGTACCGTGGCATTCAGCACTTGGCCCTCGTACTGCTTAAACTCATTGAATACGATTTCGCGCTCTGCTTCGCGTAATTTTTGGGTGATGACCTGCTTGGCTGTCATCGCGGCCATGCGGCCGAACGTGCCTGGCTGCGGCAGCTCCGTGCGAAGAATCTCTCCAAGCTCAACGCCCTCTTTCAGGACTTTTGCCTCAAAAAGCATGATTTCGGTCTTTGGATTAAACCGCGGGCCCGCGTCCTCATCCACAGAAATCGCCGGCATCTCCTCGCGGCGCGCGCGCGCCTCGGCAAACGATTTGGCAAGCGCCTCGGCTCTGGCTTTGCGATCCGCCTCGGCTTGCTCCAAAACCGCCGGATCAATATCCTCGACAACCGTCTTCACGTCGAACAGCCGCACGGCTCCGCTTGCCGGACTGAATTCGGCTTCGATATTCTGATTCTTGTTTCCAAAATCCTTTCGGTAAGCCGCGGCGAGCGCGGATTGAATGGCGTCCAGCACAGACTCATATGCCAAACCTTTCTCTTCGCAAATCTGGCGCATGGCTTGTTCAATGGGACTCGACATAAAAATAGCTTGTAGGATTTAACTTGTAGCTTGTAAGACCGGCTGGCGGTTTCTCGCAGGGAAAACCCTACAAGCTACCAGCTACAAACTACAAGCTGTGTTCTAACAATAGAACCCGTCGTTTTCGACAGGTTCCAGTACATTCAGCATATCAACATCCGCTTGCGCTGTCAATGGATGAAAAATGGACGATCTCCGGATCCTTTCCCTCAAGCTCCTGAAGCGCGACGACATCCAGCCGAAACGGCCGATGCTCCCATTTTTTTTCGGCAAGATACGCTTCGGCCGCGCGGGCCATGTGGCGAAACTTCGCCGGCGTTATCGCCTCTTCCGGGTATCCATACCCTTCTGTGCGGCGCGTTTTCACCTCGACAAAAACAACCTCGCCGCCATCCAGGCAAACGAGATCGATTTCTCCATAGGGGGTCCGCACCTGCGAACCGATGATTTGCATCCCTTTTTGCCTTAAAAATACGGCTGCGCGCGATTCTCCGCGCGTTCCGAAAATCCTCCGCTCGTCCGGCATATTATTTTTTGGAAGGAAAATATTTTCCCTGCCGCTTGCGCTGTTCATCCCGCATTTGCAGAACCGGGATTTCTTTTTTTGCAAATCGAACGATACACACTGCCCAGGCCAGGGCCCCGATCACGATGAATAAAAACCAGAATCGCGCCCCGAAAAATCGAACCCGCTCAAACATGAAAAAGAAAAAAACGAGCGAAACGATTCCTGTGGTAAGCAGCGCGTTTGCCACTTTTCGACACACCAAATACGCATAACGGTCGAGCTTCCGCTTGTTTGCAAGCAGGCTCACGGCAATGCCCGCGACCACAATCGCCGCCAAAATGATAAAAAAGATCATCCCCGCGCGATCGGTCAAAAATGGAGCGTTGATGGTCAGCCAGAACGAAGGGGTAAAAAACGGTCGAATATCCATAAAAGATGATGATGTTTGAACCAAGTTATAGCGCGAACGCGGCAGAGCCGTCAATCCCTCCCATCGCGATGGGAGGAATGATCAACCGGCATGTTCCCACCGAAAGACAATGCCCCAATGCCGCGGCCCGGCGCGGAATGATTTTTCAAATTGAAATCCTGCCCGCAAAATAGCCGGCTTCACTGCCTCCGGATTCACCCGCGCCTCTTTTGGAGGTCCGAAGGCAATCCCGTCTGCATTCCAATCCACGAGAAAAAACAATCCTCCCTGCTTTAAAACGCGCTTCACTTCCTCTAAAATGCCGGGCTTCTCCGCGAGCAGGTGCGTATCATTGACAAACGATACGCAATCCAGCGAAAGCTCCGGGATGCGCGTGCCCCGAAACCGCTCAAAATCTCCCCACACGGCCGTAAGGTTTGTCACATGCTCGAGGCGCGCGAGGCTCTCGACGCCGGCCAAGGCTTTTTTCATGATATCCACGGCATAGACATGCCCTTTTTCTCCAGCCATCATCGCGGCCGGAATCGCAAAATGTCCGAGCGGTCCGCACCCGAAATCCGCATATCGCATGCCGCGCACAAAGCCGACTTCCTTCAAAACAGCGCGAGGATTGAGAAGCGCCGTGCCGGTTGAAATTGATTGAAGAGCCTCTGGCATATCGTTCATCGCCTGCTCGGATACAAAAAACCGAGCAGGCTGTTTATGATGTCAGACGCGATATTTGTTGCGATAAAAATACCGAGGAATGCCATCCCGATGCCAAGAATCTTATAAAATAATTCCGTTCCGCCTCCGCCGAATTTTTCTTCGGCCCAGGGGATGGAACCAAACATCTCATACCACTTGCGCGTGCGCCACACGAGCGTAAATCCGGCGGCGGCGATGACAAGACCGATCAGCACGCGAAAAAAAACTCCCATATGGGAGGATTATATCATCTTTAGCCATTTGGTGGATGCTGTAGGGATCGAACCTACGACCTTCTCGGTGTAAACGAGACGCTCTGACCAGCTGAGCTAAGCATCCGTCGGTGGACGAAAATGTAGCATGTGCTTGGCTTTCTTTCAAGGCATATCCTTTAAAAACCCTCTGATCTTTTCGATCTTAAACGATTTTTCCGCTCCGGCAATCATCCCTTTTTGGATTTTGCCGACAGAAGCGAAGAGAAGGATCTGGCCAAGCGGCGAGGCATAAGAAATATCGCCTGGCTCAAACGCGATGTAACTCCCGATCCGATATGTTTTTTGCTGTCCGGATTCCTGATCCGTCATTATTACCTCGGATCCGATGCCGACTTTGTCAGATAAGGCCGCCGGCGCGACAACCTCTGTCTTATCTAAAATTGCCTCCCACTCCTGCAATTGCGTGGCCCACATCTTCCATTGCCGCTGGCCTTCCTCAAACAGATAATTGTCGTGCCAAGTTTCCGACGATTGCCTCGTTCCTTCGGACATATCAACGAGCGTCTCGTTCGTGCGCACACGAAGCTCTTCAATTTGTGCCTTGAAAGCCCTCAAATCCGGCTCGAGAAAAAAATAATTCATAACGAAATTTGGTGTGAAGAAACTCTATCACAGAATCGTTCTATAAAACAAAAACCAAGCTTTTTAATGCTTGGCAGAAAGCTCTTCGCTAGAGATACCGGCTTGGTAATTCCACCTTCATAATATTGCCTCTCCCCCTGCATGTTCCGCACAGATCGTCTTGTCGTGGACATTCATCGCAAATTTGCCGCGGGTCTCCATCAAGACCACGTTGATGTGGCTTGAGGACTTTAGCTTTTGCGTGTTCCACCCTGTTTCGACACCTCTCTGGATAAACATGACCAATCTGTTTCGCTCCCCAACATTCCGGACATCTCTCTATTGTTGTATAGTCCGCTTCATCAATTTTGCCAGAGCCGCGACACGAATTGCAGGTCGTCCTCCCATCGTGTATCCATGATCCTCTTACTTTTGAAAAACCGCTTGTTACAGTGCCAGTCGAGCCTTTTCCTCCGCAACGCGTGCATGTAATTATTTTCGACATCTTGCCTCCTTTAAGTTAAATTGTGAAAAAACATGCGCTCAATGTACGCCTTTCATGATTTCAGTTATAAATAACGTAAATGATTTCTTAGTTTTTGTCACGGACCCGTTCTCTTTCAGGTCAAATGCGACATAGCGAATTCATGGGGAGTCTGCATGTTTAGGGAAAGATGCGGTCGTTCATAGAGGTAATAACGGATAAAT
>Ga0209211_10013442_pt1 | contig 10143 bp, 12 predicted proteins | sample RifGroA2_FD_183992 | JGI IMG/M metagenome (GOLD analysis project Ga0209211, IMG submission 183992) | Groundwater microbial communities from Rifle, Colorado, USA - Groundwater A2 (SPAdes) (version 2) | ecosystem: Environmental > Aquatic > Deep subsurface > Groundwater | place: Rifle, Colorado...
GAGCCAGATGGTGAACCAGTTTGGCGTATATTTTGGTGAGCGGGTAACAAAACATTTATGAAGATGGAGGCAAATCAAAAATGAGTTTCAGCAAAAATTATTACGGTCTCAATCCTTTGCCCCTTAACATAGGGATTACTTTTAAGTCACTAATAATCTCAACTATATGGGATAAAGGCAGATCATAATATTGACAATATTCCCTTACTTCATCAATTATCTTTTTGTCATTCATATTATTTTACTCTATTCGGTGAGCTTTTCAATGGTTGTAACATTTCTTTTCCAAATTTACTGATTTCATACAATTTACCAATTTTATCCTGAGGATTTTTACAGGATAACATATCTTGATTATATAGCTCAGAAATAGTTACAGACGCTTGAGATATAGCAATTTTAGCATTATCCTTTATCTCTTTTGTAGTAAGGGGTCTGTCAGCATCATTCAGCAACAGCAATATCTTCTTTCTTCGTCCACCACGATTCAACCAAGCAAATTTACTCCAATCCATACTTCATGATTTATGTAGGTTATATTTAAATAAAGTTAAGAATAAGTTAATAAAACAATTAAATCACAAAATCCCAATCTTTTTCATCGCCATCACGACAACAACAGCAAGCATCACAATCGCCGCAGCGTTAAATATGCTGCCTTTTTTCTTGTCTTTAGAGTAAACAATGCCTCCTGCTGCTGCCACACCAAGAATCATAACAAGCCACTTGATAAAATCCGAGATATTTGTGTAAAATACATACCCTACGATTGCTGAAATGGGAATTGAAGCCTTCAATATCAAGTCCCAATTGTACTCCTGCTCTTCCATTTTAGAAATCAGCTGATTATAGTTCCTTTAAATTCTTTCCCTTCCATGCAGCTTTCAAGATTTTTAAGGTCTTTTCCTACAATGGCGGCTTTCAATCCGAGCTTTTCAGCCTCTTTTGCGGCAATTGGGTCAAAAGGCGCGTTTAGCCCCGATGTCCATTTGCTGCCAGTCATTTTCCTGAAGTCTTCCCACGATATGGATTTTATAGGGTTTGCATCACTGAATTTTTTCGGGTCTTTGTCATAAACGTAGTCAATGTTGCTCATGTTTATAATCTGCCTGGCTTTAAGCTGTTTTGCGAGCAATACGGCATCATAGTCAGTGCTCCAGCCCGGCTTCCATCCTGCTGCAATGACAATATTTTTTTTAAAAGTTATTTTTTTTGTAGGGTCGTAAGCTATCATTTCTTCAGCATAGCTGCCAAATGCAGTTTTGACAAGATGGGCATTCAGCCTTGTTGCCATTATTCCGAGCCAGTCTAAATCTTCAGCGCTTGTTCTGGATATTTCGGAGGCAGCCTCCTGATATTTCCTTGCTGTTTTTCCCCCGCCGCAGATTATAACAAAATTATCGCCTTTTTTGGCATATTTTTCAATTGCTCCTTTAAATCCTTTTAAGAATCCAGTGTCTATATTGTCAGGAACAATCAATGAGCCTCCTAGCGAGATTATGGTTGTTTTGGGCATTTGACATCAAAAAAATTCCCTTAGGGAATTTTTTTGTATATGTAGTATTTATATTTTGCTTTTTAGAGGGAAAATTTCATAAATTAATGCGGGCTATGCTGCCATGCGCAATTGTGAAAGAACGTTGGAAATATCCTCATTTTTAATGCGAGCGCGCACAAGCGTTTCTATCGTATCTCTCAGCCTTGAGTCGTATTTCTGGCTCTCAGCAAGTTTTTTCTCAAATAATTCATTTAAACTGCCAAAGCCAGCAATTAATTCTTTCCATACATCCCCCCATATTACTGTCTGATGTTTACTGTAATAAAGTTTAAGTTTTTGGCACAATCCAGCTTTCTTGTCAAAAAGCATTTTTATCTGACGCAGAATAAAAGTATTTATTATGCAGGCTAACATCTCAGTCTGATTGTGCAGAATTTTTATGTTAGCAATATAGTCCGCGCCTTTTCTAAACAAGTCATTTTCTATTTCTACTTTTTCCTGAAGAATCCTGCTCGCCCGCAATTCGCTTCCCGCCCTTAAATTTTTATCGTATGCAATAAGCTTCCTGTCAACATCTTTGTAATAATATTTTATAAATTTCCTTATTTTATTGTGCTCCCGCTCATTTTTTAGTTTTATGGCTTCCAGCAGCTGCCTCAACTGGCCAATATTAATCAATCTTTTTTAAGAATGAAAATTTGATGCTTTAATATAATCCACAATTTAGACATTTTCCTAATGGGTTCAGACGGGTCTAAATTTTGAGAGCGGCTCATTAAGCCTATAATATTATCAACTATTCTTATTTTTCTTTCCTCCAAGCCCATTTCTTCATGAAATTCGCCATCTAACTGCCTTAGGAGCGTTTCTTCATAATTTTCTTCTTTTAATAGCACCCTAAACATTTCATCAATTTCCATTTCATAATTTGCTATTAGCGTATTTAGCTGAGATTCCATCTAAGATAATATGCAAGCAGATACTTTTTATACTTTTCTTAATTTTCTTGCGTAAAATGACAACATACTCAGAAAAACCCTGTAAACCAGAAGAATTGAAGAATATGCTAAACCCTTTAGTTAAAGAATGGTTCTTCTCCAGATTCAGGGAGTTTTCGCTCCCGCAGCTTTACGGAGTCATGGAGATACACAGCAGGAGCAATATACTTGTAAGCGCTCCGACAGGTGCTACAAAGACATTGACTGCCTTTTTATCAATATTAAACGAGCTGATTGATTCAAGCGAAAAGGGAATTCTGGAGAACAGGGTTTACTGCATTTATGTTTCTCCTTTAAAGGCGCTGTCAAATGACATTTCTGTCAATCTTATCGAGCCTCTAAAAGAGATGGAAAAACTCGCAAAGAAGAAGATTGGGGTGAGGGTTGCTGTCAGAACTGGAGATACAACGCCTTATGAGAGGCAGAAGATGCTGGACAAAGTGCCGCATATACTGATAACAACGCCAGAATCATTGGCCATAATGCTGACTTCAATAAAATTCAGGGAATTGTTGAGGAATGTGGAGTGGGTTATTGTGGATGAAGTCCATGCATTGGCGGAAAACAAGAGAGGAGTGCATCTTTCATTATCATTGGAGAGGCTTAATCTGCTTTCTCCATCAATGACAAGGGTTGGCTTGAGCGCGACAATCTCCCCGTTAGAGGAAATAGCAAGATTTCTTGTCGGCTATAACAATGACGGCACGGAAAGGAACTGCAAGATTGTTGATGTGCAGTTCATCAAGCAGATGGACCTTAAAGTATTGTCGCCTGTGCCTGATTTGGTTGATATGGAGCATAAGAACATGCATGACTCAATGTACAGGCTCATTGACGACTTAATACAGCAGCACAGGACTACTTTAATTTTCACAAACACAAGGGCAGCTACCGAGAGGGTTGTGCACCATCTAAAGGAGAAATTTCCGAAAAAATACACTGAAAACATAGGGGCGCACCACGGCTCATTGTCGAAAACCCACAGGCACAATATAGAAAAAAGATTGAGAAATGGGGAATTAAAAGTAATTGTTTCAAGCACTTCTCTTGAATTAGGGATTGACATAGGGCATATCGACCTTGTAATCTGCCTTGGCTCGCCAAAGTCTGTTGCAAGATTCCTTCAAAGGGCTGGAAGGTCAGGGCACAAACTGCATGACAAAGTAAAGGCAAGAATCATTGTGCTTGACAGGGACGATTTGGTCGAGTGCGCCGTTTTGCTCAAGGCGGCTGTTGAAAAGAAAATTGACAAAATCCACATTCCAAAGAACGCTCTTGATGTACTAGCCCAGCAGATTCATGGCATGGCAATTGAGCAGAAATGGAAGGCAAGGGAGATGTTTAAAGTCTTAAAGCAGAGTTACAGCTGCAATAATCTTGAATACAGCGATTTCAAGGAGGTTGTCGAGTATTTGAGCGGAAAATATGTTTCGCTGGAAGACAGGCATATTTATGCAAAAATATGGTATGATGAAGAGACAGGCGAGATAGGAAGGAAGGGAAAGATGAGCAGGGTTATTTACATGACAAATGTCGGCACTATCCCGGATGAAACGCATGTCATTGTAAAAGTAGGGGAGCAGGTCATTGGCACGATTGACGAAGCATTTCTTGAAAGGCTTAAAAGAGGGGATGTTTTTGTGCTTGGAGGGGACAGGTATGAGTTCCTTTATGCAAAAGGCATGGTTGCTTATGCAAATGCTTCTGTCTACAGGCCGCCGACAATTCCAAGCTGGTTTTCAGAGATGTTGCCATTGAGTTTTGATTTAGCTTTAGAGATTGGAAGGTTCAGGAAACTTGCCAACGAGATGTTCTGCTCCGGAAAATCAAAAAAGGAGATAACAGAGTTTATTGCAGGCTATGTCTATGCTGATGAAAATTCAGTTGAATCAATCTACAGGTATTTTGAAGAGCAGTACAATTATGCCGAGATTCCGTCGCACAGCAGAATAATAGTCGAGCATTATACTGACGAGAAAAAAAGGAAATATGCCATTTTCCACGCGCTTTATGGAAGAAGGGTAAATGACTGCCTGTCAAGGGCGTTGGCTTACGCAATTTCAAGGACGCAGCACAGGGATGTCGAGATAGGAATTAATGACAACGGCTTTTACATTGCCTCCGACAAGGTTGTTGATGTGATGAAAGCCTTTAAGATGATTAAATCAAATGAGATGAGGAAAGTCATGGAGAATGCAATTGAGCAGTCTGAGGTGCTAAAGAGAAGGTTCAGGCACTGCGCAACAAGGGCTTTTATGATTCTAAGGAACTATATGGGGAGGCAGAAAAGAGTAGGGAGGCAGCAGGTAAGCTCAATGATTTTGCTTAATGCAGTCAAAAGAATCAACCAGAATTTCTGCATATTGAAAGAGGCGAAAAGGGAAGTTTTAGAGGATTTGATGGACGTGGAGAATGCCGCGAAAGTAATACAGGGCATTGAAGAGAAAAGGATTTTAGTTAAGGAGATAAGCACAAGCCTGCCTTCTCCGTTTGCGTTTAATCTTGTGCTTCAGGGATTTACTGACTTGATGAAGATTGAGGATAAAGTGGAATTTATAAGAAGAATGCATAAGCAGATTGAGGCGAAGATTGCTGTCAAAAGATAATGTTTATCTTCAGTAATATGTTTCATTAGCTATCTCATCCAAAACTTTTTCTGCAATTATAAAATCCCCTTTAATCTCTTTGAACCCTTCTTGTTTCATTTGCCCTATAATTACAGGTAAAGGGTCTTCTACATCCAATTGCGGAAAGTACACTTCGAGTAAATCTGCATCACGACAACTATCACTAAGACTAAGTTCTACACCTCTTTTAAGCTCCTCATCAAGAAGAGTGCGAAATGACTTTAAAAAATTCCTTGGTGTTACTTTTGGCGGAATTTCCAAATAACTACGTCGCATTCCATTTTTACCAGTTTGAGAAAGGTATCTACCAACAAAGTGATCATGAAACTCAATAGGTTTTTGAGATTTTCCACTGAAACATACTACATTTATAGGGCCGTCTGGAGAATCGTCAAAAAATCCATAATATGCCACTACATAATTTCCTATTTTTGTAAGGTCAGTTTCACTGTTCCCCACATAACCACCCTTTTACGAAAAAACTGCCTTAATTTTTAAAAGTTTCTATATTGCTCGTTCAACGAAATTGGATGTTTTCAATGCAACTTTAAAATTCATTTGCTATAAATCTTTGTTATTAAGTCCGACTTCGTTATCAATCCCACCAGTTTCCCGTTTTCTGAGACAATAACCAGAGGATAATGCCTAAGCAAAGAGGATATTACATTCACAGAAGATTCTTTTGATACAACAGGCGGCGCTTCTTTCATTATCTCGCTCACACTGCTGTCTTTTGAATTTAAGATTGCGTCAAGCAAAATTGATTCGGAAACAAGCCCGACAGCCTTGTGGTCATCCACAACAGGCAGCTGTGAAATATTGTATTTCTTCATCTTTTCAACTGCGCTTTTAATCGGCTCATCAGGCTTCGCGCTCACTATCTTATCATTCATTATCTGGAACGCCCTTATTTCCTGCTTTTTTTCCAAATCACTTAAAGCCGTGAATATTTTCATTGCATTGGAATAAGTTGGGTCTAATCTTCCAGACTCTATCTTCGCAATTAAAGACTGCGAGACATTGGCTTTTTTTGCCAGCTCTGTCTGCGTCAATCCTATGTGCTTCCTTATTTTCTTGATTTCGTCTAGTTGGCAGGACATTTTAAGCTGATTATTTTTTATTGTCTAATTTAAAAACCTATCCATTTTAGGAATACTTAAAGTATATAAATATTCCTATAAGAATAATTTAGGCAAAAACTTATATAATAATCAAAAATCACCCTTCAAAAGGGTGATTTTTAATGCCAAAAATAGAATATTTTACATCAGAAAGCGTTACTGAAGGACATCCTGACAAAATCTGCGACCAGATAAGCGATGCTATACTTGACACTTTAATGGTGCAGGATCCTTATTCAAGGGTTGCTGTCGAATGCTTGACAACCACGGGGCTTGTGGTAGTAGCAGGAGAAGTCACGACGCAGGGTTATGCAGACATACAGGGGATTGCAAGAAGGACTTTGAAGGACATTGGGTATACCAACCCTGAATTCGGGATTGACTGCAATGATGCAGGAGTTCTTGTAAGCATTCACGGACAATCTGCTGATATTGCGCAGGGCGTAAATGAAGCCACAAACAAGGAGCAGGGTGCCGGCGACCAGGGAATGATGTACGGCTTTGCGACAAATGAGACTCCTGAGCTTATGCCTTTGCCAATCATTTTGGCCCATAAGCTGACAAGAAGGATGGCTGAAGTGAGGAAAAACGGGGTTGTGAAAGGGCTTGGTCCTGACGGCAAATCTCAGGTGAGCATTGAATACCATGACAGCAAGCCTAAAAGGATAAGCGCGGTTGTTTTGGCTCAGCAGCACACTGAGGATATTTCTGAAGAAAAGCTAAAGGAAGAGCTTTATGAAAGAGTAGTAAAGCCTGTCTGCGGCAGCATGATGGACAACAACACAACAGTTTATATCAACGCAACAGGAAAATTCGTGATTGGAGGCCCTGAGGGAGATTCAGGAGTTACAGGAAGGAAGATCATTGTTGACACTTACGGCGGAATAGGAAGGCACGGAGGAGGAGCTTTCTCAGGAAAAGACCCTTCAAAAGTTGACAGGAGCGGCGCCTATGCTGCAAGGTATGTTGCAAAGAATATTGTGGCTGCAGGCCTGGCTGACAAGTGCGAAGTGCAGATTTCGTATGCAATAGGAGTTGCAAAGCCTACTTCAATAAATGTGGACTGCTTCGGCACAAACAAGATTCCGGAAGCAAAGATTACAGAGCTTGTGCACAAGAATTTTGACTTAAGGCCAAGGGCAATTATAGAAATGCTGAACTTGAGAAGGCCAATTTACAGGAAAACAGCAGCCTATGGGCATTTTGGAAGGAATGACCCTGACTTCACATGGGAGAAAAATGACAAGGCTGAAGTGCTTAGGAAAGAGGCTGGGCTAAGGCCTATAGAGATGGAAGGAGAGATTGAGATTTAGTTTAAATTTACTTCAGTTTTTCTTACTGGAAAAGTCATACATCTAGGTCCGCCTTTTGAAGAAAACATCTGATAGTATCCTTTGACGGGAAACTCTAGTAAAGTAATTCCTGCATTTGACAGCTTCCCCTTTAAATCATCAGAATTCATCTCAAATAGGTCTAATGGGCTGAAATCCTGAATCATTACAACTCTTGTTTCATCGATGTTAAATGTATTTCCAAGCAGTGTTAAATGAGTAAATAAATATTCGTATGGGTAGAATCTAGTGCCTTTAGAGATATCCCTTCTAATTTCAATTATTTGGTAGCTATTCTTAGCCAGCTCATCAGCAATTTTTTCAGTAGACTTAATGTAGGGTTTTTTATCTATACTATTAATTAGGATGTTAGCAAGTGACGAATTATATAAAACGGTGTTTTTTCCAACAAAATTAAAAAAATAATCCGTATGTTTCGCTATGTCAATTCCAATAACTTCAATGCCAAGTTTTCTTTCCAAACCGTCTAATTCGTCTTGAGACCTTGAAACTATAGCTAAATTCCCGTCAGAAACAAGTTCTCCTCCTTTAAATTTAACTACAAATGTCTGAAGACCTAACTGATTATTTATAACTCTTGGTAAATTAGCATAAGCATCTCCTAAGTAATAATCAGTTTCATTTAAAACAACATGGGAAATAAAAAATGTTTCGCCGTTGATGAATCCGCAATCCCTTGGATAGGTCGTCAGTTGCCCCCCATTATGTTCTCCTCCATGAATAATCTTAACTCGAGGATTGGACCACCCTGTTCTATGCAAAGCATCTTTTTCTGATGGATAAAGAATTAAATTGACTGCTACCCCCTGATTAGTAAGAAAATCTGCGAATTCTGGCACCCCTTCATGAGAATGCGCCAAAAATACTTCTTCCAACTTAGCAATATCTGATGCGGTGTACACTTAAACTTCCATCACCATCTTTATTTTATTACAATTTGTTTAAGAATTGCTGGTAACAAATATTTGTTTTTATTTTACCGATTAATTCGTTTTTTGGGCTTTTCGCCTTCGTCATCTCCTCCGGGCTCAATATTCTATTTAAATCATTTTCCTCAATCAGCCCATACTTTAAAATAATCTCTTTTATGGATTTATTTTCCCTTATCGCTTCTTTCACAATCTTTGAAACTATCTGATAGCCTAAATACGGATTCAATGCAGTAGCTGTCGCAGTGCTTTTCTCCAGCAGTTCCCTGCATCTTGCTTCATCTGCCTTTATTCCGTCAACGCACAACTCTCTGAACATCTTTAGCGCATTGGTTAAAATTTTCATTGACTGGAGCATGTTATATGCGATAATGGGGCACATTACATTCAACTCCAAAATGCCATACTGCGCCGCTAATTCAACAGTCTTGTCTTTTCCCATTACATCATAGCAGACCATTATTACACATTCTGGAATGCTTGGGTTTATTTTGCCCGGCATTATGGAAGAACCAGGCTCTACATCAGGCAGCATTATCTCGGAAATTCCGCCTTTCGGCCCTGAGTTGAGGATGCTTAAATTATTGGAGATTCTGAATAAGTCTATGGCAAGCATCTTCAATGCTCCTGAGAATGAGACAAAGCAGTTATAGTTTTGAGTAAGCTCAATAAGGTTATTTGAAGTTTTAAAATTTATATCCAGCAATTGGCTTAGATTTTTGACTATTGTTTCGTGGAATTCTGGATGTGCCGTAATTCCGGTTCCTACTGCCGTCCCCCCCATTCCCAATTCTTTTAATTCCTCGCCAGCCTGCAAAATCCTTTGAATGTCTTTTGCTATTGAAACAGCATAGCTTTCAAATTCCTGCCCTAAAGTAATCGGAACAGCGTCTTCCCAATGAGTTCTGCCGACTTTCAATATTTCCTCAAATTCATTTGATTTTTTTCTTAATGAAACTTCAAAAAATTTGATTTCTGAAATCAAATTTTTTGCCAATATCAAAATGGCTATCCTTGTTGCAGTTGGAATGACATCATTCGTGCTTTGCGCCATATTGACATGATTGTTTGGATTAACAATATACTGCCCTAAACTGCCTCCAAGAATTTCTGTTGCCCTATTTGCAATAACTTCATTCATATTCATATTATAGGGAGTTCCTGCCCCTGCCTGATACACATCAAGAACAAATTCATTATCAAATTTGCCTGCAATAACTTCATCAGCGGCTTTTATTATTGCATTTCCCACCTTTTCGTCCAATTGCCTTAATTGGATGTTTGCCATTGCAGCTCCTTTTTTTATTGCCGCTAATGCTATAAGAAACTCTTTATGCGCCCTAATGCCGCTTATCTGGAAGTTCTCCTTTGCGCGCTGCGTGAAAGCGCCGTAATAGGCATTTAAGGGGACTTTTACCTCTCCCAGGACGTCTTTTTCTGTGCGTAATGATTCCATAAGAAGAGGAAATGTGATTATTTTAAAAGGGTTTTTGTTGGAAAAAGTAATTTATTAAAGTAAACTTTTGCGTTTCTCCTCTATAATCACTTCTTGATTTTTGACCTATATTCTCAAGAAGCGAAAAGCTTATATACTTTAGGATATCCATAGATATCCTAT
>Ga0209211_10013444_pt1 | contig 10143 bp, 7 predicted proteins | sample RifGroA2_FD_183992 | JGI IMG/M metagenome (GOLD analysis project Ga0209211, IMG submission 183992) | Groundwater microbial communities from Rifle, Colorado, USA - Groundwater A2 (SPAdes) (version 2) | ecosystem: Environmental > Aquatic > Deep subsurface > Groundwater | place: Rifle, Colorado...
TTTTAATGAACTTTTGAACAGCTAAATATATCACATTTTGGCCATTTTGTCAATGGATCGTATAAGACTGTTGAAATACCCCAAAACATGTCATTGCGAGGAGCGAAGCGACAAAGCAATCTCTATACTTCTTTTAAAATTGCAGATTGCTTCGCTCCCTTTGGTCGCTCGCAATGACAAAAAACAAAAAGACGGCATTGAAAGATATCAATGCCGCCAGAAAACGCTACTTACACCCAACTGCTTCTCGACCCTCTGGAGAAAGTGCCGAACAATTGAGTTTGCCGAAATGTTGATGCCCACCAGAAGAGTAGGACACGAGCTTTTGTTCTGAAGGATCTGCCGCAGGTTCTGCTGTTTTTGTCACAGCAGATTTTGGCTGAAAGAGATCGGAAAGTTTGATTGGATACTGCTTCCCATCCGACTTATCAACCCATGGCATTGTTGCGATAGCAAGCGCAATCGCGATCACTGCCAGCCGCGCAAACCACGATGTCTTCTTGTCAATGACAAGTGTGCCACCAGAACGGTACTTTGTCCGCTCTATCGGTCGCACGATCAGGAAGTGCCCGAGAACAAGGGCTGTCGCGAGCAGAAGTGCGCTCGATAGAATCTGATTCTCTGAAACGTACTCGAACGCCCTCTTGATCGTTCCAAGAACTGTGAGCCACGGAACACTTCTGATAAGCCAATCCGATGCAATGATGATGAGCCCGCCGATCCATCCGTACTTCGCGCCACGAATGGTCAGCACCCTCGCCATTGCTGGAACATCAGCCGCCTTGAACGCCATTCCTGACCCTATTGCCAGAAGTGGAATTCCAATGATCAGGAAACGAGAGTATAGACTTCCCCATGTCAGAATTGACAGAGGAATCAGGAAGCCGAACGGCGCGATCAGAAGTGTGAATTTGAAGCCGAAGCTTGTGAGCCACAACTCTGAAGCTCCGAAAATTCTCACGATCGGATTCAGAAAGCCCTGAACCGGCCTGAGCAAGAACAACAGAACCGTGATAACCCATGCTCCGATGAACACCATCCCAGCGGCAGGCCACCGTGGGTCTGCATAGCCGAGCATTGGTTGGGTCAAGTCTGCTGTGATCCCGTAGATCATTGCAAACACACATGATACGAACAGTGTTACGACTCCGACCGTTGCACAGATCAAGCCGTAAAGCGCGACTTTGAGCTTGGTCGAAGTCCCAGTGCTTATCGAACCACGATTTCGCCATATTCGAGCGCAAGAACGCTGGAGCTTGCTCTGCCATGTGAGCTCGGCTCCGAGCCAGTCATCAATGAATGCGACGACCGAATCAAAGTCGGCATCTGACAGCAGATAACTCGGCTTCGGAATGCACGTCTCGAACCGCTCGGCAAGGTGCTCGATGAGCGCGATATCGCCCTTGTTCGGAAGATCCTTGAAAAAGTCTTCTGCGAGCGATTGTTCGAGTGAACCTTTCTTTGACCGTGTGACCGAAAGAGCTAGCAGAAGATCTCTTGCCCGCGCTGAAAGCTTTGCGCCCCAGCTGTCAGGCTTCTTGAGCATCTTCTTAATCGCCTCGACATCGTCACTATTCAACGAGCCAGAACTGATCCGAGCAAGCGCAACTTGGAGCGAAACGAGCCGAGATGGGAACGGAGTTGCAGGAATAGTTTCAGTCTTCTGTGGCTGATTCTTACCGCCACCTGCCGTCTTCTTTTCCGACTTGTGGGTCTGATCCCACAAACGTTGTGCCATAGCGTAGTCACGATCGAGAACGACCGGTGTTCCGTCAGTGTTCGTCTGAACTTTCCCGTCACTGTCGCGAGCCGGAACGAAAATCCGATCCGGAAACATGTCAGCCTCGACAACGAAGTCGAGTTCTTTGTCACGAAATGCATCAGCAACTGTCGAGTCACTGCGAACCTTGTCGACATGCTCATCGATCTGGCTTGCGACTTCTCCGAATGCCTCTGCCGCTCCGATGACCAAGTGTGGCGCAACATACTTCAGAATGAATCGCGCCTCCTTAATCCCCGGACGTGTGTCACCTGGCAGAAAATTCTCCGCCCACTTTGCCATAGCTGTTGCGCCAACCGTAGCGATGACAGGATAGGCCGCACGCGGAACAAACCCACGCAGACTCCGAGCGGTTCGCATGACAGGACTCGCGTCACTGAACAACGCTCCTATTCCCGACTTCGCGATATCCTTTCCAGACTCGCCCTTGTCAGCCGCCCGCCTCATCGCACCTTCAACTGCGTCGTGCATCGTGTTCTCGCTTGCTTCTTCGGCAAGCTTTCTGGATAGTTCCTCTGCGAAAGTAGCCATTTCCAAATCCTCCTGTGCGGTACTTAAACCGCGCAAATGGTTGCTAATGAACCAGAAACGAACTAACAGCTATTTCAAACAAAAAGGTACACCCTCCTCGCCTTAATAACTGATTTTGTTTCCTCAATGCGCGGTTTTCCGCACACAGAAGAAGGACGCTTTATATCATGTTTTGGTCAAAATGTCAAGCAATGGAAGTAAAAATTATGGTGTGAACCACTTACTTGCTGAGCCTGTCGAAGCAGTAAATCGTTAATTATTACCACTTTTTTTATTGCCTTCGACAAGCTCAGGCAATAAGACTTTGTTTTTTATCATGTCTGTGATGATTTGACGATCAGAATTTCGATTTAAAAGAATCGCGCCAACCAGTCGCCCTTTTCGGCCAACCAGTTGTGTGATACCGCCTTCTTTAATAGACCCAAAAAGTCGTACTTCATCAGAAGCTTCTTTTGAAACATCTCCAATAAAAATCACTTCAAGACCTAAAATGTTCGTTGCATAAGATGAGACAAGTTCAAAAACAGTTTTATTTCCAAACATGTTTTGCGCGACAACACGACCTTGAGTCATTGCGCTCATCCAATTTCCTGCTCGAATATGTCTGCCTACAATTACATCGTAAAATTCTGCAACGTCCCCTGCTGTATAAACATTGGGTATGTTTGTTTCTAAAAATTCGTTTGCTTGAATTCCAAATTTTATTTCAATTCCAGATTCTTTCAGCCATGAGAAATCTGTTTCAATCCCGATCCCGATTCCAAAAATTGAACTCTTATTTTTCAATTCTTCTTCAACGAAAGAATCCGAAAACGAAACATTTTTTCTCAATGTAATTCCATTTTTTTTCAAATGTTGATTTACAAATTCAGATGGTTCGCGTTCTAATATTTTAGACCAAAAAAATTCACCGCGAAGCGATACACGAGTTGGGATATTAAAATGAGCGAACAGATTTATGTACTCACACGCGATAAATCCACTTCCAAAAACCTCTCCATTGCAGTTATTCTCACAACTGTTTAGAAGTTCCAAAAAATTGTCAGCATCGCCCAAAGATCGTAAATAAGAAATATTGTGTGAATTTTCAAAAAGCATTCTCGGTTCTCCACCTGTTGCAATTAACAACTTGTCATACTCAATTTCACGTCCGTTTGAAAGTGTGACAAATTTGTTTTTCGTGTCTAAATGAACAGCTAAAACTCCTGGCATCCAGTCAATGTTTTGCTCTCTATACCAATTTTCTTTTTTCAAAAAAACACGTTCACGTGGAATTTTTCCTTTTATGTAATGAGGCAAAAGCACCCGTGAATAAATCGGGTGTTGTTCTTCAGAGACAATAGTGATTTCAGATGATGGATCAAGTTTGCGCAATTCTTCAGCCGCAGTTGTTCCAGCAATTCCACCACCAATTATTACGTAATGCATAAAATGTTTGTCATTGCGAGCGACCACGCCACAGCGTGGGAGCGTAGCAATCTACGAGATTGCTACGTCGGCCTAATGGCCTTCTCGCAATGACGGAGAATTATACTTCCGGAAAAAGCTGAACTCCTTCTTCATCAAAAATAAAAACCGCAAGTGTTGGACAAGATTGCGCGGCAAGAAAAATGTTTTCCTTTTCATCCTCATTTACTTCAATCCAACGTTCGTAAGTTCTGCCGTTTGGTTCTTGAGAATGATCTAGAACAACAGCTTTATTTTCTTCATTGAGCTGAAATGTTTCTGGAGAGACTGTTACACACGATGCCGCGCCAATGCACAAATCAGGGTCAACTTTGATTCGAAGTTTCATAAGGTTATCCGAAATATTTTTCTTTATAAAATCTTATAAGTTCCTCAACAGCCGGCAAACAACTTGGATTTCCAATGCCGACTTTTGTTTTTTGCTGAACTTGTTCAAGCGTTTGAGCGCCTTCAAGAACAGCTTCTTCAATATCATGATCTGTCACTTTTGCAACTGAATCTATAACACGTGATGCTTCTGCTATAATTTTATCAAACTGTTCTGTTCTACGATAATAATCATTTATCGCGTCGCGTAGAGCCTTATCACACAAAACTGAACAATGAATTTTTCGTTGTGGAAGACCACCGAGACGATCAATTATATCTTGAGGCTTAAGTTTTCGAGCTTCATCAAGTGTCATACCACCATTTTCAGTCACAACAACTGAAGCCATTGAGGTTGATGCAATTGCACTTCCACATCCAAATGTTCTCCAACGAAATTCCAAAATTCGTTCAGTTTTTAAATCAACTTTCATCCAAACTCGAAGTTCATCACCACATGCAGGGGACCCAACTTTTCCAATCGCGTTGAATCGATTTTCATCTATTTCTCCATCTTCAATAAAATTTCGAGGATGAAAAAAATGATCCTTTACAATGTCGGAATAAAACCATGATTGTTTGTTGTCTTTGCTGGTAACGTCTGACATATTAAACAAAATACTTTTCATCAACTCGCACAGGACTTATCGAACGCAATTTTTCAACCAGAGGCGGAAGTGTTTTCAAGACGTAATCAATGTCTTTTTCTGTTGTCTCGTGTCCAAGAGTAAATCGAATTGAACCATGCGCGACTTCATACGGCATTCCAAGCGCGAGAATAACATGCGAAGGCTCAAGCGAAGCACTAGTACAAGCTGAACCTGTTGAAACAAAAACCCCTGCCGCATCAAGGTACAACACAAGCGCCTCGCCTTCAATATCCATAAACGAAATGTTTGCGTTATTTGGCAACCTCATCGTTGAATGGCCGTTTAAGCGTGTTTTTGGAATTGATTTCAAAATTCCATTGATTAGTTTGTCGCGAAGTGGAACAAGTCGTTGTGATTCTTTTTCTTTATCTTTTTGTGCGAGTGTCAAAGCTTTTGCCATCCCAATTATTCCTGCTACATTTTCTGTTCCTGGACGAAGCCCGCGTTCTTGTGATCCACCAAATTGAAGCGGTTGTAATTTGATGCCACGTTTGATGAACAAAAGTCCAACACCTTTTGGGCCGTACATTTTTGAACCATTGAGTGCTAACAAATCAACATGCAATCTCTCAACATCAAGATCTAAAAAAGAACTGGCCTGACAAGCGTCGGTGTGAAAAACAGGCCACGTATGTTTTTGTTCTTTGCGATATTTTTGAATTAGATTCCCAATCTCACGAATCGGCTGAACTGTTCCGATTTCGTTGTTCGCATACATGACCGAAACAAGAATCGTATCAGGCCGAAGAGCATCTGCTATTTGCGACATACTAACTAAACCATCTCGATCTGGTTTAAGATATGTCACTTCAAATCCTTCTTTTTTTTCAAGCTGACTCATTGCTTCAAGAACAGCATGATGTTCAATCGTTGTTGTGATTAAGTGTCTCCCATTTGTTTGATTCGCGCGAGCAAAACCAAGCACTGCAAAATTATCAGATTCAGTTCCACCAGACGTAAACAAAATTTCATCTGAACGCACATTCAGAACCTCCGCGATCTGACTTCGAGATTCGTTCATATCATCTTTTGATTGTTTGCCAAGTGTGTGAAAACTCGACGGATTACCAAATTTTTCCGTGAGGTACGGCAACATCACCTCGCGTACACGAGGATCAAGAGGTGTTGTTGCGGCGTGATCTAAATACATCAGACGATTCATAGTCATCGAAGGTTAACAAAAAAAGAGCTCTCGCACAAGACCTCACCTTTGTTACTTTTCTACTCTGCTACTTTGCTACTTCAACTCCAAAATACATACTCACAACCAAACCAATAATATAACCAACAAGCGCGGCCGCAAGTGAAATAACCATCATTTCAATTCCGCTTCTACACGCATTGCGTTTTGTAAACTTGGATGACCATGCACCGAGAAGAAAAAGACAAACTGCTGTAAGAGGAATAGAAACGACAATGGCTTTAGAAATTGGAAGAAAAAAATAAGATGAAAGTGGAACAAACCCACCTATAAAATACAAAACTCCCATCACAAGCCCTGCGCGAACAGGGTTTGAATCATGATTATATGTTTCCCCGTCAGCTTTATGAAGTAATTGTTCAGTTTCAAAAGCTGACTTTGAGGATAAATAGCTTCCTGCGGCCATTGACATACTTTCCGCCGCAATTAAAACAAGACCTGAAAGGATAACGATATATGTACTACGCGCGCCAATCGCGATCCCAGTTAGCGCGCCAAGAGTTGAGACAAGTGAGTCTTCAAGTCCAAAAACTATCTCGCGCATGCTCTCGGCAATGATTTTTGTAAATGTTCCTTTTTTCATAATAGATTAGAATAAATAATACTTCATTTCATTGATTTTGAAAAGAAACTCTGATACATTTCTGACGCGGCCTGGTGGCGAAGTGGTTAACGCGGCGGTCTGCAAAACCGCTATGCGCGGGTCCAACTCCCGCCCAGGCCTCCAAACAAGATTAAAAAAAGATTCACTAAGTGAGATTTGTTCACTTAGTGAATCTTTTTTTAAAACACTTCAATTGTTGCATATTGAACACCGAACACTTTCGCGTCCGACTTCTCTTTCATCCAAATATCCATTTTGTAGTTGTAGCGTTTGTTCATACGATCTTCAACATAGAAGACTCGATCACCATACAGCTCTGGAATACGCACACGAGTTCCAAGTGGCAAAAAATTTGCGGCAACAACGTTTTCAATATTACGTTCACACACATCAAGCCCAGAAGCTGTAACACAAGGCGTATCGTCTGTCTGTGCTGGCTCGGAAGTGTATGCTGTAATTGGAACAAGATAACTTCGACGCGGAGCCGCGTCAGGAGATAAAGTCAGACGACCGTATTGTCGAGTTTCATTTTGCATTGCCTCAATAATAAGACCGATGGTTTGTGTATCAAGATTTTTTTGTTCTTGTTCCATGTCAGCATTAACGATTGTTGGAAAAAAGACGTATAGACCAATAACAACCATAAAAACAGCAATCGAGACGTCAGCCGCACAGTGCTTAATTGGAACCCATGTTTTTCGCATAGGCGAAAAGATATCTGAAATCCAATACCAAGCAGTTCGCATAAAAAATGCGTCTTCCTTAAGTAATCCAATGAATTGTTTGATAATAAGATTTGACATAATAAAAACTCCCGCGTTCTTGGGAGCGGCAGAAGGATACCATAAAAACGACTTTTTGTCAATTAACTTATCAACAAAAAAAGTTGAAAAAGAAATACTTGTGTGCAGTGTTAAACACTTTGATTTATCACAAAAATCGGGTATTCTGTGACTGTTATGTCACAATATATTCACAACACACAAGGTTGGAAATCACCAAGATCACGATCTTCACACAAACAACTCATTCAAAATCTTGTTCTGTTCGCAATCGCATCTGGTTTTGCGGGTTCTCTTATGCTTGTTGGTTTGATGGCTTTCATAAGTGGACAACTGCCAAACCCAAACAGTCTGACAGAACGGAGTATTTCACAGACAACAAAAATATACGACAGAACAGGAGAACATCTTCTTTATGAAATTTTTGGAAGTGAAAATAGAACTTTGAAAAAAGTTCAGGAAGGATTTTGTAAAGACGATAAAGACCTTGACGTAGACAAAAACGGAATTCCACTCTTTGCACTTCAAGCAACGATCGCGGCAGAAGATCGTGGTTTTTGTAAGCATAATGGGTTTGATATAAAAGGAATTGTTAGGGCATTTTTGGAAAACCTGCGAGGGAATCGCGTTGGTGGATCCACTCTTACTCAACAACTTGTTAAAAACGCAATTCTTTCAAACGAAAAAACATTCACACGTAAAATCAAAGAGCTGATGCTTTCTGTCGAGCTTGAACGAAGGTATACAAAAGATGAAATTCTTCAGATTTACTTTAATGAAATTCCGTACGGATCAACATACTACGGAATCGAAGCGGCCTCTCAAAATCTTTTCAAAAAAAGTGTAAACCAACTCACGCTTGCTGAAGCCGCGACGCTTGCCGCTCTTCCAAAAGCTCCGACAACGTATCTTAACAATCCAGATCGTTTACTCGCGCGACGTGATTATATTTTGAACGAAATGAAAGACCTTGATTTTATTACAGAAGAGCAATTCGCATCAGCAAAAAAAGAATCAACTCCTGTCAAAATCCAACTCATAAACATCGATGCTCCTCATTTTGTGCTTTATGTAAAAGAACAACTTGAAGAAAAATTCGGACAGCAAGTCGCAGAGGCTGGCGGATTAAAAGTAATCACCACTCTTAACTACGATTATCAAAAAATTGCTGAAGAAGAGGTTAAAAAACATGTTGATGAAAAAGGCCCAAGCTTAAAATTCAGCAATGCCGCGCTTGTTGCGATTGATCCAAAAAACGGACAGATATTGAGCATGGTTGGGTCAAAGGACTACTTTGACGATACAATTGATGGCCAAGTTAATGTGGCAACACGTCTGCGCCAACCAGGTTCAAGTTTCAAACCAATCGTGTACTCAAAAGCATTTGAAATGGGATACACACCAAACACTGTTGTGTGGGATGTTGTAACTGACTTTCCAACCGTCACTGGAACTTACACACCGCATAATTATGATCTAAAAGAACGAGGACCTGTTCGCTTACGCGATGCGCTTCAACTTTCACTCAACATACCGGCAGTAAAAATGTTGTATATGGTTGGGGTTGAAAACGCGCTCGATTATGCAACTTCCCTTGGCTACACATCATTTGGAGATCACAGCGCTTTTGGTCTTTCTCTTGTTCTTGGTGGTGGTGAAGTAAAACTTCTTGAACATGTAAACGCTTATGCCACATTTGCAAACGAAGGAAAACAATTTGAACCAATTTCAATTCTAAAAATTGAAGATGCAAGTGGAGAAACGCTTGAAGAGTGGAAAGAAAAACAAGGCAAAAAAGTAATGGATGAAAATACAGCGCGAACTATCACTCATGTTTTGTCAGACAATAATGCTCGTGCGCCAGTGTTTGGATTAAATAGTCCGCTCCAACTTGGAGACAGACCGGTCGCGGCAAAAACAGGAACAACAAATAACAATAGAGATGCATGGCTCTTGGGTTACACTCCATCTCTTGTTGTTGGAGTTTGGGCAGGAAACAATAATAATTCTGAAATGACAAAAAGCGCGGGAGGTTTTTCTGCATCTGGTCCGATTTGGAATGCGTTTATGAAACGGGCGCTTTCAAATTCTCCAGTTGAAACTTTCACTCCACCTGTAATAAAAGCAACTGGTAAACCGATTTTGGACGGAAAACTTGCGGCTTCAACTGTAATGATCGATAAAATATCTGGAAAACTCGCAACTGAATTCACACCGACATCTCAAAAAGAAGAGCGAATATTCGCAGAATATCACTCAATACTCCATTACGTAGACAGAGCTGATCCTCTTGGAGCGTCTCCAAAAGATCCAAACTCTGATCTATATTATGAGTCATGGGAGGTGGGTATTAAAAACTGGATTGCAAAACAAGAACAAGAAACTGGAAAGAAAATTACTCAATCCGCACCCCCAACAGAGTTCGATGATATCCATGTTCCAGAAAACTTTCCTTCTATTAAAATTTTGTCTCCTCAAGATAACCAATTAATTGGAAGACAAATAAATATAGAAGCAACAACTTCAGCACTTAGAAAAATTTCACGGGTTGAGTTTTATACTGATGGCGCGTACCTAGGATCTGACGAAACATCTCCATACAAGTTCAATTCAACACTTCCAAACACAATTGGGCGAGGAACACACTCATTAAAAAGTGTTGTATTTGATGATGTAGATAATCAAGGTTCAAACTCGGTGAGCATTCAAGTTTCTGAAGACGCGTCTGAAGATTCATTAACACTCATTGACCCAAAACATGG
>Ga0209211_10013445_pt1 | contig 10142 bp, 11 predicted proteins | sample RifGroA2_FD_183992 | JGI IMG/M metagenome (GOLD analysis project Ga0209211, IMG submission 183992) | Groundwater microbial communities from Rifle, Colorado, USA - Groundwater A2 (SPAdes) (version 2) | ecosystem: Environmental > Aquatic > Deep subsurface > Groundwater | place: Rifle, Colorado...
ATTGTTTTTGCCGGCAAAGACAAATACCAGATAAAATCATTTTTGTCTGGAGATATTAAAAACTACGAAGGCATCATAGATTTTTCGACCGCAGAAACAGAAAAAGGAAAGTTTCAGGACTATATGATCAAAGAAATCTTTGACGAGCCAAAAGTGGTTGAAGATACTTTAAGAGGAAGGTTATTAATCGAGGAAGGCGATGTCAGGCTTGGCGGCTTAGACCAGATTGCCGACAAGCTCAAGGAAATAGACAATATTTTGATTACTGGCTGCGGTACGGCTTTTTATGCGGCCAAGCTGGCAGAATATTTCTTTGAAGAATATGCCAAAATTCCCGCCAAAGCGGATTTGGCTTCAGAATTAAGATATAGGATGCCGGTGGTTTCTGAAAAAACATTATTGGTTTCTGTTTCCCAGTCCGGAGAGACTGCCGACACTTTAGCCGTTATCAAGGAATTAAAAACAAAGGGGATTTTAACTATTGGCATTACCAATGTAATTGGTTCTTCGATTGCCAGATTAGTTGACGCCGGTATTTATTCTTATGCCGGGCCGGAATTGGCCGTCGCTTCAACCAAAGCCTTTTTAGCTCAGATTGCTGATTTGATCTTGCTAATGGTTTATCTGGCCAGGCAAAGGAAAATGGATAAAGGCAGAGCCAAAGAAATCTTAGCAGAGCTGGATCAAATCCATAGAAAGATTCAAGAAACTATTGTTGACAATGACCAGAAAGCAGACAGCTTAGCTAAAAAATATCTTTCTTCGCAAAACTTTCTTTATATCGGCAGAAAATACAGCTTTCCTATTGCTTTAGAGGGCAGCCTTAAATTAAAAGAAATAAGCTATGTTCATGCCGAAGGGCTGGCCTCGGGCGAGATAAAACACGGGCCAATCGCCTTAATCGAAGAGGGTTTTCCCACCATCATTATTGCCCCTCAAGATTCAGTTTATGAAAAAACCATTTCCAATCTTGAGGAAATAAAGGCAAGAAAGGGAAAAGTAATCGTTATCACTACCAAAGGGAATAAAAACCTGGAAAAATTAGCAGATGACGTTATTTACATTCCCGAAACCCTGGAACTCTTGAGCCCTCTGTTAAGCATTGTTCCTCTTCATCTTTTTGCCTATTATTTTGCCAAGAAATTAGGACGGGATGTTGACCGGCCCAGAAACCTTGCCAAATCTGTTACTGTAGAGTAGAATCAAATTAAAAGCAAGTTCATTCAAAAAAGATAGGATCAAATTAAAGTCAGCTCATTAGAAAGGAGGCTGCCATGAAAAAGACGATAATTGTTATGATTATTGGGGGATTGATATTGATTTTTAACGGGTGCGTATCCAAGCGGGGGCAGCTTGAATTAACGCAGACGATCACTCCATTGCCGACGGCAACGATGTTGCCAACAAGAACACCTTTGCCGTCCACAACGCCCTTGCCGACTATGACAGAACTGCCGACAAGAACGCCGTTACCGACGGCAACAGATTTACCCTCGGCAACACCATTGCCTACAAGGACAGAACTGCCAACAGTAACCGAATTGCCGTCGGCTACACCATTGCCGACAGCAACAAAATTACCATCGGCTACACCATTGCCAACGGAAACTCCTCTGCCGACAGCAACACCATTACCAACGGCCACGCCACTGCCCTCGGCAACGCCGTTACCAACAACGACACCGATGCCCACAGAGACGCTGATACCCACAGTAACACCGTCACCGACAGAAACTCCAACGCCTACAGAGACATCGACGCCAACGGTGTCCACAGAAACAGTAACGCCCTCACCAACAGTGACAATGTCGCCGACTGTCACGCCATCGCCAACGGCTTCGCCGACAGAAACTCCAACACCCACAGAGACGTCGACGCCAACGGTGTCTACAGAAACAATAACGCCATCACCAACAGTGACAATGTCGCCGACTGTCATGCCATCGCCAACGGCTTCGCCGACAGAAACTCCAACGCCTACAGAAACACCGACAGAAAGCCCAACGCCCACGCCGACACCAACGCCACAATAAATAAAACAGGGACACAAAACAATGTGTCCCTGTCCTTTTTTAAAATTTATTTTTCGTTAAATCTTTTTTCAATTATTTTCCAATCAATCACTTTCATAAAAGCTTCAATATAGTCTGCTTTTTTGGTTCCGTAATCAATCAAAAAAGCGTGTTCAAAAAGATCTAGATTTAAAAGCAGTTTTAATCCGGCCGGATGGCCCGAGTGATGCTGTTCAATCCAAAAATTAATGAGTTTACCGGCAACGGGATCGTAATAAAGAATTGCCCAACCAATGCCTCTCATTGAAGCAGTCGCTTTGAAATCTTTTTGCCAGTTTTCAATTGAGCCAAAGTCAGCAATCATTTTCTTCGCCAATTCAGAATTTTCATTCAACGGCTTCGGGTCTTTGGTTAGGGTTTCGAAATAGTATTCGTGAAGCTTCATGCCGTTGAATTCCCAGCCTAACCTTCTTTTGAAACCAGTATAATCCTGAGTTTCGGGTTGTTTTAAGGCTTCCAGAAATCTGTTGGTATTATCCACATATCCTTTATAAAGGGCAAAATGGGTATTCAGAGCCTGGTCTGAAAAACCGGTTAGCCCCAGCAATGAATCATAGTTTTTTATCTGATACATGTTTTTATCAGTTAGATTAATTAAAAATTATTTTATCATCATCACTCCCATTATCGTCATTAAGCCAGCGACAATTTTTGCCGGCAGGTTGTCCCTTTCCTTTAAAAAGATTACCGCCAGCAGTATGGTTAGGATGATTCCTGATTGCAAAATTGGAAAAATCTGGGAAGCCAGGGCTCCTTTTTCTATGGCCGTATAAAAAGCTATGGCTGAAACTACCCAAACTAAAGCCAGAAGGAACATATTAATGGCTGCTTTTGGCTTTAAAAAGCTGTTGAATTTCTTTACCGACCTCGGATAAAAAAGCAATAGCAATATCCCCGGCAGTAAAAACCCTATCGCTGTATAAGAAACCGCTTCAGAAAACCTCAATAAATAAGTGTCGTTTACGGTTGCCAAGCCGGCGCAGACAGCTGCCACTAAAGCATAAAGATTGCCGCGGTTAACTGAAAAATTCTTTAATTTGGTAACCAAAAGAATAGAAATAATAATGAGCAGGGTTCCAATTAGTCTTTGGACAATCAGGATCTCTTTAAGAAAAACAGCCGAAGAAATTATGGCAACTACGACTCCGAAGCTAAAAATAATTACGGCTTGAGAAACCTCGATCAATTTCAGAGCCTTGAATGAAAGCAAGGTGCTGATAGCGTATAAGATTCCTACTAAAGCAAAGTTTAAAGGGTATTCCTTAATCGGAGGCATTTCAAATCCTTTCCAGGCCGCAAATAATAACGCCAGCAAAGCGCCCAATAGCTGAAGAACAATTGTATAGAACACCGGATCACTCTCTTCATCTTTCATCAAAACTCTCCGCAAAATATTGATGAGAGAAGCGGTAAAAATCGCTATGATTGCGTAAATAAACCAAGTCATATAATGTTATCAAACCAATAATAATCCATTATATTTGGATTTTAAATTCTTGCCAAGCAAAAACTATTTTTTCTTATGGCGGAGCTGCTCCTCTAGACTTATCCAGTCGTGATACCGGTGTTCAATGCTTTCTTTGGATTTCAAAATTATCTCGTGTCTTTTTTGCAGATCAAGGGAAATTTCCTTTTTGTTTTTTTGCAAGTAATCGTAAACCGCTTCGTCCAGGGCATCGGCCGCCAAAACAGAACAATGGATTTTAATGAGCGGCAAGCCGCCTAAGCTTTTGACGATTTTTGCGCGGTTAATCTTCAAGGCCTTGTCCAGAGTCTGGCCTTTGGCTAATTCAGTAATGGCCGAGCTCGTGGCCAAGGCCGCGACGCAGCCAAAAGTTTCAAACTTGATATCTTTGATTATCTCTTTGCCCGACTTGTTTTTAGCGACTTTAATATAGAGCCACATCACGTCTCCGCATGTTAAATTTCCCACTTTGCCGATGCCATCGGCATTTTTGATCTTTCCCATGTTTTTGGGATGGAGAAAGTGCTCCATTACTTTAGAAGAATAGAGAGAAGACATCAGATTTTAAATGGAGAAATAATCCTTAAATTTTTAATAATCTTAGGCAAAACCTTTAAAACATAATTGATATCCTTTTCAGTTGTCCATCGGCCCAGAGTAAGCCGCAAGGAACCATGGGCCTGTTCAATCCTTAAACCAATGGCTAAGAGCACGTGGCTGGGCTCTAATTTGTCTGACGAGCAGGCAGATCCGGTGGAAGCCGCTATTCCTAAAGCATTAAGAGAAAGAATAATTGATTCTCCTTCCACAAAATCAAAAGAAAAATTGGCATTATTGGCAAGCCTTAATTTTGGATGGCCGTTGAGCCGTGAACGAGAGATTCTAGAAAGAACGCCTTTAATGAGCTTGTCCCGCAGAGAGGCAAGGCGCTTGTTTTCTCTTGCCATTCGTTTTACGCATATTGTTGAAGCTTTAGCAAAGCCGACTATGGCCGGAACATTAATAGTAGAAGCTCTTCGGTTAAACTCCTGACTACCACCATGCAAAATCGGCTCAATTCCTGTTCCGGAACGGATATATAAGCAAGCAGCTCCCTTGGGGCCGTAGATTTTATGCGAAGAGGCAGTTAAAAGGTCAATCTTCATTTTATTGACATCAATTAACAGCTTAGCGAATGTTTGACTGGCATCAGTATGGAATAACACTCCTTTATCACGACAAATCTGGCCGATTTTGGCAATCGGCTCAATGGTGCCGAATTCATTGTTGGCATGCATGATTGAAACCAAAATTGTTTCTTTGGTGATGGCCTTGGCAATATCCGCAGGATTAACCTGCCCGAATTTATCAACCTTCAAACGGGTAATTGTAAAACCAGCGTGCTTTTCCAAAAAAGCAGCGCTTTGCATAATGCAAGGATGTTCAATACTAGAAATAATGATGTGCCGGCCACGGTCTTTATTGGCAAAGGCGACACCTTTAATCGCCAAGTTGTTGCTTTCGCTGGCCGAACCGGTAAAAACAATCTCCGAAGTCTTAGCGCCAATGATTTTGGCGATCTGTTTACGGCTTTGTTCTAAAACGCTTTTTGCTTCCTGTCCCAAAGCATGCAGAGACATGGAATTGCCGAACCGGGTGAGAAAATAGGGAAGCATTGCTTTTAAAACCTGCGGATCAACCGGGGTGGTGGCGGCATAATCTAAATAGACGGTTTTTTTAGTTTTTGGCATGTTTTTTAAAAATTAAATCGGCTAAAGTAGTGGACCCGAAAGACGATTCAAAAGACTGTTCCATCTCCTGCCAAAATGTTTTGGCCGAGCATTCACTTGCCATCGGGCAAAACCCCTGGCACCGCGTTAGGGCTTGGTCTTTTTCCAGAACCATTACGATTTCCTTTGCTTTGATTTTTGCTGCCGGCCGGGAAAGAAAATAGCCGCCGCCCGTTCCTTTGCGGGAAATAAGAAAACCGGCTGACTTAAGTTCTTGGAAAATCTTTTCAAGATATTTTTCCGGAATCCGCTCTTTAGAGCTGATGGTTTTTACCGAGCAGGACTTATTTTCCTTTGCCAGACGGGTAATTGCCCTAAGGCCGTAATATGTTTTATTTGATAGTTTCATATAATAAATAAGTAATCGGACTAATTTAGTCTGAGTTAAAGATAGCAAACAAGCAGAAGTCTTGTCAATCCCGGCCTTGATTTTATCATTATCATATCCTAGAATTAAAACATTGCCCGAGTAGCTCAGCTAGCAGAGCGCATTCTTGGTAAGAATGAGGTCCGCAGTGCAAATCTGCGCTCGGGCTCAAAGATAAATTAAAAATATTAAAATATGCCTGTTAAAAAACCCAGTATTAAAATCCAGTGTACCATCTGTAAAAGAATAAATTACTTTACTAAAAAGTCGAAGGCAATGGCTGAAAAGAAACTGGAGATGAAAAAACATTGCAAATGGTGCAAAAAACACACTCTTCATAAGGAAGCAAAGCGCTAGATCCCATATATAAAAACCAATTTAACCGCCGTCAGGCGGTTTTTGGTAAATCGCTATAACGAATTGAATATTTGGTATATCGAAACTTTGTTTCGCTATAACGAATTAAAGATTTGATATATCGAAACTTTGTTTCGCTATTTGAACAATTCTTTGCTAAAGTAAAATATATGTTGATTGATGATGTTAAAATAACAGTCAAAGCCGGCAAAGGCGGAGACGGAGCCGTGGCTTTTAATAAGATAAAAATGGCCTTGGGGCCAACCGGAGCCAGCGGCGGCAAAGGCGGAGATGTTTACCTGGAAGGCGTTTCAAATCTCAGCGCTTTAACCCAATTCCGCTATAAAAAGGTTTTAGCGGCTGAAAACGGCATGAATGGAAAGGCTCAATTTAATGATGGCGCCGACGGCTATGATCTTGTCTTAAAAGTGCCGATTGGCACGGTTGTCCATATTATTAATAATCCTAATTTAACTGCTAATCAAGATAAGGGCTTAACATCCGTTAATTTAGAAGTTATTGCGATTGGCCAGCGCCTGCTTATTGCTAAAGGCGGCCAGGGTGGCAAAGGCAATTTTAAATTCCGGTCTTCAACTAATACCAGCCCGACCCAGTTTCAAAAAGGCTTGCCTGGCCAAGAATATGAATTAAGGCTTGAGTTGAAATTAATTGCCGATGTCGGTTTTATCGGCCTGCCCAATGCCGGCAAGTCAAGCTTGTTAAATGAATTAACCAATGCTAAAAGCAAGGTGGCTAATTATCTTTTTACCACCCTTGATCCAAACCTAGGAACCTATTATGAATTGATTTTAGCCGATATTCCCGGGCTGATTGAGGGAGCTTCAACCGGCAAAGGGCTTGGAATCAAATTCTTGCGCCACGTTGAACGGACAAAAACCCTTTTCCATTTCATTTCCGCAGAATCGTCAGACCCGGCCAAAGACTATCAAATTATTAGAAACGAGCTGGCTGCTTACAATAAAGAGCTTTTGGAAAAGCCTGAATATGTATTTTTGAGCAAGGTTGATTTGTTTGACAAAAAAGAAATCGCTAAAAAACTCAATCAATTAAAAAAGATTAGCAAAAAGGCAATTCCTATTTCTGTGATTGACGATGAAAGCATAAAGCTCGTTGAAAAGACACTGCGCGACATAATCAAACAGAAATATTGAAAAACCATCTTTTTGTGTTATAATATTTCTAACTGATCGGGGACGTGGTGAAATGGCTATCATGGGAATCTCCAAAATTCCTGTTCCAGGTTCGAGTCCTGGCGTCCCCGCCAATTTTCACTTTTTGTGAAATCGTAAGAAACAGCCTCGGCGCAAAGTGCCTCGGCATGGTATTTTTCCGCAATTTTGAAGGCATTTTTGAAATCGCAAAAGAGCGTGCGGTCGGCAATGCGGAAGTTCGAACCAATCTTTTTGAGAAAATCCCGTCCGCCTATGGCGGATTCTTGTTGAGCGTATTTTTCGGCTTGGTTGGCCTCTTTCAGAAAGGCAATGGCAAGTTCGAACCGATTATTGCTCTTTCGCCCAAAAGCGGAGATTTTTTCCTCCAAATCCTTTTTGGCGAGAATGAGCTTGTGCTTTTTGGTGGCATATTCCGTTTGCGACAAACTGCCGTCCAGTTGTAAATCAAGCAAACGATCAAGTTTTGTTTCTATCTCCACAAGCTCATTTCTCGCTTTTTGGGCGAAAGAGCTTTCCGCTTGGGCAATTTTAATTTTTTCGTTTTCGAAATAATTGATTGAGGCGTTTACCCAAGCGGAAGACAAAGAAACTTTTTTGATTTTCTCTTTTATTTGAGAAGTGATGGCGTCCTCTCTGGCGTATCTTTGCGAGCAAGGATTTTTCCGTTTGGTACAACGCAAATAATTATGTCCTTTTTGCGTTTCGGTGGTAATGAAGCAACCGCACTCTCCGCAACGGAAAAATCCTCTATACACATACGGTTTCAGTTTTGGCGATTTTGGTTTGCTCTTGTTCGCCATCACTTCTTGGCATAAATCAAAAAGTTTCTTTGTGATAATCGGTTCATGCTTTCCGTCATATAATTCTCCATTGTATTCAATAATGCCGTAATAAATTTTGTTTTTCAGCATGTACTGATAATTTGAGACGGAAAGCATTTTGCCTTTCTTGCCAACCAAGCCCAAGGAATTGATAATCTTTCGGATTTGAACGAGGGGGTATTCGCCAGTTGAGTACATTTCAAAAGCCCGCTTGATATACTTTGCCTTTTCTTTGTCCACGGCGATACAGCGGGCGTTTTTGTCGTTCACATAGCCAAGTGGCGCCCAAGCGGGCCATATTCCATTGCGTAATTTCTGGCGAATACCCCTCTTTATATTTTCCGAAAGATTATCCACATAGTATTTTGATTGCCCAAAAGCGATAGACAACATAAATTTTCCTTGCAGTGTCGGATCAAACCAAAAAGTTGGAAATTTTAGCGTGGTGATTTTGCCAGTATCTACGAGATAGATTATCCGTCCGCCGTCTATGGAATTACGCGCGAGGCGGTCGGGGTGCCACGCTAAAATTCCTTCCGCTTCATTTTTCTCTATGCTTGCTATCATATCGTTAAAAATCTCTCGCCCCGGCTCTTTGGCGGTTTTACTTTCCACAAATTCACGGACGATATTCAGGTTTTCTTTTTTCGCATATTCCCGCAACTCAAACATTTGCGCCTCAATACTCAAAACCTGCCTTTCGGGTTCGTCCGTGGATTTGCGGGCATAGAGAAAAATCTTTTTGGTTTGTAAATTTATGTTGTCCATATTGTTTTGAGATTAGCTTTTGGGCAATCAAAGACAAGGTGAATTGCGAAGCAAGAGAGAGTGCCCTGGGGCAAAAATACGCTCAACAAGAATCCGCCATAGGCGGACGGGATTTTCTCAAAAAGATTGGTTCGAACTTCCGCATTGCCGACCGCACGCTGGCGTGCGATTTCAAAAATGCCTTTCAAATAGCGGAAAAATACCATGCCGAGGCGCTTTGCGCCGAGGCAACATCTTTCAATTTCGCTGAATGTAAAACTTGGCGGTGTTTTTTGATTGATGTTCGAACTTTTTTTGACGAAAATCCTGAAAACTAATTTGGACTCGGTGGGGCAAACTATTTTTCTGGGGGAATGGAATTGCCCCGCCTCGGCTTTCTTCCCGCCCGCAAGAGGGGTCTGGGGAGAAATGCGGGCGGGTTTTTGAACCTTTCCTTTTTCGCTTCCGAATTTCGTATTTTGCAAAGCAAAATGCGCCACCGAGAAAGATTCATTTACATTTTTATAGAAATTAGTTATCATTATAGTATCAAGAAAGAAACCTTTATATTATATTCTATATACTATAATGTTATACAATTAGAAAAGATATGTCAAATAATAAAATTGCTGAAAACTTGAAGAAACTACGAGCTGAAAAGGGACTATCTCTCGAAAAGATTGCTCGCCTTGCTGATTTATCGCTCAACACCATTGTTAAGGTTGAAAATGGTGTAAATACAAACCCAACTATTGAAACGCTAACCAAGATCGCCAAGGCGCTTGAAGTTGGTGTTGATGATTTAATCAAATAAAAATATGAAAGGAATTATTTACATAATGATAACTGCCGTTTCTGGTTTGATAAAAATAGGTCAAACTGGTACCGCTAATTTTCAAGAACGAATGCGTTTTCTTGAAGCGAATGGCTACTATAATGTTTCCGGACTAAAAAGATTTTTCGCCATTGAACTTGAGGATTACAGCGACAAAGAAAATCTCTTAAAAGAAATTTTTAATAAGCATCGTGTTGGTGATAGTGAGCTATTTGCTCTTGATTATGACTTGGTGCGACAACTTTTATTATCGTTTGATGGCAAAGTGATTTATCCCAAAGATGTAAACAAGGAAAAGGAATTTGACGAAGTTTCAAAAGCTAGAGAGCAAGGAGCACGATTTAGTTTTTATAAAAAAGGTATTAAAAATGGAGAGGAAATTATTTTTATAGCTGACAAAGAAATCACTGCGAAAGTGGTTGGCGAGCGTGAAGTGGAATATGGCGAACAAATTTGGAAACTTGCACCACTAACCTACAAAATATATGAGCAAAAAGGAGGGTTAAACGAAAGTGG
>Ga0209211_10013446_pt1 | contig 10142 bp, 7 predicted proteins | sample RifGroA2_FD_183992 | JGI IMG/M metagenome (GOLD analysis project Ga0209211, IMG submission 183992) | Groundwater microbial communities from Rifle, Colorado, USA - Groundwater A2 (SPAdes) (version 2) | ecosystem: Environmental > Aquatic > Deep subsurface > Groundwater | place: Rifle, Colorado...
ATCAAAATATTAGAAAGTATTTACAGTAAAGCGCCCGTCATCCCAATGAAAATCGGGACCCAGGAATTAAGAAGCTTGTAACGGGTTAAATGTGATGCATACAGGTATACGAAGATTCACAGCTCCAAGATGGCATGTCTTTTGTATTCGTGGAAATTCTTTACTCTTCAATGAAAGCATATTATTTGAAATATTAAATTTTGGACAAATTGCACGGGTAAGTGGGTGTTTGGGGTCAAATGTCTTCCAGGTTACGTTGTGATGAGTACGATCTGTCATGAAATTTCGTTTTAGCCCTATATGTACGCGGCAGTCTAAGGAATGAAAATATGGATTTGAAATACGATAATCAATCAAAATAAATGATGCTTTTATTGACCTGGTTTTCCCTACTATGAAATTAAGTTCATTATTCCACTCCAAAGCAAAATAGGATGTCTTTTTTTCTGTGCATTTTACCGAAAAACTCCATGATTGTTTTGTGTAGTCATCAAGTATTAATTCAATCGAGTCAAGCGGAAAACCGAGCCTACTTATCTCTTCTCCTTTTGCAATGAGGTGTATTTTGTATTTAGATTCTTGAACCGATTTTATTCTATTACGCGTCGTAGGAGTAGTTATTAGATTCTTCAAGGTATTATCAGGAGCATGAGGGCCAAATAAGCCCGGAAGAGCTTTTATCAATATGTTTATAGCCTCATCGGCATTTATGTCAACATTATCAATTTGAGTCATGAATGGAATTATATGACACCTTGAAAAATGGTGCTTGACATTATAACTAACGAAATAACGTAATATTACTATTATTGTGCTATAATAGTAAGAAGAATGGCAAGTCATACCGACCCGTTTAATCAAAAAGCATTCAACAATCTTTTTCTTCCTTGGGTACAAGTAATAAACCAAAATGAGTGCGGCGTCATCCTTCATGTGCCGAAAAGAGATCAAAATTATCATGTGAAGCAGTTTTTAGAAGCTACCTCCTTCCTCTCAAAATCAATAAGTGCTTTTTCGCAAATTCAACTCATTACCCTTGATCTTGGAGCTTTAGCTCTCGATGATCAGTTTGATGTTAAAAACTATATTGATTCAAAGCTTCTTAAAAACAAAAGGCCAGTTCTTTTGATCCTAGATGCAGATATATTACTTCTGGAAAAACCAAACCTTCTCAGTTATTTTGATAGGCAATACCATGAGATAAATGCCAAAATACTCTATTTCTTTTCGCGGAATATCCTATATGACAAGTATATATCGAGTTTAAATCAGTATACAACGTTGTTTCAAAATACTATTATTCTCCCCTATTTTGAATTGGAAGAAGCTCGTTATTTTCTTACTCGACGCGAAAAGCAATTCTGCACGTTGCCAAAAACTGTCAAAGATAAAATTTTGAAGAATTGCGGGGGTTGTTTATGGCTCATCAAAGAGGCACTACGTTATTATTGCAAAACAAAAAATGAAAAAGAACTGCTTACTCACCAAGAGATGATAACTAAACTACAGATATTGCTAAACGAAATGGAACCGGAGGAGCGAGAAATTTTAACTCAAATAGCCATACGAGATTTCCAATTCACTAAGTCACAGCAACCTTATATCACTTATCTTAGGCAAACCAAAACAGTGATTCAGAAGGGTGAAAAATACTGTATTACCCTCCCCTTGATCGAGGAGATGATAAAACAAGAGGGAGAAATGAACAACCGATTAAGTATCGGAAAGAATAACTCAATTCAATTAAATAGAGTACCTATAGATTTAGCGTTTTCAAAAGGTGAAAGGAAATTAATGCATGTGTTCATCGAACACCCGAATACGATGATCGCTCGAGAAAAAACCGCCGAAATCCTTTGGGGAAATAACAACAGTGAGGCATATACGGATTGGGCTCTTGATCAGGCAATGTGGCGATTACGAAAAAAATGTTTAAGTCTTAAATTGAATCGCAAGATAATACAAACAGTTAAAAATAAAGGATTTATATACAAAAAACATGAGTAGAGAGGGTATAAGATATTTAAAATTAAATCCGGAACTGGTATCAGAAAGGGATGTTAAATTGGCTACGATAATAACAGAAACTCATCCGGAAATCCCACCTACAATTTTGCAAAGCTCTTTAGGCATCATATCCTCCTTAATGCCTTATATGACTGATGACTCTGAACAAGTTAAGATGCTCTTGCGCGGAGGCACATTTAGGAACTATTTTTATGGTAATACTATCTATGATAACGCCTTTTATGCTTCTTGGAATAATTTGGCTACGAGAGGAGAAAGTAGTCTTGCCGATGCCGTAGTACAGCATTTATGCGGTCCTATGGACATCGATATTAGATTGAACGAAAAAGATGTAGAAGTGCAAGAAAATCAAGCCATAAGACCCCATGACGCTAACATACCGAAAATAATTGATAATTTTCTAAATGCGTCTGGCTGGCAGAAAACAAAGACAACAGATGCAAGCGAGGCTTTATTTGAAAGACAACAAGGTGAATTTATTGTTCAAATAGTCTCTACGCCTATTGGTAAAACAGAAAAACGACCTCTTCATAATGTTATTTTTAGGCGTGCAGATAATGAATCGATTGTGTTGGAGCTCAGTATGGCAGATCTAGCTAGAACAAAGACAGAGGTAAAAGAGGATATTCGATGTCTAAATAATGGATCTTCTGCAGATAGTATATTGGTTGGCGAAATCTTGCAAGACAATAGTGCAATCTCCGTTGAAGATCAACTTATGGTAAGAGGCTTTTTCCAGGAAAAGGAAGATGGATGGGAAGAGGTTATTTTCGACCAAGCGGTTGAAAAGGGTCAAGTAGGACCGCATGTTAGATATTTATCAAACTTTGCAGAATCTGCTATTGAGGGTACCCGAGTAATTACCTGGTTTATGTCTCACTGGTCATCTTCTTTAAGGTATTTCGGAGATGATTCTCTTGAATCTATTGTCCATTCCATGCGCAATTTGAAAATATATGCAAACATACCACCTGAAGAAAAGGCTCGGGTAAGGACTCAATTAGAAGGTGCGGTCAAAGAACAAAAGAAAAGTATACAAGAATTAATAGTGCCACTGCTAAGCGATCGGCTATATTTAGTATCGGCTAACCCCTATTTGGGCATCATACTAAGCTATGCGCATGGTCTCCTAGACACAATGAACCTGGGAAAAATAATCAATTCGGAAGAACGACTGATTAAGTTTCTTGGCAATATTGCGAAAACAACTAAATACCCACAAGACAAAACATGGGAAAAACATACAATTCACACATTAGTTAATTGGTATTTTGCCGCATGCCTTAATGCAAATACTGATCCACTAGTGTTGCTTGATGCATTAAAATCCTTAGATATCCCAAAGGACGAGGCAGAAGAATTGCTTCAAATTGGTCTTCACCCGAGCCAGATACCTAGAACCGTGACAGGTCTTTTATCATACCTTCTCCCCATTGGACTCTCATTTAATTAACAATCTGCGCATCCAAAGGACTCGTATCTTGTTGCATCGGTCTTTTGATGACTTCACGCGGCTTTGAACCCTCGGCCGGAGTTACCATTCCTGCAGACTCAAGTTCGTCAAGTAACCGTGCCGCACGGGCATATCCAATCTTGAGTCGACGTTGTAATAATGATGCCGAGGCTTTATCAAAAGAGGAAATGATTTGTATTGCCTGATTGAAAAGGGGGTCACGATCACTGGCCTTTCCGGGAATATTGAGACCACTTAGCATAGGAAAAGAATCTGCAGATCCTTCGGTTATTTCCTCTGTATAGTGGACTTCAGGACCTTGGGAACGGATGAACTTCACAAGTTGTGACGCTTCTTTTTCGGTGATAAAGGGGCCCTGGATACGACGCGGTTTCGCCTGATCAGGGGGTAAAAATAGCATATCTCCTTTCCCTAAAAGTTTTTCAGCTCCAGGCATATCGATGATGACACGTGAATCAATCATGGAGGAAACATTAAATGCCAAACGAGTAGGTATATTTGCTTTGATAAGACCGGTGATAACGTCCACCCTTGGGCTCTGGGTTGCAAGTACTAAATGGATGCCGGTTGCCCGTGCCATCTGTGCAATTCGTGTGATCAAAGCCTCAACATCTCCCGGAGCGAACACCATAAGATCTGCCAGCTCGTCAATAACGAATATAATATAAGGCTTCTTTTCAACACCATCAAGAAGATTATAGCCTACAATATTCCGAGCGCCGGCGGAGGCAAATAATTTATAGCGGGACTCCATCTCACTAACTGTCCACCTTAAAGCCGATAGTGTTTTTTCCGTGTCGACTATAACCTCAGTCATGAGATGGGGAATATTGTTATATGACATCATTTCAACTCGCTTTGGATCAACCAAAATAAGTCGCAACTCCTCAGGACGCGTCCTGAAAAGAAATGTGCTAATCCATGCGTTTAAGATGACCGATTTACCTGATCCGGTCGTACCTGCTATCAGGCAGTGCGGCATTTTCGATATGCTTGTTGCCACTGGCTTTCCTGATACATCAAGACCTAAAGGAACCAAAAGCGGATCATTGCTTTTGGTAAAAATAGGATCGGCAAGGAGACTTTTGAGGGTGACAATTTGAGGTCGATTATTCGGAATTTCCATACCAACAAGTGACCTGCCTGGGATAGGCGCCTCAATTCTTACTTGGCCGGTGGATGCGGCTAAAGCAAGTGCCAAATCGTTGGAAAGGGAAGTAATCTTTGAAAGTTTTGTTCCTTGGGTAATTTCAAGTGCATACTGAGTCACCGCGGGTCCATAATTGATTTCGGCAACCCGCGCACGGATACCAAAGCTATCCAATGTTTTTTCGATTATATCAGCATTTTTATTCACGTCCCCGCGGTCAGCCTCCGCTTGTTTGACATCGGTCAAAAGATTTAAAGGGGGAAATACCCAGGTTGATGAGGCTGTTTGATTTAAAGGTTGGACAATAAAATCCTTATTTGCTCCACCCGAATGAGCTGGAGCAATAGGACGAATGACCGCGGGTGCAGGAGTTTTGAGATTTGGTTTTTCAAATACTCGCTGGTCCTTGATAAACTCCTGTTCGGTCGTTTCTCCCCTTTTTGCATTATTCTTGACAGTTCCTCTATTGAGGAGCCCTTTAAAGACATACTCTTTGAAAATATGTATGACTATTTTTATCAGTTTGTACACTCCCAGAAAAAATACATCGATGGATGTATCAAGAAATAAGATAAGGCCGATGATAAACAGTACAAGCAGTACAAAAAAAGTGCCTAAACCTGATATGTTAAGAGCCAGAAGTTCAAACAATCGCTGACCCCAGGTGCCCGTCTGAAAAAGGATGAAAAGTGAAACAAATACGGTCCCTATTCCGATTGTGATATTGGGCTTGATGAACCGGAGTTTCTTTGTATTGAAAAAATGTCCGGCAAAAAGAAGTACTACAAAAGGGAGAAGAATCGATAATCCTCCAAACTTTTCCATAAGAATCTCATTGACCCGTTTCAAAAGTATCCCGCCTCCGCCCAAGGCAGGGAAAAAGAAATTCACATAGGAGATAAGAAGGATGAATGCGAGGGCAATGAGAAAAAAACCCAAGATGTTAAAAATCGTCTTGCTATTTATCTTCACCTTAACAAAAGGTATCTTTATAAGTGACTTTCTTCGTGCCATATCTATTATAATAGCATGATTCTTATATCATCTCAAGGTTCACTCGTCCTTGGGAATCGACCTGATACACTTTTACCTTCACTTTTTGGCCTACTTCGACCACTTTACTTGCATCGCGGACGAATCCTTTGCCCATTTTTGATACATGCACCATGCCTTCTTTTCCGGGTAGACATTCGATAAATGCCCCAAAGGGTAATACGCGCATCACTACTCCGTCAAACACTTCTCCGACTTGAAGCTCTCGGGTAATATTTGCAATAGACTCAACTGCTTCGGCTACTTTTGCCCGATCTAAACCACTGATGGTAACTTTTCCGTCATCACCGATATTTATCTCTGTTTCTGTTCTCGCAATAAGTGCGCGTATATTTTTTCCTCCCGGCCCTATTATTTCTCCTATTTTATCTTGAGGAGGAGTGATAATGACTACCTTGGGTGCATACTCAGAAATATCTTTTCGAGGTTGCTCAAGAACCTTTTTCATTCCGTCAAGGATGTGTAAGCGTGCTTTTTTTCCCTGTTCAAATATGTCTTTTATCATTTTGCTCGTCAAGCCCTTATTTTTTACATCAAGCTGTATGGCGGTGATACCGTCTTTTGTCCCTGCAATCTTAAAATCCATCTCCCCTGAAAAATCCTCGAGTCCGACTATATCAGTTAGGACAACATACTTATCGTCGCTCTCCGTCATGATTCCCATTGCGATTCCCGCAACTGCGTCACGAATAGGAACACCTGCATCCATTAGCGCTAGTGAAGACCCGCAAACAGAACCCATAGATGAGGAACCGTTCTCTGCCAATATCTCAGAAACTACTCGTATTGCATAGGGAAATGCTTCGGAATCGGGAAGAACCGGTTCGATTGCTTTTTCGGCAAGTGCTCCGTGTCCGATAGCGCGTCGACTTGGTCCAAACATGCGTCCTGTCTGCCCATATGAATAAGGACCGTCTGAATAATGATGGATATATCTTTTGGCTTCTTTTCCTTCTGGACCTTCAATAAGTTGTTCAAGAGTTGTAGAACCGAGGGTAACGATGGAAAGAATTTGCGTCTGCCCGCGTTGAAATAAAGCAGATCCATGAGTTCGGGGAAGTAAGCCTGTTTCAACATAAAGTTCGCGCACTTCATCCGCTTTTCGACCATCTACCCGTTGTCCTTTTGTCAACACGTTTTCTTTAATCTGAGCATAATTATATTTCGTGATTGCCCCCAGAATTTGTTTCTTATCATATTTGCCTGCAACTTCCGCATATATTTTTTCAACAACTCCGTTCAGAAGTGCACTGTTACTCCCAGCTGACGAGGCGGCTTCTTTCAATGCCTCAATTAATTCTCCCGTATATGATTTTTTAATAATTTCCAAAAGTTCCTTATTTTCTTCCACCTCAACAATAGCGCTTTTCTTTTTTCCCACTTTTTCATGCAACGATTCAATAAATTCGATGACTTTTTTATTCTCTTTTTTTGCGGCATCTATGCCTTCCTGAATAATTTCATCCTTTACTGCATCGGCTTCGGTTTCAATCATGACTACTTTTTCTTTTGTTGAAGATACGACTAGATTGAGAGACGATGTCTGCATCTGTGCTTCGGTCGGATTGACGAGAAACGTTTTGTCATAACCAATCTTTGTGGTCGAAATAGGTCCATCCCAGGGGATACTCGACATGGCAAGAGCCGCAGACGCGGCAATTGAAGAAAGAATTTCAATAGGAGTACTCCCGTCAACTGACAAAAGAGTTATGACAACTTGGACCTGTTTTTTATATGTTTTGGGGAATAGGGGTCTTACCGATCGATCAATAAGTCTCCCTGTGAGGACAGCCTCATCTGAAGGTCTTCCCTCTCTCTTAACCCATCGGGAACCTTTGATGAGTCCTCCCGCATAAAGCTTCTCCACATACTCGATTGAAAGCGGGAAGTAGTCAATTGCCGGATTCTCGGGACCAACCGCAACCGTGACAAGGACAGCCGCACCGTTTAATGTGGCATATACCGAAGTGTCAACCGCCTGAGCAAGCTTTCCAAATTGAAGTTTTAATTCGCCACCCGCAAGAGGAAGAGATTTTTCAAAGACTTTCATAAAAAAAAATAATGGTTAAATAAACACAAAAACTCAAGTATCTATGGGAAGGGGACAAAGAAACGTTATTTCTTTAATCCGATCTTTTCAATCAACTGTTTGTATCGTTTTTCGTCTAATTTCAGCAAATAATTCAGGATTCTTCGTCTTTTTGCAATCACTTTCAAAAGCCCCCGACGGGAATGATTGTCTTTTTTATTGATGTCAAGATGTTCGGTCAACCCTTCAATTTTTTGGGTAAGAAGTGCAACCTGTACTTCAGGAGATCCGGTATCACCTGATTTTTGAGCAAATAGCTCAATTATCTTCTGCTTATCATCGGGTAGTTTTTTCATATAATCACGATTATAATTTATTGACTCGAAAGATTCAACTGGAAAAAACAATTATGTCAAGAAAAGTATTCGTATTATTCTTACTTTGTTTGAGTATGCTGGGGGTGTTTATCTTCATCCCACCCATGAATGTGGGTATTATTATTTTTATTACTGTTCTCATTTCCCTTTTGGCATATATCGTGCCATCATTTTTCTTATCGGTTAAAGACTCGATGAGTATTTCCGCTTTTTTTTTCTTATTTTGCGTAATAAGTGCCGCAGTTGGTTTTAATTTTATTAACCTTATTCTCCTTCTTTCCTTTGTACTTGGAGTACGGTTTTTGATACAATAGATTATGCAAAAGAAGTTCTACATCACCACCACTGCCCCCTATGTCAATGCAGATCCCCATATCGGCTTTGCGCTTGAGATAGTGCAAGCTGACGCTCTTGCCCGATATAAACGATTGATGGGGTATGATGTTGCGTTTGGCTTTGGAACTGATGAACACGGGGTAAAAATATATCGCAAAGCTTTAGAAAACAAGAAAAGTCCGCAGGAATACTGTGATTTCTTTGCAAAACGGTTTGACGATTTAAAAGTACTACTCAATTTGAGCACAACACACTTTATACGAACTACTGATGAGAGACATATAATGGCCGCGCAGGAATTCTGGACTCGCTGTTTTAAAAATGGAGATATTTACAAAAAAAATTATCGTATAAAATATTGTGTTGGTTGTGAACTTGAGAAGACAGATTCTGAGTTAGTTTCTGATCATTGTCCGATTCACCCGAACATGGAAATTGAGAGTATTGAGGAAGAAAACTATTTTTTTAAGTTTTCAAGTTATGAGAAGAAATTATTGGAACTTTATGACAAAAATCCTTCATTTGTGCTACCAAAACATAGGCAACTTGAGATCAGCACATTCGTCGAAAAAGGTCTGCAGGATTTTAGCATTTCTCGACTTAAGTCAAAAATGCCCTGGGGTATAGATGTCCCTGGTGATGATAAACATGTCATGTATGTCTGGTTCGATGCCCTTGTCTACTATATATCTACCTTGGGGTGGCCCGAAAATCAAAAAGAGTTTGAAGCATGGTGGCCAGTAGTCCAAGTTGCGGGAAAGGATAACCTCCGCCAGCAAAGCGCTATCTGGCAAGCAATGCTTTTTTCAGCAGGGCTTGTACCTTCCAAGCAAATTATCATCCATGGGTTCATCACCTCCGTTGGGCAGAAGATGAGTAAAAGTTTGGGTAATGTAGTTGATCCATTCAGCTTAATTAAACAGTATGGAGTTGACCCGGTAAGATATTATCTTTTGAAAGAAATTCCCCCCACTGAGGACGGTGATTATTCGGATAACCGCATGAAAGAACTTTATAACTCAGATTTAGCCAATGAATTGGGTAATCTTGCAAGCCGCATCACCACCTTAGCAGAAAAAGACGGTATTGTATGTACGTGTGCAGATTTAGCCATATTTAGTAAACCACAGGAGGAGTTATTTGAAACGTTTCAATTCAACATTATATTAGAGCAAATATGGAGCAACATTAAATTAATAAATAAGGAGACAAATGATTTTGCACCTTGGAATAAATCTCCTGAGGAGCGGAAAGATTTTCTCATTATCGTACTTCAAAAACTATATACGATTGGGCAGCAACTCTCCCCTTTTATCCCTTCAACTTCAGCAAAAATAATAAGCGCAACTCAGGGAACTATCTCAAAAATTGCCCCATTATTTCCTCGACTAAAATAAGTATGGGAAAGAGTCTTTTCTTCCTGAAAATTGCCCTCATCGTCATTCTTCCTTTTATTATGTTAATTTCGAGTGCGATTCTATTTTATTTTTTTATCCTATATAAACTTCCTTCTCCCTTGACGTTAAAAGATTATAAATCAGTTCCCCTTTCAACTCACATATATGACAGAAATGGAAAAGCGTTATATGAGATATACAAAGACCAAAATCGAACACCTATAAAATTAAAGAATGTTCCCAAATATGCGTATCAGGCCTCCATAGCAGTTGAGGATAAGGATTTTTATAAACATGG
>Ga0209211_10013448_pt1 | contig 10142 bp, 8 predicted proteins | sample RifGroA2_FD_183992 | JGI IMG/M metagenome (GOLD analysis project Ga0209211, IMG submission 183992) | Groundwater microbial communities from Rifle, Colorado, USA - Groundwater A2 (SPAdes) (version 2) | ecosystem: Environmental > Aquatic > Deep subsurface > Groundwater | place: Rifle, Colorado...
TGGAGAGCCGGATGCGGGAAAACTGCCTGTCCGGTTCGGAGGGAGGGGGGCCGGACCGACCTGTCCGGCCTCCCTACCCCTATCAGGCACCAGAACAGGTTTTTGAATCCGTTCCACACGCTGGCTGCCGGCTTTCGCCGGCATGACGGCTTCTCAAATGCAAAGAAGCGTTGGGGACACTACACTAGCGTTCGTAGCCGAAGCGGCGGGCGAGCTCGCCCACGACCGTCCGCAGCCAGAGGCCGTCCGCGGCCTCGGCGCGCGCGGCGCAGGGAATCTGGCGGCCCAAGGGCGGCGGATCGACGTCGAAGCATCGCGTGGAATGGTCCACGGCGTCGGCCACGAAGAGGCGCTTGCCGCCGTCGGTCAGCAGGCCGTAGACCGGGCCGTAGCTCGAGGCCACGAGCTGGGGGGGCCTGGGTCCGGGGGGGGGATCTCCCGACTTCCAGAAGAGCGGCCGGCCGAACAGGCGGTCTTGGCGGAGCCCGCCGTGCCCGAGCAGGGCGTAGAGGGTCGGGACCAGGTCGATGAGGTAGGAGGGCGCCTCCGCGTCCCAGCGCAGCCCGGCGCGCAGCGCCGCCGGAAGACGGACGATGAGGGGGATGCGCAGGATCTCGGGGCGGAGCGCGAAGGCGTGCCCCCAGAAGCCGTTCTCGCCGAGCGAGTCCCCATGGTCGGCGGTGAGGATCACCACGCTGTCTTCGTAGCGCCCGGAGGCCTTGAGCTTCGCGAGGAAGCGCCCGAAGCAGGCGTCCATGGCCTGGACCCGCTCGGCGTAGGGGGGATAGCGGCCGGGGAAGCGGGGGTCGTTGCGGTAGGCGACCCGGCCTTCGCGGTTCATGATGGAGATGTGCAGGTCCTCGGGCTGGGTATAGACGAAGACCGGCTCCTGGCCCAGCTCCGGCAGGCGAGCTTCCAGCTCGCGCAGGGTCCGGCAGAACTTGTAGTCGCCCACCGCGCCCGCGTCCAGGGAGCGGTCGCCGGGGAGGGGCTCGAGCAGGGCCTTCAGGATCACCCCCATGGATATCCACCGCCGGTAGCCGTCCATCTTCAGCAGCCGTTCCAGATTGTCGAAGGGAGCGAAAGGGCTGGGGAAGTGCATGTGGGGCAACAGGGAGCCGGACCACAAAGACGGCTCGGCGAGCCCCGTGCCGCCGTAGGCGGTGAAGGCCCTGCGGAAGACGACGCTCTCCGCGGCGAAGGCGTCCAGGGCGGGAGTGAAGCCGGCCCCGGGTGCGTAGGCGCCGAGGTAGTCCGGCCGCAGACTATCAACGACGAAAAGGAACAGATGCGGCGGGTGCGCCCCGCCGGGCCCCGGCCGGTCCGAGAGGCGCATGTCCTCCGGTCTCAGCGCGGTGTCCCGGGGCAGGTTCGTGTGCCGCTTCAGGTAGGCGAACAGGGAGGCGTTGTCCCGCCGGCTGGAAAAGAGCTGTCGCGCGGCCCGGAACGAGGGCTCGAAGTCGGCGTGGCGGTCGAGGACCCGGGGCAGGGCCTGGCCGCGGAGGGCGAGCGAGGGAGCCGCGAGCACCGCGACGGCGATGGCGAACCAGGCGGCGGCCAGGAGCCCCGCGGCCCAGACCGCCGGCCCATGCGCCTCACGCAACTCCTGAGTCGGCGCAGTACCGGGGCGCATCCGCGCCGCCGGCCCGCGGAGCACCGGCCTCCCCGTCGCTCCGGCGAAGAACAGCCCCGCGAAGCCGGCCCAGGTCAGCATGGCCAGAAGGGTCCGGAAGAGATAGTTCCAGTCGAGCGCGGCGCAGACGGCCGTGAGCAGGGCGGCGGCGAGACCCAGGGCCAAGGCGGCCGCGGCGGTACTCCTTCCCGAGAGCCCCCGGAGCGGAGCCGTGAAAAAGTCCAGTCCGCTGCGGATCGGGGAAGCGGCGCGCTGGGCCTGGGAGCGCGCCCAGCCGGCGACGGCGGCGGCAACCGCGGCCGCGGACACCGCGCCGTAGAGCAGGGCCGGCGCGCCGTGGATGGACATGGAGTGCAGGACCAGCCGCTCCACGACCAGGGCCAGGACCAGCCAGAGTCCCGCCGCGCAAACCGCGGCCTCGGTCCGGGGGGCGGCCGCGGTCCATCCCAGGAGGGAGCGCACGAAGTTCCAGACTGCGAACGCGAGCACAGCGAGCGCGGCGTGGACCTGCAGGCTCCAGGCCAGGGCGAGCGCGGCCGCGGCCGGGCCGTCTGGAGCTCCGAACCGGAGCAGGGAGACGCTTGAAAATACGGTGCAGGAGACCAGGGCGGAGGCCAGAAGCGCGGGCAGGACCCGCGCCCCCTCTTCCGGGGGCAGATCGGCCTCCCAGGACACGGGCTTCTCCGGCGAGACGAGCAGGAGGCCTTCCCACAGGAGCAGGGGCAGCCAGGCCAGGAAGGCGGCGGCGAGGCTCCGGGGGTCGCTTTGGAGCGCGGCCCAGGGATGCAGGAAGAGGAGGAGGGCGCCGACGGCGCCGCAGGCGGCGAACCCCGTGCGCTTCCCGCGCGGCAGGAAGGCCGCGGCGGCCGCGGCAACGAGGAGAAACCACGCCAGGTGCCCGCGCAGGAACAGGTTTCCCCAGTGCGGCAGGAAACCGGCCTCCATCTGGGGCCAGCTTAGGGGGTTGTGGCAGAGCAGGGCGTAGGCCGAGGAGAGCAGGCACCAGACGAGCAGGGCCAGGCGGGCGAGGTTCACCGGGACTTCCCCCGGGCCTTCTCCCGTCTGCGGCTCCGCAGCCGGGCCAGGCCTTCCGCGGCGCCGGTCATGGACGGCGACCTGGCCAGCCGGGCGTACAGGGTCTCGGCTTCGTCGAAGCGGCCCCAGTGCTCCAGGGACTGGGCGAAGTGGAGGATCCCTTCCGGATTGTCGGGGTCCAGCCGCATGCAGCGCTCGAACGCCGCCAGGGCCTCGCGTTGGAGCTCCATCATGGAATAGGCCTGGGTCACATGGGCGCAGGCCAGGTCCGGGAACGGCGAGGTCTCCAGGAGCCGCTCGCCGACGCGCGCGACGGCCTCCCAATCCCCCAGCTCCGTGTAGGCCTGCGCCTGGGCGGTCAGGTAGACGGGGTCGTCCGGGTCGTGGCGCAGAAGCTCCCGCAGGTGCCGGAGCGCGGCGCGGGGGTCCTTCCTCTGCTGGGCCTCCGTGACCCGCTGCCAGAGGTTCTGTCCGGCGAGCGGGGCGACGAGGGCGCGGGACCGCGTCAGGGCGGCGCCGGTCCACCAGGCCGCGGCCAGGAGCGCGGCGGCGGCGCCCACGCGGATGAAGGCCGGTCGGAGCATGGCCAACGCTACCAAATAACCCTGCCCCCGCTCTCCTCACCCCGACGGCCGCGCTTCAGAGCGCCGGAGGCCCGGTGGAGGGCGGTCATCGCGGGATCAGAGCTTGAAGTTGTCGCCGGTGATGGGTGTGAACGGGCGGCGGGGGTGTCCCATGAAGGCATTGAACTGCGTGGCGAAATCCAGCCAGGCGGCGGCATCGTAGCCTCCGTCCTTGCCCAAGAAGGCGTTCCGGCCCCTTGCCATGCGCTCCATATCCTGATTGATGGAGGCGGTGAAAAGCAGGTTATTTCCCGGCATATCGGCTCCGCAATTCCATGAACCGCTCGCTCATTCCGAAAAGCTCGAAATAGGTCCGTAATGCTTCCCAATCCAGCTTGCGGCGTTTCATAAGTTCTTCTATGTCCAAACCGTCCTTCGCCTGGCGGTCCGGGTTGTTGGCGATGGACTGCAGTTTAAGGCCGATGATGTCTTCGGCCTTGAGCACCTTCACCTGGGCGTCCTGGCCGAAGACCGGGACGGCTGCCGCCTCGGCGAGCATCCTCAAAGAGATCGGGCGGAAGGCGTGCAGAAAATCCACTTCACCCATCTGCGGGGAAGGCGAGACGTATTGGGATACGTTCTCCGAGGAAAATACCTTCTGGTAGCCCAGGGAGAGCATGATGGGCTCCACCCTGCCGAGCGCATCCGAGGCAACGAGGAAATCCAGGTCCAAGGTGCTTCTGGGCACCCCCAGGGCACCCATGGCGAATCCGCCGATGACGGCATAAGGCACGCCATTCCGGTCGAATTCCCCCACCAAAAGGGCAAGCGTCTTCTTGAGGTCCATTCCGCGACATTATAGCAGACGCGAGCGAGAACCGCGGCCCCGCGCTGGGACGCTAACTCCAACGCTTCTTTGCATTTGAAAAGTCGCCATGCCGGCGAAAGCCGGCAGCCAGCGTGTGGAACGGATTCAAGAATCCCATTCTGGCGCCTGGACCCCGGCCTTCGCCGGGGTGACGACTGGCGCCTGGACCCCGGCCTTCGCCGGGGTGACGAATGTAATCGGACTTATGACTCACTACACTTAGGAAGCCATTGTCCCAGGGTGTGGGGACCCGCGGCGGATGGGGTGGGACTTGAATCCAGCGTACGCACTAAAGAACGAGCCCCCCGTGCTCGGGGGGCTCGCTTTCTGTGATCGGACGGGTTTCAGCGTCTCAGCTGCACTCCGAGTAGCCGCAGTCCTTGCAGGACGGGCCGGAGCAGCCGGACTCGTAGGCCACGTTGGCCGAGTAGCACTTGGGGCAGTGCGTCAGCCGCGTGAACTTGAGGAGTTCTTCGACCGCGCTCTTGTGCTCCGAGCTCTCCTCGTCGATCCACCCCGTGCGCTTGAGGTGCTCGCGCAGGGCCACGCTGACCGCGTGGGAGATGGAGTCGATGCGCTTGGCTCCGAAGCCGCTGGGGCGGTCGCCCTTCACGGCATTGAGGTGCTTGAGGATGCGGATCGGGTCCCCGCCCTCGGCCAGGTACTTGGACAGGAGGATGCCCATGACCGTAGTGAGACCCGAGATCTCCGTGCCCAGGGGGGCGATGTTCGTGAAGACCTGGTAGGGCCCGCGCTCGTCGTAGTTGATGTGGATGTGGAGCGGGCCGTAGCCCGTCTGCATCTGGTAGTACTCCGACTTCACTCCGAAGCCGCTCACCGGGTCCCGGCGCTTGTTCTTCGCCCCGGCCGGCTGGGCCGTGGTGAGGTTGAGCACCTGCTGGGACTTGGAGCCGTCCCGGTAGACCGTGATGCCCTTGCACCCGAGGTCGAACGCCAGGTCGTAGGCGCGGCGGACGTCGTCGGTCGTGGCCGTGTTGGGCAGGTTGATGGTCTTGGAGACGCCGTTGTCCACGTGCTTCTGGAAGGCGGCCTGGATCTGGATGTGGAACTCCACCGAGACGTCGTGCGCCGTGGGGAACAGGCGCTGGATGTTGAGCGGGATCTCGGCGATGCCCCGCACCGACTTGTGGTTGTCGTTGATCTTCTTCCACAGGTCCGTCCGGCTGAGCCCCCAGCAGTCGTTCTCCTCGGCGATCTGCTTGAACAGGGGGTTGACCTCGAAGAACACGTCCTTCGGGGCCGGGACCTTGTTGTGCTTGAGGGCGTCGAGCGCCTTCGCGTTATAGCGGGTGTAGGCCACGGCGAAGAACGGCTCGATGCCTCCGCCCTGCAGGCCCGCCGCGATGGCGATGGTCCCGGTGGGGGCGATGGTCGTGCGCGCGCAGTTGCGCGGGGTCCGGTGCTGCCCCCGGTAATGGGGGCCGGCCGGATCGTAGACCGAGTCCTTCCAGTTCGGGAACACACCCCGCTCCTGGGCGATCTCCTCGGAGGCTTCCAGCGCGCGGTCGTTGATGAACTGCATGACCTTCTCCGCGAGCTCCAGGCCGGCGGGGGAGTCATACGGGACGCCGAGCTTGGCCGTCGCCTCCGCCCAGCCCATGACGCCCAGGCCGATGCGGCGGTTGCCCTTGGCCATGGCCTCGATCTCGGGGAGGGGGTAGTTGTTGATCTCGATGACGTCGTCGAGGAAGCGCACCGTGTGGCGGACCGTCTCACCGAGGCGGTCGAAGCTGAAGGTCCCCGCGGTGACGGGGCCGTCGACGAAGTTCGCCAGGTTCAGCGAGCCCAGGTTGCAGGGCTCCCAGGGCAGGAGGGGCTGCTCGCCGCAGGGGTTGGTGCTCTCGATCTGTCCCAGGGCGGGGGTCGGGTTGGAGCCCGAGGAGTTGATCCGGTCGATGACCACGTAGCCGGGGTCGCCGGACTTCCAGGCGCATTCGATCATCTGATCGTAGAGCTCGCGCGCCGAGACCTTGCCGGTCGGCTCTCCGTTGTGGGGGTTGATGAGCTCTATCTCCTTGTCGTCGCGCACGGCGCGCATGAACTTCTCGTCGATGCCGACCGAGACGTTGAAGTTCTCCATGGTATTCCCGTTGGACTTCATGGCGATGAAGTCCTTGATCTCGGGGTGGGTGTAGTGCAGGATGCCCATGTTGGCGCCGCGCCGGGTCCCGCCCTGCTTGACCACGTCGGTCATCTTGTCGAAGATCTGCATGAAGGAGAGGGCGCCGCTGGCGACCCCCTGAGTCTTCTTCACGCGGTCCCCTTTTGGGCGGAGGCGGCTGAAGGCGAAGCCCGTCCCGCCGCCGGATTTCTGGATGAGCGACTGGGCCGTGATCGCCTTGTTGATCCCTTCCATGGAATCCGGGACCGGGAGCACGTAGCAGGCGGACAGCTGCTGCAGCTCTCGCCCCGCGTTCATGAGGGTGGGGGAGTTGGGGAGGAAGTCCCAGGAGGCCATCATGGAGAAGAAGCGCTCCTGCCAGGAGGCGACCAGCCGGGCCGCTTCCGGGTGCTTCAGGACGGCTTTCTCCAGGTTGGCGACCAGGTGCATGAAGTTCAGATCCCGTTCCGCGGTCTCGAGCAGACCGTCATGGAAGAGGGTCATGGTCGCGGGAGCGCCGTCCGACTCGGGCGCCGCGACGCAGCGGACGGTCCGGCGGACGCCTTCGAAGACTCCCCATTTCTCCGCGGCGGGATGGGTCAGGAGCTCCGCCAAGGCGATGTTCCGGGCGACTCCCTCGAGCCAGGCGTCCACGGTCGGGGTGTCCCGGAGGTACTTATCCTTAATGACCTTGAGCTGGTTCTCGGTCGTCTGCGGCTTGATGGGAACGGTCTTCCGGACGGAATCCTTCTGCGCGGGTTTTTGCTGTCTCACTGCCCCCTCTCCTTGCGACTCCTTGTTCCGGACTGCGCCTGCGGACTGCGCCGGCACCCTGGGTTCGGGATCAAATCGTCGTCGAATATTGAATTTTACGCGGCAGGTCAGTGTAACACCGCCGCATTTTTTTGTCAACACTCCTCGTCGAGGAAATCCCTTTTCCCGCGCCGCGCGAAAACGCCGGTTTTCTACAGGGCGGTCAAAGGCCGGAAATATGAGGCAATAGATGGTAGTAGATGGAATCTCTCCCGTCTGGGCTCCGACGGGGAGGGCGCATGGGAAAGCGCGCGCGCGCCGTCCCGCCGCGGAATTCTCGACGGGGAGACGCCGCGCCGCGCCGCGCGCGGCGAGGGAGGAACCGCTTGTTAAGCAATAGATGGTAATCGGAACCGCTCAACGGACGCGAAATCCCCCACCCCGCCATCCCCCACGAAGTGGGGGAGGTGCGGGCGCAGCCCGCGGAGGGGGATTGCGCCGACGTTCTGGATTTCCTATACTTGTCGAGTTATGTACGCGATCATAGAGACGGGCGGCAAGCAGTATTGGGTCATCCCTGGCGAACTCGTGCACGTCGGCAAGCTCGAGGCCAAGGAAGGCGACACATTCGATCTGCAGGCGTTGTGGGCGTCGGAGGAGAACGAATCCGAGAAGGCGACCCAGAAGGCCACGGTGACGGTGGAGATCGTCCGGCATCTTAAGGAACGGAAGGTCGTCGTCTTCAAGAAGCGGCCGAAGTCCCATTACCGGCGGACGCAGGGACACCGGCAGGATGCGACCGAGATCCGGATCAAGAAGATCTCTCTGAACTGACCGAGGCTTCCAAATGGCACACACAAAAGCGCAAGGCTCCTCCACCAACGGCCGCGACAGTCACGGTCAGCGTCTGGGCGTCAAGAACTACGGCGGCCAGTCCGTCCTCGCCGGGATGGTGCTCGTGCGGCAGCGCGGCACGTATTTCCGCCCGGGCACCAACGTGGGGATCGGAAAGGACGACACGCTGTTTGCGAAGATCAACGGCGTCGTCGCCTTCGAGTGGGTCAAGAAGGGCAAGAAGCGCGTCAGCGTCCACCCCGCGAAGCCTTGACCGGTTACGAACCGGGTCCCTGAAGGGCGATGAGCTTCGTCGACCGAGTCCGGATATTCGCCAAGGCCGGAAAGGGCGGCGACGGCTGTCTGTCCTTTCTCCGGGAGAAGTACCGCGAGTTCGGCGGCCCGGACGGGGGCGACGGCGGCAAGGGCGGCGACGTGGTGCTGGTCGCGGACGCCGGCGTGGGGACCCTCCTGGATTTCTCCCACCGGCCCCACCTCACGGCCCCTTTCGGGGGTCATGGCAAGGGCGGCCGGAAGACCGGTTTCACGGCTTCGGAGCTCGTCGTGCGCGTCCCGGTGGGCACGGTAGTCTTCAAGGGCGGCGTCCCCCTGGCGGACCTCTCCCGGCCCGGGGACCGGATCGTGGCGGCCCAGGGCGGGCGCGGCGGGCGGGGGAACCTCTCCTTCAAGAAGCAGTCGAACACCGCGCCGCGCCTTTACGAGAAGGGCGCTCCCGGCGAGGAGGCGGAGCTCGTCCTGGAGCTCAAGCTCATCGCGGACGTGGGCCTGGTGGGCTTCCCGAACGCCGGAAAATCGACGGTCCTGTCCCGGCTGTCCAACGCGCGCCCGAAGATCGCGGCCTATCCCTTCACCACGCTGGCCCCGCATCTGGGTCTGGTGCAGCACAAGTCCCACAGCTTCGTGCTGGCGGACATCCCGGGCCTCATCGAGGGCGCCCACGCCGGCAAGGGGCTGGGGCTCGCCTTCCTGCGGCACGTGGAGCGGACCCGCCTGCTCGTGCACCTGGTCGACCCGGCCGGCTTCGGCGGGATCGACCCCGTGGACGGGATCCGGGTGATCGAGGCGGAACTGCGGAGCTACAGCCGGGTCCTGGCCGGCAAGCCCCGGCTCCTGGTCGTCAGCAAGACGGACCTGCAGGAGGCGGAGCCCATCGTGCGCCGTATCCGGGCGCGCTACCGCAAGCGGAAGGTATTCGCGGTCTCCGCGGCCACGGGGGACGGGCTGGGGGGGCTGCTGGACGCGCTCCTCACGGGACTCTCCCGGCAGAAGGAGCCGCCGCAAATGGGGCCCACCCCCGAGGCGGCGGCGGCCTTGACCAAGGTCGAGCGGGGTTTCCGCGTGGAGGCCGAGGGCGACGGGTGCTTCCGGGTCCTGGGCCGGCGGGTCGAGCGCATGGCTGCCATGGCGGACCTCAGTTTGATAGAGTCTGTGTACCGGCTGCAGACGACCTTGCGCAAGATGGGCGTGGAGCGCGAGCTCAAGGCCGCCGGGGTGCAGGAGGGGGACACGGTCCGCATCGGAGCCGCGGAGCTGGAGTGGTCCGAAGCGCCCCTGCAGGCGCCGCCCCGCCTGCCGCGGGGGAGGCGGTTCGCGAGATGAACGAGACGATGAGCTGGGCCGACGCGACCATTGCGGATGCCCGGGACTTGTCCGAGGCCGACGCGTTCTGCGCCCGCCTGGTGGACGACTCCCGCGGCCGTTCCCCCATGCCGCCGCTCCCCGGAGCCCTGCCCCTGCGTCCGCACATCGCGGCCATCTTCGCTTTCGCGCGCATCGCGGTGGATTTCGCCAACGACTCCGAGTTCGCGCCGGACCGTCTCGGCCGGCTGGCGGACTGGGAGCGGCAGCTGCGCGCGGCGGAGTCGGGGCAGGCGACGCACCCGGTCTTCGCGGCCTTGGGGCGGACCATCCGGGAGCGGGGCCTGCCCCTGGGGCCTTTCGAGGACCTGCTGGGCGCCGCGCGCCAGGACTGCGCCCAGAAGCGGTATCAGACCTTCGCCGAACTCCAGGAGTACTGCCGGCGCAGCGCCAACCCCCTCGGCCGCCTCGCGTTGATGGTGGACGGCGTGCGGGACACCCGGCGGCTCGAGTTCTCGGACCGCGTCTGCACCGCGCTCCGGCTGACCCGGGTCCTGCAGGAGATCCAGGGGGACCTGGACCGGGACCGGATCTACATCCCCCGGGAGGATTTCCAGGCCACGGGCTATTCCGAGGCCGACCTGCGCATGAAGATCGTCAACGAGCGCTTCCGTTCCCTGATGAAGATCCAGTGGAAGCGGGCGCGGACTCTATACGAGGAGGGGAAGCCGCTCT
>Ga0209211_10013453_pt1 | contig 10139 bp, 10 predicted proteins | sample RifGroA2_FD_183992 | JGI IMG/M metagenome (GOLD analysis project Ga0209211, IMG submission 183992) | Groundwater microbial communities from Rifle, Colorado, USA - Groundwater A2 (SPAdes) (version 2) | ecosystem: Environmental > Aquatic > Deep subsurface > Groundwater | place: Rifle, Colorado...
GAAAGCGTTTAAAGTTTCGTTCACCACGAGAGATATTTTTGAAGAAGTGAGTTGTGCAATTAGAGTGCTAATTCAAGCACCGGCATAAGTAAAAATATCTGAGCTATTTACGTACTCAAAAAAACGTAACTGTGAGGTGATGTACACGTTAGGAGTTGTGTATCTTTTTAAGGTATTCTGCTAAGTTTTTTGCAAATATTTCAGCATCTACATACTGAACTATAAATTTGCGAGCTTTTTTCCCAATTTCTTTTCTCTTTACATCATCCTTAAGAAGTCGTTCAATAGCAATTCGCATTGCAACAGGATCGTATGCTGGTACAAAAACGCCGGTTTCACCATCCTTGATATAGGAAAGAAAAGAATTGGTTTTGGTAACTATAACTGCTTTTTCCATTGACATCGCATCAGCAACAGAAAAGGTACCCATAGAATCATTACTGCCGTCTTTAATACATAAACCATTTACAATAATCTTAGCTTTTGCGTACAAGTCAGGCATTTCTCCTCGAGTGTACATTTTTGCAGAAACATTAGCTGGAAGTGGTTCAAATTGCTTAACCATACTGGGCTTAGTTGCTAACTTTACTTCAATATCTAAATCTTTTGTAGCTTCAATTAAAGTTCCAAAGTCGCGACTAGGATCAAGTCCAACGGAGAGAATGTAGTTTTCTTCTTCGACTGGCTCAACGGGAGGTTTGTAATATTCTGAGTCAACGCCTTCATGTAAAAATATAATAGTCTCTTGTAAATGGGGAAACATCTTTTTAAGTGTTTTTTCTTCTGCTTCTGAAATAGCAATAATTCCGTCACAATGTGCTACTGCCCATTTGAAAATTTTCTGCCTAACAGATGTTGCGTTACCTATAGTTCCAGAAATATTAAAATCCACCATTACCCATTTAGGATGAGGTAAGTGCAGTAAAGATTTAACAAGGAGTGATCCATACGCAGTAGAACTCACTACAATATCGAAGCGAAAAAATAGTGGTAAAAGGGGTAGATGTATCCACCAAATATTGAGAATATATTTTCTTAAAAAAGTTGCAAACCAGCTGGGAACATACTGTTCAATTTCTATAAAATTTGAATCAATATAATACTTTTGTATTCGAAACATTCCTAAAAAAGAGTTATCGTTAGACTCTCCTTTTTTAATTTTTTCTATTTTGTCTGTTCCGTGGAAAACACTATTGAATAGGTAGAGTACTTTCATGTTGTTGCATCAATGATAGCATAAGCTTTTTTATTGGGAATACGCAAACAATAAAGCGCTGTGGTATAGTCTAGTCAATGAAACGGAGGATTTTAATCTTTTCATTAGCATATTACCCCACACATGTGAGTGGTGCTGAAGTTGCAGTGCGAGAAATAACCGACCGAATTGACCCAAATGAGTATGAATTCGAAATGATTACCATATGGTTTGACCGTACACAACCAGAAACTGAAAAAATAGGCAAAGTGCTCGTTCACCGCGTTGGAATGGCCTCACACTACCTTACAAAAATATTTTTTGTTCCGCTTGCGGTACTTCTTGCGAGACGCATCCATAAAGAAAAACCATTTACAGGTATGTGGGCGCTTATGACGTACATGCTGTTTCCAACCGTGCTTGCACGGTGGGCAGGAATCCGTGTGCCATATGTTGTCACACTTCAAGATGGTGACCCATACAGCCGAGTCTTTGAACGATGGTTTATACGCCCATTCACACCCATTCTTGATTATGGTTTTCGTCACGCGACAGTAATTCAGGCAATTTCAAAATACCTCGCCGAGTGGCCAGTAAAACGGGGAAGCAGTGTGCCTGTAGAAATTATTTACAATGGTGGTAACCCTGCAGATTTTAAGGCAGAATTTGATCAAGGGGAAATACAAGCTTTAACAGGTAAGGCAGGTAAGAAAGAAGGTGAGATAATTCTTATGACTGCCTCGCGTCTCGAGTACAAGAACGCTGTCGATGATGTTATTCGTGCACTGCCACTTATGCCAGAACATATTAAGTTTTTAATTGTAGGAGGAGGTTCTGAAGAAAACATGTTAAGAAAACTTGTTAAAAAACTTACACTAGAAAAGCGAGTGTACTTCATAGGGCAGGTAGATAGGACTGAAGTACCCAAGTATAGATATATTAGTGACATTTCCGTACGTCCAAGCCGGTCAGAAGGGTTGGGCAATGCACTCATCTCAAGTATGGCTGCGAAGTTACCCGTCATAGCTACCCAGGAGGGAGGGCTTGCTGACTTCATTTTTGATGCGAAGAGAAATCCCGATGTGCCGACAACTGGCTGGGCTGTAGACAAAGATAACCCTGAGCAAATAGCAAATGCGGTAATGGACATTATTGAACATCCTGACCGAACGCAAAAGGTGGTCACTACTGCGTACGATATGGTCTCACGGAAGTTCAGGTGGGAGGCAATAGCAAAAGATATGCAAACAAAAGTTTTTTCACGCTTAACCGCTCATGAGTAACGCTCCGACACGTATTGAAGAAGCGATGCGTTTTGCATGTGAGGCGCATAAAACCCAAACACGTAAAAGTGATGGTTCACCGTACGTCGTACACCCACTCATGTGCGCGCACATGCTGACTCGAAAAGGTTTTGAGGATGATGTGATTATTGCTGCACTCTTGCATGATGTGCTTGAGGACACCGGCGTTGCTAAGGAAACGATTCGCGCACAGTTTGGAAATCATGTGCTTGAAATAGTAGAGGGAGTTACAGAAGACAAAACCCTTCCATGGGAAGAGAGGAAAGCAAAATATGTGGATATGGTGCGGAGTAGCTCTAAAGAAGCAAAAGCAGTAAGTATTGCAGACAAAATACACAACCTTCAGAGTCTTCTGTTTGCCTATGAAGAGTATGGACCTGCTCTCTGGGAGAAATTTAACAAAGGGAAAAAAGAAAAAGTGTGGTTTGAAGAATTATGTTTAGCTATGTTTAAAGAGACGTGGAGTCATCCTCTTGTCGACGAATATGAAAAGCTTGTAGGACGTATGCGCACACTTGAGTAATCATAGGACTTACGGAAACGGCGTACCACAAGGGCATTCCCATTTTTATAGTCGCCTTGCTCCTTAAAAATTAGGTTGCATTTGCGTTGTCAAACTTCACAAAATGTTGCTCACAGTACGACGTGTACAGCTCGCAACATTTTGTTCGTTTTCCTAGAACTGCATCCGTTTACGTAAGTCCTGTAGTTGACCTGTCCCGCAGTAATGAAGTGAAAGCGGGGAGTCGCAACGAAGCGATCCACGTTTTTTCTTTTATACTACTTTCAACTTTATAACTTTCAACATTCAACTAGGTATGCCCGCGGCGTGGCAATCCATGTTTTCGTCTTTCTTTCGAACTATGAACTAGGAACTGATTCTTAAACTTTCAACTCGTTAATGCAACATCTGCTGTCGCTTCTTCTCTCCCTCGTCACGTAAGTCGTTACGGGTTTTTTTGTACGTGTTGATGAGTCTGGTACTTAGTTTTGTACCATTCAGCTGTGCTTCAATAGCTTTGCACCACAGGTTGATACGAGCATCGGTAAGGGTGCGGAGGTCACCCTCTGTTTGAGCACGCTTCGAAGCGTAGAACCATACGAGTTCGCTGAGGCGATATAAACGCATTAGGGTAAGTGTAGTGTATTCATGTTCGGATCTGTTCTCACGTACGTATGTGTCGAGTGCATGCTCAAGTTCTGGGTGGTAGAGTGTCATAAAATTCATAAACCGTGCCCAGCCTTCGTACTTGTTTCCAAAACGAATAGCACTGTGGTCCAAGAGGTATATATCACGATCGTGTATACGTATGTTGTGCGGGACAAAGTCCCAATGCGTAAGAAAATGTGAGTAGGTGTTGAGCAGGTTACTGTTTTCCTCTAGCGTATGCAGAGCTTTCGTGAGTGCTTCATGACTCTTTGTGTGGTGTGGCAGAAGTTTGAAAACCTCATCTCGATACTGGGTGAGAGTTTGGATGTAGCGAGTTGTGTCGTATACCTCAAACGTTTTTTGAATAGTTTGAAGGTGTTTATGAGTGGTAGCATGAGATCCCTCCTGAGCTTCTAGAGCTTTGAGTGCAAGAAAAAATTGTTCTTCTAGCGTGTGCTCAAGAAAAGTTTTTTCTTGAGAAATGTACTCGGTAATATAAAACATATGTGCTTCGTGGTGACCAAAAAGAATTTCGTGTGGTGTGTGGAAGGTATGGTAGGCGAAATCTATTGTGCGCAATACTTCTTGAACTGTGCGTTCATGCTCAAGGTCTTTGGCAATTTTTGAGTTGTCGGTTATTTTGATAACGACTCGCATACCATCACTTCTCCTCGCTCCATAGAGCACGAGCTTCGGTCCCGAGAGTACGTAGCGCTCACCTTGCAGATGCGGTTGTTCACTCTCAAGTACAAAGCCCTCATTAATAAGTAGTGGAGTTACTACAGCAAGCTGTTGTGTACAGTATATTTCCCATTGTTCTTTTTTCCCTAACGTTGTCATATTTTGTTTTGAAAAAACTCAAGTAGGTGCTTTGTGTGAGTTTCCCAAGAAAATTTTGTACGCAATATTTCTTTTGCACCAGTAACGAGCTGTTTCCGTAGGCGTGGGTCAGAAAAGATTCGTTCTATTCCTTCTGCACAGGTTGTAGCATTAGCAGGAGGTATAGCTAATCCACTTTTTTCATGTTCAAAGCCTTCACGAAGCCCAGGGACGTTTGTTGCAACCACAGGTATACCTTCTCGGAATGCACCGAAGAGTATGTCAGGATTTTCTGCATAGGTAGCTGTCGAGAGATAGACCTCGGAACTTTTGAGATAATACTGCTCTTCAGCTTTTGAAACTCTTCCTAGAAATGTGCTGTGTGTACGTGCTTCACGCATGTGTTCACTCTGTTCAAGCTCATATCGCAGAGGCCCATCACCTGCTATGAAAAGCTCGACATCGGGATAGGTATGTGCGAGGAGTACGGAAGCACGCATAGCGGTAGCAACATCACTCCACGGGACTAGTCGAGTATTCATAAATATTCTGTGTGGCACAGGTTTGGGTGTAAAAGGTACGTGGAGTTGTTTCTTGGGAGCACTAAAGAGTACGTGGACGTTTTTCTCATGTAGACCGTATTTACTGACAAGTTCTTGTGCAATGAATGTAGAAGGTACAAGTACGCGCTTGGCATGGCGTAGAACAAAGTGCTGTACGTTCCATATGCCCCAGACCGCTCCAGGAATATTTCTATGTTTACGGAACGTACCTTGGTGCTCTGGTTCAAATGAAGCGTGTTGTATGCGTTCCCATGCTTCATCTTCAAGGTAGTTCACGACTACAGGCATACGAGTAATCCAACTCGCAATGATAGCTGGTAGTCCTGAGGCTACCGCTCGTTGAACATAGAGGGCATTGGCGTTGCGACTTAGGCGAATGAGTTCCCGAGTATAGAGGAATAGTCGTAAAGGGAGTGCGTGACTCTTCGACACACTAACGATGCGGACGCCTTCGATTTCTTCAACGTGATTGGCGTAGGTGACGATAGTCACTTTGTGACTGTTCTTTAATTCTTGCGCCAACGTAAAGACATATTCGGCGGGTACGCCAAGCTCTGGCGGGAATAAGGGAGTGGCAATGACTATATGCATGACAGAACTGTACCATAAAGTTATATTTTAGTTAGTAATAGTATTTATGATAGATAACGAGTTAAAAGTTAAATGTTAAAAGTTGTGACGAACCCTAGTTTTTCGTCATTGCGCCCCAGCACTTTCTTTCGTCCAGAAAGTGCTGGGGAATCCACGTTTTTTCGTCTTTCTTTCGAACTAGGAACTTATTTAACTCATTTCTGTCTTTCAACTTTTAAATCGCTGCTTTTAACATTCAACTTTATAACTTTCAACTCTTTTCCTGTATGCTTGTGTTTTTAACACTTTTTCAGCATAGTATTGAGGATGTCCATACTTATTGTCACCCCACTTGTGCCCCCAGAGTCCGGCGGACCTTCATATCTTTCTGTTTCCTTGAAAGAGGCACTGGAGAAGAAGGGTGAGAAAGTAGATCTCATAGCTTTTAAGGAGGTACGCCACTACCCAAGTGGTATACGACACCTGTTGTTTCTGTATAAGGTGCTTTGGAGAGCAAGAAAGGTTGATGCTCTCATTATTCTCGACACAGTAAGTGTGGCGCTCCCTTCAGTAATTGCAGGGTGGCTCTTGCAAAAAAAGATGATAGTCCGTGCAGGCGGTGATTTTGTTTGGGAACAGTACATAGAACGGACAGGAGATAGAATTCTGCTTTCAGAGTTCTATGAGGAACATCGTGAGTTAAGTCGCAAGGAGCGGATACTCATCTGGGTACAACAAAGAATTGTATTCCCACTTGCCACTATTATCGTGTTTAATACTTCTTGGTTTAGGGATATTTGGATTGAAGCGTACCATATCAGTAAAAACAAAACTGCTATAATTGAGCATGCTCATCAGAGAAGGGGGGAGAGTCATGTTGGAGGAGAAGGGTTTTTATGTGTATGGAGACCAACAGCATTTAAAAACATTCCAGCACTTGAGAAAGCGTATGCACTTGCCAAGGAAAAAAACCCTGATATTACTCTAGAAATATACAAAAACATACCTCGCGAAAAACTATTTGAGCACATGAAGTACGCTCGCGCTCTCATTATCCCGTCTCTGACAGAAACATCATCAGTACTTGCACGAGAAGCACTTGAAATCGGATTGCCTGTGCCCTCTCGACTCAAATGATATAGCAGAGAAAATGTTTGCTTTGATGGATAAAAAAACATATCAAAAAGAAAAAGAAAAAGCTTCATCTTTTTCAGGATACACACACACCTACGATGATATTGCACAAGAGTACCTCGATATTCTTGCATAACGAAGCCCCCACTATACGCAGGGGCATCGATGTAGTATTGCTTGGTATATTAGCCAGCAATCCCTAAAATATTCTTTTTCAACTGCACAAAGAATCCAATAATTCTCACCCCCCCAAGGTTTTTTTTGCATCTCATTTTTTGGTAGGCTTGTTTATACTCGGGACTTTCTGGTGTTAACCCGAGCTCGCGTAATTTTGGAACTGTAATAGACCTTTGATGTTTCTTGCCCAGTCTTGGGCATGAAATATCAAGGGTATATTGGTTAGACGCTATTGTTTCTACAGTAACTGGTTCCTCGCTCATTGTGCACCTCCTTGTGTTTGAAAAATTCTTCCTCATTTATATCACAAAAAGACTCGTTGTATATAGCAAAAAAAGTGAGTTAAAAGTTTAAAGTTAAATGTTAAAAGCATACCCTAAGCCTTTCGTAATCGAAGGGTGAGGCAAGTTTATCCGCTACAAATACAATGTCACTAATTTGTGCGCTTGCTGGCGGGCAGGCGCCGTGACATTGTTTGTGTGCGGACTCGGTACTCGTAACTCGCCCTTCGTCATTGCGAGTCCGCAGACGAAGACTAACTATATCAATCTCGTTATCCACACACCCCCATACTCATCTCCTCAGGTAGTCGTACCTCGTACATTCGGTCTTGGGTCACCACTGCCCAGATACGTTCACAAAGCTTTCGAGCAATGATGCAGGTCACGTGTACATGGTGCTTCCTTTCGACCGACTTCTTTTGTTCAAAGAATTGTTTGAGTTCAGGGTCATATATCCGGGCCACATTTGCTGCGAGATAGAGTGCTCGGCGCAGGTGTGGGTTGCCTCGCTTTGTCATCTTGCCATGAACGTTTTTGTTACCAGATTGGTATACCCGTGGATCAAACCCTGCATATGCAATGAGTTGGCGCGGTGAAACGAAGCGAGTAATGTCTCCAGCTTCCGCGGCAATAATTGCAGAGAGTTTAGCACCACAACCAGGTATGGAATCTATGACAGCTTCCTGTCTCGTCTGGGTAACTGTGACGCTCTTGGTAATGCGTTTAGCAGATTCGGATACTTCAATAATGAGGTGTTCGACCTCCTCTAGGGCACCTGATACATCAATACCATTCTTCGCTTTGAGTGTAAGTGACTGTCGCAAAAGCTTCAGCTGTGTCTGCATAGAGGTAAGGGAATGCTCTACGCGCAAGAGCGTTTTTTTGCCTTGTGGTAAGTCTTTTTCTTGGACTTGGGTACCTTCACCATGCTCGACCATTTCAGTGATAAGCTCTGCATCACGTCGGTCTGTTTTGGTACCTCGAATCGATGCCCGAGTGTACTTTCGAGTGATAATTGGGTTGATAAGTACCGTGTCGAATCCTCGTTCCACAAAGAATCGAAGTGCCGTGAGGTGGTAATCACCTGTTGATTCAAGACCGACCTTATGGGTTTTTGAAAGAACAGTATGCTGTGCGATATACTTCTCTAAGGACAGTGCATCGTTTGGTAATTCAACGAACGCACTGTCGTTGGTGCTGTACAGCGACAGCTTGTCTTTCGAGACGTCAATCCCGATTGTGTGTAAAGTGGTCATAGTAGTCCCACATTAACTAATAATTGTGAGATACAACTTCTCGAGGAGACGAGCTGTGCGCTTGCACCACGCACACTTCCGCGTACACAGTCTCGTTGTTGATACAAGCCCGTTCGCTTCACTAACTAATCCGTGTCTTTTGCGGGAGTGTACAGTCTTCGTCGCGAGGCTTTCCCTCAAGCAATCCACCGTACCTTTGTCGTCGCGAAAGGCGTAGTCTCATACGAATAGTGTAACGCTGATACATATCTATATGGGAGTGTAATATACGAGCAATCCACGTTTTTTTCATTTCAAATTAAAAATTGTAAATTAAAAATTTCAAATTAAGCCACGGTACAGGACATGTTTTCAACTTTCAACTCGGTACTCGCAACTCGCAAACTCATTACTCATCCTGTATGCTTCTAAGCATGAATAGAATGAAAGTCCTCTCCATAGGTATGGACAAAGACCTTTTAAAGGAGGGTAGTATTTCGTTTAAGAGACATCAAGTTTATGCGCAGCATGTAGAGGTGCTCCATGCTGTCGTTTTTGCACGCAAGGAGTATGGACGAGATATTGTGCAGATAGCTCAGAATGCTTGGGCGTACCCTACGTACTCAAGCAATATGCTTGGGCTTTTTTACGATGCATTTCGTATCGGGAAAAGTTTACTCAAGGAGAAAGGGGAGTGGGTTATTAGCGCACAAGATCCTTTCGAGTCTGGGCTCGTAGCATACCTCCTTGCGCGTGTGACAAGTATACCTTTCATGATACAAGAGCATGGTGACTTTTTCTCTGAGCCGTACTGGCGTGAGGAATCTTTCATGAACCGCGTACGCTTCAAGGTCGGCACATGGGTACTTCCTCGTGCAGATCATGTTCGAGTCGTGAGCAAGCGTATAGCAAAAACGATGCAGACGCTTGGTGTACGTAAAGAAAATATTACCATTCATCCGGTGCACACTGATGTGCAGTCGTTTCAAAGTGCAGAGCCAGACAAAGAGGTACAGGCTCTGCGAGGTAATTCTCAAGATCCCATAGTTCTTATTCTTTCAATAGGACGGTTTGTTCCTCAGAAAAATCTGGGAATGCTTGTGAGAGCCTTTACCAAAGTGCTCGAGCGTGGGGTGCAAGCGAAACTGCTCCTCTATGGCAAAGGGAGTCAGGAAGGTATGTTGCGAGAGCTCGCTTCCCGAGCTCCTGAGGGGAGTATCGTCTTTCGGGAATGGACGGACGATCCTGCTTCGGTGATGCGTGCAGTAGATATATACGCACTACCATCAAACTATGAAGGGTGGGGAAGGGTATGCATAGAATGACTGATGTGGGGTGTGCGGGGGAGATAGTTTTTGACGGGGTGAACGGTCTCGTCGTGCCGGTAGACGATGAATGGGTATTTACTGAAGGTTTGTACAAACTTGCAACTGACGCTACACTACGGGAGCAATTGAAAAAGGATGGTTTGACAACGGTAGAGCAGTTGCCAACCTTTGAGGCAAATGTAGCGTTACATATAGAGAGTCTAGAAAAATGTCTGAAAAAAAAGAAATAAATAAATTCCGTCGCCCTCGCATCGTGACCATTGGTGGTGGTACGGGTCATTTTGCGCTTCTCTCAGGACTCAAAAACTGCAAGGTAGACCTGACTGCGGTCGTGACTATGGCAGATGATGGTGGCTCGACAGGGGTACTGCGCGATGAGCTTG
>Ga0209211_10013454_pt1 | contig 10139 bp, 2 predicted proteins | sample RifGroA2_FD_183992 | JGI IMG/M metagenome (GOLD analysis project Ga0209211, IMG submission 183992) | Groundwater microbial communities from Rifle, Colorado, USA - Groundwater A2 (SPAdes) (version 2) | ecosystem: Environmental > Aquatic > Deep subsurface > Groundwater | place: Rifle, Colorado...
GACCGGATTACGCTGAAGGGATGGCAGAACAACCAACTGGGGATCAATCTGGAAGGAGCCCCCAAGCCGCCAAAGCCAGTGCCGATGGGGCCATCTATCTTCAACGGCGACCAGCGGGCCAAACTGATTGGCACAGAGACGCAAACGACAGTGACCCCCACCGATGGGGCTTATGGGCGATATGCGTGGAATGAAACCAGTTGGGCTGCGGATGGAACGCTCAACGGGGGAGTTCAGGAAGTGGGGTTTGCGGATGTCATCAACGCAAATGTGGCCGGCAACAACGGGGCCATAGTACATGGATTAGCCGGTGATGATGCCCTTCTGGGGTCCAGTGGCAAGGACTACCTGTACGGGGACGAAGGCAACGATCTGATCTTTGGCGGTGCAGGTTCTGACACCATTGAGGGTGGTGACGGCAATGACGTCATTCTTAGTGCGAGAGTGTTAGAAACCGCCCAGCGTGTGAAGGCGACTGATCGCACCGGTTTCCGCGGAACCCTAACCGGGGGTGGAAACACCACGTGGGCTACGTCTCGCACGGGTGATGATCTTTTTATCCGTGTAGAGTCGTTGAATGATGTAGTCGACACCGCCAGCGATGTGGTGATCGCGGGCGCGGGGAACGATTGGGTGGTGGGTGGCCGAGGAGCTGATGTGCTGCGCGGTGAAAGCGGCAACGATGTGATCTATGGTGGGGAGGGGGCTGACATCATCGTGGGTGGCACTGACAATGATGAGCTCAACGGTGATGGCTTTGGCCATGCGACCCAAGGCTATGCTGCAGCCGACCTCGCCGGTCATGGAGACGACTACATAGATGGCGGCAGTGGCGACGATGTGATCGATGGCGGTGGCGGCAACGACATGCTGTTCGGCGGGAGCGGAGGCGACGACGTGTTTGGTGATAGTCGCACTGAACATCGCGTTGACGCGGAGTACCACGGTGACGACTTTCTCAGCGGAGAAGCTGGTGCCGACCTGCTGGTAGGTGGTGGCAAAGACGACACGATGTTCGGCGGCGCTGACGATGACTATCTCTATGGCGATGATATTACCGAAGCGAACACTGCCTATGCACTTGATGGCGCGGTACATGGCAAAGACTGGCTGGATGGGGGTGCCGGTAACGACAAGCTGGTGGGGGGTGGCAGTGATGACATGCTGCTGGGCGCAGATGGCAACGACACCTTGCTTGGCGATGGCAATGACCTGAGCGCCAAATTTCACGGCAATGATCGCCTGTTTGGCGGTGCGGGGGATGACTATCTGTTTGGCGATGGTGGCGACGACTGGCTAGACGGTGGCAGCGGGGCCAACACGCTGGTTGGTGGCAAGGGTAACGATACCTATGCGGCCCAAGCCGGGGACACTATCCAGGACTCAGAGGGCAACAACATCGTCCATCTGAGCATCGCCAAGACAGGCGTATCCGTGGTTGCTGCCACTGATGGCTTGCAACTGACCTGGAAGGATTCGGGCGGTATCGACAGGAAGATTGTGTTTGCGGATGGCCTACTGGCCGGCGGGACCATGCTGGTGTTTGCCGACGGCACCGCGTCTACCTTGGCCAAACTGGCCGGTGCCACGATGGGCGGGGTGGTCAACGCAAATTTGTACGAGGACAACACCACCGTCTTTGGTGGCGTGGAGGATGACCAACTGTCCTCATCAGGCGCCAGCGCCACCATTCGTGGGGGGCGAGGCAATGACCAGATTTATGTTGGGGGCAACACAACAACTGTTGAATACAGTCTTGGCGATGGCGTGGACACGCTGTCGGGCTATGGCTCGGGCACTGTCGTTGCACTGGATGGCATTGCGTCTTTTGATGCGCTGCGACTGGAGGTCAATAGCAACCGCGAGGTTTTTGTTCGGCTGGGCGCGGGGGAGTCCGACAAGCTGAAGCTGAACACCTCCCCCGAATACCTATCTTCCTACTCGCTAATCACGCGCTTTGTTCTGGAAGACGGTACGGCACTGAGTTTTCAGGACCTGCTGGCGCGCGGCGTCCAGATCAAGGGTACCGATGCTAACGATAGCTACCTTGGAGGTAGCGATGTCAGCAATGAGTTCTTCGGCGGGCTGGGCACCAACGCCATGTTTGGTGGCAAGGACACGGACACCTACAACATCGCCGGCACTTCCAGCAACCGCATTGACGACGCGCAGGCGATGAGCACCATCATTCTGTCGACAGCGTCCGATTGGTCGGATGTTAGCCTGTCCGTGGCCGCCCCCGGCGGCAATGATCTGCTGCTGACTCTGGGTGATGGGACTGCGGTCACGGTGGTCAACGGTCTGTTGCGCTCCGACCGGTTCACAGTGCAGCTGGGCAATGGCGCCAGCCGCAGCATTGCCACCATGATCACCGAGCTACCTGCCATCGAGGTCCGTGGCCAAGGGGGGGATGATGTGATCCAGGGCAGCAACCAGGGCTCGGCCGTGGATGGCGGCTATGGCAACGACTTCATTCGGGGGGGTACTGGCGCAGACTGGCTGGTGGGGGGCGATGGCAATGACACGCTCACAGGCGGCCAGGGGGATGACATGCTGATGGGGGGTACGGGCAACGACCTATTCCTGCTGGGTGCCAACCATGGGCATGACCAGATTTTTGACTACGAGGGGGTGAACACCATCCGTTTCGACTCCAGCGTCGCCCCCAGCAGCGTCCAGCTCGAACGCCTGGAAGACAGCACCGATATCAAACTCAACTTCGGCCCCAACGGCTCGGTGATCGTTCGCCGGGCGTTGGAAGGCTCTGTCGCCAGCTTTCAGTTTGCGGACGGCTCGGCCTGGACTTACGCCGACATCGTTGACAGGGTGTTGTCCGTCAATGGTCTGCTGGTGCAGGGCGATGACACTGCGAACACTCTGAACGGTGAATCCCTGGACGATGTGATCATCGGGAACCGCGGAGGCGATCAGCTGTTTGGCCACGCCGGTGACGATGAACTGTTGGGCGGCGAGGACGATGACCACCTGCACGGCGGTACGGGGCAAGATCGTCTGGACGGTGGCGCCGGCAATGACAGCTATTACTTTGCCCGAGGCGATGGCGAAGATCGGCTACTAGATTCGGCAGGCAACACTTCGCTGGTGTTCGGCCCCGGCGTGACTCTGGCAGACTTTGCAGCATCCCTTGTCATCGTGGACGGTGTCAACTATGTCCGGCTTGCCTATGGGGTGGGCGACGCGGTCTTGTTGAAAGAGGGCGTTTCCGTGGTGGGGGCTGCGGTCAAGCTGAGTGACAACAGCAGCTACACCCTAGACCAAGTCTATGAATCGGCTTGGGCCGAGGCGGTGACTAATCCCGGCTTCACAGCCGGCGACGATGTGATCCACGGCTACGCAGGCAACGACAGCCTGCAGGGTGGAGCGGGCCAGGACCGCCTCTTGGGCGCGGCGGGCCATGATGTGCTCGATGGCGGTGCTGGCAATGACCAGTTGGAGGGCGGTGCCGGGGTCGACGTCTATGTGATTGGGCCAAACTCCGGGCGTGACACGCTGGTGGAGGCCCTTGGCCAAAACAGTGTGGTGCAACTCGCGGCAGGCGATGAGAACTCGCTGGCGTACAGCCGATCAGGCTTGGCGCTGTTGGTTACACAGGCTTCCAGCGGATCGAGCTTCTACATACCCAACTTTTACGATGCCGAAGGAGCCTGGACACTGCGCACGGAGCAGGGTGTCGATCTTGACTTGAAATCGCTTGCGTATGCGAATTTGGCCGCCCAGTCCATAGCAGAGCGGCGCGAAGACTTTTACCGCGATGCGGTGATCAAGGCAGGGGCGGTGGATGTGAATGGACAGGTGTTTTATGAGCCGGGTACGCGGTCCGTGACCGAGGTGTCTGGTGGCAAGACCGACTACACCTTTAGCCGCGAACGAAAACTCACCGAAAGCGACGCTGAGACTATTCAGGTCAACAGCAACGCGGTCAAGAACAGCTACCAGTCGACCTACCTCGGCTATTTCCAGCACACGCAAACACGCCAGGTTACGGATACCTATTACGTGCCCAATGTGGAATGGATACCGGGGCGCTCTTACCAAATTCCTGTACCCAACGGGCCGTACTACTGGGGTGTGGGCTTCGGTAACTTTGAAAGTTATCGTATCGAAAACGGGTTCATTTATGTAAAAGAAAAACCCACGCGTAAGGAATCCGGAGGAGGTTGGGTCACCTCAACCCGAACCGTGACAGAGACCTTCGGCTACTACCGGTACAACACGCAGATTTCGAAGACCGCTGTGGTCGAGGACGTACGGGGTGGGAACTCTGCCAATGAAATCGTTCTCAGCGGCGATGCATCAAAAATGGTGAGCGCCGGAGGCGGTGACGATGTTGTGCGGCGCGTGTACCGCGCAGAAGCCAACTATGTCGGAGAAAACAGCGGTGACCCCGCTGACTGGGTGGATGGTGGTGGTGGCAACGACGTCATTCGCCTGGGTGCCGGGAATGATGAAATCAGTGGCGGAAATGGCAACGATCTTTTGGACGGAGGGGCTGGCAAGGACATCTATATCGTGTCTGCCAATGATGATGGTTGGGACACCATTTACGACAGTGCTGCTGCGCTAATGAAAGTTGACCTCTATAACGCTGCCTACGGCGCTACCGACCCACACTTGGAAGAAGAATTGAAGAAAATTGCGGTTAATCCGCTGTTGCCTAATTTTGTGTCTGTAGAAGCTACGAAGCTCAATGCGTTGATGCACCTGGACACTTTGTTGCCTTTGTTCCCTGCAACGACTACCGACCCTTACGCGTACCTCTATCCGAACACGAATAGATATACATCTCTGTACTCTTTGGGGCTGGATAAACTGTTGTCGGAAGGAACGGGGCAGCCCTTTTTCAACTACGCCAATTGGGTAGGGGGCTACCCAAAACCAGGGGTCCCTATTTCACGGCCAAGCTATACCTTCACGAATGCGCTTGTCAACGGGTACTTGGAAAAGTACGCAGATACGGTGCGTTTTGGCCAAGGAATCTCCCAATCCAATCTGAACTTGGCCTGGGGCGAGGAAGCGGTGGACGGCGAAACCAAGACCGTCCTGCTCATTTCCTGGGGCGGTGTAGGCGGGGTCAAGGTCGTCGTGCCGGACGCCGATGGGTTGGCCGGTGTAGGCGTTGAGCATTTCGAGTTTGCCAACGGTGTAACCCTGTCCATGGCGGACATGATCGCCTTGGCACCACCGCGTCCTATTGAGCCCGCAGTCACCTTGGCCAAGGGAGAACAGCTGGCCGGTCTGACCGCGACGGAGGATGCCGCGTTTTTGTTTGAACTGCCGACAGATGCGTTCTTGGTACAGGGGAACAAGACTGTGCACTACACCGCAAGAGTGCCGGGCTCTCAGGAAGCCCTGCCAGGCTGGCTGTCCGTTGATGCCGCCACAGGTGCCTTGAGTGGCACTCCCACGGCAGGCCAACTGGGGCCGTTCGAGGTGGAGCTGATTGCCTGGCAATCACAAACCAAGTTTGCCGTACAGACTTTCACCATCGATGTGCTCAATGCTAACGATGCCCCCAACATTGCTCAGACCTTGGCGAGCGTGGTGGTCGACGTGGAGCAGCCCTTTAGCTGGACCGTGCCGCAATGGGCTTTCGATGACACAGATGTGGATGATCGACTGTCGTATTCAATCACCGGGATTGGTGGCACCAGTCTGCCCTCATGGTTGAAACTAGATCCACTAACTGCCAAAGTCACAGGAACTCCATCAGCCAATGAGGTAGGTTCTTTGCAGTTGCAAGTGACAGCGACAGATACATCCGGCGCCCAAGTGACGCAGGTTTTCACTGTTGATGTTTTAGCGCCACCGCCAAGCAGCGTGATTGGAACTGATGGCAACGATGTTCTGACGGGTACACCATATGCGAATATTTTTGATGGACTGAATGGGAATGACCAACTAGTAGGCGGCGCAGGTGATGATGTCTATATCTTCAGTGGCGAGTTTGGTCACGACGTAGTGACGGATATCGACCCGAAAATTGGGAATGTAGATAGCGTTCAGTATGGAAATGGAATTCTGCCTTCTGACGTTGTCGCAACACGCGTTGATCAGAGTCTGGTGTTAGCAGTAGGGGGCAACTCAGTAACTATAGAAAACTGGTTTTTATCTGAGTACCATCGCATTGAACGGGTGGTCTTTGCAGATGCAACGGTTTGGAATGCTGAGCAGATTCTTGCCATGATGACGCCTCCGACCAACCATGCCCCAACGTCGTCAATGATTGCTGATCAAGCGGCTACACAAGACGCACTCTTTGAGTTTGTGCTTGCAGCGAACACGTTTGTCGATCCGGATGCCGGCGATGTATTGAGTTACAGCGCAACACTGGCCAATGGTGATGCCCTTCCAGCGTGGTTGTCGTTTGACGCTGCAACGCGTTCATTTACTGGTACACCCGCAAACAATCATGTCGGAGACATTTCGATACTAGTAGGGGTCACTGACACAGCTGGAGCTGTGGCCAGTACATCGTTCAATTTGCATGTGACTAACGTCAACGATGCCCCGTCGCTGTCGGTCCAGCCCGCAGCTATCCATGTTTCGACGGAAGAGCCCTTTGTGTGGGTCGTGCCGAGCACTTTATTCGATGATGTGGATCAAGGTGATGCACTCCAATACTCGGCAACCCTATCTGATGGTTCGGCTTTACCATCATGGTTGACATTCAATACGGCGACACGGACCTTCTCGGGAACGCCAATGCAAACCCAGCAGTTGAGTCTTCAATTGATCGCACGAGACCAACACGGTGCACAAGCCCATGCTGTGTTTTCACTAGGTGTTACCACCCCGGATGTTGCCCTGACAGGGACTGATCAGTCTGATACGCTGGTTGGAGGACGAGGAAACGACACCCTTGATGGTGGTGTCGGTGCTGACTCTCTGAAGGGGGGGCGAGGAAACGATACATACATAGTCGACAACACGTTGGACCAGGTAGTGGAGCTGGCCTCAGAAGGCATCGACACGGTGCAAGCTAGTGTGACCTACACCCTGGCAGAAAACGTCGAAAACCTCACATTGACTGGCACCGCTGCGATCAACGGCACGGGGAACTCTGCAAACAATATTTTGATTGGCAGTTCTGCTATCAACACCTTAAATGGCGGCGCTGGTGCTGACACTTTGATTGGTGGATCCGGAAACGACATCTACGAGGTAGACGATGCAGCGGACATGGTGGTGGAAAACCTGAATGAGGGTATCGACTCCGTTCGTTCGACCATAAGCTGGACGCTAGGCGCGCACGTGGAAGACCTTCACCTGATCGGGGTCGCATCTCTCAACCTGCATGGCACAGGAAACGAGTTAGACAATAGGTTGTTTGGAACCGATGGTTCAAACACACTCGTTGGTGGTGCAGGACATGATGAACTGTTTGGCTACGCAGGCGCAGACTCTTTATTTGGCGGGACTGGAAATGATGTCTATTTCGTGGACCACTTGAACGACGTGGTGGTGGAAAACCTGAATGAGGGGGTGGATAAAGTTCGAACCACGATTACCTGGACTTTAGGTGACAATTTCGAAAGGCTGATGTTGGATGGCTCCACAGCAATCAACGGTACTGGGAATTCACTGGACAACTCAATTTGGGGGAACCGTGCGATCAACGTTCTTTCAGGTGGGGCCGGTGACGACTGGCTCTTTGGCGGGGGCGGTGATGACTTTTTGGTAGGCGGCACAGGCAACGACAGTTTCATCGTCGATAGCGACAGCGATGTCATTGTGGAAGCTGAATCAGGCGGCGCAGATACCGTCTACTCTTCAATCACTTGGATGTTGGCCACTAACCTGGAGAACTTGAAACTCGATGGCTCTGCCAGCATCAACGCGACTGGTAACACTGTGGCCAACGTATTGACGGGCAACGCTGGGAACAACGTTCTAAATGGTGGAGAAGGTGCGGACAGCCTGGTTGGTGGTGCAGGCAATGACACTTACTGGCTTGGCCGAGGTTATGGCATCGACACCATTACAGAGAATGACGCTACTGCGGGCAATACAGATGTTGCCCGGTTTGATACGGGCATTGCTGTGGACCAGCTTTGGTTTACCAAGGTTGGCAACAATCTGGACGTAAGCATCATTGGCACCAGTGACAAGTTCACTTTGGGCAACTGGTACCTGGGCAACCAGTATCACGTGGAGCAGTTCAAGACCAGTGATGGCAAGACGCTGCTGGACAGTCAAGTGCAAAACTTGGTGAGTGCCATGGCTGCGTTTTCGCCACCCACGGCAGGTCAAACCACGCTGCCAGCCAACTATGCAAGTTCACTGTCCCCAGTGATTGCGGCCAACTGGCAGTAAACGGGGAGAAGATATGTCGACCATGGTGACTGATCATGGTCGGCATTCGATGTCTCTGTGTTTGACTTTCATAGTCATTGCGGAATTTCTGACCAGTTTGATCACCGCCTGCTGCGTTGTCGTAGAGCTTGTACAGGTGTCAACAGCTCACATCGGCATTGAGAGGCCAACCGGATAGTCACCGAATTCCCCTGTCGGAATCACGCGGCTCCTCACAGGTCAGTACCATAAGAACCATACGAAATGGTCAGCTATTTCCGGAATAGGTGGTCAAGCTAACCGGAATACGCACTAGAAATGAAATCTCGCTTTTGGCCGCATTCTGCATTCCGCGTATTGCCTTGCATATCCCCCATTCGAGTGAATTCCTGGATGTCAGCTTCCGCCGCCTAGCGGAGGCGACTACAGGCCATATGCTGGCTCAGGTACCTTCGAATTAGCTTCACCGCTACCGGCCATTCAGAGCGATATGTAAGGTTGGCTCGAACGATTCATGCGGCAGTGGAGAAACCGACGGTATTCATGATGGATCTGCTTCAAACGAGGGGCTTTTACGGATGCACTAGTCCGAACGGACTATTGATGGTGTCTAAAGAATAATACAAAGTAATCAAAAAGCAAGTCGATAACTTAAACAGGAGGAAATTATGATGAAGTTGACAGGGTTGGTTAGACAGGCGACCTTGGTGCTGTCGGCGTTGCTGGTGAGCGCTGGTGCATCAGCGCAAGTAACATGGACTACCGTTGGAGACAAAGTGACGGGTGCGCTCAATGTCTCTGTGGCTGGCTCGCTCTACGATGTACTTTTTACTGACCGATACGCTCCACCCCCGAGTTTCGTAAATGCGACCTTCGCGGAGCTTGCGTCGCAAGCTTTGGTGGATCAGGTGTTTGTAAGCAGCGCCCCATTTAACATGGACGCGTCTCCGGGGTCGATGGACGGTTGCGTCATCCCTGCACCCTGTCAAGTAATGACCCCTTACGCCGAGTTAAATAATGGCGCTGTTTGGACGTTCGTTTGGGTGGCGGGTAACGATATGGATAACAAGGTGGACCAGATTGGTCACGTAGCTTATCCCCATCTCATGTCTACACTTTTAGTCGGTGACGGTAGGGTGCTCGCGCAGTGGAGTGCCTCGCCCGTAACCGCGGTACCCGAACCCGAATCCTACGCCATGATGCTAGCGGGCTTAGGTTTGCTGGGCGCTGTTGCCCGCCGTCGCAAAGCCAAACTAGCCTAAGCAAATGTTGGTACCAACGACTGGGGACTTCGGTCCCCAATTTGCATTGCAGCTTGCACATCCAGCAATCCCGCCGTACACCAGCGTCCAACGCTGCACATAGGCATCCAGAACGGCGGCTCCATCAGGGGCCGGTTTTCGTTTTTACCTCTCATAAAGCCGATGCCACCGTGCTGCGTGTTTCTCTATCGTCTTGGTGGCCAGCCGAAATCCGCATGCAAATATCCAGGTGCGCGTAGGGTTGGATGGGGTGGCAATAGGCCATTGGACTGCCTTAAAGCGGGAACCTGCGAACGGCAGGTAACGCCGCGTAGCCGAGGCCTCTACAGACTGAGCCTGTGTGGAAACGCCCTTGAATTTTGCCTGATTCTTGCTATGCCTTATCCAACTGCAAGAAGGGTCGGCGATGCCGAGATTCATAGAAGGCGCAGACCGCCAGCAAGTCACCTTGCTGCCCGAGTGCTTGGACGACTTCATAGGGGAAGACAACCCGGTACGCGTGATTGACGTATTTGTAGACGAACTCAATCTGGCCGAATTGGGCTTTGAAGGAATGCAACCTGC
>Ga0209211_10013455_pt1 | contig 10139 bp, 15 predicted proteins | sample RifGroA2_FD_183992 | JGI IMG/M metagenome (GOLD analysis project Ga0209211, IMG submission 183992) | Groundwater microbial communities from Rifle, Colorado, USA - Groundwater A2 (SPAdes) (version 2) | ecosystem: Environmental > Aquatic > Deep subsurface > Groundwater | place: Rifle, Colorado...
GCGCGAATCAGTGCCGGACGCGACATTGAAAGCGACGCGCGATGTGATATTGGCTTTGATAAGTCCGGTCAAAACATCCACGGACGGCCGCTGGGTGGCCAAAACTAGGTGAATGCCGGTAGCCCTGGCCATTTGCGCCAAACGCACGATCAAGCCTTCCACTTCCTTGGCCGCCACGGACATCAAATCAGCCAATTCGTCAATCGCCACCACCAGATAAGGCATAGCTTGATCCGGATGATTGTCATTGAAAGACTGGATATTGCGGCTTTGATTTTGGGAAAAAGTTTCAAACCGGCGATCCATTTCCCCGACCACCCAGCGCAAAGCGTGAATTGTTTTTTGCACATCGGTGATCACCGGCGTTATCAAATGGGGAATACCATTATAAGAAACAAGCTCCACTCTTTTCGGGTCAACCAAAAGAAGCTGGCACTCGGCGGGCGTATTTTGCGCGATCAGCGATAAAAGCAAAGTATTCAAACAAACGCTTTTTCCCGAACCGGTCGCTCCGGCAATAAGCATATGCGGCATTTTTTCCAGATCGGCCAAATACGGATTACCCATCACATCTTTGCCTAAGGCGATAATTAAATTTGATTTTCGTTTTTTAAAACTTTCCGATTCCAAAATTTCCCGCAAACTCACAGTGGCTTGCGCGTGATTGGGCACTTCAATTCCGGCCAAAGATTTTCCCGGAATAGGCGCTTCAATGCGGATCGGATGCGCGGCCAGAGCTAATGCTAAATCATTTGACAAAGCCGTAATTTGGGCGAGCTTCACGCCTTCGGCCGGCTTCAGCGTATATTGGGTCACGCGCGGCCCCACATTAGCGTCGCCCATTTCCACCTGAATGCCGAAATTTTCCAAAGTTTTTTGGATGCGCAATTTATAACCTTCAATATCTCCGCCCGAAGCCGTATTGGCGGTCGTGGACAATAAATCAGTCGGAAATAAAAGTTCGCGCCGGATACCGACTCTTCTCGGCAGCATTGCCGGTTGGACTTTCGGTTTTTTAATAAAATCGCTTTTTAATGCTTTATTTGAAATTACTTCGTCTTCCCGGTCTGCTTTTTCTTCTTCGTTCACATCTTGAGTGACAAAAACTTCCACTTCATCCATTTCCTCTTCATTGTCGCCTTCATCGGCCGCTTCTTCCAATCCGTCCGATTTCGGTTTTTTAATTATTTTATTGAAAAATTCTTTGACTTCGCCCAAAGACGCGTGAAAGACCACCAAGCCCGATGAAAGAGCCAGAGCCAGTAAAACCACGAATGCTCCCCAAAATCCGATCAGCTTGCGCAAGGGAAAAGACAATAAAAATCCAATCCAACCGCCGCCCACTTCCGCTCCCCAGGCATTGGCCGCCGATTCAGCCGGCACAAACAAATGAACCAGTCCGAAAAAAGAAAAAAGAAAAACCGAAAATCCTATCCACTGGCTTCTGGCCAAGACCTGCTTCTTGCCTTCTTCCGAAGACGGCTGCATCAGCACAAATCCGCTTAAAATAAAAAGAAGAATGGGTAAAAAAACCTTGCCCCACCCGAAAAATGTTTTTAAAACATTTACCAAAAAAGACCCCAAAAATCCTTGGGGAATGAAAAATAAAATTAAGATAATCAGACCCAACGCGGCCAAAAAAATACCCAAAACCGCCCGCTTGGTTTTCTCGGGTATGTCATGAAGCCAATTTACAGAATTGCCCGCAGGCCGTCGCGGCTTGTTTTCTTCAGCCTTTATTTCTTTATTTTTTCGTTTTGCCATTCCAATATATTACCATAAAAGAATGAAAAATCAAAATAAAAAGAGCTTTAGGTTTTACCTAAAGCCCGTCAGCCGATTGATCGGTAATTAAGCTCCTACAAGAAGCTTGGAGCTACGCCGTCTGGTTTGACGCTTGTTTTTAAAGCGCCCGGGAGGCAGAGGATTATTTCGGTTTTGATTGATAACATCGTCTACAATCTCGCCGCAGGGAACGCATCTCCACCCGATAAAATAATAAGAGCTGTCATCTGTAAATTTTTCTTCAACCATCAATCCTTTACATTTGGGACATTTCATTCATTCTCCTCCTTATATTTATTTAATTGTTTGACTTCTCTCTTATTCCTTTTACATATTTTTTAATCTTTGCCGATTCGCGCTTTTGAAAAAAATACTTTACCGGATACCAAAAAGGCAGAAATAGAATAGTAAAAAACAAGCAAACAAAAACAAAATAATCGTCCGAATGCAGATCCCTGATTACGATGGATTTAACCATATATCCGATAACTATCAAACAGGCAAATAACCAAACCAGCGCCGGGGTAATCAATACCCATTTCATCGCTCACCTCCTTGTGAAGTATTTTATTTAAGTAACCTAAAACTTAACAATCTTATCAAAACAATCTCCAATCGTCAACCCGATTGGAATAAAATAGGGAGAGCATAAACATCAGCTCTCCCTATGCGAAATGGCCGCCTTATTTAAACTTGGCGACTAAGTCGTTAAATGCGGCCTCGACGGTAGATCCCGCACCGACCGCCACATATATGTGGCCGTCCGAGAACCTGACATGATACCGGTTGAGCTCCGGGAAGCGGGCAATCTCAAAATACGACTTTTCCGGAAGCCGTTCCTTTATTTCAAGAAATGCATCGCGAAAAGCGATCGCCTCCTGCCCGTGCAATTCGGATCCTGCGCGGAACTCCACTTCGCGCTGGTACTTTCCGACTTCCTCAAAGCCAGCACCTAAAAGCGTATCCGGGCCCTCTTCCGCAAAAACCGCAACGACCCAAATAATTAAAATCGTTACTACTACCGCTACTACTATTCCTACTACTACTTTTGGATTCACAGTCGTTGCCATTGAATTCTTCATTTTACTTCCTCCTTTGTCCGCCGAAGCCTTGGCGCAGGCGGACTTTCTGACCTTTGGCCGGTTAAGATTAAATTAAACGCAACACTATCTGCGTTTTCTCAATTGCTTCAAGTGATAATCAATTGTGTATGAATCAATCATCTCTTTAGCTATTGGTGAAAACAGGCAAAGCGATGCGCCGTCTTCCATGAGAATAAGAGATTTTTTACTCTTAACATCATATGGACCATAAGATGAATTATGCCACAGTATAATAAGACAACCGTATTTTCCATCGTTTTTGTCAATCCATCCCTGTACTCTTTTCACCCTTTTTCCGTCCAAGTAAGCCGGTTCTCCTAACACGGTGCAGTCCTCTTCAGCATAAAGCGCCGCTACTCTGCCTATCGCTTTCGTTCGCGAATATACATTAATGTACTTCTTAAACGCTTCCTCGCTGTTAATCACAGCCATAACCTTTCCCTCCAACTCATTAATAACATCATTCTCGTCGCATAAAAAATCATTCATTAAACCGTTGAACAAATCTTTGGAGATAAAAATATCCATAAACTCGCACTTAATCTCTTTCATCTTTCTTTCCTCCTTGCCCTCCGAAGCGTTTCGCGTAGGGGGGTTCCGGCCGTTGGCCATTTGTTAAGATTGTTATTGTAAAGAACCAAAGATTGGTTATTGTATCTCAAATCCCCGAATTTGTCAAGCCCGATTGGCTGTGGCGGGGTTGACAAAAATTTTATTTCGTGTAATATGTATAAGCTATTTGTTCATTTATTCAAACCAACAAAAAAGGAGGTAAAAGTGGAAAATATTAAGCGAGAAGAAAAAGTAAAGCTTTTTTTTGAAGCCTTTATGACCAGCCAGATGGAAAATCTGGACAAACTTGTCAAAAAGGCGCGCAAAGATAGTGTTTCGGAAAGATATATTGAAAATCTTGAAAAATCTTTTGAAGAATTTTCTGCAACCTGCAATAAACTATTTGCTATTCATGGCGGTGAATTCTGCCTTAAGCTCGTCTGTCAGGCTATTCCCGACAATCTTTGGGCGCGCCTCAATAAAAAAGCATTGGGAGATCCTGAAGTACGGACGCATTTGTTGGATTTTAAAAAGTTTATAATAGAGCGCGGCATTTCCAAGGAAGCCGCTCAACAAATCAAAGAGGGTGTTGATAAAAAAATTAAAGGGGTTGATTTTATTTAACTCCGCGCATCAAACTAAAAGGGTCGCCAACGGCCCTTTCTTTTTTTTGAAAAATAGTGTATAATGGATATATTAATTAAAAAATTATTATTAAATTTATTTAATAACTATATGAACGAGAAAGGAAACATTATTAATCCTGACGATCTTGAAAAAAATGAAACAACCGAAGAAATAAAAGCCCATGATTTAACCGCCGATGAAAAAGGCGAGGCGGAAGCTTATTTCTCCGAACATATCAAGTCCCTTATAGATGTAAAAAATGTTGAAGCGGCTCGAAATAGATTTGCTAATAATATTGAAAAGGTGATGGGTGCCGGGACAACTCTTTCCGAGGCGATTGAAGTTTCAGAAAAAAACATTATCAGCGATTACAAAGAAGGAGCCGCTTATACAGGATCTCACGAGTTTAACATTGATCAGGGAGGCAATATTGAAGTAAAAAAATAAAATAGTCAATCAAGTATAATAAATAAACCCTCTCCGCCAAACTTCGCAGAGAGGGGTTTTTGTATAGCTATTAAGCTCCACAAATACATTTTTCTTCCAAACAACTAATAAACTCAACTTTGTCGCTAAAATGCCGCATCCCTAGCGATTGCAATATTTCAATGTAAGCGGCAATGCTTCCAGAAACGCATACGACTTTTTTTCGCTCTTCCTCGGATAATGATTCAATAACGCGAAATCCGTCCGCCGTCTTATCAAGCCGTGGCCAGGAGCTGAAATTCATATCCAAAAGGATAATGTCCGGACAGAATTTCCTAATCCACTCAAGCGCCTGTCCCCGGGAAGACACTTCTGCGGGAAAGATTGGCACAAAACCGATTTCTTCAATCAGCATTGCCTCAACCATAGCGTAAGACTTTTCGTCTTCAATAATCAATACTCTCTTCCTTTTCTCATCCTCCATTCCGTTCTCCTTCTATGGTTAAATTGTTGTTGGCCGTATAAAGAACTTTCAAATTCTATCCAATACTACACGCAAAACGCTTTTTAGTCAAGGGTAAAAAAAATAAGGCCTACTCGCTTCGTGTTGAAACTTTCGGCCTGGCGAGGAAGTTTTTATTAATGAGAACTTCCTGAAACTCGATATATGAATAATTAAGCAAGGATGATCTTTGTCGCGATATCGTCCATTATATTAGTAGGTACGCGAATATAATCATCCGCGGCAACATTTGAGATGCCGGCTTTAAATAATTTAACGCTCTTCCGCCAAGCCGGAAGCCTAATCTTGAGAAGGTTATAGAAGATTACCCCTTTCTCTCTCTCCTCATCCCTTTCTAAGGCAACTATGATATGAGTATAGTCGCCCTCAAAGATCATTTCTTCCGCGTTTTCAATACTCATTACATCGCATTGAACGCCATAAAGATCAACTGCGCTTTTTACCGCCGCGTTAATCACCTCAAATTCCCCAACAACTAAAATCTTTAAATCTTTTTTCTCCATTTTCAATCCTCACTTGTCCGCTGTAGCTTTATGCGAAGGCGGGCTTTTCGTTATTGGTTAAGAAGAAGACCCAATGCCCTCTCCCAGTTTTTGCTATCCTGAACAAATCCGGCGACCTTTTTACCGGTCGCTTTTTCAACTGCACCAACAAGATCATTTGCCCAATCGGCCTTATGATGATCAATATCAGAACAGATAACTACCGAAATGTCCGCCATAAGCGCCTTATAAACCACATGAAGCCCGCTAGCGCCCTCCGGACTGCCGCCTTCCTTAACCGGAAAGTGCAGATCAGTCAAAATCCCGACCAATCCTTTACCCTGATACTTTTTTATAGTATCAACGGCGTCTTCGTTAGTGGAACATGCCAATGGCATAAAACCCTTGGCCATCACTAAGTCGCAGGCCTTCTGCAATTCCTCTGTCTTATCTTCAACCACTACGATCTTTTTAATCATTTTGATCTCCTTTCTTAATTTCAAGATTGCACTTATTACAAATCACTAGAAGAATCCCAGAATCCGGAACATGAAATCTAATCCCGTCAATCTCAACAAACTCTTGATGCGGCTTTACTTCCGGTTCCTTACATTCGCAATTTGCTGCAACAATATCATCTGAATCTGAACCATACATCGGCACTTCATTGTTATTTACCTGTGGCATTTTACTACCTCCCTGTTAGATTGTTTATTTGTAAAGAACGCTTTTCACAGACTTCCAAGCCCCAGCGCCTGAAAGCCTTTGAAAAGGGCCCGACATTTTAAACTTAGTCGGGCAAAATGTGTAAGTAGGAGAATTACTTACTAGGTGGAGGAAAAAAACTGTAATTCCTGTCTGCGGTTACATAAATAACCCATCCAGGCCTTACGGTTCTTTGGCAGATTCTAATTTTAGTAAGCAGCGACATGTTGTATCTGCTGTAAGGCGCTTCATACTGAAACACCCTTTTTTCCCCGTCTTTCTCGGCCAGAACCTCCGGACAATTCACGGTTATAATCTTCCATTGTCCTTTTAGTTCTTCTTTTTCTACTTTTTCAACGGCCGCGTTATACCTCTCGCAGCCGACTAACACAACTATCACAACAAGTACTAATACTATTTTTTTCATTTTTCTCTCCTTTTTGATGTAAAGAACTTCTAGGAGTCTGCTTGATTGCAGTTTTATACTCCCTTTCAGAAACCACTCTATCCCTGCCTGCCGGCAGGCGGGTTTATCTCACCTGCCCGCCGAAGCCTCGGCGTAGGCTGGGAATGATTTCTGAAAGAGGGGCAAGATGACTTTGAAGTCAGAGCTTGCCGAAAAATGAATTAAGCTAAAATCTTAATTCTTTGTCAGGCTACGATATGAATCTATCGCTTTCCAGCCCCATTGAACCACCCATACGGCGGCCGAAAAACTAATGATTATTCCACCAACAAATGGAAACTGGTAGAAATTAGCAGTTGAACCGCTTATTGCCGTTGAATAAACCATAATCAGTCCTACTCCCAATACAATTAGTCCTATCAGCGTAAAAAATCCGCAAAATACTAAATCCACAACATCTACTAAATTCTTTTTCATTGTCTATTCTCCTTGGCCATTGGCCGGTTTGTTGTTTGTTTGTAAAGAACTTTTTTTGAAGCTCACAAGCATTTTTGAGCTCCAATCGGAGAATTCACCACACCAGGTGATAAACCCTCCGATTGAAGTTCGTAATTGCCGCTTAGTTTTAAAAGACTTTTGTTAACCCGATGTGTCAGTATATACTACTATTAAAATCTTGTCAAGACCCTCTAACAAATTTATTGCAGTATCTTGTTTTATGCCTTATTTTAGCCAAAATAATAGTAAATATTCCTGTAATACTCAATCTATAAGGCATGTATTCATTTAAGTTATCCACAGTTATTTGACGCTTTGTTAGCACCCCTTGACAAAAATAAAAATATCCCCTATACTGGGGGTTCTTGGTTCTTTAACCAGATATTAGGCGCCGAGGCGCTGAAAACAAACGCGAAAGGGGGTGAAATGTAATGATAACCAAGGAGAAATCCAAGCGTAGTCTCCTACTTGCATTTAATGCAGAAAGGAAGGAGAAAATGAACGGTGAATAATAATAAAATAGGAGATGTTTTAAAATTCTCCAAGCATATCAGTTGTTCTGATTCTCGTTAATTTATACTCGTGTCGCCAAATTCTCAATATTGAATTCAATTTTGGCGAGTTTTTAAAAAAAACTTCAATCAGAATAACAAAAAAGGGGTCGCGCTTCAATAAGCCGACCCCTTAATTTATTACTAACAATTGTCATGCTGAATTTATTTCAGCATCTGCAATTAATTAAATACGCAAAGATCCTGAAACAAGTTCAGGATGACGCATTGTGATAATTTTTACAAGACAATTATGGTTAATCTCATAAATCATCGCTCAAATCTTCCCATCGCGAGTTAAATTCGGTTATCAAATTAATCTTCCATTGTCTATGCCAATTTTTTAACTGCTTTTCTCTCATTATCGCGCTTTCAATTTCATTTGTTGTTTCATAGAAAACTAATTTCGTTAAATTGTATTTTTCCGTAAAGCCTTTAACCAGTTTATTTTTATGTTCAAAAATTCTACGAATCAAATCATTAGTCACGCCTATATAAAGCACTTCGTTTGATTTATTTGTAAGAATATAAACATAGTATTGTTTATTGCCCGACATATTATAATAAAATTAGATCCTGAAACAAGTTCAGGATGACACATTGGAGTTTGGCTTTTCTGTCACTTCGCTTCCTTATCGTACTTCTCCGCCGCTTCCCATGCAAGATTGAATATTGACCGCAAAGTATCAACCATTGCTTGGTTTTCAATTATTACTCCGACTAATTTTCCTTTTAACGAGATCATTGCTACTTTATTGTCATATAAAAGAATATCACTATGAATTAGAAATTGTTTTTGTGAAATAATACGCAACTCTGATAATCCTAATAAAGAAACTTTTGGTATTCTCCCTTCTTTTCTGACATAAATCGCGCGGGTGCGAATTTGTTTATTTTTCCGCACTTCTCGTATTTTTTTTAAATCATCTTCGGTAAATACACTTCTTATATCGTCCCAGGAATAAACCTCCTCAATATTTTTATCCTTAGAGCCTAAAAAATCCTCTTGAATCGCCCTTAGTCCTTCCTTCCCTTCAAAAAATCTGACTTTGGGCCGTTCGCCGGCTGTGTCAAAGATAGTTTTGAGTTCGGGAAGATATTTTTGAAATTCCTGCTCTTTGTTTTTTATATCCTGCTCCTGTTTGCGCAAAAGACGCAATAATTGCTCCGGATTTTCGGCCATAAAATATGTTTTTTTGTCTTTTTCCAAATGGCTCATCAGCCCGTCTTTGACCAGTTTTTCCGCGATTACATAAGTAGTGGCGCGGTTAATCCCCGCGTGTTTGGCGATTTCCGCCGGCGCGGCCTCGCCCAATTCTAACGAAGCCAAATACACCTTGGCTTCTTTTTCCGATAAACCCAAATCCTCTAAAATTTTTTCCAAAATACTGGCCATAAATAAATTATATCACGAATCTTCAAAATCAAAAATATTAATTCCGAGCTTATTCAAACTTTTATACAGAGTGCGCAGAGGCAATCCGATCACGCTTGAATAGCACCCGGATATTTTTTCAATAAACACATCGCCTATGCCTTGGACCGCAAACGCTCCCGCTTTGTCCAGCGGTTCGCCGGTTTTGATGTAATCATCTATTTCTTTGTTTGATAATTTACTCATTTTCACCAGCGCTACTTCGCAATCCAGCAATTCCTTTTTACTCCCAGCGTCAATGACAGCCAGGCCGGAATATATTTTCATTGTTTTACCCGACAATGTCCGGAGCATTTTTCGCGCATCATTCTTATCTTTCGGTTTACCGATTCTTTTCCCGCCATATACCACGAAAGTATCAGCGCCGATCACGATTCCATTTTTAAATTTACCGGCCGCGGCCCTGGCTTTGCCGAGAGCTAATGTCTTGGCCAAATCTTTATGACTAAGCTTTTGGCTCATATCTTCCTCAAAATCGCTCGGCGCCACATCAAAATCAAGCCCGATCTGCCGAAGCAATTCTTTTCTTCGCGGCGAGGTGGAAGCTAAAATAATTTTTTGTTTCATAAACAATGAACAAATATTAAGAAGTTTCGATTCAATCTAAAGACTGTTCTATTCCTGACCGATTTTTGATTTCAATTCTTCAATTTCCTTTTTCATTTCCATCATTTTCGTTTCCCGTTCTACCGACACTTTAGTAATCTTTTTCTGTTCTTCAATCGCGTCGGCCAGCGCTTTTTCTTTTTGCGCGAGCTTGCTTTGAACATCGGTTATTTCCGTTTCGCGTTTCCGCAGTATTTTTTCCTTATCGTCCAACAGCTTGGTTTTTTCCTTGGCTTCTTTGGAAAACCGTCCAGCCTCTTCGGTGCGCTTTTTTAGGTCTTTTTCCATTTGAGTGAAATCCTTGCCGAGTTGCGCTATTTCATCATCACCTTTTATGTCAATGGCTGTATTAAAATCACCCGCGCCGATTTTATGCGCGGCCTCAGACAATACTTTAATCGGCTTGGCAAGATTTTTAGCGACCAATAGAGCTAAGATCG
>Ga0209211_10013456_pt1 | contig 10138 bp, 11 predicted proteins | sample RifGroA2_FD_183992 | JGI IMG/M metagenome (GOLD analysis project Ga0209211, IMG submission 183992) | Groundwater microbial communities from Rifle, Colorado, USA - Groundwater A2 (SPAdes) (version 2) | ecosystem: Environmental > Aquatic > Deep subsurface > Groundwater | place: Rifle, Colorado...
GAAGATAATAGTCAATTAAAGTACGATTTACAACTTAACTCCAAGTATTGTAATATCATCAATTTGACTGTATTCTTCGGAATTAATTGGATTCATCCATTCAGATATTTTAAAATCAAGCATTTCTAGTTGTACTTGTGATGGATATTTATAAATTTCTTCAATAATTGATTTAAATCCTGAGTATTTAATTTTTTTCCCACTTTTTCCACCAAACTGGTCGGCAAATCCATCACTAAATAAATATATGTAATCGCCTGATTGATATTTATATGTATTGTTTGAAAAGTTCGTATGATTTGTATTATGACTGTAACCAACCGGCATTTTATCGCTTTTTATTTCAATTAGATGATTATTGGAAATTATATAAAGAGGGTTATTCGCTCCTGAATAATATAAAATATCATCATTTTTATTAATTAAACATAAAGCCATATCAATTCCGTCTTGTGATTCAGATTCAGAGCCAGTTTGATGCAAAAGTTTAATTAAATTTTCCTTTAAATTATCTAATATCGTACCTGTGTATAATTCGATATTATTAACTGATATTGAATCGTTTGTAATTTCGTTTAATAATGAAATTCCTAACATACTCATTAAAGCTCCAGGAACACCATGCCCTGTACAGTCCACAACAGACATTAAAACTAGCGTTTGACTATTGTCAAGTAATATTTTTTTTACCCAATAAAAATCTCCGCTTACAATATTTTTAGGTTTAAATAAAATAAAATAATCACCTAAAAGAGTTTTCAATAATGAATCTGGTGGAAGAATTGCAGTTTGAATATTACAAGCATATTTAATGCTATCTGTAATTTCTTTATTTTGAATTTCGATTAACTCTTTTTGTTTAATGATTTCTGTTTCAGCGTCTTTGACTTTAGTAATATCAGAATCAATAGCAATTAATTTTACTACATCATTATTTGTGTCTAAAATTGGAGTGATTGTAGTTTGAACCCATATAAAATTTCCATTTTTAGTTTTATTCAGAGATATATAATTAGCAGATTGTTTACTATTTACACAATCATCAATAACAGTTACAATTTTATTATACGAACTTACTTCTTTAATATTATTTCCATAAATTTCTTTAAATTCTGAAAGATTATAACCGAGTAATCTCGTAAAACCTGAATTAACCCATTCAATATTTCCTTCATTGTCGGCAATTATAATTGAATTATCTGTCTCACTAACAGCTATTGACAATTTTTCTAATTCTTTATTTGAAGCTTCAAGTAATTCTGATTGTGCCAATATTTCTTCTTTTTGTTGTAATATTTCGGCATTAGCAAATTCTAAATTGATGTTTTTTTCTTCGATTTCTCTTTTTTGAATTGACAAAATTATATTTGCTTTCTTTTTTTGTTTAAATAACCAATATAAAAGAATTGAAAAAATCAGTATAATAAAAAAGCCTATTATAAAAGTATATATTAGAAGTTTTTGCTTCTGAATTTCACTATTTTTTAGCTTATTATCTATTTCAAGGTTATCTATTTGAAGCTGTTTTTTTTCGTTTTGATATTTTGCATCAATTTCATTTATTGCTTTAGTTTTTTCTTCGTTGTATAAACTATCTCTAATATTATTTGCAGATTTTAAAAAAGTAAAAGCCGATTTATAATCATGTTTTTGCAAATAACTATCAGTTAGTAAATTATAGGCATCTTTGATTTCATCTTTTAAATTAGCTTTACTTGCAAATTCAAGATTTTTATTTGCATATTCGATAGACAAATCATATTTTCCATTTTCAAAATAGACTATACCAATATTATTTAAACATGATGAAATTCCTTGATTATCATTGTTCTTATAATTAATTTGAAGTGCCTCATTGTAATATTTCAATGCTTTATCATATTCATTATTTCGCTTATGAATAATTCCGATATTATTTAAACATCTAGCTAAACCTTTTAAGTCATTTAACCCTTCGTTTATAATTTTTGCACGATGAAAATAATTTAAAGCGCTATCTAATTCGTTATTTTTTAGGTATATATTTCCAATATTGTTTAACGTGTAAGCTGCGCCTCTATTGTCTTTAATTTTTATACAAGCTTCGATACTTTTGTTGTAGTATTCAATTGATTTGTCAAAATTTTGCAAATAATAATGAATTATACCTAAGTTGTTTGTAGCCTTCGATAATCCAATTAAATTATTAATTTTCTCACTTATTTTTAATGCATTAAGATAATGTTTAGCTGCAATTTCGTAATCGCCTTTATAAACAAAAACATTTCCTAAATAATTTTCACAATCTATTATGCGTAACTCGTTATTTGATTTAATAGCAATATCTCTTGATTTTTTTAAGAAAATTAAAGCATTATTAAAATCGTTATTATCGGAATAAATTACTCCGATATAAAGCATAGTAATTGATTTCAAATTGTTGATTTTTTTTTGCATTTGTAAATCAATATTATCGTTATTTTCAATGCTATTGCATAATTCAAAAGCTTCTTTATATAAATTTACTGCTTTCTGAAAATCAATTTTTTCGTATAAATCGCCAAGATTTATAATAGCTAAAATTTTGACTGTATCTTCTGATGATGAAATTACTTTATTAATGCTATCAATTAGAAATTTTTCTTGTGAATATGAATTAGTTATAGAACAACTAATTATAATGAATATTAAAAAAATAAAACGCATTTTTTTGAAATTTAACACTTTAATGAATCTCCAATTTTTACTTTAAAACATTTATTATTTAAATTTTCAGGAAACGAATATTGTAAAAAATATTCAAGAAATTTATATTTATTATTCATTTCTACACCACAAAAATTTTCTTTAATTATATTGTATGAATAAATTCCTCTTTTTCTAATTCATATAAAAATAAAATCGTATCATTATTTTGGCTAAACAGCTTAATACTTAATGAAATACATATAAAAATCAATAATATTATCCTAATCATTAATTTGTTTTTTATAAAAATAGTAAATTATATTTTATAGCTCAATAATTTATTAAGGTTTAAATTTATATTTTTGGGCAAAATGTTAAATTTTTGAAAAAGTATATTTTATATTTAATTGGATTATTTTTTATTCTTGATATTTCAAACGCTCAAAAGCCTGATATATATCAATTGTCGGGTTTTGTTAAGTCGGAATTGCAAGAAGGATTGCCTTTTGTTCATATAATAATAAAAAATAAAAGACGTGGAACAATTAGCGATTTTCAAGGCTTTTTCTCATTAGTTGTAGAAAAAAATGACACATTAATATTTTCGTCTATAGGTTACAAAAAAACGTCTTTTTATGTTGGAGATACAGTTTCTTATCACGATTATTTTATTACTAAAATTCTTGAATCAGATACAATTACATTAAATGAAATGGTTATTTTTCCATGGAATACTTATGAACAATTTAAGGAAGCATTCTTAAAACTTGATGCTCCAAAAGATGATATTGATAGAGCGATTAAAAATTTTGCATTAATAGAAGAACAACTAAAAAAATATCCTGCTGATTCTGATCCAAGTTTAAACTACAAATATTTTATGCAACAAACTTACAATCAATTATATTATACAGGACAGTTACCTCCAAACAATTTACTTAATCCAATAGCTTGGGCTCAATTTTTTTCAGCACTAAGAAATGGAGATTTTAAAAGAAAAGAAAAATGAAACTATCAATAAGGGTTTTTATTTATTTATTATACACATTATTTATTATTACTATTTGTAATTCAAATATATATTGCCAGAAAAAAAAGTCAAATATTAAGAATGAAGATACAAAACAATATAAAAATACAAAAGGGACAAAGTATGCAATATGGTATTTACCTACCAGAGCTCATAAAATTAATGGATTAGCTATTGGTTTAGTAAACTCATGTGAAAATCAAAACTTTCAAAACGAACTAATTATTAATGGTATAAGTTTTGAAGTTTTAGGGCAATTTCCAATTATGATTAAACAATTAGTTTATCCAAAAAAAGCTCCTTTTTGTCATAGTAATTATTGTAAAATTAATGGTTTTGCAACTGGACTATCTATTGGAAATGGCATATTAAATGGAGTTGCTGTTTCACCAACTTTGGGATATTTATTTAATATGAATGGAATATTTATCAGTTTAATACATCATGTCTCACAGAATGCTAATGGAATAATTGTAGGCTTTATGAGTAGGGCAAAGAAAATCACTGGATTACAATTAGCCTTATTTACTAAAAATAATATTCTCAAAGGTTTACAAATAGGACTATCAAATAGAACAAAAGAACAAACTAATGGATGTCAGATAGGATTGATAAATTCTTCTGAAAATTTAGATGGAGTTCAAATAGGAATTTTAAATTATGCCAAAAATAAAAAAATTAAATATTTACCGATTATTAATTTTCATTTCAAAAAACAATAATTTCTAAATAATGCAGTTTAAGAAAACTAGATGAACAAAAAGGTAATCAAATATTTAGTAGTTATATTTTTTATTCTAATTAATGAGTCAGTATTTGCTCAAAATTTTTCAATTTTTAAAGGTTTTCTTAAAGATAAAAATAAAAAACCTATTGAACTTGCAAATATATCTTTCCCAGAATTTCATGTAGGAACACGTAGCGATTCAACAGGTTTTTTTCAGCTAAATGTTCCGATTGGTAAAGAGTTAAAATACATTATTACTTGCGTTGGTTACAAATCAATTTCAGGAAAAATTGAAAGTATTGCTGATAATATTTTGGAAATACAACCCACTTTAGAAATTGATATACACATGTTTCCTGATATTGAAATTGAGGATAAACATAAAAGATTTACAAATTTAGAAAAAATCGACCCTAAAATAGTTCAAGTAATTCCTGGTGCAATTAGTGGAGTTGAGGCTATTTTGAAAACATTGCCTGGAGTTTCGTCAAATAATGAACTTAGCTCGCAATATTCGGTAAGAGGTGGAAATTATGACGAGAATTTGGTTTATGTTAATGATATTGAGGTTTATAGACCATTTTTAGTTCGTTCAGGGATTTGAAGCAAAATATGGCGATAAAATGTCATCGGTGTTAGACATTAAATATAAAAAACCATATAAAACAGGAGCATCGGCAAGTGTTAGTTTATTAGGAAGTTCGGTGCATTTTGAGGGAGCTAGCAAAAATCATAGATTTACTCATATATCAGGGTTAAGATACAAAACAACTAAATATTTATTAAACAGCCTTGAAACAAAGGGCGATTACAATCCATCTTTCATTGATTTTCAAACTTTTCTAACGTATGATATTTCTGAAAAAATTGAACTGGATTTTTTAGGAAATTATGCTCAAAATAAATATTTATTTGTGCCATCGTCCAGAAAAACAGCATTTGGAAACATCAATATACCTCTAGGTTTGACTGTATATTTTGATGGAAAGGAAATTGATAAGTTTACAACCTTAACTGGTGCATTTTCTTTAAATCACAAAATAAATAGTAACCTTGAAATAAAGTGGATTGGCTCTGCATACAGAACTATGGAAAAAGAAACTTATGACATTCAGGGACAATATTTTATAAACGAATTAGATAAAGAATTAGGCTCCAATAATGTTGGAGATAGCTTAATGAATATTGGAGTTGGAACTTATCTTGACCATGCTAGAAATTATTTGGATGCTTATGTATTTTCATTTTCTAATAAAGGGATTTACATAATTAATGACAATACTATTAAATGGGGGCTTAATTATCAGCGTGAAATTTTTTATGATAAAATAACCGAATGGCGTATGTTGGATTCTGCCGGCTACTCATTACCTTATACAGATTCTATAGTGAGTGTAAGTAATTATCTTAAAACTAATATTCATAATTCAACTAACAGAATCACAGGATATTTACAAAATAATTATTTTTTTGAAAATGATAGCGCTCTTTTTAATTTAACTTATGGTGTTAGATTAAATTATTGGGATTTTAATAAAGAATTTTTAGTTAGTCCTCGTGCTTCAATTTCTTTTGAACCAAACTGGAAAAAAGATTTTGTATTTAGATTTTCAAGTGGGTTTTATTTTCAACCTCCTTTTTATAAGGAACTTAGAGATATAAACGGAAATGTAAATTACAACATAAAAGCTCAAAAGTCTATACATTTTTTAATCGGAAGTGATTATAATTTTAAATTATGGAACAGACCTTTTAAATTAATAACTGAAGCATATTATAAAATTTTAAGGGATTTAATAACTTATGAAATTGATAATGTTAGAATTAGCTATTCAGGTGAGAATAATGCAAATGGATATGCTGTTGGAATTGATATGAAAATTAATGGAGAATTTGTAAAAGGAGTCGATTCTTGGGCAAGTTTATCGGTTATGCAAACCGAAGAAGATATTATTAATGATTCATATACAATACTTACCGATTCTTTTTCTGTTGAATTTCATCCGGGTTATATTCCAAGACCAACTGACCAAAGAGTTAATTTTGGTTTATTTTTTCAAGATTATTTGCCAAGAAATCCTTCTTATAAAATGCATTTGAATTTATTGTTTGGCTCAAGATTACCATTCGGACCTCCTAATTCTGTTCAATTCAGAAATGCTTTTAGAATTCCACCTTATAGAAGAGTTGATATTGGTTTTTCAAAAGTACTAATTAGTGAAGAAAAAAAATACGAATCAAAATTTTTAAGCAAATTTAATAGTGCATGGATAACATTGGAAGTTTTCAATCTGCTTGGTACAAACAATACTATTTCGTATATGTGGATTTCTGATATCTACAATCGGAAGTATGCTATTCCAAACTATTTAACTTCCAGAAGGTTGAATTTAAAGCTGGTCTTAAATTTCTAAAAGTAATTAATGTATAATAATAACAAATTGTGCTAATAGTTATCTAACTTTTATTTGTCTATTATAAATACTTTTTTTTAATTCAGCATTTTTCTTTTCTTCCTGAGCTAATTTGCTCAAACGGTAAACTACTATTCCAATGGTTATTACCATAATGAATAATGCTCCGAAACTGATTAAATCCATTAGTGCCATAATAATACTCCTTTCTTTTTTTATATTAGACGTAAATATTGCAAAATATGTTTCTATTTAATATGCTATTATTCAACACATTTTATTAGATAATATAAATCGTTGATAAGTGAATGTTTTTTGTTGACTAAAAAAATGAACATTTATTTTTGCAGAGTCAATTGTAATAGATTTACGAATAAATGCTTTTGAAAGAGTATTTATGAAAAATGATAAATGTTCTAAAAAAAAATAGTTATGCGATTTTTCGCATAACTATTTTTATAAAAAAGCACATTGCTTTTATTAGTTTTATCTAGCTCTTATTTGTTTATAGATACTTTTTCTTAATTCAGAATGTTTTTTCTCTTCCTGAGTTAGTTTACTTAGTCTTAACGCTACAATTACAATTGAAATTACTATTATAAATAACGCCCCAAAACTTATAAAATCCATTATCGACATAATTTGCTCCTTTCTTGTTTATTTATAGATTAGACAAGAAAATGCAAATATCTGTTTCCACGATAGAGCTTATTTTTCAATTCATTTTATTAGATACCAATTTATAATGATGAAACTATAGTTTTTATAGATTAAACCTTTACTAATGCTTCAGTAATTTTACCTATTCAAAAAAAACTTATTCATAGATTTTTTTCAATATTATTTATAATATTGTTTCAATTTAAACATTTCTGATTAAATTTACCAAAACGATTTCGAGTCTGATGTATCTTAAAAATATTACTTTACTAAATTTTAAAAATTACTTACAAAGTGAGATTGCTTTTTCTCAAAAAGTAAATTGTTTTTTTGGAAAAAATGGTTCAGGAAAAACTAACTTACTTGATGCAATTTACTATCTTTCGTTCTGTAAAAGTAATTTCAATTCAATAGATACAGAAAATATAAATCATGATAATGATTTTTTTGTAATTCAAGGGAATTATTCAATTAAAGATGAGGATTATAATATTTATTGTGGAGTAAAAAAGGATTATCGTAAACAATTTAAAAAGAACAAGAAAGAATATCAAAAGTTATCAGAACATATTGGTTTAATTCCACTTGTAATGATTTCGCCCGAAGATATTGTACTCATATCAGGAGGAAGTGATGAACGCAGAAAATATATTGATAGTGTAATTTCTCAATACGATAAAAATTATCTCGAATTATTAATTAATTATCAGAAAGCCTTAAAACACCGAAATAAGTTATTAAAAGATATTTTTGAAGTAAAACATTTTGATATATTATCGATTGAGATTTGGAATGAACAGTTAAGTACTTATGGTACAAAAATATTTGAAATTCGTAAAGAATTTATTAAATCATTAATTCCTGTTTTTCAAAAATATTATAATTATATTGCCGAAAATGCTGAATTAATTAGTTTGAATTATATTTCGCAATTATTTGAAATTAACTTTTTAGATGGATTAAAAAAAACATTTGAAAAGGATAGAATTTTAGGATATACTACTTTTGGAATTCATAAAGATGATTTAGAGCTAAATTTAAAAGGTTATAATATTAAAAAAATAGGTTCTCAAGGACAACAAAAAACTTACCTAGTTGCACTAAAACTTGCTCAGTTTGATTTTATTAAAAATCTAAAAAATGCTAAACCTATTTTACTTTTAGATGATATTTTCGATAAACTTGACCCTGATAGAGTTAAGCAAATTATTAAATTAGTTGCTGACGATGAATTTGGACAAATATTTATTACTGATAAATCTGAAATTTCGTTAATGAAAATTTTTATTGACAATAATATTGAACACAAAGTATTTCTTGTAAATGATGGAAATATAAGTGAATCTGTATAATATGAGACGCTCAAATACTCAACCCATATCGGCAATTTTAAAACTTGTTTTTTCGGATTTAAACATCGAAAAAAAACTTAAAGAAGTTGAGTTAATGAATTCATGGGAAGAAGTTACCGGAAAATTTATTGCTTCTAAAACTAAGAATATGTACATTAAAAATAAAGTTTTATATGTAAATATTGAGTCGTCAGTAATTCGAAACGAATTAATTCTTTTGAGAGAAGGACTTATCAATAGGTTAAATGATAAGTGCAAACAAGAGGTAATTACGGGGATTGTTATTCGCTAAGTTTGATAGTTGTTTCTTGTACAAATGTTCAATATTCAATGATTAATTCTCAATTTTCAAGGCTTTGATGCGTTTTTATTATTTTTAGCGGTGTTTATGCTTTTTGCAATTATAGCTATTAATTCTTCTGTTTCTTTAAATATATCCGTAATCTTGCTAACAGGCTTTATTAACTCTTTTTTGATAATAATTTTTAAGGCAGTTCGACATTCTTTTAATTCTTTTAACACAACACCCATCTTGTGAATGAAATCATTTTTGGATTCAGCTGCTTGTGCCTCACCATAATTAAAAGTTGGTGAATGGCAAGATTTTATCAATTGTCCTGCAATATAATTTCCTGCTCTTGTGTTTGGTAATGCTTCAACGACATCAATCATTCTACATGTATAATCAACAAAACGGTCTTCTAAGTCAAATTTTCTTTTATTCTCATTCATTATTGTACTTATTTTTTAATTGAAAATTGAATATTGTGCGTTGAATATTGAATGTTTTTAATTTTCAATATTCAATAATCAATGCTCAATTTTCATTGAATTGAATTCAACACAATCATTTGGTTCGCAACATGTATGGCAAACTCTTTTAAATGCTTTATAACTTAGTAAACTAACATTAGTTGAATAAAAGCCAGATTTACAACATTCGTCTCTCAATAAATCTGTGCTTAAATATTTTTTATTATCGTCTGGAAAAACTGTAACAACAATAGAATCTGCACCTAATTCGTCCTGAATTTTTAAAGCACCAATGAAATTTGCACCTGAAGAAATCCCAACACCAATTCCTAGTTTATTTGCAAGTTTTTGAGCCATAATTATAGAATCACCATCGTCAACGCTGATTACTTTGTCTAATTCATTTAGTTTAACAATTGGCGGAATAAATTCGTCGGAAATGCCCTGAATACGATGTTTCCCAACTTTATGTCCAGTTGTTAGAGTAGGAGAGTTTGATGGCTCTAAAGGATGAATTTTAATATTTGGATATTCA
>Ga0209211_10013457_pt1 | contig 10138 bp, 9 predicted proteins | sample RifGroA2_FD_183992 | JGI IMG/M metagenome (GOLD analysis project Ga0209211, IMG submission 183992) | Groundwater microbial communities from Rifle, Colorado, USA - Groundwater A2 (SPAdes) (version 2) | ecosystem: Environmental > Aquatic > Deep subsurface > Groundwater | place: Rifle, Colorado...
TAAACTGACAAAAGACTTGAATCTTTATCATGAGAAATTCCATAAACCGATTTTAATGACTGAATTCGGTGCGGATACCATATCGGGATTTCATCAGTTGCCATCTGCGATGTTCTCAGAAGAGTTCCAAGTTGAATTCCTGGAAGAATATACGCGTATCTTTAAAAAGCTGCCCTATGTTATCGGCGAGCATGTATGGAACTTCGCAGACTTCCAAACGAAACAAGGCTTGCAACGCTTTGGCGGAAATAAAAAAGGTGTGTTCACCAGAGAACGCCAACCAAAGATGGCTGCACATTTCCTACGCAAAAGTTGGGAAACCAAATAAATTCAACGAGTAAAAGATAATAAAATCATAAAAAACTGTGAAATCACTACTTTTTTATATTATAGTGTAAAATATACTTGACATCGTGAATGTTTTGTTTTACAATATGTATATAAAGTTACACAAGGAGAAAAACGATGACTTACCACGAAAAAAGAACAATTGTTACATCAATAACAGGATTGCTTGTTATGCTAGCTTATTTGTTTTATGCTATTTTCAAATACAATGAAGGATCTGTAGAATCGCTCTCCCTCAAGTTTTGGGCATCCAAGATGCTGTTATTTATCGGAATCGGTGTTGTTGCAATCATTATCGCGATGATTTTATTCCACATCATTTATTCTATTGGTTTGGCAATTAAACTCAAGATGGAAAACAAGGATATATCAAAGCGATGCGCATTGGCTTCATATGCGCAGGTATCGGATTTGTACTATCTTTAATCTCGCTTCTTCTTAACTATTCACCCATCATCATGATCAATATTCTTTTCTTGTCCTTTAGCTTGGGTTCCGCATTGGAAGGATTAGTTCAACTTTATTATTATAGAAAAGGTATCCGTTATGCCTAAATCATATGAGATCACGAATAAAATCAGGACCTTGAGATTTTTCGCAAATGAAATGTCACAACAGACTCTGGCAGAACTAACTGGGGTTTCCAGACAGACAATCAATGCGATTGAACTCGGGAAATATACGCCTTCACTTGATTTAGCATATAAAATCGCACATGTTTTCAATGTGCTGATTGATGATGTGTTTGAATACGCTCCAATGAATGAACCTAACAAAGAATCCAAATAATGGCAAGCTAAAAGATGGATAACATTCCATTTTAGATAACTAATATTCGAAAGAAAAACCTCTTCTTTGATCATGTAATGCGCCATGATCAAAGATTGAGGTTAATTTTTTTAGTCTGCTCTATTTTCTTTGTGGATGAGTTTTTGATTTTCTCCATTTTGGTTATAAGAGATGACTGATATGGATTTATCATCTACTGCGATACCGTAACATAAATTCTCACTGATTTCTATTTGAGTGCACCAATACATTTTCCCCACTTCAAGTCTGATATATTCACCCGGTAGCTCAGATAATTGATCAACATCCTTAAATTCTTCCTTGATCTTTCTGATTTGGTCAAATAATTTCGGGTTTTCCTTATAGTCAAGCGTTGAAAGCTCGCTTTCTTCTCCTAAGTACTTATAAATGATATTTCTAAGCTTTTCAGAGTTGACATGTGAATCGATATCTTCTTTTTCAATGTGATATCCGTTCAACAAATACTGAATGATGACTTCAGCAAGCATCGTATTTCTATAGCGTTCATCTTTCATGTAGTGTTCAAAGTCGATACTCATTTTTCTGTTAATTCCTTCAATGGCACCTTGATAAAAAGGAGATTGTTCACCAAAATAAAAGCGAAGATTTTCTAATGCTTTGAAGCCTTCAACGATGTGATCAACCTGAATGGATCTATGTCTTTTAAGAACGACATTTCCTGCAGATAAAAGTTTATCTGTAGTTGTCTCAAGGATATTAGCTAGATCCAGTAAAACACTCACATCAGGTAACGATTCTCCAGTTTCCCACTTGGAAACTGCTTGAAAACTAATCGATAATTGTTCAGCAAGTGATTTTTGAGATAATCCCTTTTCTTTTCTGAGTTTTTGAATATACTGTCCTATTTCAATATGACTTACCATTTTATTCACAACCTTTCATACTTTCATTTTATCATTCGAAAATAAAATCTACAATAACTAGATATTTGATATAATTCTACTTCTAGTTGATTTATCAATCACTAAAAATGAATCTGTCAATTTATCTGTATGGTACAATAAATTCATAAGAAATCAAAAGAGGTAACCATGGAAAATACAAATTGGAGTTTAGAAAATGCGTCGTCTTTGACCGGTAAAGTGATCATCGTCACCGGTGGAAATACAGGTCTTGGATTTGAGGCTGCCTTGGTTTTCGCTATGCTGCAAGGCACTATCATTCTTGCCTGCCGTTCCATCGAACGCGGGGAAGCTGCAAAATCAAAAATCATGAACCAATACCCAGATGCTGTGATTGATGTCATAAAACTGGATCTGGCAAGCTTAACTTCTGTCAAAGCTTTTTCGATATTCTTCAAATCAAAATATAAACGTCTTGATATTTTATTAAACAATGCAGGAATCATGACAGTTCCTTATGGCAAGACTGAAGATGGCTTTGAATTGCAAAACGGAGTGAATCATCTGGGTCATTTCGCATTAACTGCTCAGCTCTTTGATTTATTGAAGAAAACGAAGAACTCAAGGATTGTCAATGTCAGCAGCGCTGCTCATAAGTTCGGCAAAATGGATTTTAATAACTATCTGTTTGAACATGGAAAATATACAAAGATGGGTTCATATAGCAGGAGCAAGCTGTCCAATCTGCTCTTTACTTATGAGCTAGCCCGAAAGGTCGAATCTAAACATATCGATATCAAAGTTTTAGCTGCGCATCCTGGTGTCGCCAATACTGAATTAGGCCGCTATATGACAAAGAATTTTTTCCTTCGTCCATTCTTTTGGATGTTTTCAAAAATAGCTTCGACGCCTCAAGAAGGCTCTCTCCCACAAATTAGAGCATGTTTGGATGATACAGCAATCAATGGTCAATTTTATGGACCAGACAAGAGTAAACGTTCCAAGAAGAAACCAATCGTCGTTGAATCCAGCAAGGCATCCCATCAGCTGGAAGATGCAAAAAAGTTGTGGACCTTGTCAGAACAATTGACTCAAACAGTCTTTGAAGTCAAATAAGAAAATATACAATAAAAATAGCCTTAGTAACGTCTATGTTGCTAAGGCTATGTTCTATATAATCTTCTTCTACTATTTTGTTTCAATATCGCTTAATCTTGGCATTGATGGAATCGCACCATATCTTGAAACAACATGCGCGCTCACCTGATGCGCAAAATGAATAACCTTCTCATCAATTAGTTTTTCTATTTGATCTACATGCATCTTTTGACTCAAGATCTGATAAATGACCGCTCCTATAAATGCATCACCTGCACCAGTGGTATCGACTGCATGTGTCTTAATAGAGGGAACGAAAAATTGACTTGTCTTTGTATAGACTGTCGCGCCGATAGAACCCTTCGTTAAAATAACGACTTTGACGTGTCCTTGAAAAAGGGACTGAATAGATTGCTGCAAGTCTTCAATACCGGTTATAAAGAATAGCTCATCATCACTGATTTTAATCAGATGTGCAAGAGGAATGAACTCCAAAATTGTTTGTCTATATTTGATTTTATCCGGCCATAAGGGAAACCTTAAATTCGGATCAAAGGATACAATCATTTGATGCTTATGGGCGTAGGAAATCGCTTTATAATGAGCTTTTTTGACTGGAGCTTCAATTAAATCCACACTGCAGAAATGCAAGACATCATTGGGCTTGAATATCGATTCATCAATTTCATTTTCATCAAGAAGCAGATCTGCAGAAGGATTTCTATAAAATGAGAAATCACGTTCACCCTCATGATCAATGGAAACGAATGCCAGTGCGGTATTTGCTTGATTCGTCCGCTTGATATGAGAAACATCCACATTGGATTTCTCTAATGTGTCAATCAAAAAATCTCCAAACGCATCATAGCCAACCTTCGTCAGCATGATGCTTTTTTGACCCAATAATGAGACGCATGCGCATACATTCGCAGGAGCGCCTCCTGCAACACGCATGAACGTTTGAACTTCCTTTAATTTTCTTCCTTTTTCGTGAGGAATAAAATCAATCAGAAGTTCGCCAATCGCTATAAGCTTATTGTTCATTTATTCCACCACCAAATCCCAGTGACTCATTTCAAAGAGAGTATCTTGTTCACTGAATAAATAAATACTGTCGGTTGCATTTGAACCATAAATGGTTGAAGTGATTGCCTGCTGTCCGCCGTTGATGAAAACTTCGATGCTGAACCGGTCTAGCAAGATACGTAAGTCAATGGAACCATCTTCTTGTATCTGGACCGGAGCTTTAGTGATATTGTAGAAATCACCAGAGTGTCTGCCATTCATGCTGTCTGTGCGGTCCATGTAAATATATCCGTCCTGATAATAGACGTGTGTTCCATTGCCTAAAGCATCTCCAAATAATGTAATTCCGCTTTTTCCAGTTGTTGGGTAAAACTTAAGTTCTATATCAATTGTATTTCCATCTAAATCGGTATCCACCATGCCTGATACTGTTTCTTCATAGCTTTGAATGTTCGATCTATAATTTTCGATTTCTTCGATTGGGTATTGAATCAACTTGTTTTCTGCATCAAGTGTGATCACTCTTGGGATGGTCATCGCTCCTGCCCAACCATACTGGGCAGTCATCGGAGATCTGTTCCATGACTGCATCCACGCAACCATGATTCTTCTTCCTTGATCATCTACCATGGTCTGGGGCGCATAAAAATCGAATCCATAATCGATTTCCTGAATTTGATCTAAAGTCCAACCATCAAGCATTCCCGTTTGATAGTTTAAATCACCGGTAACGTAGACGGTACCATGTGTATTTCTGTGTCCTGGTATCTGTTGAGGGGACATGAGTAAAACATCAATACCATTGAGTTCAAAGATATCCGGGCATTCAAACATATAGCCTAACTTATAGATTGAATTTATACTTCCCTGAATCACGGGACCTACATATTCCCAGTCCATCAAATTGGCTGAAGAGAATAATAGAACCTGTCCGAAATTGTTGATTTGTCTGGATCCTATGACAGAATAATATAAATCGTCGTGCTTGAAAATCTTAGGATCTCTGAAATCAATAGGATTTGCGTAAAAAGGAAGATCAGATTCGTCAATCACAGGCAATCCTTCATTGAGCATTTCAAAATGGATGCCATCCTCGCTTTTGGCGATGACTTGATGTTGATAGCCAATCCAGTTTTCTGTATAGATAATATAGAGTTCTCCATCAATATCAATCGCACTGCCGCTGAAAGCTGCTCCTCCGCCTGCATCCAATACAATTGGGGCGACAGCAATCGGCAAATACTCCCACTTCACCAGATCATCGCTTTTCACATGACCCCAATGCATGGGACCCCACATGGATGAATATGGATGATGTTGATAAAAAAGGTGATATTCATCTTGAAAATAGACAAATCCGTTTGGATCATTGATCCATCCCATTTCACCCATGACATGGTAGGTGTATCTGGTTTCCGGATTGATTCTGTATTTATAAAGATTGATATAGTGCTCAGCACTCATCAATAGATCATCTGTTTTAATACCCGATCTCAACAAGACATCGTCGATGTAGGATGCATGTTCTTCATCAGATTCGATTTTCGCATCGAAATCATCGACAATGATATAACCGCTTGGGTCATGATCGGTAATTCTAATCGTTACTTCCAAATCCATAAAGGGTGTTGCATCCCAAATAACACGGGTAAAATTATCAACGAAAACAATACCGTCATAAAGCTCGGAATCCGCTGTTAACAAGACTTCATCTGTTTCATGGTTGATCAGCTCGACATAAGCATTTTCCAGGGTATTTCCGCTAATCAAAAATGAGATTTTTCCTAGACCTCCGATTTTGAATGGAGAAGATGTAATCTCTATACCTTCAGTCAAGCTCTTGGTAGATAGGAAGGCTGATCCTTCTTTCATGTACTTTCTATGACCATCATAGGTGATATCTGTACGGATCAAATCGGGTTCTTCCATGCTGGTTGTCCAACCTGTCATCCCATCTTCAAACCCGGAATTGATGATTTGATAAGGATCTGTTTTATCTTTGCATCCAAAAATCGTTAACAAAATGCCAATCACGATGATGAATATGATCTTTCTCTTCATGATTTTATTCCGCTACTCATAAAAATGAATATCATAGATTAATGCTTTCGATCCCAAACTGAAGAAACCAAAAGAACTTCCTGCCATATCATATGCTCTGGATGTCAGTGCGATCTCTTCATTGACATAGACAACTATAACAGTGCCTTCAGTCACCACTTTGATTTCCAATGTACTCAAACCACCAAAATTGAACGGTATTCTAATTTCAGAGTCCGATTGTTTGATCAAATTAGAATTGACACGATAAAACTCAATCATTTGGTTTTCTAAATCAAAATAAACGTTTAAATTGCCAAAAGAAGATTCAAAAGCATTATAGGTCAACCCAAAGTTCTTGGTATCCGTCAAATCCACTTTAAAGGTCATTTTGGTTGGTTTTTCAAGAAGTTCATCAAATAGTGCATATCCATAGCCTTGTTTCTCAGTGAACAAGAAATCATCGGTTGATCCAGATAAATTTGTATCAATAACTGTATACTCAACTTCATTGGAGAGCTTTTCATCAAGTTCTGTCAAAAGCTTGGGATGAAGCGTTCCATCTTCTGCTTGGATCAGTTCATGGGTGACAAGATGTCCGCCCCACATATAATTGCCAAAATCACGATCTAAAGTCTTAGTAGCAACCCATCCAGTCAAAATCAAACGATCTTCCATCCGTTCAATCCTTCCGGCATAAAATCCCCATCCATCAAAAAAATCTTGATCAGGAATTGTGAACCCATCCTCTAAACTTTCGGTATAACGGTAATGAACAACGCGTTGATTGCCAGTTCCCTGTGCAGAAAATGATAAATAGTAATATCCATTCACGTAAATCAGTGTTGGACATTCCATGTTATAATTTCCTTCTGTATTGCGGTAAAAGACTCCAGCGTTTGTCCAATTGATTAAATCTGTTGATATATATCTTTTAATGACTCCGCCTATATAATCTCTTGTTGTGATCAGCATCCAATATGCATCTGACGCTTCATCATAGTAGATATACGGGTCTCTGAAATCATTGACTCCACCAAAAAATCCATCTTCTGGATGTTTAGTCCAATTTACAAGATCAGTTGATGTCGCATGTTGAATCTTTTCAAAATATGGCATTTCACCACGACTGTTATGCCCTGTGTAAAATGCATGATATAATCCGTCCTTATCCTTCATGACCGAGCCTGTTCCAAGCGCTAGATCCTGAGAGGAAATGCTATTGACGTAAGGGATGACAGTTCCATGATCGGTCCATGTCAAATAATCTGTAGTTTGAAGTAAAGCGAACGGATGAAATCCGATGGTACCGCCCCTTTCATCTAACAAATAAAACATATTCATGACACCTTCATCATAAAAAGGCATTGGATCACCAATGTATCCGTAACTTGATTTTGGAAACAATGAAATACCTCCTTGGTCAACTGAACCCTTTTCTAGAAGTATGATTTCCTGCTCTTCAGGTTCACATGAAACCAAGAAAACAACGAGTAAAAGAATGAGTAGTTTTTTATACATTGGATTCATCACCTCCGATAACCAGCTGATGAACCGTGCCTTTGAGATTTTGATTTGTGACAATCATAAAATGGATTGATTCCATGTAAACTCTTGATGTGAATGCTTCAATGCCATCATTGATAAAGATTTCGAAACTGGATGTATCAATCAGAATGCGAAGTTTGATTGAATCGTAAGAATTTCTCGATTCTTTTCTACTGAGTGCATTCGATTTGAGCTGATTGCCATCAATATAAAATTTTTTATCTTCATATCCGATTTCAAAATAGTTTTCCTGATCCTTTGGATCTGAAAACTTGATGGAAAAATGGGTATCTGTATCTTCAATCTCGAGATCAAGACATTTTTCTAAAATGATGCCCTTTTCTAATTTTCTTGATGCTTTGCGGTAAGAAATGATTTCTTCGATTGGATATTGCAAGAGTTGATGATCAACAATCTTTAATTCTCTTGGAAATGTCAAAGCGCCTTGCCACTCGTGTCCTAAATCATGGGTGACATTGGGATCTCCCCAAATTTCCATCCAACCAATCATAATGACTCGATTTTGATCATCCTTGAGTGTCTGAGGTGCATAGAAATGATGACCTGAATCGATTAAACCTTGATATTCATACTTATATTTCTTGTTTTCTATGTCGAAACGACCAATGAAATATTCACTGATGTTCCTGTTTTTTTGTTTTGTAAAATCAATGCGCGAGAATAGAAAGACATCATCATGTTCAAACTTCACTAAATCCGGGCATTCTGCCATGGAATTCTTCATGATGGGGTCTATCAATGCATCGTGAAATGTAAAAGTCTTTAAATCCTTTGAACGGAAAATTAAAAATTTTCCTTGATTATGTTCGTCTTTCGAACCTAATATCACATAATAGAATCCATTTTCGTAAAAAGGAAATGGATCTCTCGCATCTTGAATCAATCCATGTGGAGCGATTAAATCGACATCGATGATTGGTTTACTGTTCTTTTCGAAATGAATGCCGTCTGTCGTTGTCGCTAATCCTTGACGCTCGATGATCAAACCATTTTTATCAAAGTGTTTTGTATAAAAAACATGCAGCTGATCCTTATCCTTTTGATCCACAATTGCACCGCCTGAAAAACAGCCTGTTTCATCTTCTTGATCAGGAGCTAATGCAATCGGAAGGTAAGTGAATCTAACGAGATCTTTAGATACCATGTGTCCCCAATGCATGGGTCCCCAAACAGAATCATAAGGATGATGCTGATAAAAAATGTGATATTCTCCTCGATAAAAAACGAGACCGTTTGGATCATTCATCCAGCCCAATTCAGGCATGGCATGAAACATCAATCGATACATAGTATTGACCTTATGCTTGTTTTTTTCGACATATTGATTTGCTTGTGATATGGTCATCTCTAGTTCTCCTTAAATAGATTGGGGAGGAGTTGTCTCCTCCCCTTTGTTTTCTACTCTTGTCTGTAAATGGTTAAACTTGATATTTCAATCGTTACTGGTGATTCATTGGTTAAGAAACCAAATTGCATCAAAATTTCAAAATTCATGTCAAACATCAACATAGCATCCATCGTAAATGAATAGGTTGTTTCTGTTTCAGAGATTGTGATATTTTCCCAAATACGTGGATCCCATTGTCCAGATACGTTCAATCCAGCCAATCCAGTGACTTCCTTATCAGCTTTCACAGTAAATTCAATGGTATATAAACCGCCGCCTGTCAATGTGATGTCAGAGAAGAAAACCTTGTTGAACCAGTCAGTTGCTCCAAAGGATTGGATTTCATAATATAGAATGCCGTCTTCAGCATAAAGCGTGCCATATGCGCCTTCATCATTGTTGTTGAAAGTTCCCCATAGTGATTCTTCACCACCAGCAGAGAAATCAGTTAAGTCTTCTTCAGACACGGTTGATCCAGTAATTTCAAAGAACTTAAGATTGTCAATGGTCAATGTGTTTGTAGTCACTCCGTCAGCAGGCTTGCCTAATGACAATTTAATATATAAATCCGTAAGATTCATTCCAGCGATGAATGTGAACTCGAAGTTTCCGCTGCCGGATAAAGTTCCATTTTTGAAACCGGCACGAATCTGCCAATCCATAGCGATATCCTCGAAGCATAATTCGTAGAATTGATCATTAACTGTTGTATAGTCGAATACAAGTTTATATGCACCACCTGATACAACATCGAACTCAGTAGCTAAATATAAATCCATTTCCCATGGGTTTTTATCAACAGGATATGCATCCACTTGGAAATTTAGCGCGTTATTGACGTTGGTAATGGTCGCTACATGCGATTCAACACCGCGTTCGCTCCAACCAGTTGTTAAACCATCTTCAAAATCATCTTCTAAAACAAGTGTTTCGACAGTAGCTGCAGTCGCTTTGGTGATTGTAATTGAATCAATCGATAAATCCCATGCTGCTGGAT
>Ga0209211_10013459_pt1 | contig 10136 bp, 10 predicted proteins | sample RifGroA2_FD_183992 | JGI IMG/M metagenome (GOLD analysis project Ga0209211, IMG submission 183992) | Groundwater microbial communities from Rifle, Colorado, USA - Groundwater A2 (SPAdes) (version 2) | ecosystem: Environmental > Aquatic > Deep subsurface > Groundwater | place: Rifle, Colorado...
CCAATTCTCTTCTTGATTTTAAACTCATTTTCATGGAGATAGCCTTAATTGTTTAGCTATCTCCAAGATTAGATTTTAAATGATAAATCGACTAGGGCAATCATTAGATTTTGGATGAGTTACTGCGATATTCAACTTTTTTGTCTCGATAATCATAAATACTATTATTACTCTGTCCGCCCCGCTGAATCCTGCCGATATATTGCGTTAACTTCCCCTGAAATGCGAACGGGAACACTAAAAACAAACAATCCAGATTGGGAAAGTCGGTTCCTTCACCAATCAATTGACCGGTAGCCAAAAGTATCTGGAAATTGCCATCGTAAATTTGTTGAATTTTTTCCTTGCGCTGTTTGGCTGTTAAGTCGCCAGTGAACTAAATAATTTCATAATCTTTTTTGAGATAGTGACCCAAAACCTCGACATGTTCTTTGCGCTCAGTCAGCACCAGACATTTTAAGCCCTTATCCGCTTCTTTTTTGATATCTTCAATAATACCTTTGTTTCTCTCTGAATCAAATGAGATTATTTTATAGAGCGTTTGAAAATTATCCACCTTCACCTTGAAAGGAATTTCCAAATTTGTTTCCCGAATAATTACTTCAGTTTTTGATTTTTCATTTTTTGGCTGATTATAGCTTGCTTCAATTGTGTGCAAAACTTCTCCCAAATAAATATAAATGAGTTTTTCATCATTGTTTTTGCGTTCAGGCGTGGCGGTAAATCCATAAAGATAATATGGATTTAGCTTTGTTATTATATTTCTAAACATCTTGGCTGGCATATGATGACATTCATCCACAATTACCAGTCCAAACTTATCGGTCAGATCATTCAAGTTTTCCAGCCGATTGAGTGTTTGCACCATCGCGACTGTAACCTTTTTGCCAATCTTCTTTTTAGCGGCAACGAATTGCCCGATATCTTTTTTAGGAATATTCAAAAAGCCCTCAACTCTTTCCACCCACTGATTGAATATCTGCTTTTTATGGACAAGGATGAGCGTCGGTTGCTTCATCTTGGCGATGATGTCTATGCCCATGATGGTTTTGCCTGATCCGGGCGGAGCGACCAGCAATCCGTTTTCCGCTTCCAACATTTCCTTAACTGCTTTTTCTTGATGTTCAAAAAGCTTATGATTTGTCTCAAATTTTATATTTTTTAATTTTGTCCTTTCATCAACTATTTCGAAAGCAACGTCTTGCTCGCTTAAAAAATCCTTGAGTTTTTGGAGGAAGCCGCGAGGGATGGCAATCTTGCCATCAATGTCCTCAATCAACTTAAAGTACCTCTCGACTTTGTGAACATTTATGCCCATTTTCTTGCGAATGGTATATTCCAAATTGAAAAAATTGAGTTCATCCCGCAAGAAATTGACAACTGCTCGCGGCAACTTGTTTTTATCAATAAGGAGTTGTTCGCGAATGCTTATAGTTAAACTTTTTTGATTTGATTTTTTACTGTTTTTTATCTTACCATTGAATTGATCGTATAAATTTTCTAGCGTCTTTGCGGGAACTTTTTTAATTTCTTTCAAAAAATTCCATTGGTCAACAAATGGTTCAAAATTATTTTCCCAATCTATGAACACTGCATTGCCGGATTTTCTGGATTCGCCTTGCAATGGCAAAGCAATCAAATTTCCAAAGCCTCCTCCGCTCAAAGTATCTTGGTTGGGGAACAATCTGTCAAAAGCATCCTCTTTGGAAAACTGATCAATTATTTTGGCTTCTCGTAGAATATTAAGGCCAATGTTTCGGCTTTTATAGGCGGGATAACTGTTTTCAAAGAAAATCCAAACATGACCGCCGTTGCCAGAACGAGATCGTTCCAAATATGCCGGCAAATTATATTCCAAGCATTTTTTAAGAAAGCTTACGGCGGCGTCCTTCCATTCATTGCCATCAAAGTCAGCGGCAAGAAAATATGAGGTGTTATCTTCCAACAGTGGGTAAATCCCATAAACACGGTACCCAATCAGGTGTTGCTCAATATATTGATCATTGAGTTGGGCGTATTTTTTATGGTCGCAATCTTTGCATTTTTTGCGCAAGAGCTTATTGCACAAACCCTGCCTCCATTCATTCAAACAGACCGGCGTATATCCACTGGCCGATTTGTCCTGCTTTTCCCAACGCATAGCAAAAACATCTTCTCTGCCCCGAAAAAGATGTCTAAAGATTTTTATTTTTTGCTGTGGACTCAAATTCATAACTTTTGAGTTATTTCTCCATAAGCCAATCCCAGAGTGGCTTGAAATTTATTATCTTGCCATCTTTTTTAATTTGGCGTTTTTCGTCCCAAGTCAACACGGTTAACTTATTTACTCGCAGCTCATCGCTGGCTTCTACTAGAGATTTAGTCTCTCTTAACTCAACATCTGGGTTACTCGTTTCATAACAAACCTGTATCAGCTCGGAAATTTGCGTTCCATCCTTCACAACAAAATCGACTTCTCGATCATAGCGATTGCGGTAATAGAACAGATCGCGATTTGGCTTGTTGCCCCTTTTGACAAGTTCGGCACAGACCAAATTTTCCATTAGTTTCCCCTTATCAGGTGAGTGTTGGATAGCTTTGGCATTCACAAAACCGTTATCAACCACATAAACTTTTTTCGGAGATTTTATGCGCGTTGTATTTTTAGGAGAATAGCGCAACAACGAAAATATTATATAAGCCTCATCCAGATAATTTACATATTTTTCCGTAGTCGTAACGCTCTTCAGATCTAATGCATTCTGCAATTTACGCAAGCTGTATTCCGAAGCAAAATTATTTATCAAATATGACCCCAGATTTCCGATTTGGGTTGAAAATTTGACCTTATGTCTTTTGACCACATCTTTGAAAAGCAATGAATCATACAAGATGCCCAAATAATCCTTGGGATCAAGATTGCTAACTACTACTTCTGGAAAACCGCCAAAATTGAGATATTTTTCCATAAGCTGTAAAATTTCTTTGTGTTTTTTTGGCGATAAGTTTTTTTCAGCGTCTATTTTGACATTCTTGGCGCGCAAAAATTCTTTGAAATCAAACGGTAAAATTTCAATGGGAATATGCCGTCCGGTAAGTGCAGTCGCCAATTCCTTGGAAAGCAGGTTAGCATTCGAGCCGGTGAGCACCAAATTATATCCTTGACGATGCAGGCGATTGGCAAAAAGCTCCCAGTTAGGCAGATTTTGAATTTCGTCAAAAAGAACTGTTTTTACTTGGCCATAAATCTCATGCAACTCCTCCATCAATATGTTGGTGTCTATCTTACCGAGGTTTCCCAAAACCTCATCATCAAAATTGAAATACATAAAAGGACGGCCGTCCAAAAGCATCAGGGAAAATACGGATTTTCCTGCGCGACGAGGACCCAAAATAACTTTTATCAATTTTGAGGAGAGCCATTTTTTGCCGAAATGTTCCCGCGTTCTTTTTATGTAAGGCAAAGACAAAAGATCTTCCTTCTCCTGTTTTTGCTTTAAAATGACATCTTTAAGCATAATTTTTAATTACAAATTATCGTTATTTTGACCACTACACTTATTTTAATGGTCAAAATAACTGTTGTCAATATCCCGGAGTGAAGTGCCATATCTCAACCTCAATCATTATTTTGAGATATGGCAAATCATATCTCAAGAAGCGAAGACTAGCCGATTTTAGGTAAAAATTCGACAACAAAAGACAGTTGTTAAGAAACAGCCGTCTTTTTTCAAGAGTGCTCTACCAAGAACAAAGTGGCGCAGAAATCAACACTCCGCACCCTCCGCCCAGCCTGTTTCTGTCGATAACTAGATCATATAGGTAAGCGTGCTTGTTCCACCCAAACCCATGCGCACACACTTGGTCAATTTATAAACTCCCTTTGGGCAAAATATTTATGTAAATTTTTTTCAACAATTCTATAAATAAAGTTCGCTCTTTTCAAAAGCATATCTTTTTCGTTTATGTTTATCGTTCCCATGCAACTGGGAGAGGTTGCGACCGTAACAATTTTAGGATAGTCAATCACATTAAATAAGTCTCGAAAAAAATTATCAATTCTTTCTTCTGACCATGGAGTAAAAACAGTTTGAGCTGAATCTATATCTAAAAAATAATCTGAATCAATATCAAGAATATCTATATTTTCTTTCCCTAAATACTTGAAAAATTCCTCCTCATTATTATTGGCAAAAGTTTCTGTTTCAAATTTTTCTTTATCTTTATTAAATCTGCTTCCCTCATTTTCATGGACAAGCGAAACTATCCTTACATTGTAATTATTCCGCATAGCAAATGTGTCTATAGAATTAGCACAATCCAAATATTTATTTGTAATATAATTCAAATCGGGATTATATTTTATATCATCATAATTTGTTTTTCCGTTTTCCATTTCTTTTTCAGGTACAAAGGATGCGTCTGGATGCATATCGATATGAACTACCGTAATTTTATTATCATTTTCTTTTTTAAATAATTAAACTACACACTATGGATGAACAAAATCAGTCTCAAGGACAGACTCAAAATGTCCTAACAAAAAATCCTTGGTACAAGAAATGGTGGGGAATCCTTCTGGCAATTGTATTATTCCCTGTCATTGTTCCATACCTAGTTTGGACTAAAACTAATTGGCACAAGGGAGTAAAAATTGCTATCACAATAGTCTGCATTCTCTTTGTTTTTTCAAACTATTACAACGATAGGAGGCAGGAAAAAGAAAGTCTTGTAAAACAAATGGAGGAAACAAAACGAGTAGAAAATATTGTAGAACAGGCGGAAAGTTATATCAGAGAAAATAAAACTGAGGAGGCATTGGCTGTTTTAGATAAAACGAAAGAATTAGATACTAATACAAATAAGGACGCTGCTATTACTTTACAAACAAAAATAAATGAGTTTCAAAATCCGCATGCTTTTAGAAGAACTTTGGTCGAAATGTCAGACAGCGCTTTTGACCTTCTGAAAAAAGGTGAATTAAAGACATCGTTTATCAACCATGCAGAACTGAACAAACTTTTTCTTGCAAAACTTCAGGAAAACTCCGATCAAAGAGCTGTGTATATTGCCGAAGCTGAAGAATTAAAAAAGAAGGAACAGGAAGAAGCTGAAAAGAAAAAGCAAGAAGCCGAGGCCAGCGCAAGAAAAGAAATGATAGAAAAGCAATTTAGTTCATGGGACGGCGCTCATATTAAACTTTCAAGATTAATAAAGGATTCCATGAACGATCCGGACAGCTATGAACATGCTGAAACTAAATATTGGGACATGAAAGATCATCTTATTGTGATTACAAAATTTAGAGGAAAGAATGCTTTCGGAGGAGTTGTAAAAAACACGGTAAAAGCAAAAGTTTCTCTTGATGGCGAGAATATTGAAATTACTGAACAATATTAAGATAGGCAGGAGTACTGGATAAGGAAACAAAAAACAACAGCTTCCATGCTGTTGTTTTTTGTTGCTTGTTTTGAGGCTCTCGGGTCATCCTCGATACTACAAGCTTGATGCGGTGTTTATTGAACAAAGTTCGAATGTTTTTCGAGCAAAATCCAAATGATTAAAACTACTAAAAAGGACTCGGCAGGGCGAAACAATTTGTCTGGGGGAATGGATTCGCCCTGCCTCGACTGATTTCCCGCCCGCAGGAGGGGTCTGGGGAGGAATGCGGGCGGGTTTCGGACTGGGGGTTTTCGGAAATTCGGCGGCTATATATCCCAAGATGATATTATGTCTCTCCGCTGCCATTGACAACCCTTAACCCAAAACTTGCTGTTTTTTCTCCACTTTAATCATTTGCAGACTACAAACAATAATCCATACGGCTGTTGATATGATGTAAGCTCTCCCATACCAACCTACTGGAGTATCTGGCGAAAATACACCATTAGTTTTACTAAGATAAATACCCATTGCGACATCCAATACAATCTCAAAGATCCAAACAAATATTGTACTAATTATTATTAGATTTTTAAAATCTTTCAAGTCCTGTCGTTTAATGAATTGCCAAAGTATAAATACCGTGGACAGTACCATAAAAACAAGAAAACCAGCGGCCATGGCATGTATTTGCCCAGTACTACTTAATTTTTCTGGTAAGGTACCAACGGGATCGGTGTTAAAGAAAGTGGCAAGGAAGTTACCAATGGCTGATAGAATTAAAAGTCCGCTACCAATTTTTGCACCAACTGATTTAATTTTTCCAAAGAAATATATACCCAAGCTAAGAAATGACACACCCAGGAGGAAGAATGCCCCATTCATTATCCAACCAAAACTACCAAGAGCATATTCACTAATCGGTTGCCACACGGGATTAACATCGGGTTTGATAATGTGTAGTAGTACCACTAATCCAATGAATGCCCCTGCAGTATATTGCGAAATGAGAAGTAATTTTTTCATAGAGTCTGTAAATTATTTTATTTAAACTTATAATATAATATATTATTTTAATAATTCTTCCATAGGAACGCCTAACGACTTGGCGATTTTTTGGATTGTTTGAACGCTTGGCTTGGTAACAACGCCACCCTCAATTTTCGTAAGGGTAGAGTATTTGATATTGGCTTTCTTCGACAAGTCGTCTTGTGTTAAACCTTGTTTTGCTCGTATTCGCTTAATATTCTGTGCTATTGTTGACATAATGTTTTTTTCAAAAAATTTAATACTTCTACATTTAATTCTTGGTGAAACTTTTCTCGATTAAACCCTTCAGGGTCCATTGCGGCCACGCCAGCCATTGCTTTAATTGATTCTGGAAATGGGCTAAGAAACGAGAAATGCCCAGCATTTTTTACAATATGGCAACTGATTGAAGAATCTTTTTTAAGTCCTTTAATAAATATCTCCACATGAGAACAAGGGATATATTCATCCTTCTCAGCATTAAAAATGAGAACGGGAATATTCACGTTCTTTAATGATTCATGACCCGTGAACCAGCCGGGTGTCAGCGCAAAAAGAACAAGCGCTTTAATACGGTTATCTGTTTTTAAATTTATTTCTTGAGGCTCTTGTTCCATATGCATCGGCTTACCAAATTTAATTTGATATTCTGCATATGGAATAGGGTGGCCTCCGACTAGAACTAATGCAGTATTAGCGCCGATGGAATGACCTATTACGCCCACATTGTTTGGTTGGAGATACTGTTTAAATTTATCGGCTAAAAACATTTGATCAATCATCAGACTAATATGCTTAAGTCTATTGGTGAAATTTTCGTTCGTTCCTTCTAGGTGATTATCGTTTCGGTTATTAAACGGATGCTCTGGCATACACACAACAAAGCCGTTCTTCGCCAAATGTGACCCGAGCGTATGATAAGCCAAATTAGACCCTCCGGATCCATGAGAAATTATCACTAACGGAAAATTGCCAACCTCAACTGGCGCGTCGGGCGACACATTCAATATGTACGGGCCGAAAACAACATCCCTTGACGGAACATCTGTCGGATACATAACAAACATAGGGAAAGTTATTCCCAATTGCTTATCAGCCACTTCAATTTTTGTAAGTCCAACAAATTTATTTACTTGTGTTGATTGTTGTGTCGCCATAATATTATTTTTTCGCTTTCGCTTTCTTCAAATTCTCTTTCAACCTAAATTTTACAATTTTTGTTATAAGCGCAAGAGGAAGAGGTTTATCCATGGGAAATTTTACTGATCCCTTGGCTCCTTCGTAAGCAGACAGTTCTTTTTTGAATGTCTCAATTCCCGACGGAGTAGGATAAAACCCAATATGATTTTTGGAGGCTGAAAAGTGAACTAGGTTTCCATTTAACGTAAAAGTCGGAATTCCATAGTTAATTTTTTCTTCCGCCTTCGGCGCAGCTTTTTTGATCGTCATTCGTAGTTGCATCAAAATCTTTTGGGTGTCCATCGGAAATCCAATGATAAACTCATCAACGTCTTTTGCATTAGTTTTATCTATTGCCATAGTATGCTACTTTTGATAGTATAGAAATATGAGTCATTATTTTCTTTGCTCACAAAACAATGATAGCAAAAATTATGGATTTTATCAATCTGTATTTTCTGATCTTTTAGCCGCCGAATTTCCGAAAACCCCCAGTCCGAAACCCGCCCGCATTCCTCCCCAGACCCCTCCTGCGGGCGGGAAATCAGTCGAGGCAGGGCGAATCCATTCCCCCAGACAAATTGTTTCGCCCTGCCGAGTCCTTTTTAGTAGTTTTAATCATTTGGATTTTGCTCGAAAAACATTCGAACTTTGTTCAATAAACACCGCCAAAATTGAAAATCGGAATCGGAAGCCGAAATGGGGTCGGCACGAAGTGCCGACACAAATGTATTCCCCCCAAAAAATCCTGAATCTGAAAGGGTTCGCCGCGCTCCGCGTGGCTCCTCGTTTGCCAATTCAATTATGAATAATCAAACCAAAAAGTTTTTCATTTATACTCGCAAGTCTACGGACGACAAAGACAGGCAAGTCCGCAGTATTTCTGACCAATTAGCTGAACTAAAAGATTTAGCGTTGAAAGAACAACTGGAAGTGGTAGATGTCTTTGTCGAAAAGCAGACCGCCAAAATACCAGGTCGCCCTGTGTTTAATGAAATGATGTTGAGAATGGAAGCGGGCGAAGCGTCTGGTATTTTGGCGTGGCACCCCGATAGACTTGCGAGAAATTCCGTTGATGGTGGAAAAATTATCTACCTCGTTGATACGGGCATAATTTTGGAAATGAAATTTCCAACTTTTTGGTTTGATCCGACACCGCAAGGAAAATTCATGCTTTCAATCGCTTTTTCGCAATCCAAGTATTATGTGGATAATTTGTCGGAAAATATCAAGCGAGGTCATCGCAACAAAGTGAAAGACGGGATATGGCCTCAAATGGCTCCACTTGGATATGTAAACAAAAATAGAAAAATTGTTCCCGATGAAAATATCGCTCCGTTAATCAAGAAAACATTTGAGGCATATTCGTCTGGGTCTTTCACTTTGCGACAACTCCGCGACAAATTTAATGAACTTGGATTGAAACGAAAAAGCGGAAAGGAACTTGCGGTGTCGAATTATCAAAAACTTTTGAAAAATCCGATTTACACTGGCTTAATGCTTTACAATGGCGAAATCCACGAGGGCAAACACGAACCGATTATTTCAAAGAAACTTTTTGATTCCGTTCAGGAAGTGATGATGAGAAAAAGCAAACCTCACTCGAAAGGACTTAAACCATTTTTATATAGAGGATTTTTCCGTTGTGGAGAATGTGGTTGTTTTATAACTACCGAAACACAAAAAGGTCATAACTATTTGCGATGTACCAAACGGAAAAATCCTTGTACTCAAAAATATACGCGTGAAGAAATCATCACTTCCGAAATTCAAAAGGAAATCAAAAAAGTTTCTTTGCCAGACGATTGGGCTTCTTGGATGTTAGCGGAAAACGAAAAAGACAAGTTGGTGGAAGCCCAATCGTCTACGCTTTTTGCAAACAAAACAAAAGCCGATATTTCTCTTTTAGATTCCAAAATTGAGAAGCTGATGAACGCATATTTGGAAAATGCTTTGTCACTTGAAGAATATCGAGATATGAAAAACAAGCTAGTAAACGAAAAACAGCTTCTCAAAGAGAAATTATCGGCTTTTGAGCAAAAAGCGAATAATCGGTTCGAACTTACCGAAAAGTTTTTGAAATACAATATAGAATTGGCAAACGAGGGAATAAATGAAGAGAAACTTCATTTATTCAAAAAAGTCGGTTCGAACTTTATTATTGAAGCTCGAACCGTACTTTTTGAGCCACACGGAGCGTGGCGAACCCTTTCAGATTCAGGATTTTTTGGGGGGAATACATTTGTGTCGGCACTTCGTGCCGACCCCATTTCGGCTTCCGATTCCGATTTTCAATTTTGGCGGAAGAGGAGAGATTCGAACTCTCGGTGAGTTTCCCCACACACGCTTTCCAAGCGTGCGCACTAGGCCACTATGCGACTCTTCCAGATTGTCACTTTAGCATATTAACATATTATCACGCCAGCATGCTAACAAAAAAGGCTCTATAATAAACAGTGTGGTGGATAACCATAGAAGTGGTAGGATTTAAGCGACTAAACATAAATCCCCACCACCTCTATGAAACAAGATATCAAAAAGCTACTAAATTTGCAAAACGTATGGGT
>Ga0209211_10013460_pt1 | contig 10136 bp, 5 predicted proteins | sample RifGroA2_FD_183992 | JGI IMG/M metagenome (GOLD analysis project Ga0209211, IMG submission 183992) | Groundwater microbial communities from Rifle, Colorado, USA - Groundwater A2 (SPAdes) (version 2) | ecosystem: Environmental > Aquatic > Deep subsurface > Groundwater | place: Rifle, Colorado...
GGAAGGCGATGGAGGCGCCGATGTTCACGTCGCTGACCCCATCGCCGTAGGTGAAGCAAAAAGCTTCGTCTTTCTCGATGTAGCTCGCCACGCGCTTGAGGCGTCCGCCGGTCATCGTCTCCTCACCGGTGTCTACCAGCGTTACGCGCCAGGGCTCAGCCTTGTGCTGGTGCACTTCCATGCGGTTGTCGGCCATGTCGAAGGTCACATCGGACATGTGCAGAAAGTAGTTGGCGAAGTACTCCTTAATCACATAGCCCTTATAGCCACAGCAGATGACGAATTCATTGACACCATGCGATGAGTACATTTTCATGATGTGCCACAGGATGGGCTTGCCACCGATAAGCACCATGGGCTTGGGCTTCAAATGGGTTTCTTCGGAAATTCGGCTGCCCAGGCCACCGGCCAATAGCACTGCTTTCATTGCGTCTCCTTTTCAGCGCTTTTTGTAATTGAATCAGGCCTGCGTGGCGGCCGTGGCATGCCGCACGGCCTGCATCAGCAAGGCGGTATTGCGGAAGGTGCTGTTGGAGGTGCTCACGATCTGCGAGTGCGAGAGCACCAGCAGGTCGATCAGTGCATCTTCTACACTAATGGCATTGCGGTTCACGTTGCAGGCGTACACCCGACCGCTGTGGTCGGCCGTGGGCGTGTTCCATGTGCCGTCGACCAGCTTTTCGACATAAGCTCGCTTGGGGTACATCACCACATTGGGCAGTGCGCCAAAGCGCTGCTCCACATCCTTGTCATCGGAACACACGAAGAACTGCTTGTGGGGCACATCACGTACCAGCTGGTAGAGGTTGGTATCGTCCGAACCGTTGCTGCCAAAGTCGGTCTTGCGAATGTGGATGCCGAAGTACTCGGACAGCTTGCGGCTTTCCATAAACGCCTGGGCCCGGGCCACCAGGGCCGGTTGAAAGTGCAGCGCGCGCACCTTGAAGTGCACCACTGCGGTCTCGAGAAAGGCGGGGATCAGCGGCGTGTGAAAGTGCACATCCTTGTCGCTGGAACGTAGATAGGCCAATGCGCTGTCCAGGTTGGGCATCTGCAGCGGCGACTGGAAAGGGAAACCCATGCCCAGATGGTCTTCGATGGTGAAAAACAGGAAATTGTCTTTCTCCGCTGCATAGGAAGAAAGCTCCCGCTCCACCACCTGGGCGGGCGTGGCGATCAGCCCGTCGTAAGACGCGCCACACCAGTTGTTGCAAGGCCAAACGACGATGGGATGGAGTCCTGCCAACTCGGCCATGGCCAAGCCGGCCACCAAGCCATTGAAGCGGTTGCCAAAGCCACCGTCGCAGTAAATATGGATAGTACGCATGGTCAAGTCTCTTCAATGCAGCAGGGCCAGCAGCTGGTCCACTGGCGCGCGCCAGTCGTGGATGCTTGCCGGAGGAGGGTGAGCCGCAGCGCCCAAGGGCTTGGGACCGGTTTGCAGCAGCAACTCCACCAGGTGGTCCAGGTCGGGTTCACAGTAGGCCGGGATGGTGCGGTCCTGCACCGTGGCGTTTTTGTACAGCGTGGAGCGGATGTGCCGGGCACCCGACCCCTCTGCAAAGTCATCCGTGGCGCCCCCACTGGTCACAATCACGGGGACATTGCATGCCATGGCTTCGTACACCGGCAAGTTGAAGCCTTCCGCGCGGTACGGTGACACATAACAATCGCAGGCGTTGTAAATGCTGTTCATCTGGTCCATCGTCAGGTTGGCCGGAATCAGCGTGATGGCGCCCAACACATCGGCCGACAGCAGGCCGGCCGCGGCCAGCGTGGACTGCACAAAACTCTCACCCGAAATGCCATAGGTGTTGCGTTGGTCCTTGAAGACCAAGCGCAAGTCCTTGCGGGTCTGGCGCGCCAGCGCAAAGCCCTGCAGCAGTACGTCAATGCCTTTGTTCCAGATGGCCGCGCCAATATTGAGCAGCAGCACCTCGTCTGGGCGAAACCCCAGCGCAGTGCGCTGCGCCGCAATGACCTCCGGGGACTGCGGCCGAAAGTAATCCGCGCTGGCGCCATGCGGCACCGTGTGCACGGTCTCGGGCCGGAAGCCGAAATCGATGATCCGATTCCGCGACCATTCACTGGGGGTGATGAGGACCCCACCACTGGCTTCAAACTGCCCGACATCACTGCCCGCAGCAAAGTACTTGGCATCCAGCCCACATTCGGTCACCGCGAACACGGCCAGCCGCCGTGCATGCTGGGGCGGGCGCAAATCCACAGGAGAGAAAATCCGGAACAGCCAATCGGCTTGCTCACCCGTCAAGCCCGAAATGCCCGACAACGCGGCTTCATCGGCGGCGTGGAAACCCGCACCGTTGACGGCACGGTTCCAGTGGGGGTAATGGAACGCCGCATCCACATGGCGCAGGACCGTGTCTTGCCGGCGGATCATTTCCAGCAGTTGGAACTGGTTGACCAGGGCAAACGAATGGTTGATACCGCGCCAACCTTCGACCACCAGTGACTGCGGAGATGCGTTCATGCTCGATGTATTATGATTAAAAATACGGGTTAGCCCGCATCCAATATGCGCAAGCAGCTATCTAATGTATAGCAAATAATCCTACCTCCCAACCAGGAAATAGTTACCGCGATACTACTGGTGGCGCTCCTGACCACCGGGCAGATTTACCCGGCAAAAGGAACGTTTTTTCCGCAAACACCCGTCGAGCGCAGACCCACGGCCCCACACGAGGCAAGGGTCAGGGCTCGCGGGCGGCCTCTCCCAGGCCCTTGGTCAAGGGCCACGCCAGGTAGGACATGACCGACCGCTTGCCCACAATCACCTCGGCGGTCACCGCCATCCCGGGCAACAATCTGGCACCCTCGGCCATGTTCTTGAGCGCCACGCCATCCAGCGTGATGCGCGCAGCATAGTAGACATCACCATTGCTTTTTGCGGAACTGTCTTTGCGAAAGGCATCTTCGCTGAGGATTCGAATCTTCCCGCCCATGGTGCCGTGGCGCTGAAACGGAAAGGCATCCAGCTTGAGCTTGGTCTCATCACCCACCTTGACATAGCCGATGTCGGTGGAGTCAATTTGCACCTCCGCTTCCAACTGGGCATTCAGTGGGACCAGCGTGAAAAAGGTTTCGGCCTCGCGCACGATGGACCCGGGCGACAGCTTGGCAATCTCCAGCACTACCGCATCTGCCGGGGCCACCAGAGTGACCAGGCGGCGGCGTTTGTCAGCCTTCTGGATTTGCTCACGCACCGCATCGCGCTCCCGCGTAACCGTGAGGAGGTCCTCCAGAATCTTTTGACGCCATCCCTTTTCAAAGGCGGTTTTGTCTGCCTCGGCTGCGGCCAGCTCCCGCACAATCTCCTGCTCCCGATTGCCGACGGCCTCCAGATCGCGCTCCACTTCCTTGCTCTTGATTTGCGCTTCCATGAGCTGCAGCGGTGCCCCAAACTTCTGCGCCACCATCTTCTCTTGCATGGCTTCAATGTTCTTGAGTGAGGCAAGACGGGCCGCCGCCAGTTTCTGGTCTCGGCGATTGGTGGCCAGCGCAGCACGCAAGCGCCCCACCGACTCGGCAATCTTCAGCTGTTGGGCCTTGTAGTTGGCACGGCGTTCGGTCAGCAAGTTGGCCTGCAACTGGTCGTCTTCTGTGCTGCCGACTGAGGGCCGCTCTGCCACCTGGCCTGACAGCTCCTCTTCCAAGCCCTTGGCCTGGGTTTCCAGACTGTCCAACCGAAGCTGAAGCACATTCTCATCCGCCTGGATGAAAGTCGCGTCCAGGGTCGCCAACGCATCCCCCTTCTTCACCAGTTGCCCGACACGTACGTCCACGCTCTGGACAATGGAGGTCTCCAATGGCTGCACCACCACGTTGGGCAGTGGATTTATCAGACCACCGCGCGCCACCACCACCAGGTCCAGCTCCGACAGCGAAGCCCACAACGCGAAAGACACCACCCCGAGCAACAACACGCGCAAGGTAACCTGGGCCCAGCCTGGCACGGGGCTGCGCTCCAGCTCGTCCGCGTCCGGCAGGTATTCAATCGCCGTCTTCCCCTTGGAGGCCTTCGGCTTGTCTTTGGAGAACCACTTGCTCATAAGTGGCTCGTCTGCTGGTTCCAGAGTTGCTGGTAGGTCTGGCAACGGGTCAGCAGCTCCTGGTGCCGTCCACTGTCCATCAGTTTGCCGTGCTGCATCACCAAAATCGCATTGGCATTCACCAAGGTGGAGAGCCGGTGGGAGATCATGATCACCGTCCGCCCCACGGCGATGCGCGACAAATTGTTAATGAAAATGGATTCACTTTCTGGATCCAACGCACTGGCGGCCTCGTCCAGAATCAGGATGCGGGGTTTAGTCAGCAAGGTGCGGGCGATCGACAACCTCTGCTTTTGTCCACCGGACAGGTTGGAGGCGTTCTCTTCCAGCATGGTGTTGTAACCCTGGGGCAGCCGCTCGATGAACTCGGCCGCACCGGCTGCATCAGCCGCCGCCACAATCTCCTCAAACGGCGCTTCCGGCTTGGCCGCTGCAATGTTTTCACGCACCGTGCCGCGGAACAAAAAGTTCTCCTGCAGCACCACCCCGATTTGGCGACGCAGATGCGCCAGCTCAATCTCACGGGCGTCGGTCCGGTCAAACCGCACAATCCCTTCCTGCACGCTGTACAGACCCTGGATCAGTTTGGTGAGCGTCGTTTTCCCCGAACCGCTACGGCCCACAATCCCCACCACCGTGCCAGCCTGGATCGTCAAACTTGCACGATCCAATGCGGAGACACTGGAGCCGGGGTAGCGGAAGGTGACATCTTCAAAGGAAATTTCACCCGCCAACTCCGGACGCAGACCGCCCGCGCCCGCTCGCCCTTCAGAAGGCCGATTCATCACCTCCCCCAGCATACGAACCGACAGGGCGACTTCCTGGTACTCATTGACCAGCGACACAATCGCCAGCAATGGGGAGATAACCCGACCCGAGATCATCTGGAAACCAATCAGGGCACCCACCGAGAGTGTCTGGTCAAACACCTGCTGGGTGCCCATGACAATAATCACCACGGGCAACAGTTTGCCCAAGAAGTCGGTGATGGAGTTGCCAGTGATAGCCACCTTTCCCACCCGAAAGTGCATATTGATGGCCTGCGCAGACCGCTGGTCCCACAAACGCCGTTGGGAGGGCTCTATCGCCAGGGCTTTGACCGTGCGCATGCCGTGGATGGTTTCCACCAACATCGATTGGCGCTGGCCTTCGGCGATGTTCAGGTCGTTCAGGCGGCGCTGAAAGATAGGCACCATGGCCATCACCACTCCGGCAATCATCAAGGTGAACACCAGCGTCACCAGCGCCAGCTGGACCGAATAGGCAAACAAAATGGGCAGAAAGATGAACAGCGACGTCGCATCCAACGCAGTAAAGAACATCCGGCCCGTCAAAAATGCTCGGATCCGCTCCACCTGCTGCATGTAGCGCGTCACTACGCCTGCAGTGGTCGTTTCAAAATAGTCAATCGGTAACGACAGCAGGTGGGCAAAGGTTCTGCGGGTCAACCGCATATCAATTTTGTTTGATGCAGAGATCGTCAGGATTTGTCGCAAGAAGCCCAGTAAAGAATCGAACACCAGGGCGATCACCACACCAACACCCAGCACCCAGAGCGTAGAAATGCTCTGGTGCACCAACACCTTGTCAATTACCAACTGAAAAAACATGGGCGACGCCAAGGCAAGAATGTGCATGGCCATGGCGGCCAGCGCAATGTCGCGAAAAGCGGCTTTTTGTTTGAGTATTTCCGGAATAAACCAGCGAAAACCAAAGGGTTGGCTGGCCTCCGCCGTGGCGAAGATCCGCTTCATGAAGAACACTTCGCCCTTCCATTGGGCGCAGAACTTCTCTTGCCCCACCATCAGTACCCCGGTCGGGTTGTCTGCCAGCGGGTTCAAGATGGCGACTTGCCCGCCTTCATTGGGGGTGGCCGCCATGACGATGACGCAATTGCCGTCCCCCATCCTGGCGATCACTGGAAAGACGCCCCCCTGTGCCAGCAATGAATCCCAGCTGAGCTGGTCCGCCCGGGCCTTCAAGCCAATGTCGGCCGCAATCCGCAGTACCGTAGCAACAGACGGCTCTTCCCCGACCAGAGCGTAGTCTTCTATGAGCCGCTCAGGGTTGATCGGCAACCGGTGGTGCTGTGCAACTGCAGCGAGGCACTGAATGGTTGTATGTGGAAAGCGTTCTGCCATTGTTGATAGCCCAACTTGGGATCAACTATTTCAACATGGCACTCCGCATCCAAACCCGCCAATTGGGGTGAAAAACAGCGTCTATTTCGACTCACTCGCAGCAAGCAAGATATCCCCCACACGAGGATCCTGCCCTCCGGGGAGCTTCAAGGTCGTGGTGGTCGGCACACCCAGCGACGACTGACCCCCCAACGCCGGTCCATTCACGTCGAACTGCTTCATCGCGTCCGCCAAGCTGCTCACCGCCAGCATCACCGGGCTTAGTGCGGGTGCAGGCGCACCGCCATCGACCGACGCTACCGCCAGCTCCGATTGCGACGGACCCGCCTCCACAAAGGAGCCCATGACCTGCGCCATGCTGCTGACCTGGGCACGCATCGCGCTGGTCAACGGTACCGGCTCCACCACAGTCTGCGCTTGGATCGTCGGGACTGTCTGGGTCTGCGGCACGGCCACAGGATCCACCGCCAGAGTTGGCACCGTCGTCGTGTTCAGTGCCGCAATCGCACTGTCTACAGACCCGGTGACAGGAACTGACGTTTTGTTCGCAACGAACCAAACGTCAGCCATGTCGTGGGTCAGGCCATCTGTTGTTTCGTATGAGGATGTCAATCCCAGCCAGTTGCCATTGTCCACCTCAGCTCCAGCGACGGCATTGAGATTGATCTTGGCAATACCCAGCTCTGCCAGTGTCTTGGTCTCAGCCGTGCCACTGACACCATCCGAATTGCTGTCAATCCAGATCCTCAGGTCGCCGTAGATCGCATCGTCACTGCTGATCGTGCCGTCTCCGTTTGAGTCCAGCTCACGCAGAGCCGCGTAGCCGTCCGACGCTTTCTCGCCGTTGGCCAATCGGGTCGCAGAGCCAAAAAGCTCAGAACCGTCGTTGATCTGTCCATCCTGATTCCGATCCAGCACCAGCAGGCCATCTCCGCTACTGACCCAGCCAGTGTTGATTGCAGCACCTTCGGCAAATAGATCAAACTTAACCCCCGCAGTAACCCCCAAGGTTCGGACACCGTCACCGTTCAGATCCAGGATGATTGGCGTTCCGGTCGTCAGGTATTGATAGGCCTCGGTGGTGAAAGCCGGAATTTGCTGGCTCGTAAACGATTCCACCTGTGTGGTGGAGAACACGATCGTTTGTGCAGACGTCAGGGCCTGGATCTGTGCCGTGGTCAGCGCTTCCAGATCCTGGGTTTCCAAGGCGACGGCCTGGTCCGTCCTCAACGCTTGCACCGCATTGGTCGACAAGGCCATCGCCTGGGCAGTGGAGAGTGACACGATCTGGTCTGTCGTCAGGGTCACGATCTGCGCCGAAGTCAACGCGGCAATCTGCGCTGTGGTCATTGTGGGGATGTAGAACCCCAAGGACGGAAGCGCCGCCAGTTGGGCTGATGACAGTGCTGCCATTTGGTCCGTGGTCAGTGCAATCACCTGTGCTGTTGTGAATGCGCTCAATTCCAAGGTTGTAAAAGCCACGACTTGCGACGTCGATAGCGTCACCAAGTCCTGCGTTTCAATAGCACGCACCTGCGCGGTGGACAGCGCAGCGATTTCATTGGTCGAAAGGGTCGGAAACTGGTCCGTACTCAGCGCCACGATTTGCGCCGTGGTCAACGCCATCACCTGATTTTGCGTAAGGCTGGCGACGTCGATGGTTTCCATGGCCGCGATCTGGTCCGTGGTCAGCGCAGCCACACTGGATGTGGGTAAGGACGGTATCTGGTCCGTGGTCAACGCGACAATGCGGTCCGTTGCCAGCGCCGCTATATCACCGGTGTCCAGCGCCTGCAACTGGGAGGTTAAGAACGCGCTGATGCCAGTGGTGGTGAACGCCTGTATCTGATCGGTACTCAGACTGGCAATTTGCGCAGGAGTGAGTGCCTGCACCTGTGCTGTGGTCAACGCCGCAATTTGAGCCGTGGTGAGCGACCATGGCGGGATCGTCACAACCGCCTGGGGAGTGCCTCTGGTTATTCCTAGCAGATTGTCAAACCAACGCCCCAGATCAAAAAGACTATCCGACAAAGATCCAAATAGTTTCTCTCCGTACGGTGATCCAAACAGCAGCGTTAGAAACCACAACATAGTTCATGGACCTAGTCATGGCACATCAGCCCCTGGATAGGCTATGAAAGGAGCAATTGCCATCCTTTGCATTACGTTCCCCAGTGAGCTGATGGTTCGCCACATAGACTCAAATCAGGTCTTTCCCCCTGTCGTGAGCATGTCCCCAGCATTGGGGTCTTGAATACCCGAGAGCTTCAAGGTGGTGGTCGGTACACCCAGTGACGACTGACCTCCCAACGCCGGTCCATTCACATCGAACTGCTTCATCGCATCCGCCAGGCTGGTCACCGCCAAGGCCACAGGGCTCAGTGTTGGCGCTGCTGCCGCACCATCGGCCGACGCTGCCGCCAGCTCCGGTTGCGACAGACCCGCCTCCACAAAGGAGCCCATGGCCTGCGCCATGCTGCTGACCTGTGCGCGCATGGCGCTGGTCAACGGCACCGGCTCCACCGCAGGCTGCGCCTGGATCGTCGGGACTGTCTGGGTCTGCGGCACGGCCACAGGATCTACCGCCAGAGTTGGCACCGTCGTAGTCGTGTTCAGTGCAGCAATCGCACTGTCCACCGAACTAGCCTCACCCGCCACCGGCGTCCTGTTCGCGAGGAACCAGACATCGGCCGCATCATGGGTCACTCCATCGGTCGTTTCATAGCTCGATGTCAATCCCAAGATATTTCCGTTGTCGGTGTCGGTTCCGACGACGGCATTGAGATTGATCTTGGCAATACCCAACTCTGCCAGTGTCTTAGTCTCACCCGTGCCACTGACACCATCCGAATTGCTGTCAATCCAGATCCTCAAGTCACCATAGATCGCGTCGTCACTACTGATGACCCCGTCGCCGTTGGAGTCGAGCTCTCGCAGTGCGGCATAACCGTCCGATGCTTTCTCCCCGTTGGACAGGCGAGTTGCAGAACCAAAGAGTTCCGAACCGTCGTTGATCTGCCCATCCTGGTTGCGGTCCAGCACCAGCAAGCCGTCTCCGCTGCTGACCCAGCCAGTGTTAATCGCAGCACCGTCGTCGAACAAGTCGAACTTGACGCCCGCATCAATACTTTGCGTTCTGACACCATCACCGTTCAAGTCCAGGATGATGGGCGTTCCCGTCGTCAGGTATTGGTAGGCTTCAGTTCCAAACGCAGCGATCTGGCTGGATTGCAGTGCTTCGACCTGCGTCGTGGTGAACGAATAGGTCTGCGAAGTCGACAGTGCGCTCAATTGTTTAGTCGTCAAGACTGCAATATCTGTCGTTTCGATTGCAACAATTTGGTCCGTCGACAGCGCCTTCATTCCAGAGGTTGAGATCGCCTGGATCTGATACGTCGTCAGTGCAACCAACGCGTCCGTCGACAGTGCCGTAACCTGACTAGTCGTCAGCGCTGCGAGTCCAGCTGTGTTGATCGCGCCGATTTGATCGGTGGAGAGTGCTGCGATTGCGCTGGTAGACAGGGCTTGCACCGTACGTGTGCTAAGTCCTGTGACTTGGCTGGTACTCAAGGCAGCCACCTGCTCAGTGGTCAGAGCACGTACCCCACTGGTACTCAAAGCGCTCAACTGGTTCGTTTGCAGTGCCTGAATCTGGTCCGTACTGAGCGCGGCCACCGTGCTGGTTGCAATCGCAGACATCTGGCCTGTAGTCAGCGCACGAATGTCTGTAGTCTCGATTGCCACCACCTGACCGGTCGTTAGTGCCTTCAGCGTTGCTGTCGTCAGATTCGAGACTTGGTAGGTCGTCAACGCAACCACTTGGTCGGTGCTCAGGGCCGCTACCGTGCTGGTGGCCAGCGTAGAGAGTTGCTTGGTGCTCAGCGCCTGGATGTCACCTGTCTCAATCGCCACCAACTGGCCCGTG
>Ga0209211_10013461_pt1 | contig 10136 bp, 9 predicted proteins | sample RifGroA2_FD_183992 | JGI IMG/M metagenome (GOLD analysis project Ga0209211, IMG submission 183992) | Groundwater microbial communities from Rifle, Colorado, USA - Groundwater A2 (SPAdes) (version 2) | ecosystem: Environmental > Aquatic > Deep subsurface > Groundwater | place: Rifle, Colorado...
ATTGGAATGATGTAGGCTATTTCTGGAATTACTTGGATGTGAGTGAGTTTGCCTGCAACAACCTGCTTGATGACAACCGTGAAGGAACAATAGAGCTGGGAGTCGTTATTAAAGGAAAACTGCATTTGGGCAAGGGCAGCGTAATCCGCGCTCCAGCCCGCATCGAAGGGCCGGTTTACGTGGGTGAGAATAGCATAGTTGGGCCGAACAGCTTCCTGCGCAAGGGCGCGGTTGTAGAAAACGATTGCCATGTCGGTTCAAGCGAGCTAAAGAACTCGATTTTGATGAGCAATTCCAATGCGCCGCACTTCAACTACGTTGGCGATAGCGTGATTTGCGAGGACGTAAACTTAGGTGCTGGAACGATTACTGCTAATTTGCGTTTCGACAACCAGATTGTTTTTTCAAAAATCAAGGGCAAAACCGTTTTTTCAGGAAAACGAAAGCTCGGCTGCGTGATAGGCAGCGGAACTAAGGTGGGAATAAACGTTTCCATTACTTGCGGCATGATTATTGGCAGCGATTGCAAGATTTACCCGAGAATTTTCGTGAAAGAAAACGTTCCCGACGGGACGTCACTCCAGGAAGTAATAGTGCATACTAGTAGTCAGTAAGGTGCTTTTTTTGTTCAGGACTTACGACATTCGCGGCATTTACAGTAAAGACCTTACGCCCCAGGCTTTCCTTGTTTTGGGGAAGGCGCTGGAAAAGTTTTCGAAAACACTTGTTGCGGGAATGGATTACCGGAAGAATAACCCCCGCCTGCTTGCTTCGCTACTTTCCGGGTTTGAAGGCGAAGCGCAAGTGATGGGCTTCGCCCCGACTCCCGCAATTGCCTTTAATTCCGTTGAGTTGGGCGTCTCGCTCACGGCTTCGCACAATCCTCCGGAGTACAATGGTCTGAAGCCCCTCAAACATAAACGCAGTTTTTTCGTTGAGGAACTTGCCGAACTCAAGAAAGAGTATGAAAAACGGAAAATCGAATTGGTAAAACCGAGCCTCATTAGGGAAAACCTTTCAGAGAATCCCGAATTATTGACGCATTACCTTGATTCTCTGCCGGAATTCGGCAAGGCCGTTTTCGACTTGGCTGGAGGGGCCGTATGCTCTTTCAAGCAAGTTTTCCCGAAAGCCATTTTCGATTTGCCGGACCCTACTTTCGTGCGACATAGTGCAGAACCCACGCCAGATGCGCTGGGCGTTTTGCTTTCGGAAACGCGAAAAAATGTTTGCCTTGGATTTGCTTTCGACGGCGATGGCGATAGGTGCGCGGCCGTTGATTCTGGAAAAATTGTGGACAGCGGTGCACTTGCCGCTTTCTATGCTTCCAACCATCTTGCAAAAGGCAGCACGGTTGTCGTTACTCTCGATGTGCAGGATGAAGTGTTCGTTTTCCTTCAGGACAACGGGTTTAAGCCGCATTATTCAGCGGTGGGCGATGTTTTCGTCTTGAAGAAAGCCGAAGAGCTGGGCGCGGATTTTGCTGCGGAGAAAGGCGGGCACTACAGCATGATGAAACACATGCCTTACTCGGACGGAGTCTACTTTTCCGCTTTGCTTTCCCGGGCGAAACCAGGCGAGCTGAACGATTTTGCGAAGCAATTCAAGAGCGTTTTCCTGAGCGACAAGATTGAAAACGTGGCCGTTGATTTCACCAAGCTCAAGCAATTGGTTGAAAGCAAGGCTCCCTTGAGGATTGAGACCATTGACGGCGTCAAGGCTTCTTTCGACGACTATACTTTCCTCATAAGGGCGTCGAACACCCAGCCTTTGGTGAGGATAAGCGTCGAGGCGAGAGACCGGCAGAAGGGCCTGCAGGGCTTGGAGTTTGCAAAAGAATTTGTTTCAAAATGTTTAATCGGGCGTTAGCCTTCCTGTTTTAAAAATCAATTTGGCGGAATACTCTTATGGTTGAAAAATTAGCGGAAACTATCGTTAAAAACCACGCCTTGGGGCAGATGTATGGCACTTCCCGGCAGACATTGTATTTGCCTTCGCCAGTAGGCGACAAGCTGCTCCTGCGAGCAAGCCCTAGTTCTGCAAGCGCTTTGGTTGCTGAATTGTCAAAACACGGCTTTCAGGCAGATGTGCAATTGACCAGCGGCAAGCGCGGATATCCTAAGGTTCCTTTGGTTCGCCAAGGCAACGTATCTATTGTTGTCCGAAGGGCTTCTGCCCCCGATTCACTGTGGTCGCGTTTTGTGCTTAGCCTGTCGCATAATATTTTGACTAGAGAGCGGGCTAAAATCGTGGCCAGATTAAAAGAATTGAGAGGAGAGTAGTTTGGGCCGGGCTTTCAAGCGCCTTCCATAATTCTTAACGCTGAAACCCTTGAGAGTGCCTTGAAAATCCAGCAAAACTGCAAGGATTAAAAACTCCCAATCAGAGTTAATTTATGGAAACTTCTTTTTTCGGCAAGCGAAGGGTGTGCTTTGATGGCGTTTAACCCTAAAGACTTTATCGAAGAGTCGATATCTTCACTAATAAAACTCGATGGCACGGCTATTCTTGCTGCTTCAGGCGGTGTTGACTCGACCGTTTGCGCGGTGCTCGCCCACAAGGCATTAGGCTCGCGCTTCAAGGCAGTTTTTGTCGACACGGGCGTGCTGCGCAAGGGCGAAGTCGGGCAAGTAAAGGAGAACTTCAAGCAATTGGGTATAGCTCTTGTTACTGTTGATGCGTCGAAAGAGTTTTTCGCAGGTTTGAAGGGCATAGTTCATCCTGAAAAAAAGAGGAAAAAGATAGGCGAGCTTTTCATCAAGGTTTTTGAGCACGAGGCGAAAGAGCTTAAGGCAAAATACTTGATTCAAGGCACTATTGCGCCGGACTGGATTGAAAGCGGTTCTGGAATACGGGACACAATCAAAACCCACCACAACGTGGGTGGATTGCCCAAGAAAATGGGCTTGAAGGTCGTGGAACCAATTCGCGATTTGTACAAGGATGAAGTAAGGGCAATTGCAAAGGAATTGAAGATGCAGAAAGACCCCGAATGGAGGCAGCCTTTTCCCGGTCCTGGTTTGGCCGTGCGCGTTATCGGAGAAGTAACGCGGGAAAAAGCCGCCTTGTGCCGTGAAGCGAACGCCATTGTAACTGAAGAAATCTACAGTGCGTTCCAGCTGAAGGAAATCGATTCCTTGCCCTGGCAGTATTTCGCCGTTCTCTTGGATACGAAAACCACGGGCGTGCAGGGAGACGTACGGGCCTATGGCTATACGGTTGCAATCCGTGCAATAGAAAGCACTGATGCAATGACCGCCCAGTACTTCAAAATACCCCATGCAATACTTCATAGGATTTCGCTGCGCATTACCAACGGGTTGAAGCAAATCAACCGCGTTGTTTACGATATTACTGATAAGCCTCCTGCAACCATAGAATGGCTCTGATTCGAAGCCATAGGAACAGAGGTCTAATTAACTTTATAACTTACGTTTTTTTTATTTTCTAATGCAAAACGAAATTTCCCTTTTAGAATTGCCAGGCCATTTGTATTTAGAGGTAGAAAACAATTTTAAGAAAGAGTTTTTTTCTTTAGTCTTAAGCAAAACAAAAACCTGTTCTGGATTAGCAAGGCTCTTACATACGCCCCGGTCGAATATTGATAGCTGGATTAAATCGCGCGGCTTTCCACTGTGGATTTTGAAGAAGATTTATTTCCATTACCCTGAAATCTCAAAAGAATTTCCAATTTCTGTTTTTGAAAAAAAGATAAATCTACTTAGAGGAATGACTAATCTTTTTGGAATAAAAAACCCAAAACTCCCTATTGTTTTAACTCCGAAACTAGCATCTGTATTGGGGCATTTTTTGGGTGACGGTGGAATAAAGAAAAGAGACCTAACTCCGATATATTGCAATATTTATGCTGACGTTATAGCTGTTTTTTTAAGTGATTTAAGTTCGGCTTTTGGCAAAGTAGATTATAATATTGAACGGAGGAAGCTGACCTCTGGCGAGCTTATCTATTGTACTTTTCCTACCGCCTTGGGTCTGATTTTAGTAAAGAATTTTGGTTTTTATGCTGGAAAAAAAGTGAAAAATGTGGATTTAGGAGCTCCGGAAGTCATCCTTGAAAGTTCAGATGATGAAATAAAATCTGCTTTTGTTAGGGCGCTTTTTGATGATGAGGGGAATGTTAATTTTTCACCAAAGGAAATCCGTCTTCAGATGTCTAATGAACAAATAGTTGTAGATCTACGAGATATTCTTATGTCTTTAGGCATATCTTGTAATCCTATTTCGAAATTCGACAATCATGGCAATCCTGCATGGTATTTTTCAATTAGTTCCCAAAAAGATATTTTGTTGTTTAAAGAATTGGTTGGAAGTTGTATTCGCGAAAAAAATGATTTATTGGAAAAATTATTGAATTCTTACCAAACTCCTTTTGCTTATGCTCGTCTAGAAGAAAAAACCAAAATACTTCTTTTTCAAGGTCTAACTGCAGAGGACTTTGGCGTAAATAAAAGTACTTTCAACCAATGGAAATACGGCCAAAAATCTATACCTATACCCGTGCTTATACGAATACTAGAGAAACGGGGGCAAAAGTTAAGCCGTTCGAATTTATTCTTTAAAAGTAGAAATTCTACAAAGGTTTTTAGTTCTGCCTCAACTAATTTTTATAGGTTGGAAAATTTGTGCGGGCTTTCACGCTGGTTTACGGATTAGTTTTGGTTTTGGTGGTTAATGTGAAAATTTTAGTTGCGGACTTGGGCAGCCAGTGGGGGCACAGGATTTACCGTACGCTGCGCGATTTGAACGTTGAAACGAAAATGCTTCCCGTTGATTCTCCGCTTAGTGAAATTACGGATGTTGATGGGCTCGTCTTTTCAGGAGGCGCGCTGCGCATTGGCAAGGGTGAAGACCCCATGGCTGCAAACTGCGGGAGTTACATGGACTATTTGGATGAAAAAAACATTCCTTTCATGGGCGTTTGCGCCGGCCAGCAGCTTATAGTGTTGCATTACGGCGGCGAGGTAAAGCCTGCAAGAGTTCCCGAATTCGGAAATGTTGAATTAATAGTGGACGATGCGGACGATTTGTTTGCAGGCTTGCCGGAAAAGTTTACCGTATGGGCTTCGCACAACGATGAGGTTTTTAAGGCTCCTGGCTTCAAAACCCTGGCGCACAGCAAGGATGTTCCCATTCACGCTTTCAAGCACGAGAAAAAACCCATTTACGGCACGCTATTCCATCCTGAAGTGGCACACACTCAGCACGGTGAAGAGATTTACGCAAATTTCGTAAAGCTTTGCAAAAGATAATATTCTGAAAAGTTCACTTTTGTTCATGACTCGTGTGAAACCGAAACTAATAGTGCATTTTGGCGCAGGAGACTGGATTCCCAGAAAGCATTATCCACCAATAAGGGCGAATGAAACCCACTTGGTTTACGATCCTGACCCAGAACTTCCAAAAAAATATGCTGAATTTAAAGATTCGCAAGTGGGAAAACTCCCTTTAACGCTAATACCCCGGGGAGCGCAAAACACCGGGCTTAGGCGTGATAGTGTTGATGTCATTCATATTCATAATGTCTTTTCAGCTCCTTCAGCAAGATCTGTTCGTGAAGATTTGCTAAAAGAAGCGGAAAGAATACTCAAGCCCGGCGGCATAATTTATATGCTACACTGGAATACCCCGGAATATATGCCGAAAGAAGAGTTGCTCCAGATGGCGAATATGCGCGGTTTGAAAATTGAATTCCCGTTTAGCCTTAATAAGACTGAGTTGAGGGAGTTGAATAAATCCGAATTGGATTCTCTTCGTGAAATTAGTGAATTCCCAAAACTACTGGCGAAATTAGTAACGCCGGGCGCCTATTTGGCAAAACTGACTAAAAAACAAGGCTAGAATACCGGTCTTTTGCTCAGGTGGTCGCTTAAAGAAACTCTTTCAAACGGTTTTCCACTCGTTTCTTTTTCTATTATTCCTGCAAGATTTTCTAAATGCATCAATTCCTGCTTGCCTGAAGTCCTTATTCTAACTGAAAGGTTCCCGCTTACGACTTCCTTCTCCCCGACGATAACAATGAACGGAATCCATTCCTTCTCCGCATTCCGAATCTTGTTTTGGAATGTTTCGCCCCTGTCATCAAAATCAACTCGCACTTTGCCTTTTTGCATTTCTTCCAGCAATTTTTCACAAAAATCATTTTGTTTGTCACTAATGGGAATAATGCGAACTTGGGTAGGCGCAAGCCATAGTGGAAATGTGGGCGTTTTGCTTTCCTTCATTTTTCTAGCTTCACGTTCAAGAATTGCAAATAGCACCCTGTCAACCGCGCCAGGAATGGATGCATGAAGTACCAGTGGATGGTTCCTTTTTCCATTTTCGTCAGTATAATTTATGTCAAACCTTTCCCCGTTTTCTATATCAATTTGAACCGTTGAAAGTCCGGCCGCTTTCATTGCATTGTCAATGAAGTTGAATTCAAATTTTGTTATGAAATATGCATATCTAAGGTCGAACAATTCAAGCATAATGGGCTTGCCGATCTTTTTCACCATGCGCAAGTACCATTCCTTGTTTTCGTTGAAGAAATCCTTTTGCGCCCTGAACGCTACCTCGAACTTTATTTCCAGGTCGTTGTTCCAGTCTAGGCAAAGGTGATATTGTTTTTCGAATTCTTTCTTCGCCTGTTCAAAGTCGGCGCAAAGCGTGTGCATATCAGGCATGGTGAACGCCCTTAAACGCTTGAGGCCTGCAAGCTCTCCGCTTTGCTCCCGGCGGAATGAATAATGGGTTATTTCGTAAATTGGAAGAGGTAAATTTTTGTAAGAAATAGTTAAATCGTGAGCAAAAATTAGGCCGCCGAAACATGCGGCAAAACGGAGGAAATAATCTTTTTCATCACTTTTGACAATGTACTGCCTTGCGGGAAATCTATTCAAATAACTCTTTAAAGCAGGGTGTTGGTAATCGTACATTATTGGTGTCTCTACCTGCATTGCACCGTAATTCACGCAAATGTCCGTAACCGCTTTCTCTAGCATTCTCTTAATTAAAAGTCCTTTAGGCATCCATCGCATATTCCCCGAATCAGATGCGGGCTCATATGTAACCAAATGATGTTCTTTCATCAATTTGATGTGAGGTGGCTCTTCAGCATAAGTGCGGACTTTCATTATTTCATAATCCGCCAACGCCTTGAGCATGTCATGGGTTTTGTAATTGAATTTTTCTGCAGGCGTTAGTTCCCCCTCGGGCGTTAAAATAAAGAACTCGCTCTTGGTTTTCGCCTCTTGTTTTATTGAATCGCTGACTATTTCCTCTTTCTTTTCCGTCCCTTCCACGACCGCAGTCTTTGCCCCGAGGCTCTCGACTTTCTTTTCAAGAGTTTCGGAGTTGATGGTTTTGCTTAATTCCGCTAGAGGGTGGCCTTTGCACTTGAATTCGAATTCCTTGTAATAGCCGAACGGTGATTTCTGCGAGTTAGGCGCGAAAATGCGGGTGAGCTCTAGGAATTTGTTCAAGAGTGGAATGGCCTGGTCGGGCTTGGCGAGGTTGTTGGAAAGGTGGGCGTAAGGGTAAGTAACAACTAAATCGGCCTTGACTTCATTAAAGTGCTTTTCTAATTCCCTTGCCGCCTGCTGCACAACGGCCTCATTGTCGCCCACTTCGAAGGAAGTGAATGCTACGAGCACATTCTTGTATTCCTTACCTGCCTTTTCTTCCTCTGCCAGTTCGGGCGCGTTTTTGAGTGCCTTGGACATGGGCTTGAAGCGGATGTAATCGCAATGCAGCTGTAGTATTCTCATGGGATTAAATAGGCGCAAAAAACATATATTAATTGCTAGGCGATTGGATGGCTGTAAAAAAGAAAGACTGCCCGTAGAAACTATTTCTCATAACCCTAGCCTAGCTTCCAGTTCGTTATTTTTATTATTGGCTAAAACAGTAGTGTGTACATGGTTGTGCCTTTAGTTGGTTTCATTCCGGTTTTCGCAGCAGGGCTGCTTGCAAAAGTAGCCGACGCCTTGTCTGACAAGTGGAAGGAGAAAGCCCCGTCCCCGTGGGCTTTGTTTACCGGCCTGGCCTATGGAGTTCTTTACGCTGCAATTGTCTCGTTCAGCGTTGCCTTCGCCAATTTGTTCCTCGGCATTGCCATTGCCGTCCTTCTTGCGGGTAAAATAGATTCCAAGCCCCACCAATACGCAATAGCGGGGTTCCTTGGAATGCTTGCCGTAATTGGGTTTCCCCCTGCTGCATGGTTTAACCTGCAGATTTTGGCGGGCGTTGTTGTTTTTGCCTTGATTGACGAGTTTTCTTCCGATTACTTTTCCAACAAGACTTCTGGGAATGGAATTTTCAAACAATTGCTTTCTCCAATCGCGAAAAATCGGCTGTTTATGGAGTTGTTTACGGTTGTTTTGGGTTTGCTTACTGGCGAGTGGGAGTATCTTTTTGGCATAGTTGTTTTTGATGTGGGTTATGTCATTGCAGGGTTTTTGAAGGGTGGGAAAAATGGCTGAGGCGTTTTCTTGATGAACCTAAATCCCAGCATCCTGGCGGCTTTGGGCGCCATGCTTTTCTGGGGGGTGGGCGATTTCTTCATCCAGCGCAGCACGCGCAAGATTGGAAGCCTCGAATCGCTGTTTTTCGTGGGTTTGGTTGGCGCAATCGGCCTGTTTCCTTTCGTTGCAGGGGACTTGAACCTCCTGTTTTCGCCTGCCAACCTCCTGCTGTTGTCTTTTTTGGGCGTCCTAGTTTTCTTCGTTTCAATCGCAAACTTCGAGGCCTTCAGGCTGGGAAAACTTTCTGTTGTTGACGTTATTCTTGAGCTTGAGCTTCCTGTTACCGTGTTTTTGGGGGTTGTTTTGCTGGGGGAACAGCTCTCCCTAGCCCAATTTGCTTTGATATCGCTCGTTTTCTTCGGCATAATCTTGATAGCCTCACGCAAGGGCATCAGCCTGCTAAAGCGGTTCGAGAAAGGGGCGGCAATCGCCCTTGCAACAGCGTTTGGCATGGGGTTCGTGAACTTTTTGACCGCTTCGGCCCTGAGGCAAACTACGCCCGTGCTGGCAATATGGGTGCCGTGGGTTTTTCTCACGTTGATTTCGCTCTTTTTCATCATTAAAAAAAATGCGGCGGGCGCACTGTGGAAAACCATGCTTAGGCAGAGGAAACTTATTCTTGCTGAAGGTATTTTCGACACTGCCGCCTGGGTCTTGTTTGCCTTTGCCCTCGTGAACTCGCCCCTGTCTATCACAACTGCAATTAGCGAAGGCTATCCCGCAGTGGCGGTTTTGCTCGGAGTTTTTTTCAACAGGGAAAAATTGTTTTCCCGCCAGTATTTGGGAATAATCTTGACTATCGCGGCGAGCTTTGCGCTTGCGCTGCTTTAGCCTCTCCGAGGGTTTGAAATGGTCTTGTTGTTTGTAAGTTTGATTACGGCATTGGCAGTGGGGTTTTTGTCCAAGCTTACTGACGTGCAAGTGGATGAGAAACGGTTTTTCTACAAAAACCTGAAGTTTGCCACTGGCTTGGCTTACGGGCTCCTCTATGCGCTGGCAATGTCTTTCGGCGTGGAACTGGCCACCCTGTTTTTGGGAATTGCGATTGCAGTACTGCTTGCCGGTAAAGTCAATTCGAAGGCCCACCAGTTTGCAATCGCCGGTTTTCTTGCCGCAATAGCGTTTTTTGGCTTTCCTAAAGTGGATTTCGTGCTGTTGTCTGGATTCGTTTTATTTGCCATTGTGGACGAGTTTTTGAACGATTATTTCGACGTACGGCAGTCCAAGGGAATTTTGCCGGAAATCGCGAAATACCGCCTTTCGCTCGAGGCGTTTTCTCTTGCAGTGAGCGCTTACACCGGCGATTGGATTTACTTCGCCGCGATTTTGGCTTTTGATTTGGGCTATTTGATTGCGGAAAAAGTTTCATCCTGCTTTGCCTTGAGCATTCCAGGCTCGTTCGGAACGCATTTGGTTTTGGACTTGCAAGACTGCCCCGCCTCAAAACTTTCCAGCAGGAAATTCGCCTTGGCCTTTTTGAGCCGTTTGCCTGCAGAATTGGGAATGCGGAAGATAAGCCGGCCGGTTGTGCGTGAAGTGAAAACGCCTTTCGACGAGGGGCTGTCTGGTTTCGTGATGCTCGCCGAATCTCACGTGAGCGTGCATACTTTCCCG